>PVBE012222317.1_pt1 | contig 11724 bp, 10 predicted proteins | sample 1631181 | NCBI WGS metagenome assembly PVBE01 (sample SAMN08397723, study PRJNA350692) | Marine metagenome, whole genome shotgun sequencing project. | isolation source: water | place: Pacific Ocean | collected 2012-04 | reverse complement strand
GTCTTCACCTACATCTTCATCGGCGGCACCTGGGCGCACGCCTACACCAACACGTTGCAGGGGGTCGTCATGGTCGTGGTCGCCGCCGTCATCGTGTTCAGCGGGCTGGGCGAGCTGCTCGACGGCGGTTGGGCGCGCCTGGCGGCCATCAATCCGCACCTTGTTGCGGCGCACAACCCGACAAGCCCGCTCTACGGCAGCCTCTTTTCTGTGTGGATCAGCGGCTTCGTCGTCGGCTTCGCGCTCGTTTGCCAGCCACACATCCTCACCAAGGCGCTCTATGTGAAGTCCGATCGCGCCGTGCTCCGGTACCTGCTCGTGAGCACCGCGGTGTCGGTCTTCTTCACGGCGTTGTTGCTTGTCGGGCTCTACGCGCACCTGTCGGACATCCCCAGCGCCGCGTTCCTCGGTGCCAACGGACTGCCCGCCGCGGACAAGGTCGTCACCGTCTACATCCACCACACGTTCGGGCCGGTGTTGCGGGCCGTGATCGCGGTGGCGCTGATGGCGGCCGGAATGAGCACGCTCGACGGGATCCTGGTGGCGTTGTCAAGCATCGCGGCCAACGACCTCTTTCTCGGCCTCGCTGGCCCGTTTCTTGGCGACCGGACGGCCAACGAACGCGCACTCATCGCGCACCGCGCCAGCCAGGTCATCCTCGTTGTGCTCGGCGTGGCCACGGCCATCATCGCGCTCGACCCGCCGCCGCTGCTCAGCATCTTCGGGCAGATCGGCGTATTCGGCATCGCCGCGACCAGCTGCGCGCCGATCGTCTTTGGCGTGTTCGCTCGCTCGGCACCGCGCAGCGCGGCGTTCTTATCCGCTTTGACCGGCCTCGTCGTCTACACTGCGCTCTTTCTGTGGGGCCGGCAGGCGACCGCCGCCGGCATCAACCTGGTCGAGGTCGTCAACGGCTGGGGCTCGCTGGGCGCCATCTTCGATACGTCGATGGTGCAACTCGGCCTGCACAACCCCGCCGTGCCCGCGACGTGGGGCGTCTTGGCGAGCTTTGGCGTGGGCCTGGCGACCTGGGCAGTGTCCGCGTTCGCCGCACGCCGCAAGAGCGCTACGGCGTCGGCGCCCAGCGGCGAATCTCTGCCGCGGTCTTGAACTCGGGCGTCTTGGTGCCTTCTTCGGAGCGGATCGTCGCGACCGTGCCATAGCACTCGGCGACGAAGAAATGGCTCCGGACATCGGTCTTTAGCAAGCCGACGGTGCGCACCAGACGGGTGTTGACGCGCAGCACCGGGAAGTTGCCAAATGGAGTCAACAGCGCGCCGTGCGCGTCGACCTCGGATGCGAAGGTCTCGTTGTACAGCACGCCCACGCCCTGGGCCTTGCCGCTAACCGTCGCTTCGGTCGACCACGATGCGTCTGGCGTCAACGGGAACTCCATCACGACCACCGCCGGCTCGTACGTCAAGCGGGTCGCGAAGAGGCCGTCGCTCGGGGAGACCACGCCGAGCAATTGGAGCTGCGCGTCGGTCGCCCTGAACACGCCGAGCAAGTCGCTGCTCATCGTCAACCGGGCGGCGTACGTCGCCTTGGGGAATTGGTCCGTGAACCACCGACCGACCACTGGCTCGGTTTTGATGGTCGCGTCGAGGTCCCCAGACAGCTTGGTGTTCAGGTCCCAGACCCGGGTTCCGTCGCTCTTCTTGAGGCCTGCGCTGTCGAATGCGGCGCTCACCGCGACGCGGAAGTTAGCCTCCACGCCGACCGCAAAGGCGACCTCATCGCGCTCGATCGCGTTATTATGATCGGGGGTGCAGACAAACGCCTGGCTCTCGCTGTCAGCGACCGCCGCCGAGTCGGTCGCCGCGCTGGTGCCACTATCGGTGCCACCCTGGCTATCGCTCGAGGCGTTATCCGGCTTGGTCCCGGCGTCGGCCGCTTCGTTGGTCACCGGCGCGCACGTGCCGTCGGCCCGGCATTCGCCCGACAAGCATTCGGCGTGCAGCTTGCAGGTCGCGGCCGCTGGAACCGAAGACGAACAGCCGCCCCCACTCAACGCCGCCACGACAACGAGCTTCAGCAGCCCGGCGTGCCGCAGCGCCTGGAACAATCCCTTGGTGGCGTTCTTCATCATATTATCCATTCGTAGATATTCTCGTTTGTTGCCGGTTCTGGCGTCTTGTGCGTCGCAGCAGCACCGCTGCCGCCGGCAGTAAATATAGCGACTACAGCACCTTGTTGTCAATCATGTTGCGGTGCACAAAAAATACCCTTGACGGCGGGTATTGGGCGACCTAACGTGGGTAAGAGCTGGCCAGGTGGTCAGCCAACACTGCCAACCACTCGCCAACTCAGGAGACACGACATGGCTACGAAGAACACCACCACCTCGACCGACAAGACCACGACTCCGAAGGCCGCCGACAAGGCCGCTGCCGCAAACCCCTTCGCCGACCTTTTCGGTAACAACCCGTTCGGCACGACCTTCGGCAGCGACGCCTGGTCGACGCTCATCGACCGCCAGATCGGGTTCATCCAGTCCGTCGGTGCCGAACTCCAGGACCTCGAGACGCGCACGCTCGACCAGGCCAACCGCGCCATGGACGAGCAGGCGCGGCTGTCGCGGGAGTCGATGCTGTGGGGCTTCAAGCTCACCCGCCAGTGGCACGACCTCGCGCTGCACACGGCCAACGCGGCCAAGCCGGTTGCGATTGCCTGAATCGACGCTCGCCCCAAGAACAAGGCCGGCCGATGCGCAATGCATCGGCCGGCCTTGGTCGTTTGGGCCGACATGCTTTGAGTGCACGGCAGGCCGGTTCGGTGCTACCAGCGACCGCCGTGCACATCGAGCGTGACGCCGTTGAAATAGTCGCACTCGAGCGCGAAGCGGACCCCCTTCCAGATGTCGTCAGGCTCACCGATCCGGCCAACGAGGATGCCCTGCGCGGCCTTCTCTAGCGCCGCCTGGTTCATCCCCGCGGTCATCGGCGAGGCCACAAAGCCGGGCGCGACCGCTGTCACCCGAATACCGTGTGGAGCGAACTCGCGCGCCCAGGTGACGGTGTTGGCCGCGAGCGCCGCCTTCGCCGCCGTGTAGTTGCTCTGGCCGCGGTTGCCGTGGCGGCTGACCGACGAAATGTTGACGATGACACCCGGGCGCTCGCCGCTTTCGAGCATCGCCGCCACGGTCTCACGGACCATCATCGTCGCGCCTGTGAGGTTGACCGCTAGCACGGCGTCCCACTTGGCGGTCGCGAGCTTGGAGACCTCGCCAGTCTTGCGACTCTTCCGCACCAGCAGTCCGTCGCGGATGATGCCAGCGTTGTTGATGAGCGCGTTGACGCCGCCCATCTGCTCGCCGGCCCACCGCACAAACGCCTCGCAGTCCGCCTCATCGGCGACATCGAGTCGACGCCTGTAGATCGAATCGGCCAGGTTCGCGAGGCCCTCCTCGTTGATGTCGCCGACAGCGACGGAAGCGCCCGCTTCGGCGAGTTGAGCGGCAAAATGGGCGCCCATGCCGCCGCCGGCGCCCGTGACAATGCACTTCAAATCACTCAATTCCATCGTTTTCTCCGTAGTGTTGGGGGGCCCTTGGGCCCGGGGATGGCCACGCGCAAGCTCGATGCGTCGCGGCGGTGGGTCAGGCACCAAGAAAAGTCGCGAGCCGTGGATACAACACAGCCGCCGCGCGACGGCCGACGACCGCGCCGACGTGGCCACCAGGGATCTCGAGTTCGGCGACCTGTTTGCTGCCGACCAGGAAGTTGAGCGCCTTGGCGGCCAGCGGTGGGCAGATGGCGTCACGACTGGCGACGACCGTCAGCACCGGGCAGCGGACCTTGTCGAGGTCGACCCGCCCGAGGCTGACGACATGGTTGCCCGCCGCGAGCTCGTTGCGCTGGTAGAGCGCGCCGATATACGTCGCGTAGGCCGCCGCGGGGAATGGAATATTGTCCGCTGCCCACCTGTCGAGGGCGACCCACCGCCGAAACGACGCGTCGTCTGCGCCGGCCTGTGCCTTCTCCTCCAGGTCGGCGGTTCGAGTCGAGTCGGATTTGTCGCGGGCCGCGCTGAGCTTGGCCGTCGCCGCTTGCCAACGCCGCGACACGCTGCTGGGATCGAGCGCCACAAAGCCGGACTGCATCTGCTCGGCGCCCACGTTACCGGCCGCGGCGATCGCGTCGGCATCGAACCACCGCCGGTCGACGAGATCGCCGAGCACGCCCGAATGCGAGAAGTCGATCGGCCCCGCCAGGTTGACGAGGCGATGCAGCTTGTCGCCAAGAAACGTCGCGCCGATCGCGGTGACGGTCGCGCCCATGCAATAACCAAGCATCGACAACCGGCCAGCCCCGGACCGCCGCATCACGACCCGGGCGAAACGCATCAAGCGCTCGACGACCTGGTCCCACGTCAGGTGGCGGTCTTCGGCCCGCGCGCACCCCCAGTCGATGCACCAGACGTCGTGGCCGGCGGCAACCAGCGCTTGCACGACGCTCGAACCTGCGCACAGGTCGAGCACGTACCAGCGGTTGATGAGCGAGGGCACCAACAGCACCGGCGGATGGCCCGCAGGCGCCTTGCCTGTCGACTCGAAGTGCAGCAGCCGCGACGAACCGTCCGTTATCACTGTCGCCCGCCGAGTCGCCGCAATCTGTTCGCGAGCGAGCGCGTAGGCGTCAGTCATCCTATGCGCCGAAGCGAATAAAGGCATCGCGTCGAAGCGGGTTGTCTCGGTTCCCATCATCCCAGGCATCATCATGTCGGCTCCATCGCTATCGGTTTTCGGGCCGCTGGCCCCCGGCGTCGCAGCCAGGACCACACCAATGCTGCAGCGCAACATAGACATTGGTCCGCAACGGCGGCGCTTGTCAAGGATTCGATGTCGCAATCCATCGAGGCGCCTATGCGACCCGACCGCAATGGATGTCTCTACTCGTCGGGCTTGTGCCCCAACATGGCTTCGCGCAGCTCGGCGATCTGCTGCTTGAGCAGTTCGAGTTCAGAGTTTTCGGCGGCGATCGTGGCGTTCGCGACCGGTTGGGGCGGCGGCGCGTGCCCGGCCAGATGTTGCCCAGGGTGGTAGGCCTGGGCCGGCTCTCCGGGAGCCGAGTAGCGGGGCGCGGGTGGCTGGGGCCACGACGGCGGCGGCGGCTGGGAGGCTCCCCATGGCTGGCCGGGCGGCTGCCAAGGCTGGGCCTCGGGGTTGACACCGCCCATCATGGGGTTGTTCAGGGCCTGGTTCCACGCGCCACGGAACATATTGAACGGGTTGGCAATGGAGCGCGCGTTGGTGCGCATGTGGCCATATACGCTGAGCGCCCAGGACATATAATGGCCGAGGAATTCGGCCAGCGCGTCGTCGCCCATGCGAATCATCTGCACCAGCAACGGCACCGGCAGCATCCGCGCGGCGCCGCGGCTCTCGATCACGATCTGCGCGAGCGTCGTCTGGGTGAGGTCGGCGTTGGTCTTGGCATCAACCACATGCACATCGGCGCCGCCGCGGATCTTGTGATGCAGCTCGTCGAGCGTGATATAGCGGCTCTCTTGCGTATCATAGAGCCGTCGGTTGCTGTATTTCTTGATGGTAATCATGGCGCGGCCCCCAGCTCTGTGCCAGTGCAGCATAGAGCACCCTGGCTCGCAGCGAAAGTGTCTTCTCATTATGGAGCGCTTCGCGGTTGTTGCAGTGCGACATGGCGGTTGACACAGCACGGCAAGACGCATACGGTTCGCAACCCAATGACGCCGTGGGTGGTGCCCCGAATGACGCCGCATTGCCCTGGCCATCGCATCGCTGGATCGCCGTGACCACTTCGACCACCACCTTCTCGCCTCCGCTCCGGTCCATCGTCACCCGGCATCGAGTTGGCGGGATCCGGGCGCTCGTGGTCGCGGCGACTGCCCTGCTCGGCGGCTGCCTGTCGTGGCACAGCGGCCCGATGCCCGGCCAACCGCGCGATGCCGCCTACCTGGTGATCGACGGTGTTCGAGTCCGCTACATCGACCGTGGCGCCGGTCCAGTCGTCGTGTTGCTGCACGGCTTCGCCTCGTCGCTCGACACCTGGAAGCCGCTGCTGCCCAAACTGACCCGGAACCACCGCGTGGTGGCGCTCGACCTCAAGGGCTTTGGCTGGACGGACCGCCCCGACGGCGACTACAGCCCGCAGGCGCAGGCCAAATTGGTCTTGGCCGTGCTCGCCGCGCGCAAGGTCGATAGCTTCTCCGTGGTCGGTCACTCGTGGGGTAGTTCGGTCGCGTTGGCCGTGGCGTTGGCCGCGCCCGACCGCGTCGAGAGGATCGCGCTATACGACGCATGGGCCCTCGAGGCGCAGGTCCCGGCATTCTTCCGGTGGGCTCGGGTCCAGGGCATCGGTGAGAGCCTATTTGCGCTGTTTTACGACCAACACGCCACCGATCGCATGGTGCTCGCCTTCGACCGGCCCGAACACCTCGACCAACCTCTCGCCGAAGCTGTCGAAAGGGCCCTGGAGCGACCCGGGACCAAGCGCGCTGCCCTCGCCACCGTGCGTGGCCTACGTTTCGCGAAGCTGCAGGCGCGGTATCCGACCATCTCGGCGCCGGTGCTGTTGCTCTGGGGCGCCCAGGACCGGGTCGCAGCACCGCACCACGGCCGCAAGCTCGCGGCGACACTTCAACGTGCCTCGTTCAAGAGCTACGAACGCTGTGGCCACTTCCCGATGATCGAAGCCAAGGACGCGTCGACCGCCGACCTGCTGGCGTTTCTCGACGCACGCAACGGTGTGACGCCGAGAGGAAGCGCGCAATGAGCGCCCGAACGTGGGCTGTCGCCGCGGCCGCATTGTGCATGTTGGCGACGCCGCCGGTGGACGCCGCGGACTCGTTTTCGACACTGGGTTCGGGGCTCAAGGACCGCGAGCAAACCGAGGTCGTCCTGTCGGGCTATTTCCGCTCGCGCCTGGTCGCAGCCCGCAACCTCGATCTCGACCGCGGCCCGACGCCCTCGGGGTCACCCCTGTACCCGGTGCCGGCCGGCGATCCGAGCGGCCAATGGCTGACTGGAGGCGACCTGCGCCTGCGCACCAACCTGTCGATCTTCGCGCCCCGCGGTGGCGTCGTCGTACGCGCCCGGGCTGACGTGCTCGACAACCTCGCGATGGGTTCACAGGCCATCGGAGCGCCCTCCGCGAGCGCCTCCCAGGACACGTCACCGACCTCGATGCAAGCCATCGCGATTCGGCGGCTGTACGCGGAGGCCGCGCTGCCCTTTGGTGTGCTTGCGGTCGGACGGATGGCCAACACCTGGGGCGTAGGCATGCTCGGCAACGGCGGTGAAGGCATCGACCAGGACTCAACCGACGCGGTCGATCGCCTCGCCTTTGTGACCCCACTGCTGCACCACATCTTCGCGGTGGCCTACGACATCTCTGCTACCGGGCCGACCATCGACCCGCCGGCCGCGGGCCACTCTGGCAAATCGATCGACGCGGGCCCCCTCGATGACGTGCGCTCGCTCACATTCGCCGTGGTCCGCGGCGTGAGCACCGAGACCCTGGACCGGCGCGACGACGCCGACCTGGTCACGCACGATTGGGGGCTCTTCTACGCTCACCGCTGGCAATCGCACGACAGCCTCTACTGGCTGCACGGCGCCAACACCAAGGCACCCGCCCCGATCACCGAGCGCGGCTTCTCGGCCCACGTGGTGGACGGCTGGCTGCTGCTGCACGGCGCCTCCTGGCAGGTCCAGACCGAGGTCGCCGTCATGCAGTCGCGCTACGAGCAGCCTTCGATCGTGCCCGGCGTCTCCTACCACCAGCCGCTCGACTCGCTGCAGTTCGGCGCGGTCGTCGCCGCGCGCATCGGCGGCAAATCCGGCCTCTTCGCGCGCTTCGTCGGCGCCTTCGCGTCCGGCGATCCGAGTCCCGCAATGGGCTATGAGCAACCGATCGCGGGTGCCCGCACTCAACCTGGAGACCTGCACGGGGCCCAGGCGGACCTGCCCCGCGACGGGCGCATCGACAACTTCCGGATGCACCGTGATTTCCGCCTTGATCGCATCCTCTTTCGCGAGATCGTCGGCGGCATCACGGACGCGACCGTCGGCCAACTGACCGTCGGCTGCATCGCCCCCGAGTTCGGCGCCGGCACACTGCGCACCGAGTTCACCGTCGTCGCCTCGATGGCCAATGAGGCCACGTCAGCGCCGGGGGGCAAGACGCCGCTGGGCGTCGAGATCGACCCCACGCTGACCTACCTGAGCCGCGACGGCTTCCGGCTGCAGCTGCAATACGCCGCGCTCTTGCCTCTCGCCGGACTCGACAACCCCACCACCGGCCAGGCCGCTCAACCCGCCCAGCTATGGCGCCTGCACCTTGGATATTTGTTTTGAACGCCGTCCGCCGCCACCTCCCACCGACCTATACGCGCCTCGCTCTCGCGGCAACGGCTCTTTGCGTGCTCGGCTGCCAGGCCAACGACACCTTCCTCGACGACCCGCCCGCCGCGACCGAGTTCGCCTGCGTGCCCGATCTCGACGGCGAGATCACCGCGGCGGAGGTACCCGTGCTCATCGGCGCGGCGACGACCTACAGGGTCAGCGCGGACAAAACGGCCGCCAAGGTCTCGACCGCCGGTGTCGATGATGGCAAGGGCGGCAGGCTCTGGGCATGGGACATCGACACCAAGGACGACGCGGTGGTCGACACCAACGTCTCCGATCCGCTCGATGGTTGGTTCGCCGACACGTTCCCGGACGCGACGTTCGCGATCGCCATCGACCGCGGCGGCGAGCTGCTGGGCCTGTACCGAAAGGACGACGATGCGCTGTGGCTGCTCGGCTTCGCTTCCGTGGCGCCGACCCCTGCGGCCAAGCGCACCCTTGCCCGCTACGCTCAACCGGTCGCCGTGATGCGTTTTCCGCTCCGGGTTGGCCGCTCGTGGACGTCGTCGACCAAACTGTCGGGCGCTGTCTTCAGCGGCTTGCCTTACGCCGGCGAGCACCGCTACCACGTCAAAGTCGACGGCGCCGGTCGCCTGCGCTTGCCCGACGTCAGCTTCGCCCCGGCATTGCGGATCCGCACACGGTTTGAAAACCAGTTGATGCACGGGCCACCGCTCGTGCAACATCAGGTAGGCCTTGTCTTCGAGTGTTTCGGCGAGGTCGCGCGGCTCGTCGCCGACAAAGCCGAAAACGCCGACGGCCACAGCAGCGGCGAACTGTGGCGTTTTCACCCCTGAGCGGTCGCACCGCCCGAGGCCGCCGAGCGAGCCCAAACCCGACCCAAGAGGAGCAACCATGAACATCTGGACCAACTACAAGAAGGCCTTCTACGCGTGGGAAGGCGCGACCGCCAAGTTCACCGAGGAGCTCCTCAAGAGCCCATTCGTGCTGCAGCCAGCGGGCAAAGTGCTGTCGGCCGCCATGCGCGCCAAGGCCGACGCCGATCGCCGCACGGCGACCTGGTGGAGCGGCCTCGGGTTGCCGACCCGGGCCGACCAGGAGCGGATGCTGCACGCGATCAACCAGCTTCACAGCCGCATCCACGATCTCGAAGAGCAGCTCGCCGAGCACAACGACCGGGTCGCGGGCGCCGAGCCGGCCGCATAGGTCGAGTCTCGCCGGTCTATCCCCCGCGACAAGCCGGGCCAGACCAACGAATTCCTGGGAACAAGACGATGGACGTGACCTCCTACCTGCGCCTGGAGCCCGCGCCGCGGGTGTTATTCGATGCCGCCGCCGAACGCGGCGATGCGGTGCGATTCATGGTCGAGCAAGGCGATGGATTCGAGCCCGTGACGTGGCGCGAGTTCGCCGAGATGACCGCCGGCTGTGCGCTCTTCTTGCGCGACCGGGGTGTCGGGCGAGGCGACTTTGCCGCGATCTTCGCCGATAACGCGGTGGCGTGGCTTGCCGCGGCCCTCGCCATTCAGACAACGGGCGCCGCGATGGTCCCGATCTACGGCAACAGCACGGCCGAGCAGGTCGCCTACGCGCTCGGCCACAGCGAGGCGAAGCTGGTGTTCGTGGCACCCGGCGCCAAGACCCGGGTGGCCCGCGCGGCGCTCGACGGCTTGCACCGGCCGCCGGAGCTCGTCTCCCTTCACGACGGCGACAAAGACATCGTGCCGGTCGCTCCGGTCGTCGACACGATGCGGGCCGACCCCGCCGAGGTCAGACCGCTGCTCGCCGAACTGAACCTCGATGACAACGCCGTGATGCTCTACACGAGCGGCACCTCGGGCCGGCCCAAGGGCGTACCGTTGACCCACCGCAACGTCGGCGTCAACGGCCGCGATTGGCTGCAGTGCAACGGCCCACTGGTCGAGGAGCGCGACGTCGACCTGCTGTGGTTGCCATTTTCGCATATCTTCGGCTTCGGCGAGGCGTGCCTTGGCAACACTTTGGGCTTTGTCAGCTACCTCTGCTCGCCGCTGACCGTGCTGCAGCATATGCCGACCGTGCGCCCCCATATCTTCATGAGCGTGCCGGCCTACGTAGAGAAGATCGCCACCCTCGCGCTCGCCCAGGCAGACAAAGAGGCCGCAGTTGGTGGCTCGAATCAAGCCGACGACGACGCGCGAGTCGCCGAGGCGTTGGCCCGGATCACGGGCGGCCGGCTGCGCTTCTGCCTGAGCGGTGGCGCCGGGCTCAAGCGCGAGGTCAAGGACCTCCTATACGCCCACGGCATCCTCGTGATCGAGGGCTACGGGCTCACCGAGGCGGCCCCGACGTTGACCTTGAATCGGCCCGACGCATTCCGCTTCGACAGCGTCGGCAAGCCGTTGCCTTCGGTGCAGTTGCGGTTGGCGGCCGACAGCGAGATCGAGGCGCGCGGCGACAACGTCTTCGCCGGATACCACAAAGATCCCGAGGCGACCGCGGCCGCGTTCACCGACGACGGTTGGCTGAAAACGGGCGACCTCGGCGCGTTCACCGACGACGGTTTTGTGCGCATCATCGGCCGCAAGAAGGAGATCCTCGTGACCGCCGGCGGCAAGAACATCCCGCCCGCCAATATCGAGATGCGCTTCGCCGACGACCCCCTGATCGACCACGTCGTCGTCTACGGGGACGGCAAGAAGTACCTGGTCGCCGCAGCGTGGCTCAACCCGCTAGTGGCCGGTCACCGAGGCCTCGACAGCGACGCCGAAGACACCCGCAACGAGGTCGCCGCCCGGATCGCCGCGGTCAACGACGGCCTGCCTCGCTACCAGACCATCAAGTCGTTTACCGTCATGGCTGGCTCGCTCAGCGTCGACAACGGCCTGCTCACACCGACGCTCAAGGTCCGCCGAGGCGAGGTCTACAAGCGCTTTGGACCCGACTTCGAGGCCCTCTACCAGGGCGGCGCGGCGTGACCGACCCCCGCACCCGTTGGCCGGGCCGGCTGCGCAACCTCGCGAGCTGGTGGCGTCGTCCGCCGCCGGTCGTCGCGGCGACGCCCTGCGACGTCATGCTCCGCGAAAACAAGTTGCAGCTGCTGCGCTACCGGGCCCGCCCCGACGGCCTCGCCTACCGCACGCCGCTTCTTCTCGTCCCGTCGATGATCAACCGCCACTATGTGCTCGACCTCGCGCCCGGCAAGAGCCTCGTGCAGTGGCTGGTGGCGCAGGGACATGACGTCTGGTGCATTGATTGGGGCACCCCAACCGCCGAAGATCGCTACCTCGACTTCGACGACTTCGCCGGCCGTAACCTGGGCCGCGGGTGGGGCTCCGCGCCGCCCACCGGCGGGGCCGGTCGCGTCAACCGGTTAGGACACTGCTTGGGCGGAATCT
>PVBE012572997.1_pt1 | contig 11725 bp, 12 predicted proteins | sample 1631181 | NCBI WGS metagenome assembly PVBE01 (sample SAMN08397723, study PRJNA350692) | Marine metagenome, whole genome shotgun sequencing project. | isolation source: water | place: Pacific Ocean | collected 2012-04 | reverse complement strand
ATATTCCGCTTTCCGAATTTAATGGTACATAACACATCTGCCGACATCATAATCGGTTAGTATCCCGGGCCCAGGATTATGGATACGTCACAAAGCAACCGTGGTACTCAGTGGCATCATCTTCCCTAGGGAACATGATATGTTACTCTTCTTCGTCGCTTGCAAAGGGAATCTTACCAGAAGTCCAAAGCCATATGAGATACAAAATCAGAATCGACCAAGGAATAGCTATGGCGACAATCTGACCAAAATACTCCAGTGAAATGAAGTAAAGTAATGGCTGCATGATAGCTACGAAGAACCAGAATGCTTTGTTTTCCATTATATTCGCCATAGAATTGTCCACCTACCAATAACCCATCATCTTCGATATTATCATTGCAGACAAGCCAATAACAAGATGAATTTTGGCATATGGACTCCAAAGAATACCTAGTAACAAGTTGGGTAGGCTCATTGAAAACTCACTTCCAGTGGTCCCACTGCCTTCCCCCTCATCCATGTTCGTCAGTAGGGACGCCCCTTCTAGACATATGCGTCAATTTCCATAGGGAAGATGATGCCACTGAGTACCACTGTTGCTTTGTGATGGATCTATTCCGATTCTAATCGGCAATATCTTAGAGTTACAGTTAGTAGGGGATACATGCACCACAACAAGGAAAGCGAGAACTACGTTTTCCACGTCCTTCGCATCGGAAAATCAGACTTCTGCATTGGATGTCTAGCAAATGCCATTTTCCTCTCCGCCCTACTGCCGATTTACATCTTGACGATGGCAAGCGAGATTGGTTTCTTTTTGACTAGTTTCATTTTCGGATATGTGATTCTGCAGGCTTGCCTTTTTGGGGCATCAATCCGCACGGGTCGCAATTTTGGGTCTGTTTTTTCCGGAGTAGTTACCACAATCTATGTTATTGCAGCGCATTACATCGTCATATTCGCGCCCACAGAGTTCGAGATTTCTGCACGAATTCTATTTTCGCTAATTTTGATTTCCAGTTTGCCCCAATTCTCACTATACCTTTGGAAGATAGCCAGATCAGAGGAGTTCAAATTCCCAATACCTAAGCTACTAATTAGGCTGTCATTTGTTCATGGGTACCTCTTTGCATTACTACTTACTCGGCATGATCCAATAATGGGGATCATAGTTATTGTAGCCTCAGCGGCTCTATTTGTGGCGATGAGGGCCCGGAGTTCTCAGAAAGTCGCAAGGGTTTCCAATATATGCGTAAATCCAAATTTAAGTAATTTCAAGATTGACGACGCTCTCTCTTTGAAGTCTGGAAAAACAGGGAAGCTTGGGGCTGTGGTGGCAGTATCGATGGCAAATTCTGGGAATAGGAGCCTATGTGAACAATTGTGTATTCTTGAGGGATGTTGCACATGCATCAGCTGCTGCGCAAGTTTTGGATAGCTACACAGGGCAGTGAAGAGTCAGACAAAGCTCAAGACCTGAGCAGAAATCATGAATGCAGCCGTGATCAAGAACATCGGCCTCAGTAGCGAGTATCCATACTTGAGAACGTATCCAGGGGCTAGAAATCCCCCCACCATATTTGCCAGGGCGAAGGGTATTGCGACCTCGTAGTTGACCGAGGCGGCCAGTGCAAAAACCGCGAAAGAGCCGATGTTTCCCCCGAAATTCAGGATCCTACCCGTTGCGGCTGCCCTGTCCATACCGAAGCCCGCCCCTTTGATGTAGCCGGCCATCAGCATACTGCCGGTTCCTGGCCCGAGGAATCCCTCATAGAATCCCAAACCAGCGCCCATGCCCACGGTTACTGGGATTACCTTGTTCTCCCTTACCTCCTCCTCCTTTCCGAATTGGGGGTTGAACAAGACGTACAGGAACAACGCCGAGAGAACGATGATTACGATTCCAAGTACAACATCCGCACTAATGGAAAGGACAACCTTGGCACCGGCAATGGAGAATATCATCATCAGGCCCCATCCAATGAATGCCGCCTTTCTTGGAACGATTTCGCTTTGGAGGTACTTTGCACTCGCAATCGCCGCTGCTGCCGTCGATGCGAATTTGTTCGTCCCCAGGGCTACGTGCGGTGGCAAGCCCGCACTAAGCATGGCAGGCAGGCGTAGCAGTCCGCCGCCTCCGACTGCACTGTCCACGAATCCGGCGAAAACCCCGACCATCATCAGCAACAGGAATACCTCGGTATCCACGAAGTTATCCGGAGTCAGCGGGATATCAGATTTGCAGTCAGGCGGTTACGTTCGTTGACTTGGAGAACTGGCTAATGAAATCCCAGACTATGTGGCTGGATTCCACCAAGCCTTGCGTTCCGACGAATGCGCTACCGATAAGGGATCCATCGTCCAAGTCATTCGAATAGGGGTTATGTTGGGCCGCGAAGATAGTCATCAGCTGGACCGATGCCCCGCCTTCACAATTATCGAAACCCTGGATCGAATAAAGGGCGGTAGTCTCGAAGGTCTCCATTGGCCCTGAGCATCCATTGTGATCCCCCCATTCGATGGCATTCTCTATCGCGCCGGTGTCGTAGGACTCGGGATTTGTCCACATCTCTTCGTTGAAGGGGACGCTGAGGGCAGTGGTGGAGTAAAGAACGACCTGATCGATGAATCCGTGCGCTTCCATGACCGGGATAGGGGAGTAGTGCCCCACTGGTTCGGTGATGAGGTAGAACGACATGCACCCAACCGCGGCGAAGATATGGCTCGATTCCATGGCCATCCTCTGGGCCATTGCACATCCGTTTGACCACCCGGAAGCATAAATCCTGTTTGGGTCAACGTTGTGCATTCCGACGGAGATGTTGACTATCTTCTCGATGAAAGAAACATCGTCCACAACGTCACGCGCAGAGTGCGCGCAACACCACCCTGCGTTCCATGCTTGATTCTCCTCAATGTCCCATTCCATGTTCAATCCCGATACGCCATCTGGATAGATCACGATCGCACCCACCTCATCGGCAATTTCGTCGAAGGAGGAGAGTTTCCTGTGGACAGTTGAGTCCGAGGCGTACCCGTGCATGTCGATGATCAGGGGCACGGATTGGTTGGGATCGAGGTTGTCGGGGACATGGGTCTGCCAACACCTTGTCAGGTTGTCGTGATCCATGCAGGTAAATTCCCCATCCTCGAAGTAAGGCAGGTGTTCGTCTATCGACGCCCCTCCGTTCCCATCGGGTGATTCGTCCGCCGTCATGACGCAGCCAGAAAGGCTAGATGAGAGGAGGATCAGTGAGACGGCGAAAAGGAGGTGGGCACTCTTCTCCATAGTCACAATCACCCGAAAGCCCACTCCCCTCTGCGCATTACGGGGGTCCTCTCGCCGTCCTCGGATATCCCGTCTATGTCAAGCTCTGCGGACCCTATCATCCAATCCACGTGGATGTTTGATGAGTTACCACCTGCCGCAGCCACTGCATCCTTGTCATTCCCTATGTCGCCCTTGAAGCACTTGGAGTAGCATTGGCCCAATGCGATGTGGCAAGAGGCGTTCTCGTCGTAGAGGGTGTTGTAGAATAGCAGACCCGATTCGCTAATTGGCGAGGAGTGGGGGACCAGGGCAACTTCCCCCAGCCTGCTCGCTCCCTCGTCAGTTTCCAACAGCTTCAGGAAGACCTCCTCCCCTTCCTCGGCCCTCGCCTCGACTATCCTCCCGCCCTCGAACCGGACCTCGATACCGTCGATTAGGGTCCCCATGTGGACCAGTGGCTTGGATGCCCTGACAGTTCCCTCTGCCCTCTCGGCGTGAGGGGTAGTGAAGACCTCCTCGGTCGGGATGTTGGGGGTGCAGGAGATCCCGTTCAGGGAGGTGCTGGCACCGCCCTTCCACTCGTGGCCGTCTGCTAATCCGAGGGTGAAGTCGGTGCCTGGAGCCTTGTAGTGTAGGGAGTGGAAGCTCTTCTCGTTGAGCCAGTCCTGCCTCTCTGTAAGCGTCCTCTGATGGTCCTCCCAAGCGGAAATCGGGTCTTCTCGGTCGACCCTTGAGATCGAGAAGATGGCCTCGGCCAGGGATGCGACTGCATCGTCCTCGCCCTTATCCGGGAACACCTGCCTGGCCCATGCCCTGCCGGGGTAGGATACGATGTTCCAGTTCGTTGCGAAGTTGGTGATCGGCTCCATGGCTGGCTTCGCTGCCATTGACGTGGCCTTGGCCGCCCTAGCCACCCTTGCTGGGTCCTGATTGGCGAGTAGCAGGGGGTTGGCTGCCGAGACCGCTAGTCTGGCCGTGTTGTCGTTGAAGGCCTCGCCCATTGCCTCGAACATCCAACCGGGGGCCCTATCCAGGCTCTCGTCAGTTGCGTTCTCGAAACGGGCCAAGGTCAGTTGGTCATCGGAGAGGAACGTAGTGACCACGCCCGCTCCGTTCCTGTATGCCTCGGATGCCAGCCTTCTGACAAGTGGGAGGGTCTCGACTGGTGCGGAGATGATCAGATCCTGTCCTGGTTGGAGGTTCAGTCCTACTCGTATCGACACCTCGGCTAGGCGGTCGAGCATGTTGGCATCGAAGGGCAGATCTTCATCCGGCAGTATCACCATGGACGAGGGTCGAAAAAGAGCCCTATTAACCCTTCAATCCCATTCTCGGGTTCAGAAAACGCCTGAGAGCTTTTGCATCCTAGTGTACCATCCGGAGACGACTTGGTGCCCCTCCACTATGTCGAACCCATTCAGCCCCTGCATCGACCTGAGGATGCCGAAGTTTGCGAAATCGGCCCCATTGGGCTCATTTTCCCCGAAGAAGTCTCCCCTGATTCCCTCGGACATGAGGTCTAGTTGGTGTTGGAGATTCTCCCGAGGGGGGAGATCGAACATCTTGGCCCTGCTCCTCCCCACCATTCGCATGATTAGTCCACCGACCCACTTGTTGATCAAGCGGCTGCCGAACGAGAAGTTGTCAACCTTTGTGACATAGTCAAGTGCTTGGACGGAGGTCCTGTAAGAAGTGTAAATCACGGCCACTATTGACTTGCCGAGAACTCTGTTTGAGAAATCCATCCACCTGTCCTGTTCGGAGTCCTCCCCCATTCTTGGGAACGAGTCTGCCCCATTGGAGTCGATGTAGTGGAGTATGTGGTTCGAGTCGTTCACCTGAGTTCCGTCCACGTCGACGAAGACCGGTACCTTCCCCCATTCCGACCACTTGAGCTGTGTCTTGAATGTGGGGTCGACCTCGACCTTCGAATACTCCACCCCCCGGGAACCGAGGAGTGCCTTGACCTTGAAGCAGAAAGGGCAAGTCTCGAAGCAGTACATCGTCGGTAGCCCGTTCACGACCCTCTCTGGCACACGTTTGTCCTGTACCCCGGAGGATGCCTCCCTCTCCTCATTTTCTACTGCCATGGGTGTTGGCAATTACTTCCCCTTGTGAATCCATCGAAGCGAAGTTATCGTCGCTTATTCATCGGGGGTGTTTGAGATGTTTCCTTCTGGGCCCCTGTCGGGCGCTCCGAAATCCTCGCGGAGCTCCCCGGCAGGGGTTATGTTCGGAATAGATCCGATCTGACTTGTAAGTTCTAAGACTTCAGAAGTCGCTTGCGCGAACGGTCTTTCGGCCGTTTGCCTGGGCCCTTGCCACTGCATCGGACACAGCGGACTCTGCTAGGGCGTTCATTGCGCCCATTGCGTCTCCACCGGTGTTGCAGCCGTGTGCCTTGAAGGCCTCCTTGACCCTGCTAGCTACGACCATACCGGAATCGGAGCTTCCGCTTCCGATGTCGTGAGAGCGGATCGTCTTGCGGCCATTAGAGCCGCATCGAGCCACTGCTGATGCAACTGCAGCTTCTACTGCTGCATTTAGAGCGCCTGCGGCGTCTCCAGCGGTGTTGCACCCGCCAGCCTTTATTGCTTCCTTCATCTTGCTGTTGTAAACCATTGACATAGCGAGCCGGGCGAGCCAAAGCCCCATTTTGAAGGTTGGGGAGGCGATTACTTGCATCTGAAAGCCGATTTGAGCGATTTTGACCGAAAATTACGGGTATCAATAACCCCTCCGAAGAGCCGTACCATGGGCAAACCGAAGTTCGCTTTCCTACTCCTCAAGGAGCATCCGTATGGCAGGGAGATGCTGATGCAGATACTCTCCGAGGGATTCGTCCCTGAGCTGATAATCGAGGAGGACTCTGAGGTAGCAGACGAAGAGAGGGAGAAGTTCCTGAAGAGGATCGAGGGGAATCCAGTCGCGCCTTCCATCGAGGAGCAAGCCTCGGAGAACGGCATAGAAGTCGTTTCTGTCCCGGTTCACAAGTCCCCAGAGGTCATGCCTCACTTGGAAGGTAGGGAACTCGACCTAATCGTATTCGGTGGGACTCGAATCATCAGGGGGGAGATTCTCGATTACCCATCTGATGGGGTGGTCAACTCCCATCCTGGCCTCCTGCCGGAATGTCGGGGCTCTGCCTCTCCGGCCTGGTCTGTCTACCACGATATTCCGATTGGCTCCTCCACCCACTTCTGTGACAACGGGATAGACACGGGAGACCTGCTGATGAGGAGGGAGGTAGCGGTCAAGAGGGGGATGACGTACGAGGATCTCTGCTACCACACCCTAGTACTCGCTGGAGTCCTGATGAAGGAGGCTTTGATGGCGTACGAAGATGGCAAATGGCCCGGAATAAGGAGGCCGCAGGGGCAAGGTGAGCACCCGACATTCAGAAATGCTCCAGAAGAGGTGCTCGAAGTGGTCCGGCAGAAACTTAGGGACCAGACTTATGCGCACTACTCGGACTAGGTGATTTGATGGGGACGGATTTGGCAGGCGACGATTTCCCTTTCGCGGAGGGGGTTCTGGAGGGAATGACTGCCTTGGTCTGTGGTTCTTCGAAAGGAATCGGCCGTGCCTGCGCCCTGATGCTGGCTAGAGCCGGGGCCAGAGTCATAGCCTGCGCTAGGACGGCATCGGAACTAGATTCGCTGATAGATGAGATGCACGGGACGGACCACAGTGCAATAGAGCTGGACCTGGAGGACATTGGATCCGTCGAAGAGGCGGTTTCCGACCTGGGTGCCGTGCATATCCTGGTGAACAACTCCGGCGGACCACCGGGTGGCCCACTGCTCGAGAATGATTTGGATGACTTCGAGGGGCCGTTCCGGAGGCACCTCCATGCATCCCACACCATCACCAGGGCCCTCGTACCGAGAATGGAAGCCGAGGGAACCGGGAGGATAGTGAACATCATCTCGACATCCGTCAGGGAGCCGATTGACAACATCGGACTGTCAAACACCCTGCGAGGAGCTATGGCATCATGGGCCAAGTCACTCTCCAGAGAGCTGCCCCCGTGCATCACCATCAACAACATCCTCCCCGGTTTCACGGACACGGACAGGCTTGGTTCTCTTGCCGAGTCAATTTCGCAGAGGACCGGCCGGGCGGTGGATGAAGTCCAAGATGATTGGATGGGGAGCGTGCCCATTCAACGCCTAATCGACCCAATGGAAACCGCAGCCGCAGTCACTTGGCTCTGCCTACCCAGCAGCAGCGGGGTTCGTGGAATCAGCCTAGCTGTGGATGGCGGTCGAATGCGCTCGATTTGAGGGGTCCGATGGAGTTCGACATTTTCTTCTCGATATCCCAGACCCCGGATTCCTCCGGATTCAAACCGTCGGAGAGCGAGATGTTCGCCAACTTCTTCGATCAGGTAGTACTCGCCGACGAGTTGGGGTTCGGAGTGGGATGGGTAGCTCAGGCCCACCTCTCAACAGAGATCCAGAAGAGGAATAGGGACCCAGTGGTGCCTCACTACCCTGGCGAGGTTGGGCTGTGCACCGACTTCTTCCAAGTAGCCAGGGAGATGTTTAGCAGGACGAAGCGGATGGACGTCGGAAGTGCTGTTATGTCGATCCTGGCCTCCGGCGGACCGATTGCACAAGCCGAGAGGGTGGGGTCTTTCCTCGCACTGCATGGGATCGACCCCGAAGAAGGGAGGAAGCTCCACATCGGCTTCTCGGCCGGAAGGTTCGAGTTCATGGCTAGGCCCTATGGGATAGTCCCCCGTGACGCTGTCGAGGAAGCGGCTTGGCCGGCACTGAGGGGCCAGATCTTCTCCGAAGCGTCCGAGATATTCCTCCGGCTGTTGAATGGCGAGGTCGTGTCCAGCGAATCAGTGCCTACGACAATCCTAACTCGAGGCAACTTCAGAACTGATAGCGATTGGGATGCCGTCCAGAGAGCAGCAGTCGAGAGGGACGGCTTGGAGTCGCCCCCCGAATCCATCGAGATAGGGAACAGGTATGTCTTCGAGGAAATCAAGACGATCCCACAAGACTGGCGCAGGGACCTGCTCAACCTGGTGATAGGTAGCCACGACCCCAACCTCCAGGTGAAGGTCAACAGTTTCAGGCCTGTCCAGGTATTCAACCTCAGCATCACCCCGCCGCATGTTATCGAAGAAACTCACGAGCGCATGAGGAAGAGCTACCACGAGGATGGTGGGCCCTGGAGCAGGAGGATGATGCCTCGAACGATCATGGTTTTCGTGAACGACGAGGAGGGTTTGACCAGGGAGCAGCAGGACGAGGCCGCCATGGAGGAAGCCCGGTCCGCCCTTTCGACGTACTGGAGCGCCCTGGAGGGCACAATCGACCCCGACAAGATCGACCGGGCAACGGACAATGCAGTGATCGGGAGCGTGCAAAGCGTAAGCGAGCAGATCTCCCAGAGGTTCGACCCAGATGACAGGCTCATGTGCTGGTTCGACTTCTTCAACCACGACAGCGAGAGGGTGATGAGGGACATGACGGCATTCATGACCAAGGTCGCACCCGGGGTCAATGGGGGATAGTGAATGGGAGACGGAGCGAGCGGGAGGCCATCGAGCGTTTCCCCTGGGAGGCCCGGATCCTCTGTCTACCCCACCAACCCGCTGGGAGAGAAGTACGATGGGATCGCGACGGGCCGGGACGTGGAGTGGGAGCCCCTGGTTGACTTCCGCAGACTGGATGTCTCGGAGAACACGATCCACGGGGCGATCTCATGGTCGCACGGCAAAGAGATAGTGCACTCGTTCGGCGGGAACGTCCTAGTCTACGGGCGTTCGATGATGAAGCCCCTGATCATGAAGACATTCGCAGACGTCCTCGAGGCAGACGGACTGACTTGGGAGCAGAAGGCGATATCCTGCTCCTCCCACAATGGCGACACGGAGCACGTGGCAGCGGCCCAGTCCCTCCTGACGGAGTCCGAGTGGGGGCTCATGCAGTGTCCGCTAGACGTGCCCCTGATTCAGTTCGGCAGGCAGGTGAGGCGTCCCCGGAGGTGGTTCCACACCTGCTCCGGTGAGCATGCCGCCATGCTCAAGGCACTGAGGAGAATGGGCATCAACCGTGCCGGCTACACGCTTCCAAACTCGCCTTGGTTCCCGATGTTCATAGACGTCCTCAGGGACATAATGGGGAAGCCGGACTGGGAGCCCCAGAGGGTAGCCAAGGACGGCTGCGGGCTACCAACCGTGTCCAACACCGTGGACGAGCTGGCGTTGATGTTCTCCGGACTGGTCAGGGAGAAGGACAAGGACTGGATCTGGGAGTCGATGAACAGGCACCCGGACCTGATCGGCGGCTTCAACAGGCTTGATTCGACCTGCCTGAAGGCCGGCGAGGGGAAGCTGCTAGCCAAGGAGGGGGCGGATGGCCTCCTCGGTCTGGCCATCGAGCACGAGGACTGGCCGGACGGACTCGGGATCGTGATCAAGATAGCGCACGGGTGGAACTCCCAGGCCACTTGGTACGTAGCCAGGGCGGTTCTCGGCGTCCTCGGGATCACCCTGAGGAACCCCTACCCGCTACACAGGCAGAAGGCATTCATCGTACCCAGGGTGGTCCCCGAGATGTACCTCGACGACCTGGAGCAGGTCGTCACATGGGACGAGTGGGACCCGAACAGAGACAGCTTCTCAATAAACTGGAGGGACTACTCCAAGGGGATGACCAGGCAGGGCCCGTTTTCCAACGAGGGTGCGCTAGATGGATGACCAAGAGCTCGAATCCCTAAGCAACTACATCGGGGGTCAATTCATCGAGCATGATGGCTCCGAATGGATGGACGTTTTGGAGCCAGCCACGGGAACCCATTTCGCCCGACTCCCCCTCTCCAACTCACAGGACATCGATGCGGCTGTAGAAGCAGCGCGTGAAGCCCAACCCGGATGGGCAGCCCTGGGCATCGAAGAGAGAGCAGTCTGGTTGGACAGGATAGCGGACTCACTCGAGACCTCATTCGACGAGATAGCAGAGCTCGAGAGCAGAGACACCGGGAAGCCGATCACTCTCGCGAGGTCAGTTGATGCCAACAGATCGGTCGCGAACTTCCGCTTCTTCGCTGAGCTCCTCAGGGAGCAGGAGGAGAAGACCTTCGAGATGGACGATGCCACGAACTACGTGGTCAACAGGCCCGTCGGGGTCGGTGCTCTGATCACCCCCTGGAACCTCCCCCTCTACCTCCTCTCTTGGAAAGTGGCTCCCGCCATCGGGATGGGAAACACGGTAGTGTGCAAGCCAAGCGAGCTCACCCCCATGACCGCTGACCTCCTCATGAGGGTCATCGACGGAATTGGGCTCCCCGCAGGAGTGGTCAACCTCATCCATGGGGATGGGTCTGGAGCCGGTTCCCCGCTGGTCGCCCACCCCGACGTCGACCTCGTCTCATTCACTGGTGGCACAGCCACCGGCGAGAAGGTCGCAGCGTCGGCTGCACCCTCTTTCAAGAAGATCAGCCTCGAACTGGGGGGGAAGAACTCCAGCATCGTTTTCGCCGACTGCGACATGGAGAAGACGGTAGCCGGAGTAGTGAGGTCTGGCTTCCTGAACCAAGGGCAGGTCTGCCTCTGCGGCTCGAGGGTCCTGGTAGAGGGCACGGTGTACGATGAGTTCGAGGAGATGTTCGTGGAAGCAGTCGAGCAGATGAAGGTGGGCGACCCTTCTGACGACTCGACCGACCTCGGTGCGCTGATTTCGAAGGACCACCTGCAGAAGGTGCAGGGTTACGTCGACCTCGCAATCGTGGAGGGTGGCAGGATCCTAACCGGAGGAGCGCCATGCCTGCCATCGGAGTTCGAGGGTGGCAACTGGATTGCCCCGACCATCATAGCGGGATTGACTCCCGAATCCAGATGCTCAACCGAGGAGATCTTCGGACCGGTAGTCACCCTGCACAGGTTCGATAGCGAGGAGGAGGCTGTTGGAATAGCGAACGGCACCCGATACGGCCTTGCAGGGAGCGTGTGGACGAGTGATCTGGAGAGGGGAAGGAGAGTCTCTGAGGCAATCGAGGCCGGAATGGTCTGGATCAACACATGGCTCCACAGGGACCTGCGCGTCCCGTTCGGCGGGATCAAGGACAGCGGCGTCGGGCGAGAGGGCGGGAAGTGGAGCCTGGGATTCTTCTCCGAGGCGATGAACCTCTGCGTGAAGCACGACTAGTGCAGCAAGAGTGAAGGTCTGCAATTCGCGGAACCGGTAGTATGCCTCCTGCGGGTATAGTGGGTCTCGGGTCGTACGTACCCCCCAGGGTGATGACAAACGAGGACTGGGCGGGACTTGTCGAGACCAGCGACGAGTGGATCACCACGAAGACTGGCATCAAGGAGAGGAGGATTGCCGATCCCGATACCTGCACTAGCGACCTGGCAGTGCTCGCCTGCCAGCAGGCCATCGAGGAGGCGGGGCTCGCTGCCGACGACATCGACATGCTGATCCTGGCGACGAGCAGTCCAGACGTCCCACT
>PVBE011856867.1_pt1 | contig 11725 bp, 13 predicted proteins | sample 1631181 | NCBI WGS metagenome assembly PVBE01 (sample SAMN08397723, study PRJNA350692) | Marine metagenome, whole genome shotgun sequencing project. | isolation source: water | place: Pacific Ocean | collected 2012-04 | reverse complement strand
CTCAAAGGCAACGGATTCGCCACTCTGGGAATTGAGGTTGAACATTCCGCAACCTCCCAGCAGGGAGATCATGAGCAGCGCCAGGAAAATGTATTGAATTCGCATGGTGGAGGTTTGGAATTGAGAGTGTGTTATATCCTTGAATTTGCCGGCTTCCTTGCAGCAACAGCCCAGACTGTGATCCTGATAATGCCGCCGGTTCCCGCCAACCCAAGGAGCAGCCACGGCCATGAGATTGCATCCTTGAGGACCACCACAAACACAATTGCGATGAGCAGCAGCGAGGGGCCTTCGTTGAACAAACGGAATCGGCGCGAGTTCCAAGTGCAAGTGCCCTCGGCGAGTTGGGTCCGGAGCCGCCCGCACCAGAGATGATAGCCGATGAGCAGCGCCACCAGCCCCAGCTTTGCGTACAGCCAGTCCGGAAAACCAAAAAAGTGCAAAAGGGCACTTCCGAAGATGACCGTGATGCAGAGTCCGGGCCATGTGATGGCGTACCACAAGCGCCGTTCCATGAGCACGAATTGCATGGTCAGGATGCTGCGTTCCGGCTCCGGTTTGGAGTACGCCTCCTGATGGTAAACAAAGAGTCGTCCGAGGTAGAACAGCCCCGCAAACCAGACCACGACGCCGATGATGTGTAAGGCTTTCAGGTAGAGCAAAGCCGTCTCCTTTCTGCATTTGACTCGACCCCGTTCGCCCTGAGCTTGTTGAAGAATGCCTGAGGACTAGCCCGCACTGTGCAAACTGGTGCAAACGTTTATGAGTCCCAGGCTAAAGCCTCGTGCGGGCGAGCAGTTGGTTCACCAACTCGGAATCGAGCCGGACCTGCAAGGTGCGGTTCTGCGAAAAATACACCAGTCCGGCTGATCCGTCACGCACTCTGCGGACGTGTTTGCACCGGGTGTAGTCGACTTCAGCGCATCCGGTCTTCCGGAGTTTGCTGAAGTACGTCGCCAGTTGTGCGGCTTCTTGCAGCGTTCGTGTGGGCAACTCCCCCCCAAAATTCCGGACCACCACATGCGCCCCGCCCACGCCTTGGGCGTGGAGCCACCAGTCGTTGCCCTTGGCCCAGTGGAAGGTCACGGTCTCGTTCTCGCGGGCATTGCGCCCCACCCAGATTTCAAGCCCGTCCGAGCTGGTGCGGACCAGTGGTCCGGAGGCTTTGGATCTCTTGCTGAAAGTTTCGTTGACTTCACGGGGGAGCGTCGCTCGCATCCACAGCGGCTGGCGTGGTCCCCATGCCAACACTGCCGACTCGTCACCAAGGGTCACAAGCTGTTCCAGTGCCGCCCCCAAGCTCTGCAGTTGGCTCTGAGTTTCTGTGATTCTGCGTATAACGTGCGGCCTGGAATGCTCAAGCTTTTCGGCCCGTCGGTACAACACCTCCAAGTTCTGCTGGGGGGAGTCCTGCGGGTTGAGTGGAATGTGCACCTCGGCGGGTTCGTTTTCAGAGTGATCCAACACGATGATTTCCGATTGTCCCGGATGGAGTTCGTGCAGCTTCGATTTGAGCAAATCTCCCCAACGTCGGAGACAATGAGCTTCGCTCAAGCTGGCTTGGTCAACCTCCAAGTGCCGGAGTCTGCGGTGCAGTTGCTTGCGCAGTCGCTTGAGGTGCTGTTGCCACACCGCTTTTCGTCCATGAGCTTGAGCCGTTTCTGGTGCTTCTCCAGTCTCTGGGCGCAGTTGGTGCCAGTGACTGGGCAGGGTGTAGGGTTTGCCTTTGGAAAGCGGGCGTCCAGACTGATTGGGATTCCGGAGAGCGATCAGCAGATGCCGGTCCGCGTCGAGCAGGAGCAGGTTGCTGTTGATGCCGTTGTTCTCATGGACGAGGTGGAAGCGCTGCACCCGCTTGTCCTGGAATCGTTCAATCGCCACTTCCTGAACATGAGGATGCAGTTGCACCCACGGTGCCACGCGCCCGTTCAAGATGCGAGTCCGCAGCCACAGGCAGAAGATGGGCGGTTTGGGAGCGTTTTGATGCGGTTCGCTGCTGGGGTGGATGCCAGAGTCCCCCGGAGTTGCTGAAATCAACCAGCGTGAGCGACGGGAGGGCAAAGGGGCTTGCGGGTGGAAGAGGTCAAGCAGAATAGCGTCGGTCCCACGCTGTGAAACACGTTGGATGCATCCGTCCGCCCACGAGTCCAAGGGGGAGTCCTCCATTGTTCAAACTCGCCTCCGGGTCAGGAGCGGGAAAGGTCGCGGGAGCGGCGCACGGCGAGTTGAAAATAATCCATGCCCAACTCTCCCAAGGCGTCGTCCTGAAGTGCCACCTTCATTTCACAGCAGTGCACCCCCTGTTTGAGGGCCTGGAAGGTTTCGTAGAGCGGCAATAATCGGTTCAGTTCCCGATCCTTGGAGGTGTCAATGTAGCGTTGCAGGAAAACCGTTCGGAGGTCGTTGCGGTTGCGGCGCATCAACTCCACACTCAGGGCTGCCACGTCGTTTGCGACATCAAGCACGGCATACTTGCGATGCACTTCCTGCGGACTCACAACGGTGATGGTCTCGTCCTTGAGGTGGAGGTGTTCGGGCAGGAACGCCCCGTGCCCTCCAACGATCCGACCCTTGCGGAGCCGTCGCACGAGGATCGCCCCATTGGCGTCCAGAAACTTCTCCAGCGGATGCCGGATCATGTCCAGAATTGGCTGTGTCAGCGATGCATCGAAGTAACGCTTGAGTTGGTAGAGAAAATCCTCGCACAAGGCCCGGAAGGCTTCCGGACGCGCCGAATTGGCGACCTTGTCCTTGTCCTTGACCACGAGAGTCGCGTGAGTTTCGGCAAGCTGCACTCCGATCCGCTCCAAATCCGCAACTCCGATCTTTTCCTTGTCCAGCCGGACGTTCAGGAATCCGGATGCGCCCAAAAAGGGTATCTCCAACGCATACTCGACGGGTGAACCCTCGCCCTCCAACTGGAAAACACCGGAGGCTTCGTGAACAGGCACCACCCGGGCCGGGAATTCGGGATTGAATTGCTGAAGCAGTCGTGCTTCTTCACGGCAGAACGCCTCCTTGATCGAGGGGTTGGGGTACTCGTTTCCAGGTTTCTTGACCTTGTAGAGCAGTTCGTCGGCTCGAAACAGATACGACGTGTGGGTTTCGGTCAAACCCACGGACTTTGGAGTTTGCAGGTACGCTTCCGGATGCTTCAGTGCCTCCACCCAAGCAGGTAAGTTATGGTTCATGTCTGGTTTTTGAGGACGGCTAGATGTTGAGAAGGTGCCCGAGTTTGGATTTCTTCACCTGCAGGTACGACTCATTCTTGGGGTTGGATTCCACTTGTAGCGGAACCCGTTCGACCACTTCCAGCCCGTGCCCTTGCACCCCGACGATCTTGCGCGGGTTGTTGGTCAGCAGGCGCATCCTCTGGACGCCGAGCAGGTAGAGCATCTGTGCCCCCATGCCATAGTCGCGGAGGTCGTCCTTGAAGCCGAGACGGCTGTTGGCTTCAACAGTGTCGGCTCCTTCATCCTGAAGGTGATAGGCCAGCAGCTTGTTGATGAGCCCGATGCCCCGGCCTTCCTGCGGGAGGTAGAGGATCACCCCCTTGCCCTCCTGTTCGACCATCCGCATCGCTGCTTCCAACTGCGGCCCGCAGTCGCAGCGATAGGAGCCGAAGACATCCCCGGTGAGGCATTCGGAATGCACCCGGACCAGCACAGGCTCGCCTGGCTCCCAAGTGCCCTTGACGAGGGCGACATAGTCACTGTCGTCGAGCGTGCTTTGAAAGCCGATGACCCGGAATTCCCCAGATTCTGTTGGCAGCGCAGCCTCCACTTTCAGTTCAACCAAAGTTTCGTTCCTCTTCCGGTATTCGATGAAATCCGCAATCGTGACCAGCGGCAGCTTGTGGGTGTCCGCGAACTTCCGGAGTTCCGGGTAGCGCGCCATCGTCCCGTCTTCGTTCATGATCTCGCAAACCACCCCACCCGGACGCAGCCCCGCCAAGCGGGCAAGGTCCACCGATGCCTCCGTGTGCCCGGCGCGTCGCAGGACGCCGCCGACCTGAGCGAGCAGGGGAAAGATGTGCCCCGGACGCCGCAGGTCGCTGGGCCGGGCATCCGGGGCCATGGCGACTTGGATGGTGCGGGCGCGGTCATGTGCGGAAATTCCCGTCGTCACTCCTGTTGCCGCTTCAATCGTGACCGTGAAGTTCGTGCCGTGCCCAGAAGTGTTTTCCAAGACCATCAGCGGCAGGTGGAGTTGCTGAACGCGCTCGGAGTCAATTGGCATGCAGATGAGCCCGCGAGCGTGCTTTGCCATGAAATTGATGATCTCCGGAGTGACCTTCTCCGCCGCGCAAATCAGGTCACCCTCGTTTTCGCGGTCCTCGTCGTCCACCATCACAATCAACGCTCCCCGGCGGATCGTGTCAATGGCGTCTTCGATGGCGTCAAATTGTGGTTCTGGTGCTTTCCTACCCACGCTTGCTTCCCCCTTTTGTGACAATGAGGACCGACCCATACACCGTAAAGAACCTTCCAAAGAGGATCAGCCCCTCATGAATTTCCATTACCTTGCCTTACCTCAAATAGTCTGCAACGATCATCAGATCCTCCCCAACGGACCGGTGCGTCCGGATGCTCCAGCGAGTCGTGTCTGCAAGTCCTTCGGACCCCCACTCGCCGCACCACCCGAGTGCGGACTGCCCGCCAATCACCTTGGGGGCGAGGAAGAGCACGAGTCGGTTCGGGAGGCTCGCCGACAAAGCACTGGCATGCAACTGTCCGCCTCCCTCAATCAGCACCTTCCGGAGGCCGCGCTCCGCAAGTTGATCCAGCACCCAAGGCAGTTCCGGGCGCACCGTGGTTGCCTTCAGCACCGTCATGTTCGGGCGCTCGCGGAATCCGTCACTCGGGGCATCGCGCCCCGTGGACACAAACACCGGAACCCCGTCTTCCGCCAGCAATCGGCTGTTTTCCGACAGCCTCCCGTGGGAATCCAGCACCACCCGCGCCGGATGGCGACCTTCTGGAACACCCCGTGTGGTCAGTGCGGGGTTGTCCGCCAGCACCGTGTTGATGCCCACGAGCATCGCATCGTGCGTGTGCCGCAGCCAGTGGCCCAACTTGCGGGCGGCGGGGCCGGTGATCCATTGCGACTCGCCCGTTTTGGTGGCGATCTTGCCGTCCAGCGTGGCGGCAGCCTTGAGTGTCACCCAGCGTTCGGCAGCTTGCGGGGGGGTCAGCCACTCCAGAATGGACGAGTCTGGCTCTTCCAGCATAGACCGATTGCCCTGGCTTGTCATGGGGAGGGGTGTCCGTTCTCAAATCCTCCCTCGTAGAGGACAAACTGCGCGTCTTTCGAGTAGAGGGTTCCGGTGCCGTGGTACTTTCCCTGCTGGAATTCGCCCACATAAATTCGGAAGCCGTTGACATCAAACTGTACGCCCTTCCCCTCGGGCCGACCAGATTTGAACCCACCTTCGTAGGCGATCTGCCCGCTGTCCCAGAAAAGCCGACCCTTGCCCTCAGCCACTCCTTCCTTGAGTGGCCCCGTGTAACGGAGGTTGCGATCCTGATAGTAGGTGTCAGGCGGCAATCCGCCGGGATCCGGAAGCAGCCGCACGATCACAGGGTCAAGCCCCAGAGCAGACACCGACACCGACATCGTCAAAACCAGCAGTCCGAGCACACGGATCATGAGAGGCTTCGAAAACTGGAGAAACTGGCTATTCCTTGGAACGGATCGCATCCGTGCGGGGGTCGATCAGGAAGCGTTGCGGCTTGCCGGTGGGGGTGGACTTGAGCAACAACGTTCCTGCACCAACATCCTCGAAGCCGGGTGCGTCCATCATCGCGCTGATGAGGATGAGTCCATCAAACGGTTTCGCCCCTCTGGGCAAAGGCTTGAGGGTGAACGGCACCCGCACTGTCCCACGTTCGTTGAGATTCACACGCTGCGGCAGCACCACTCCTGCAAAATTGCTTTCCAGCAAGACCGGTCCCGGACGCGCCAGGGAGCGGCGGTTGCGGGAATCCCCCAATTCGATGGAGAGGACGAGCCGGGGGGGGTCTTTGGCGGAGAGGTCCACCTCGTACTGCTCAGTGCGCAAGAAGAGCTTGTAGGGCAGCAGCGCCCGTTTTTCTGCAAGGTCGTCCATGCGCTGGAACTCCGGCAGCCACTGCCCCGGATTCAACTCGACCGTGGACACGGCATTGGAGACCTCGATTTTCCCCTCGGTGAGGTGGACGGTGGTGAACTCTCCAGACTGCTTCACGAGCAGCACGGTTCCACGCACTGCAACCACGGCGGTCGGGGTGCGGATGCTCACCTGCTGAAACTGCCGCTTGAGCCTTCCGTGCAAGGTGCCCTGCTTGAGTCCCAGTCCCAGCTTGAAGGTGCGCGCCTTGGTTTTTTGTTCCCCGCCGGATGCGATGGCGAACTCGGTTTTCTCAAGCAAACGGACCCGTGAACCGTCCCGGAAGGCAATCGTGGCCTTGGCTCCCGCCCCGGTCTTGATGATGTCTCCCAGCCCAAGCAAACGTCCGTTGCGACCGGACACGCTTTTCTGCGTGGACTTCTGCCGGACCTCCACAAACCCTGAAACGTTGCGCATGGTGGCAATGGTGGTGGTGGCCACCGACGACTGGGCAGACAGCGGTGCTGCCAGCACCAGCAACAAGGGAAGCAGCAGAAGAAAGCGGGTCAACATGCTCGTGTCATGAAAGTGCAGTTTGCTCCCGGAAACCAGGGTTTTATGGGATGCTAACAGAAAATGTCAGGAGGGTCAGCACGAATCCGGAGTCGGCTCCGTTTTGGAGCACAAGCGCTTCAGAATCGAGTGAAAACAGAGATGATGGGGCCGCCGCTGATCGTGATGCTCTCGTACTGCTGGTAGGTGCCAGTGGCGTTTGTCCCAAGACTGGTGGAATTATTGATTGCAGAGGACGAGATTGCAATTTCGAACTTGAATCCTGCCTCTTCCCCTCCATACTCTGTGCCGAATTTCAACATCTGCACGTTGACGCTGTAATTGGAACTCTGGGATGAGTTATAGGTGGTGTTAATGTAGCTGCCATCGGTTTTCCGCCCTCCATCGTTGTAGGAATTTTTGAGGCTGAAACTTCCGGTCAGCAGCCCAATATTCATGTTGAACTTGGCCTCGGTCGCCTCCTTCCAGTACCAGTTCCCACCAAGCAGAAATCCGGGTCCGGCGTCCTGTGCAACATCACCGATCTTGATGCTGCTGGAGTCCTCAAGCGTGGAATAGTTGCGTCCGGGACTGATGCCCAAGATGGTCTCTACCGTGAAGAACGGAGTGAATATCCACTCCAAACCAACAGCGGTGCTTTGGATGGAGGCAGAACTTGAGGCAGAAATCGCTCCGCTACTGTTGGCCGTTTCGTACGAGTAGTTGACCGTGGTGATAAAACGCTGGAAGGAGGCCCGCCATTTCTTCTTCTTGCGGCCTTGGGCTTCAGCCAGTGTGGCGAGGGCGATCAGCAGGATGAGTAACAGAGGAAAAACTTTTTTCATAGCCGACAACTTTGAGACAGGAACGCGCTTGCCCTCGCAGAAATGCACACTCCACGCCAGCCCCAAGATTTCCTGATCAGACCGCCCGCAGCAAAGCGAGGGGTTTCTGCCGCAGCGTTCCGGAAGCCGCCAGCAAGGCCACCGCCATGCTCAGTAGCGAAACTCCGATGACGCTGCCGACGCTCACCTCCCACGCCAGTATCCAAAGCCGCTCAAAGAACTGCCATGCCAACGCATACGACATCACCAGACTCAGCAGCAGTCCGAAGAGCGCGGCGAAAAATCCAAGCAGTCCAAACTCCAGCAGCACAAGGGTGCGCACGTCCTCAAACCGAGCACCCAAGACCTTGAGCAGATTCAACTCCCACTGGCGCGTCTGCACCTCATGCCGGGCGATGGAGTACACCACCACCAGTCCTACAAGAATTGAGAGCCACGCCATCATGCGGATCGCCAAGCTCATCTGGTCGCTGATCTGAAGGATGCGGGTGACGATTCGGGTGACATCAATCACCGAAACGTTTGGAAATTCCTGCACCACTGCGTTCTGGATTGAGAGCCGCTGCTGATCGTCCAGCCCACTGATGGAGCCGAGAAAACTTGCCGGAGCTTCCTCCAGCACTCCGGGTTGGAAGAGGACGAAGAAGTTGGGTTGGAAGCTGTTCCACTTCACCTGACGGAAATTCACCACCCGTCCTTCCACCGGAACGCCCAGCACATCGAACATGAGCAAGTCGCCAAGTTGCAACCCCAGCCGCGAGGCAAAGCGTTCTTCCAGCGAGAGTTCTGCAGGCTCTGAGGAAAGCGGATCGGAGGACAAGGCGAGTGGGCGTCCGGATATGATCCGTTCCGAGTTTGACAGCGCGGTACGGTAGGAGAGGTTGATGCCGCGAGACCGGAATCGGCGTTCCTGCTCCTGCTCACGGGTCAGCACTTGCCCGTTCAATTCCGTCTGGAAAGCCTTGCGGTTGACCGCCTCCAGCCGTGCCCGCACAAGCGGGGAAAGGTGGTTGAGCTTCGTGCCCTGCTGCGCCAGCACCGACTGCATGGGCTCCACCTGTTCCGGTTGGATGTCGAACAGGAAGAGGTTGGGCACCTTCACCCCTTCCGGACGGGAGACTTCTTCCTGCAAACCGTTGTGAATTTGCGGCACCAGATTGATGAGCAGCGTGCCCACCGCAATCGCCAGGAAACAGGAGATCGACCCCAAGCGGTTCCGGGAGAGGTTGCGGAACGCCAACCGCCCCATCGTGCCAAAACTCGGCCCGGTAAGCTGGAGCAGCGACAGCAGTCCCCACGCCAACAGTCCCAGCACGAGGATGCTTCCGGCGAGCATGCCGGTGAACACACTGCCGACGATCCACGATTGTGCCTGCCACACCGCCAAGCCCCAATACACCAGGATCAGCGGAAGGTACGCCCCCACATCCCGGAAACGCCAGCGTCCACTCACGTTCTGGAGTCCAAGGTGTTCGTGGAACAGCGAGAGCGGCTGCACCAATTGGAGTCGTGTCAGCACGGGCAGGCAGAACGCGATGCTCCCCAATGCCCCCATCACGAACGCCAGCCCAAGGTTTCGGAGGTTTAAGGAGGTCTCGAATTCTGGTGGGAGAAATTCCGCAAGCAACCACGGCAGCGCAGGCAAGATCAGCACCGCGCCGACAATCGCCACCAGTGCCGCAGCCGTGCCGAGCATGCCAAGCTGCCACAGCACCATCTGCACGGTTTCGGAACGCTGCGCCCCCAAGCTCATCAGAATGGCCATCTCCCGGAAGCGCTGACGCAGGTAGCTCCGAAAGAGGTACGCCGCACCAATGCTGGCAAGAAAGAGTGCGATCAACGCGATCAACCCAAGGTAGTCGTTGAGGTAGCCCAACACGCGTCCCAGATTCTGACTTGCACCGTCGTGTGTCTGCACCCGAATCCTTGATGTTTCTCCGGAAAGGCTCCGGATTTCCTGCTGAAGCTGCTGCGAGAGACGCTCCAAATCCGTGTCTTCCGGAAGCCAGTAGAGTCGCTGAAAGCTGATGCGGCTCTTGGACGTAAGCAGTCCTGTGCTCTGCACTTGCGAGAGTCCGATGTACACCCTTGGTGCGACCCCGAAGGTGTTGAACGCGCTGCTCGCGTCCTCCGTGATCGAAGCAGCAATCTCGAACTCGCGGTCTCCAATCTGGAGTTGCCCTCCCACTTCCAAACCCAGCGCGTTCAGCAGTTCAGGATATGCCCAGAGCTTCCCTGCTTCCAGCAATTCCCGCCGCACCCAATCTGCATCGGCGACCCCCTTGCGTGCAAGCTGCAACCCGCCATAGAACGGAAAGCCCTCGTCCACGGCAATGAGTTGCACAAGCCGGGAACGGTCAACCCCAGCGACCATCGTGAAGAAAGCAACGCGACGCGTTTCACGGTAGTCTGCCGGGAGCAAGGTTCGCAGTCGCTCGAGGACTTCAGGCTCAAACGGCGTGTTCGAGGAGAGTGAAAGGTCGGCAGTCAGGATCGCCTTGGAGTTGCGGGCGAGGTGGCGATCCAGCGAAACCTGAAAGGAGTCGAGCGCGATGAATCCGGCCAGGCCGAGCGCAAGATTGAGGATGAAAAAGACGCTGAAACGCAAGTGGTTGCGCAACTCCAGGACGGCGAGCCTGGGCCAGAGTGTCCAGCGTGGCGGCAACGATCCGGACGGTTGGGTTCGCGACAGGGGGGCGTTCAATGCAGTGCTCCGGCTTGCAGGGTGTGCCGTCGGGTGCATCGCCGTGCCAATTTCTGATTGTGCGTGACCAGCACCAGCGTCATGCCCTGCTCCGAGGCGAGATCAAACAGCAAATCCGAAACCTGCTCGCCCGTTTGCTGATCAAGGTTGCCTGTGGGTTCATCTGCCAACAACAGGGCAGGTTCGATCACCAATGCCCGTGCAATCGCCACACGCTGGCATTCCCCACCGCTGAGTTGGTGGGGGAAGTGAGTCTCGCGGTGCGACAACCCCACCTGCTCAAGCCCGATTTTCGCTCGGGAGTGCGCATTGCGGGATCGTGCCATTTCCAAGGGCAGGGCCACGTTTTCCAGTGCGGTCAGGTGCGCCATCAAGTGAAACTGCTGGAAGACAATGCCGATGTTCTCCGCCCGAAAGCGCGTGAGGGCTTCCTCAGACAGTTCCGGAAGGTTCTCTCCGCGCAAGCGCAGGGTGCCCTCAGTGGGGCGGTCAAGTCCTGCCAGTAACGACAGCAGAGTGGATTTTCCGCTTCCAGACTGACCAACGATGGCAGCGGTTTCTCTGTCACCGACCGCGAGATTAAGCTTGGAGAGGACGTGGACCGGTTCCCCGGAACCGGGATGCGGGAAGGATTTGGATAGTCGCTCGATTTGCAGAATCACCGTGTGGGCTTTTGGAAGAAGTGTTAAAACTCCAGTATACGACAATCCGTGTATGGAATCCACTGCGGATGTGCTGAAACCCCTGCGTTTATTTTTCTGTCAAGTAAAAACCCCTATTGAGCAGGCTATCGGGACTGAAATTCAGGTAGTGGCTACCAAGTATGGCAGGTTGTATTCAACGATGAACCAGTGGGTCACTTGATTGTGCCACCAGTTCTTCTTGGAGAAGGAGAGGGGCTCCCCACTCTCCTTGCCGACACTGCGGTGAATCTCCCCGGGGGCACCGCCGCGCAGGTCTTCCAGAAGTCGCTGAAGCTGTGGCACTTGCGGTAGACCTGCGGCACCCGCGCCCAAAGAGCCCGGCGGGTCTCCTCGCTGTTTCTGGATTTGGCGACCGTCGATGGTCTTTTGGAACAACCAAACCCGCAGGAGTTGGTGCCCAGGCTGCTGCACCTGATTAAAGCACAGCGAGGTGGATCGGCTGATACTGGAAACCTTGGTGCTGGCCTCCGAGATGCCTCAAGTCGCCGAAAAGCTGCGCCTGCTGCTGCTGCGTCGGCAATTCTTGAGTCGGCGGTTCGGTTTCCCGGATGAGGTATCAGCCACAGTCTTGGTCCGCCGGGTGTGGCTGGCCATTTTCGGGGTGCTGGCCGTGGTCGCCGCAGTGGGAGCGTTCACCGCCTCGCTGGAGCTGGAATGAACGTCGCCGCCGGGAGTTGGCTCGTCAAGGGAGAACTCGCCTGCTTCCGGGGCTGCACTGCTTCGGCAACGAACGCGACTATTCCCGCAGCGACGTGGCCCTTGGCGTGGAATACTCCGGAATCACCGATGTGACCCTCGGCGCGGAAGCCTTGTACCAGCACCTCAACGAGTT
>PVBE010945485.1_pt1 | contig 11725 bp, 14 predicted proteins | sample 1631181 | NCBI WGS metagenome assembly PVBE01 (sample SAMN08397723, study PRJNA350692) | Marine metagenome, whole genome shotgun sequencing project. | isolation source: water | place: Pacific Ocean | collected 2012-04 | reverse complement strand
GACGAAACGCTTCAGCGGCGAAGCCGCCAGCCAGCGTGTGTTGAAACTGGATAGCAAGCTTCCCCTAGAGAAAGCTCTTGAGCACCTCAGTGCTCGAGTCATGGAGCTATCCCAACAAGACGAACCCTTTGCCCTGGAACTGCCAGGCCGCCAGGTTGTCCATGGTCGTGGGCGGCACCATCGCGACGCTGCATTACAAGCACTGGCCTTGGCATGAGCAATAACCGCTTAGCCATTCAATTGCTAAGCGCATCCTTGGCGTCGCTATGGCTCCAATTGCTGAGCATGCAAGAAGCGCAGCCATTGGTGCTGATCTGCCTACCGTTGCTCATCCTGTCGAGGTTGTTGAATCCCCCCCTGCTTCAAAGAAGGCGCTGGATTCCAAGTCTCTTGATGATTGGCCTACTAAGCGCTTGGCTCGCCCAGGCGTCGCAGGGTGGAATGAGCGGCTGGCTGATCAACTGCGCCAACCTGCTTTGGCTACTGAGCGGGCTCAAGCTATTGGAAGCCCAGCGACCAGGAGAGATTCGTCGCACCGGCCTGCTGCTATTGCTGGCCGTAGGCCTGACTGGTGTCTTTGCTCAAGGATTGGGATCCAGCCTGATGCAAGGGAGCACAGCTCTCCTGACCGTCGGCTCACTCCTGGGCCTAGAGATTGGCAGCAGCAGAAGCAGTGGACTACTGCGAAGCCTGTTCCTGTTGGTGGGCGTCAGCCTGCCGCTGATGCTGGCCTTGTTCTTGCTCGCCCCAAGGATTGGACCTCTGTGGCAATTAAAAACAACGAATCAGACAGGCCTGAGTGATCAACTGGTTCCAGGCTCGATTGCCGCCCTGGTTCAAAACAATTCCACAGCCATGCGCCTGCAGTTCAAAGGCATGGCAGCGCCTCCTCCGGCAGAGCGTTACTGGCGTGTCATGGCCTTGAATGAATTCGATGGGCGCCGCTGGAGCCTCTCCCAAGACAAACCCAACCTGGCTCCGCCCACACCGCCCGCAGCCAAGTCCTTACTACCGCAACAGCTTGTGTTGCTGGAAGCCAACCAGCTTCATTGGTTGCCATGGAATGGCCGGGGTCTACCCATACCCACAGAGATTCGCCGCAGCAGCAACGGTGGCCTTTGGCAACCGTTGCCAGTTCAAACCCGCACTGTTTACAGCCTTGTGGCTACAGGCCCTGATGCGCCAGAACTTTGGCGCCAGCGACCTCCCAATCCAAGCGACATCTATCTGCCTAAGAACAGCAACCCACGCTTAAACGCTCTCGGCAACCAATGGCGTCAATTACCCAAACCAGAGCAACGGCTGAAAATGGCCAGGCGCTGGTTTCTTGATCAACAATTTCGCTACACACTCAAGCCTGGTGTTCTTCCATATCGAGATGGACTTGATGCCTTTCTCTTTGAAAGCCAAAAAGGATTCTGTGAGCATTTTGCCGCCGCCTTCACCGCACTCATGCGGGCCGCAGATGTCCCCGCCAGGGTTGTCATTGGCTATCAGGGAGGAGAATGGATACAGGATTTTGGCAGTGAAAACGGCCATCTAAAAGTCACCCAGGCTGATGCGCATGCCTGGAGTGAAATCTGGCTTCCGGAGCGTGGCTGGATCCGTGTAGACCCCACAGCCTGGGTCGTCCCAAGCCGTCTGGAACAGAACCTTTTCAATAGTCTTGGTGCCGCAGGCAGCAGCGACGATCAACGCCTGCTGGTCAATCTCCCGAACTGGATCCAGTGGCTGCAAGGGCATTGGCAAACCCTGGATCTGAACTGGAGCCTATGGGTAATGCAATTCGATCAGTCCAAACAAGAGGAATTGCTGCGGCAACTTTTTGGGATCCATGCCCAACGCTGGCAAAGCACCATCCTGCTGGCAAGCATGGCCATCTTGCTTGCATTAGCTCTTGTGGTTTTGGGCTGGCTACAACCACAAAACAAAAACAAGCTCCGCAAAGAACTAGACGACTGCTTATTCAGGCTGGGTATCAAACCCAAAGAGGGAGAACCGCTTGAGGCATGCCTGACTGACAACCCACTTTCAACCGAGCTGAACCAAAAGCTTGCAAACCTCATTAATGCCTACCAAGAGCAGCGCTTCGCAGAACACCCCCGCAAGCCTCAACACAAGCTGATCAAGGAAATCCGCCAGCTCAAGCCACTGAAAACAAGAAGATTCAGCCGCCGATGGAGAGCGAAGCCAAAGCCCTAAAAGCTCAGGCCATCCATAAAAAGAGGCCTATGAACCATGCAACTCGTCAGCTATCAACAGTTCAAACAATGAGTAAGGGAAAGCCTTCAGAGCAAACAGCCTGGCCAGGTATATCTGCTTAACTCTCTGGCGATGGTTCTCATTGCTTGGCGAGATTGAATCCTCAGCCTTTAAAAACCACACTTCTGATACAGCTGTTGCCAAACAATGTGTCTAGGGTGTCGTTTCAACGGAGAGGTCCATGCTTGAACTGCTGACCGCTATCACCGCCGTGGCCCTGGTGATGCTGGCCTTCTGGTTGCTGGCTGATTCCGATGACGACAACAGTGGTGGTGGACTGATGGAGCCAAGCCTTGTTCCGATTCCTGTGCGTGATCGACGCCACTGAGTTCAAGCCAGCTCAGATCAGGACGCCTCGAAGCAACCCATGCAATGAGAACTGATCCAGTTGAGCCTTCTCATCAATAAATCCCTTCTGGCAACAATCGAATTGAGGCCATAGACCTCAAAATAAAAAGTTGCTCAACAACTCAACAATGTTGTTGTGGGCAAAAAAGTTTTTGTGCCATCTCCAAAACGTCCTGCCAGCGAGAAACAAGCCCTTTCTTCTAACTGGCTCAAAAGCTTGAAATTGATACCTCCATGAGCCAACACGTCGCGCCATCAAAGCCTGCAGCCATTCAGGAGCGACCCCGCCGCTGGCAGCCTGGCCGCCTCCTGCTCAACGCCATGGCAGTGGTGCTGGGCATTCTTGCCCTATGGCCATTGATCGGCCTACTCGGAGAAGCCTTCCAGGGCTTCATCAATGGATCCACCAGCCTTGGAGTTGATGGTCTTCAACAAGTCAAGGGAACCCTGATCTTGCTGATTGGAACAGCTCTCCTCGGAGGATTGCTGGGCACAGCCAATGGTTGGATACTCGCCAACTGTCGCTTCCCCGGCAGAAGAGCTCTTCAAGTTGCACAGCTAATCCCGCTTGCGACTCCGGCTTATTTGCTTTCAGCCATCCTGATCGATCTTGGCAGCCGCAACGCCATACGTATCTACGGAATGGGCTGGGGAATTCTGATCATGGCCCTAACGACCTATCCCTACGTTTTTCTACTGAGCAGCGAAAGTTTCACAATCTCAGGACGCAGTCAACTTGAAGCCTGTCGGAGCCTTGGAGTTGGTCCCTGGAACAGCTTCCGCAGGGTTGCCTTACCGATGGCAATGCCAGCCATTGGTGCCGGAATTGCACTGATGGGAATGGAAGTGGTCAACGAGCTTGGAGCCGTTGCACTCCTGAACATCCCAACGATCTCTGCAGGCATTGTCGAGATCTGGCAAATGACCGGCGAACCCTCAGGAGCCGTTGGCCTGGCACTCATTGCCCTTGTCATCGTCATGGCCCTTGTCGCCTATGAGAAAACCCTCAGATCTCGCAGCCGCACATGGAGTGAAGGTGTTGCTGGAGGCCAGGCCCCGGCCTGGCAACTTCATGGATGGCGTGCAATCTGCGCCCAACTTCTTGCACTTTCCCCCCCCCTTTTCACCCTCGGAGTGCCGATGTTCTGGATGCTTAGCAATCTGGATCAACTGGCTCGACTTCAAGCCACCCCCGACTGGTCAGAAGATCTGATTCAACTAAGCCTTCGCAGTTTTTCCCTAGCCTTTGCCGCAGCCGCCATCACGGTATTGGCGAGCTTGGTGTTCGCTGTCGCCAAGCGTTGGAATCCAGCGAAATGGATGTCAAGTTTGTCGTTCATTTCAGGAATCGGCTATGCAATCCCTGGGGCCGTGCTTGCCATTGCACTATTCCCTTTTGGCGCCAAGCCCTGGCTGTTCGGCAACATCGTGTTACTGCTTTGGGGCTATAGCACCCGCTTCCTTGCCGTCTCAAAAGGAGGCCAGGATGCTGCCTTCGAACGCATTTCACCCAATCTTGATGAAGCAGCAATGGGACTCGGCTGCCGCTGGCAAGGAGTATTCAGACGTATTCACTTGCCACTTCTAAGAGGCCCGATCCTGGTGGGCGCCCTCTTCGTCTTTGTGGACACGATCAAAGAACTACCTCTGACTTTCGTCTTGCGCCCCTTCGATTTCGACACCCTGGCCGTACGTCTTTACCAATACGCGGCAGATGAGCGCATGGCCGAATCCCTACTCCCCTCAATGATGATCATTGCGCTTGGACTGATCGCCTCCCTGGCTTTAATTCCAGGACTAAACCAAGGCAACAGTTCCCAACAACAAATCAAGAAACAAACCGTCTCTCAAGCAGCAAGCCAATCTCCCTAGCCCAGAAGCAATTGAGACCCAACTTGCCCCATCAAGATATCTACTTATACTTTCAATAATTTCCAAGAATTCAATGAGCCCCATTGCCCTACTAATTTCAACTCTAATATTCTGCTTCGTTTACGGAGCTGCTTACGGCGCCGCCCTAAATAGCAAGCAAGAAAAGCTAGTATTCATCAACAGAAACTCGACATTCGTTGCAATTGGCTTTGCTGTTCTTCTTTTCTTACTAAACAAGCCTTTCTCCTAAACCCAAACCGAAGTTACTCATGCGCCACCTGCTACTGCTCCCGATCACTCTGTTGTCTGTAATAACAGTGACATTGGGAGTGACATTCGGGTTATTCACCCCCCTGCCCTCGCTAGCAGCAGAACAACAAATTGAGATGTTTTCAATCTCATCACAAGGGATAGGCGATTCAATTGGCTCAGTAATCGCAAGCGACAGCCCTCAAGGCCTTGTGATCAAGCCAAGCCTCCATGGCCTACCTGCCGGAGAGCATGGCTTCCATCTTCATGAAATCGGCGACTGCGGCCCTGGAGAAAAAGACGGGGTCGCCTTGGCCGGACTCGCCGCGGGCGGACACTGGGATCCAGACAAGACTGGCAAGCATCTTGGGCCAGATGGCGATGGACACCGTGGAGACTTAAGCCGTCTAAGCGTATCCAATCTCAACAACGAAGCCATTGCCACCGCCAGGGCGCCAAGACTTGAGGTTTCCGACCTCTACAACAAAGCACTGATCATTCACGCAGGCGGAGACAACTACAGCGACACCCCACCCTTAGGCGGAGGGGGCCAGCGAATCGCCTGCGGAACTTCATCAATCCAAGACAACTAGAAAGCAACAGTCCTCCTCTCAATCAATACGATTGAAGAATTAATCACCTCAAACAATAAACCGAACCAGCAACCAATAAAAAGCTGATATAGAAACACGAATCAAATCAAATTTACGGCAAAGTCCATCAAAGCAATGCGAAGCAACTTCTCCGCAAGATCCTCTCAATCTAAGAGCAAATACAAAGGCAGAGAAACAAGAATTCAAGAGCGATCACGTACATCATTGACCGAGCAGCCAATCAAAAAACAAATCAACCTAAACACCTAAATGCCTAAATATCTAAATACCTAAACATCCAAACACCTAAATACCAAGCACTTCTATCAACAATATGCACCAACCAAATATCATTTATCCTTTCTCTTAGCAAGGAAAGATCTTATCGACATCTGTATGATTCTAAAAAATACAGCCGCCGTAAGAATCGCACCCAAAGCAACTGCAGTTTGCAGAATTACCACACCTAAATCAATTTTAGATAAAGCCTCCATCTCTGAAGCCAAAGTTCAGCGTCATTTAAATGTTGACATAACAAGCGTTTCTCGATGGCTGGACTGACATGTTTCCGAAGCCAAGCCAACCAGAACAGCCTTCTCTCCCCAATGGATGCATAAACATTGAGGAGGAGGCATTCAACCTGCCAATTCAACCTGCCAATCGCGCTTCCCAGTGGCCATCATCCTTTAGCCCAAAGCCATAACGCCTAATCAGGCACGCTGCGAGCGAGATGCTTCTGCACCATTCGATCCCCAACCACTCCTGCAGCAGCCAGGCAATCTGCAACAGTAACGATCACCCTGTAACAGAGCGCGATACCAAGAAGAGGAGCCTCCGGAACCTGAGATCCAAGCCGCAGAAGCAGAGTGGCTTCAAACACACCCAGTCCACCAGGAGCTCCAGGAACCACTAAACCCACAGTCCAGGCGAGAGCAAAAGCCGCTAGCCATTCCCCAACAGACAGGTTGGTGTTCAAGGAAAAGGCGATCACGCAACACCAAAAGCCAGCAAAACGGCAAACCACAAAGAGCATCTCCATGGCCAAGGCGCTCCAGGGGTAGCCAACTCGACCACTCCCAAAGGCTTCTTGGTCGACAGGTCCAACCAAATCCAAATCGACTTTATTGAGCTGACTGGCTTTGGCCCGTTCAAGACGCATCAGCAAGGGTTCGCGCCAACGCGGAATCAACATCACAGCTGGCAGGCAACAAGCAAGGGACAAACCCGATTGCCAACCGCCAAAGGGAACAAAAAGCAAGGCCGCTGCCGCCATCAACAAAGGTTCAAGCAACACAGACGCCAATGCAGGTCCCACGCCCATATGCGGTCTTAATGCCCGCAAGCGATCAACAAAATGCCAAATTCCACCAGGCAAATACTTCTGCAGATTGCTACGCAAGAAAAGGGAAACGAGCGCAACCTTCTTGGGCCGATGTCCTAGCCAATCCACCAATACGCGCCAAGCCAGCGCATTAACCAAAAGGCTCCCCCAACTGAGGCCCACACCAAGCACCAACCAGCACCAAGCGAAACCACGAATCGAGAGCTGAGCAAATTGTGACCAATGACCGGTCAGGGCCACCAGAACAAAAGCCAAGCTGCCAAGAGTGATCCATAGGCGAAGACCTCCTGGCAAAGGGAACCTGGCCAGCCACTGCTTGCCACTGGTCAGCCACTGCTTGCCACTGCTCAGCCACTGCTTGCCACTGCACAGCCAAGATTCCCAATCGATCGTCACCATGACCAATCCTCCTCAGGCACAAAATCAGCCGACCTCAACAGCACCTCCTTGCGCAGCACATCGAGAGGCTGTCCTGTTTCGATGCTTAAGCGCAGCAGATCATCATGTTCAGGCTTGATCGTTAGTTGCCCCGAAGGACGGCGCACCTGCTTTGCACGCACAAGCCCCCATGGCGTAGGGCAGTGTCCTTGTCGTCGTGGCAATCGCCAGCGTCCAAGGGAATGCTCCCTTAAACCAATAGTGGGTCCATAGGCAAACCAAACCCGACGCAAATCAGAGGCCAGCCCAGGCTTAACCAATGCTTTAACGCTGATGCCTTGACGTCCTTTCTTCATCTGCACCTGTTCCGTCACCACTTCCAGGGCTCCGGCTTGGCGTAACTGGTCACTGAGCGTTGCAAGATCCTCCGCCGTCGCGTCATCGATCCAGGCCGCCTGCATCACCACCGACTGCCAGTCCATTTCAAGCTCAGAAGCGTCGGAATCTGCCGGTGCGAGCTCATCAAGTTCGCAAATTCTCAGCAGGTTGGGGCGATCGAGGCGTCGATGTCCAAGTCCCACACCAATGGATCGAACCCCTAAAGAGGAGGGGAGGCCAAATTCATTAGACAACACAGCCATCAAAGCCAATCCCGTTGGCGTTGTGAGTTCACCGACAGGGAGATCATCTCCAGCCCCCAGGGGAATCTGGTGCCTCCGCGCCAATTCCAACACCGCCGGCACCGGCACGGGCAACTGGCCATGGGAGGTCGCAACGTTGCCTCGTCCTGCCGGAGGGATCGCACAAATAATCCTGCCTGGCTTGAGGTGTTCAACAGCAGCACAAACACCAACCACATCAACAAGAGCATCAATCGCACCCAGCTCATGAAAGTGCACCTCGTCAATCTCTTGGCCATGAACAGATGCTTCTGCTTCCGCCAGGGCCTCGAACACCCCGAGAACCTTTTGCCGCAAACTCTCAGGCCAGGCAGCCTCAACAATCCGAGCCCTCAGCACCTGCCAACGACGATCCGGCGGCTCTGGCTCCAAGCTTTCAACACTGACCCGAAGGCCCCTCAGGCCTTGACTACGGCACTCGTTGACCTCCAAGCCATAGGCCTGTTCAAGACCAAGAGCTGCCAAAGGACTCTCAACAACACTTTTGGGCACACCTAGATCAAGCAGTGCCGCCAAAAGCATGTCGCCGGCCAAACCTGTCGGGCAATCGACAAACAGTGCTGTCATGGCCCCAACAAGCAAGCCTCAACCACCACCATCAAGAATTCGTTGGCGTGCCACGGACAATTCGCCGGCTCACTGCATTACGAGGGCCTCGATCGCCACCTCGACCTTTATTCCCTCCTCTTGTCGGCATCGGACCCATGACATCAAACTTCTCAACACAAAGTCCCTGGCCTTGACGGCGAACGTCCAGGCTGACGAAGTGACGCAAATGCTCCAATGGCACGTCTCCTTTCAACTGAAGTTTGAAAGGTAGTGGGCGACTTCCATCCGCCCTGGGCTGCTGACGGACCTTGAGAACCAAATCACCCGTTTCTGGCTTGGTAAAGATCAATTCCCCACGAATCGAGAAGTAATCATCCCCCTCGGGCAGTTGATCAACAACAGGTTGAGAGGCTTCGGGCTCATCCTCCGAATCGTTCTCATCCGATTGGATCTGATTCAAGGTGCTTGGCTCCCAGATACCAGCAATCTGTAGATGAAGATGATCAGCTTCACGGCAACGGGGATAAACAACCCAAAGATGCGGCTGATCCATGGCCAAGTGCCGGCGCATCAATGTGAGCACACGACCAAGCACAACGGCCTCAAGCTCAACCCCTTCAGAATCCACAAGGAATCCACGGGTGAACTGTTCAGGATCTTGTGGGCGATAGGTGCCTCTGATGACACCAAGAGCCCGATATTGCAACGGCTCAGTGACCGGGGGAATGGGATGGTCGCGCATTGAGAGATAAGGGCATTCACTGGCCCGTGAACAAATCTAGCCAGCCTTTGAAAACAGGCTCAGACTGAACAGGTGAATTTCTTGTAGCTGTGACTAGCCAATCTTCAGGGCTAATCCTGGCAAAAAGGATCAGCCTGATTGTTGCAGGAATGATTGCAGCTGCTGACCTGGGATGGCTGAGCTCAAGACATCTTGCTCACGGGTCCAAATCATTGAGCCCTAGGCAGCAACTTGAGCAACAATCAACCGTTCTGCTAACTCAGCAACAACAGCAAGATCTCAGTCCGCAAGATCAGCAAAAACTACTGGAGCAATTACTGGTTCTAGGGCGTTACCCAGAGGCGCAAGCTCTGCTTGAGGACTTGGCAAGCAAGAGACCGGAAACCATCCTCTTCGGACTCATGCTTGCCGAATTAAAAAGAAGCAACGGAGAACTCCAAGCCGCCCAAAACGAAATCAATCGTTTGCTGACTTTCAATCCTGAGAACTTCGAAGTGATCAAAATGAAAACCATGTTCGACCTGGAAGCTGGGCATGAGAGAGACGTCATTACTGAGCTGAATACAAAATTTGAGAACAGGGAAAAAGGAAAGCGCCTGCCATTAGGCCTTCTGCTGGCGGATGTGCTCCGCCAGGCGAACCAAAAAGAGAGCGCAGCAAAGGTTTACCGCCTTCTGGCAAAAGAAGATCTTCTCGATGCTCGCCCCCTACTAGCCCTTGCCATGCTGCGCCAAGAACAAGGCAAGGGCCAGCAAGCTCAGCGGCTGTTAAGAGAAGCGAGAGCACGTCGCACAAACTCAAATGAGCCTGATCCACTCATTGATGGCCTAGCAAGCCAGTGGGGCCTGATTTCAACCCGCAAAGAAAGCTCTGGATCCCAATCAGCACCTAAGGCGAATTCTGGGTTGACGACAAAGCCGGATCAGACTCCGCCGCGTCCAAAGCCCTGAGAGCATCATCAATGGCATCAGAAGGGGGTGTCGCCTCATCCATCGCAGTGGACTGACGAATTCGATTCATCAGTTCCATGGGATTCGTGGCATCAAGGATGGATCCTTTGCTGCTACTTCCAGGCACATCTCCATAAACCTCACGCTCCTGAGGCGTCTGATAACCAGCTCCGCCCTGGGCGTCTACGCGATCAACGATGGTCATCAGGATCAATGCAGCAACAGAAAGTGGCAGCAAAGAAAGTTTCTTAAAGCGCTGATAACTCAAGGGCTTTTGGTTGATCACGTCAATGAGCCCCCTAAAAAGTAATGAAGACAATGCTAATGGTCATCGCCAGAAGCCAACAACCGTTGAAGATCGCCACCTGGAACGTCAACTCAGTTCGCACCCGTCTCGAACAAGTTCAGGCTTGGCTTCAAGAGGCCCAGCCGGACCTGCTTTGCCTTCAGGAGACAAAAGTGGATGATCCTCTCTTTCCTTGCGAAGCCTTTGAAGCCAATGGATATCAGGTGAAGTTTCACGGCCAAAAGGCCTACAACGGCGTGGCCTTGATCAGCAGACAGCCACTTGAGGATGTGCGTATCGGCATGAGCGGAGAGCTCCCAGAAGACCCCGAAGCCAAACGCTTGGGAGAACAAAAGCGGGTCATCAGTGGTTTGATCGACGGCATCCGTGTGGTGAACCTCTACGTACCCAACGGCTCTGGGCTGCAGTCTGAAAAATATCCCTACAAACTCGAATGGCTCAGCTGCCTAAACCGCTATCTGAATGCACAAGAGAAACGGTCTGAGCCCCTCTGCATGGTGGGGGATTTCAATATCGCCTTGGAAGCCCGAGACATTCACAATCCCGATCAGCTGACGGGAGGGATCATGGCCAGCGAGCCAGAGAGGGAAGCTCTCTTCAACGTTCTCGGAGACCGCCTTCAAGACGTGTTTCGCGTATTCGAACCCGATACGAACCACTGGAGCTGGTGGGACTATCGCAGCGGCGCCTGGGACCGTGATCGCGGTTGGCGAATCGATCACATTTACTTGTGCGACGAGCTTCTCGCTCAAGCCAAAAGCTGTTCAATTCATAAACATGTTCGAGGGAACGAGAAACCCAGTGATCACGCCCCAGTCATGGTCGAACTCAATTGGCCTCCAGCCGAAAACGATGAAGAGTTTTCGGAATACTCTTTCTAATACTTGAGATCTTTTCTCCTGCGACGGATCTATTCTGAGCAAACTGAATTACAAAATATTTAACAACTCTATAAGTGCCGAGCAGAGAGCAATGGGCCTGAGGGGGCAGACAGACCAAGACAGACCCAAGCAAATTCTTAGCAAGCCTCTTCAAACGAGAACAGAATGTTCTTTATTGCAGCTTTAGGCTTACCATAAATCCATTGATTACATAATCTTGCTACCTATGGATACAGAAGCTGGTTATGTACTAGGGATCGCCGGACTTGTAGTTCCAGTAATCCTAACCCTTGTGATAATTTACATCCTGCAAAAGAGGATGGGTAAAACTTAGATTGTCGCCACAGTCCTTAATTATCGAAAAGATCAAAAGAGCTCTAAGCATTCGCAATACTTACCTATTTAAAGGCCTTCTTCTTCACTGAGGCTGCGCTTACTCTCGGAGCCATCAACAGTCGCGACCAAATCCAAAACTTCAGACCAAAGAGTCAAAACAAAGTTTCAGAACACAGGTTCAGAACAGAGCTTCAGAACAGAGAGGCTTCCGCCGGTAGCACCTTGCCTTCGCGAGT
>PVBE012887334.1_pt1 | contig 11730 bp, 11 predicted proteins | sample 1631181 | NCBI WGS metagenome assembly PVBE01 (sample SAMN08397723, study PRJNA350692) | Marine metagenome, whole genome shotgun sequencing project. | isolation source: water | place: Pacific Ocean | collected 2012-04 | reverse complement strand
TCAGGCACGCCGGATATGCGTAAATCTAAACGGGCGACGCTCTAGATGTTAGGGTCGCGCCAAACCTGCCGAAGCTACGCGCCGACCCGCGTCTGGCCAAGCAGGCGTTGCTCAACCTGCTGACCAACGCGGTCAAGTTCACCGATCACGGCGGCTCCGTGTCGATCGCCGCCGCGCGGCGCCCCGATGGCGGCATCGAAGTGACGGTATCGGATTCCGGAATCGGCATCCGGCCAGAGGATATCCAAAGGGCGCTCGAACCCTTCGCCCAGGTCGGCGAGGACGAACAGCGGCGCGCCGAGGGAACCGGGCTCGGCTTGCCGCTGGCCAGATCGATCATGGAGCTTCACGGCGGCTCGCTGGAACTGAAGAGCGAACCGGGAAGAGGCACCGACGCGATCATCGTCTTCCCGCCCCATCGCAGCATCGCCTGATAGCGGCGGCGCGCCTCCGTCGATCCTTCGAAACCGGTTTCTTTGCACTACCCGGCCGATGCGCCGTAACATGGCGCGTTGGGCGAGGCGGGCGACGACGAGGGGGACTATGGAAATACGCAAGCTCTATACGGCGGTCGAGGAGACGTTCTCGGAGATGGACCGCGCCGCCGACGAACCATTGCGCAAGGTCGCCGCCATCGCCGTCGTCGCAAACCCCCATGCCGGCAAGGGATACGTCGAGGACCTCTCCGGCCTGATCGAGGCGAGCACCGATATCGGCCGGCGCATCGCCGCCATGGCGGTCGAGGCGATGGCGCCATACTCGGTCGACAGCTACGGCAAGGCCGCGCTGATCGGATCGCTCGGCGAGCAGGAGCACGGCGTCGCCATGCTGACCACGGTCTACGGCAACGCCATGCGCGACGCGGTGGGCGGCGGCAAGGCCTGGATCTCCTCGTTGACCAAGCGTGCGCGGCCGGGCGAGATCATCGACATCCCGCTCGCCCACAAGGACGCGCTCTACGTGCGCTCGCACTACGACGGCATGACCGTCATGGTTCCCGATGCGCCGCTGGCCGACGAGATCGCGATCATCTGCTGCCTCGCCAACCGCGGCCGGCTAAACCACCGGGTCGGCGGGCCGAGCCGGGACGACATCAAGGGTGAAGACGGCCTGACATGAAGGCCGCGTGCACGTCGAAAGGGAGGGACGAATGAAAACCGCGATCGTCAACTTGGCGACCATCGTGACCGGCGACTGGCGGCGCCCGTTCGCCAAGGGCGATGCGATCCTGATGAACAAGGGCCGGATCACCAAGGTGGGCTCCGTCACCGCGAAGGACATGGAGACCTGCGACGTGGTGCTCGATGCCGGCGGCATGACCGCGATGCCGGGTATGATCGATTCGCAGGTCCACGTCGCCTTCGCCGACTACACGCCCCGCCAGCGCGCTATCGGGTTCCTGGAGAGCTATCTGCACGGCGGCACCACCACCTCGATCTCGGCCAGCGAGGTCCACGTGCCGGGCCGGCCGTCGGACCCCGAGGGGGTCAAGGCCCTCGCGGTCACGGCCAAGAAGTGCTTCGACAATTATCGGCCGGGCGGCATGCGCGTTCATGCCGGCGCGATCATCCTCGAACCCGGCCTGACCCAGGCCGATTTCGACGAGATCGCGGCCAAGGGCGTGTGGCTCGCCAAGGCGGGGTTCGGCGGCGTCAAATCGCCGTTCGAGTACTCGCCCATGGTGCGCATGGCGCAGAAGGCCGGCATGATCGTCAACGTTCATACCGGCGGCGCATCGATCCCGGATTCGTTGCCGATCACCGGCGACCACCTGCTCGACATGCGGCCTGACGTGTCGTTCCACGTCAACGGCGGCCCGATCGCCATGCCCGACGAGGACTTCCCGCGCATCGTCCACGAAAGCGACATCGCGCTACAGATCTGCCAGGCGGGAAACATTCGTACCGCGCTTCTGTGCCTCGAGCTCGCGGTCGACGCCGACCAGTACGACCGCTTCCTGATCGCCACCGATACGCCCACCGGGACCGGCGTCATGCCACTCGGCATGATCAAGTCGGTGGTCGAGATGGCGTGTCTCAGCCGGCATTCGGCCGAGAAGCTGATCGCCGCGGCGACCGGCAACGTGGCCAAGGTCTACCGCCTCGACAACGGATTCCTGAAGCGCGGCAAGGACGCCGACGTGCTGGTCGTCGACGCGCCCCTCGGCGGCAGCAAGGAGACCGCGCTGGAGGCGATCAAGCACGGCGATTATCCGGCGATCGCGGCGTGCTTCACCGAAGGGGTGCCGCGCTATATCGGGCGCAGCCGCAACACGCCGCCGCCGACCCGCAGGGTCGAGATGATCCGCAACACCGTGGCACACCCGTTCGATCCCGGGCGCCACACGATTTGAGCAAGCGAAATAGCGTGGGCTAGGCGGCCTCGACGCGGCGCAACAAATCGCACTCCTTATCGAGGGCGTTGAGCCAGGCGGTCTGGATATCACGCAAGCTGAGCATGCCGACCAGCGCGCCGTCGTCGATGACCGGCAGATGACGAATGTGATGGTCCTTCATCAGCACGAGGATCTCGATAACGCTGTCGGTACTCGTGATCGAGATGACGGGAGATGTCATCAGGTCGTCGGCGGTTTTGTCGGCGCTTGCGGCGCCGAGCTTCGCCACCCCGGCCGTGATGTCGCGCTCCGAGAGAACGCCGCACACGGCGTCGTTGGCATCGATCACCACCACGATGCCGATCTCGTGGTCGGCCAGCAGCCTCGCGGCCTCCTGGATCGGCGACCCAGACGGCACCGTGATGACGTTGGCGTTCTTTTCGTCGAGGATATCGTCGAGCTCGATCATGCGCGTGCCACCTTGCTGATTCGGGGCCGAGTATCCCATTCGGTTATCGGCAAAATTCTTAGAACGGGTTAACGGCCCCAATTAGCGGGCGCGGGCGTAGCGACACTCAAAACAAGGGCCCCTTGTAGATCATTCCACCGTCGACCGTGACGATCGTTCCGGTGGTGTAGGCCGAGGCGTCGGAGGCGAGGAACGCCGCCATGTCGGCGATCTCTTCCGGCGTCGCCGCGCGCTTGAAGGCGAACGGCGCCAGGAGCTCCTCGTAACGGCCCTCGTCGCCGAACCGGTCGAGCGCGGTCTTCTTCATCATGGCGACCAGCTTCTCGGTGGCGACGGGGCCGGGGTTGATGCCGACCACCCGGATGCCGTCAAGGTGGCTGTCGCCGCCGAGCGCGCGGGTCAGCGCCATTATCGCGGCGTTGCCGCAGGCGCCGGCGACGTAGTTGGATACCGGGCGCTCGCCGCCGTTGCCGATGATGTTGACGATCACGCCATCGCCCCGCGCCTTCATGAAGCCGTAGAACGCGCGACACAAATTGATGGTCGAGAACACCTTGAGGTCCCAGGCATTGCGCCAGGCTTCCTCGTCGACCTGCTCGATGGTGCCGATGGGGATGGAGCCGGCGCTGTTGACCAGGATGTCGGCGTCGCGGCACGCCTCGGCGAGAGTGCGCTGGTTCTCGCCGATGGTGAGATCGAGCGGGAAGATCGCGACCTCGACGCCGTGGGCGCCGGTGAGCTCGTCGCGCAGCGCCTCGAGCCGCGCCTCGGTCCGGGCCGCGAGGTAGAGGTCGCAGCCCTCGGCCGCGAGCCGGTGTGCGATGGCGCGGCCGATGCCCTCCGAGCCACCCGTGATCAACACCTTCTTGCCCGCGAGGTTCAGTTCGATCGCCATTTCGTCCATCCCGTGCGTCGTCGTTCCCGTTGCGACCGGAAGTCTCGATCCAATTCGCGGCCGTTGCAACGGCCCAATCGATCACGTAGGCAATGGCTGAACAACGCGGGGTTTTCCGGCCGATGGGCTATTCGATCGGTGTCGACGTGGGCGGGACCTTCACCGACTTCCTTCTGGTCGACGGCGGGCGCGAGATCCAAACCTTCAAGATCCTGTCGACGCCGGACGATCCGTCGCGCGCGGTGCTCGATGGGTTTGCGTCGCTCGCCACCGCCGAGGACATGCCTCTCGAAACCTTCCTGGGCGCGGTCGAGCGCATCGTCCATGGCACCACGGTGACCACCAACGCGGTGCTGACCGGCAATACGGTGGCCACCGGATTGGTGACGACACGCGGATTTCGCGACGCGTTGGAGATGCGGCGCGGCATTCGCGAGGTCCTCTACGACAATAAGTACCGCCCGCCGACGCCGCTGGTGCCGAGGCCGCTCCGCCTTCCGGTGAGCGAGCGGTGCGACGCCGCGGGAAACGAGCTGGAAGCGATCGATCTCGGTGACGTCGACGCCGCCGCCGACATCCTCGAGGCCGCCGGCGTCGAGGCGGTCGCGGTCTCGTTCATGCATTCCCATGCCGACGACGCTCACGAACGCCGCGCCGCCGAGCGGCTGCGCGAGCGATTGCCAGGCGTCTATCTATCGGTCTCGTCGGAGATCCTGCCTCAGGTGCGGTTCTACGAGCGCACCAGCACGACGGTGCTCAACGCCTGCGTCGGCCCGCTGCTCAGGCGCTATCTGGAACGCCTGGCCGAGCGCCTCGACGAAACAGGTTTCGGTGGCGTGCTGCTGATCATGCAGTCGAACGGCGGCGTCGCCGCGCCCGCCTCGGCGGCGCGGCGCGCGGCCTCGACGCTGCTGTCGGGGCCGGCGGCGGGGCCGATCGCCGGCCGCGCCCATGCCCGGCGCCACGGCGCGGACGGCTACGTTACCATCGACATGGGCGGCACCAGCTTCGAGGCCTCGCTGGTGCGGGGCGACGCGCCGGCGGTCACCACGACGGCGACGGTCGAGCGCCACGCCATGGCGCTGCCGACCATGGACATCAAGACCATCGGCGCCGGCGGCGGCTCGATCGGCTGGATCGACCACGGCGGGCTGCTGCGCATGGGGCCCGACAGCGCCGGCGCCGCGCCGGGCCCGGCGTGCTACAGCCTCGGCGGGACGCGGGCGACGTGCAGCGACGCCAACCTGGTCCTCGGATACCTTTCGGCGGAGTATTTCGCCGGCGGTCGGATAAGACTCGACGCCGAAGCGGCACACGCCGCCGTCGAGCGCGACATCGCCCGCCCGCTCGGCCTCGGCGTGGTCGAAGCGGCGGCGGGAATGTACCGCGTGATGAACGTCAACATGGCGTCGGCGATCCGCGAGATCTCGGTCGAGCGCGGTCATGATCCGCGCAATTTCCCGTTGATCTGCGCCGGCGGCGCGGGCGCGATCCACGCCGCGATGATCGCTGACGAGCTCGGCATCGAGCAAATATTGGTGCCGCGTGAGGCCTCGATCTTCTGCGCCGCGGGCATGCTGCGGACCGACCTGGTCCACGACCACGTGCGATCCTACGCCTGCGTGCTAGCACCCGGAAGCATTGACCATGCGCGTCTGGTGTCGATCCTCGACGACATGGAGGCGGAAGGAAACGCGACGCTCGAAACAGAAGGCGTCCCGGCCGCCGACCGCCGGTTCTGCCACGCGCTCGACCTCCGCTATATGGGCCAGTACCACGAGGTCCGGATCGACGATATCCCGCTTCACGAGATCGAGGCGCTGGATCTCGAAGCCATCAAGAACCGGTTCCACCGCATGCACGACCGGCTCTACGGATACGATTTGGCGCACGAGGGAACGGCGGTCGAGCTGGTCAACGTGCGGGTAACGGCGATCGGCATCACCGAGAAGCCGGAACCGCCGTCGTTTCCCGATCTCGGCGACGATCCGGCACCCGCACGCAAGGGAAGCCGGCCGGTCTACCTGCCGGATCGGCGGGATTTCGCCGACGTCGAGGTCTATGACGGCGACGCGCTCGGCAGCGGCAACCGTCTTGCGGGCCCCGCGATCATCGAGACCGAGACGACGACGATCTTCGTTCCGACCGGGTTCGACCTCGCCGTCGATTCGGCCGGCGCTGCGCTCCTGACCGCGCGCAAGGCGGAGCAAGTACGATGACCGTCGAGATCGATCCGATCCTGGCATCGGTGATACAGCGCCGCCTCAAATCGATCACAGAGGAGATGGGGCTGACGCTGTTGCGCACCACGCGCTCGCCGATCCTCAACGAGGCGCGCGATTTCGTCACCGGGCTCTACGACGCGGCGGGCGACATGCTGGAGCAGACCGAATACATCCCGGTTCTCGCTTTCGCCCTGCAGCCGGTGTGCAAGACCATCATCGAGTACTTCGGCGACGACGTTCATCCGGGCGACGTGATGCTGCACAACGACGTGTTCTCGGGCGGCAACCAGAACGCCGACGTCGCCGCTTTCCGCCCGGTCTTCCACGACGACACGCTGGTCGGCTGGGCCGCCTGCAAGGGCCATCAGGCGGATATCGGCGGCGCCGTGGCCGGCGGCTACAACCCGGAGGCCCGCGAGGTCTGGCAGGAGGCGTTCCGCATCCCGCCGGTCAAGATTTACGACCGCGGGCGGCTGCGCGAGGACGTCTGGCGGATGATCTTCGCCAATGTCCGCTACGCCACCGTCGAGGAGGACATCAAGGCGGAGATCGGCGGCACCAGGGTCGGCGAGCGCGGCTTGCTCGAATTGATCGAGCGCCATGGCCTCGATCGATTTCTCGCCCACAAGAACTACCTGTTCGACCGCACCGAACGGATGGTCGCGCGCGAGATCGAGGCCATCCCCGACGGCATCTATGCCGGCGAAAGCACGGTCTTCTATGACGGCATCCGCGACGGCAGCGAGATGACGATCAATCTCCGGGTCGTCGTCGCGGGCGATTCCGTGACCTTCGATTTCACCGGCTCGTCGCCCCAGACCCCGGGGTTCGTCAACGCGCCGTTCGCCGCCACCGCCTCGGCGCTGATGCTGACGTTCCTGATGCTGATCGACCCCGACATTCCGCACAATGCCGGCATCACGCGCCGCATCGAGATCATCAACCCGGAAGGCTCGTTCCTCAATGCCGGCTTCCCGGCGGCAACCACGTTCGGCAACTCGATCACCGGGCCGACCTCGGACGCGATCCTGAAAGCGTTCGCCCAAGCCGTGCCCAAGATGGTCACGGCCGGCTGGAACCGATTTCTCGGCTTCGCCGTCACCGGCCGCGACCCGCGCCACGGACGCGACTATGTCGATATCCTGTTCCTCTCGCTCAAGGGCGGCTCGGGCGCGACTTGGCAGGCCGACGGCTACGACCACATCGGCCTGATCAACTGCGCCGGCGGCATCCTGGCCCAGGATTACGAGATGTTCGAGATCCAGAACCCGCATCTGTTGGCCAAGCACGAGTATCTGATCGATTCGGCCGGCGCGGGCGAATGGCGCGGCGGGCTCGGCATCGAGACCGAGTTCCGCATCGACGGCGAGAACGTCACCGCGATCGCGTTCGGCGACGGGCTCGACGAGCGGGCGCGCGCGTTCGGCCTGTTCGGCGGCGGCCCCGGCAGCCGCAACGATGCCGTCTTCCGCCTGCCCGATGGGCGCGAACGAATTCCGAAATCGAAGGAGATCATCCGCGACATCCCCCCCGGAACGGTGTTCAATCAAAAAGCGGGCGGCGGCGGCGGCTACGGCGAGCCGCGCCGGCGCCCGGCCGAAAAGGTGGTCGAGGAAGTCGTCAACGGTTACATCTCGATCGAGGCGGCGCGGCGCGACTACGGCGTCGCCGTCTTTCCCGATACATTCGAACTCGATGAACAGGAGACCGCGAGGCTTCGCGGATTGACCCCATGAGCAAAGCCCATATCGACCACATCGGAATCATCGTCGCCGATATCGAGGCGGCGGTCGATCGCTTCCGCCCGCTGTTCGGCGACGCCGAACCTATCCGCGAGCTCGCCGATTATGGCCTTCGCGTCGCCATGATCGAGACCGCCAACGTGACCATCGAGCTCTTGCAATACACCGGTGATGGCGACGACTTCGCGCGCGGCGTGATGGGCGAGCGCCTCGGCCTCAACCACGTCTCGACCCGGGTCGAAGACGTCGAGCAATCGGTCGGCGATCTCACCGCCCAGGGGTTCCGCATGATGGACGGCTTCCCCCGCCCCGGCGCCCACGGCGAGGTCGCATTCTTCGAGCGCGACGAGACCACGGGACTGTTGTTCGAGGTCTGCGCGCCGGACGACGATCACGGGTGAACCCGGACAGCGGGCTCACCCCCACAGCCGCTCGCTCGCGATCCGGGCGCCCTCTGCCATGGCCTCGAACTTCGCCCAGACGATCGACGGATGGACCTCCGGTGTCGCCATCGCCTGGGTGCCGAAGCCGCAGTCGCCGCCGGCGATGACGTTGTCGCGGCCGACGATTCCGGCGAACCGCGTGAGCCGGTCGGCGATCAGCTCGGGATGCTCGACCACCAGCGACGAATGGGTGATGACGCCCGGAATGACCGACTTGCCGTCGGCCAGCTTCACATCCTCCCAACAGCGCCATTCGTGCTCGTGGCGCGGGTTGCCGAACTCGAACGAATAAGCGCCGGCGCGGATGTCGAGCACGATGTCGAGGATGTCCTTCATCTCCATGTCGTGGACGCGCGGGCCCATGTTGATGCCGTAACAGGTGTGGTAGCGCACCCGGTCCTCGGGGATTTCCTTCAGCGAGCGGTTGATCGCCTCGACCTGGCCCCTGGCCCAGGCGCGGCACTGCTCGATGCTCAGCTCCGGGTTCTTGATGTAGTAGTTGACCAAGTACGGATCGTCGATCTGGAGCACGAATCCGGCGTCGACGATAGCCCGGTACTCGACGTTCATGGCGTCGGCGATCGCGTTGAGAAACTCCTCGTCGGTGCCGTAGTGCTCGTTCACCTGGTTGCCGGCGACGTCGGACGGCGAGATCGCTGGCACGAACGCCTCATGGGCGCCGCTCTCGGCCACCGCCGCCTTCAGGTTGGCGAGATCGCGCTGGAGCAGCTCCTCGCCCTTGTAGGTCACGGGCCCGGTGCAGACCATCTGCATGGTGTTCGCCGTCGGCGCGCCGGCGGGCGGGCGCACGGCGGGCTCGTAGAATTCGGGGAACGCCAGCGCCTCGCGGCTGCCGGCCCACGCCGACGGCTTATGCCGATCGCCCGGGGTTAGGCCGGCGAGGCGCTCGTGGGCGTAGACGGCGAAGCCGCGCTTGGAGAACTCACCGTCCGAGACACAGTCGATGCCGAGCCCGACCTGCTTGGCGACGACGCCAGCGACGGCGCGTTTCAGCGTCGCGGCGTACACTGCCGCGTCGATCGGCTCGCCCCGATCGGCCGCCACCATGGCCGCGATCAGCTCGGGCGGGCGCGGCAGGCTGCCGACATGGGTGGCGAGGATACGGTAGGTGCTGCGGTTCATCTTAACGGCTCCCTCATTCGTATCAGATGGTTTCGCTCTGCCGGAGCTGTTCAATGGCGCCGTCGTCGTAGCCGAGCTCGGCCAGCACTTCGGTGGTGTGCTCGCCGAGTGTCGGTGGCGGCGCGAGTGGCTGGTCATCGCGCGAGCCGTCGAACCGCACCGGGCGGCGCAGCAGCGTCATCTCGCCCTCCGTCGGGTGGGTGGTCGTGAAAAAGGGATCGAGATGCTTGATCTGGGGGTCGTCGAACACCTCCGTCAGCGTGTTGACCGGGGCGAACGGAACGTCCTCGGCCTCGAGCCGCGCCATCCAGTAGTCGCGCGGCTGGGTCTCGACCGCCTTCTGAAACTCGTCGCGAAGCTCGACGTAGTTTTCGATCCGGCCCTCGCGCTCTGCGAAGCGCGGATCGGATCCGAGGTCGGTGCACTCGAAGGCGTTCTGCACGCCCTGCCAGAACTTGGGCGGCGACGACAGGTGGATCGCCAGCAGCTTGCCGTCGGCGCAGCGCATGGCATAGGACTGCGACGCCTTTACGCGCGCCAGCGGGCCTTGCGGGATCTCGCCGTTGATCAGGTTCGACCACGGATCGGGCATGAAGGTGAGGCCGGATTCGAGCATGTTGACGTCGATGCGGCGCGCAACGCCGGTGCGCTCGCGCTCGAACAGCGCGCCGAGGATGCCGTAGGCGGCGTTGATGCCGGTCATGTTGTCGGCGATCGTCGGGCCGGTGATCTGCGGATTGTCGGGATCGAGGAACATGCTGGAAACGCCCGATAGCGACTGCGCGACGGCATCATAGGCCGGCCGATGCCGATAGGGGCCGTCCTCGCCGAAGCCGGTGATCGAGCAGTAGATGAGCTTCGGGTTGCGCGCGCGCAGCGCATCGAGCCCGAGGCCGAGGCGCTCCATCACGCCGGGGCGGAAATTCTCGAGCAGCACGTCGGCGGTCTCGATCAGGCGGAGGAAGACGTCCCTGCCGTCGGCGTTCCTGAGATTGAGCGTCACGCTCCGCTTGTTGCGGTTATAGGCGAGGAACTGCGAGCTATAGAGCCCGCCGCGCCAGTTGCGGAACATATCGCCACTGTCCGGGTTCTCGATCTTGACCACGTCGGCGCCGAGATCGGCCAGCATCTGGCCCGCCAGCGGGCCGGTGATCACCGCCGTGAGCTCGACGATTCTGACGTTCTTCAGCGCTGTCATGACGTACTCCCACCGTTTCGGTTTGCTCGGCTTTCATGAAACCTATCACCGCCGAGGCGGATCATGGAAGCGGGCCGTCCTCGTCGCTCCGTCCGGCGATGTCGCGAACCTGGGCGACGGAGACCATGCCGACGCCGCTCAGGATGACGACCAGCCCGATGATCAGGCTCGGCCCCACCACCTCGCCGAGGAACACCGCCGACAGAACCAGGCTGACCACGGGAACGCCGAGGAACCCGACCGAGGAGGTGATCGCCGGCAGATGGCGGATGGCCGAGGTACAGGTCCACAGCGTGACCCCGGTCAACAGCATGCCGGCGACCAGGACGGTCATCGCATCGCCGTCCGACCAGTCGACCGACCGGTCGCTTTCGAGCAACAACATCGCAATCAGGTTAACGCCGGCCGCCACCAGGAGCTGCCACGGCGCAAGCTGGAGCGGATCGAGCCGGTAGACCTGCATCCGCATCTGGATGATACAAAGCGCCCACACCATCGAGCACAGGATCAACATGCCGTTGCCGAGGATCGTCTGGCGGCTGGTCCAGTCGAACGCCAGCGGGTTGAACAGGATCGCGAGCCCACAGAGGCCGATCACCAGACCGGCGAGCCGGCCCCGGCTCAGGCGTTCGCGCAGAAAGATCACCGCGATCGGCGTCACCCAGAGCGGAACCGTATAGACCAGCAGCGTGGCGCGGCCGGCCTGGACCCACTGTATGCCGAGATGCGCGAATACGACGAAGATGCCCATCATTCCAATTCCGACGCTGAGGATGGCGGGCATATCGTGGCGCGACGGCAAGTGCAGCCGGCCCAGTAACGCCAGCACCACGAACAGGAACAGCGACGCGCCCGCCATCCTCATATAGGCGTACCATAGCGGCGGCATGAGCTGCACGCCGAGCCGGATCAGCGGCCAGGTCGAGCCCAGGAAGAACGTCGCAACCACGATCATCACCAGACCGACCGAAGGGACAGCGCCGGGCGGCGTGATCGGATCGCGCGCGCCTGCGCTTTCGCCGGGCTCGGTCGTCGGCATCGAATTCCTCACTCGGTGAAACGGTACGGGTCAGACAAGGTCGGTCCTTGGCAACTTTAATCGAACTCTTGAAACCCTCTCCCCACCGGGGGAGAGGGTGGCGCGGTCCAAACCGGCTACATAGGTAACAGTATAGACCGAGGACATGGGTAACAGGTCAACTGCCCGGCAAGGAGGGTCTTGCCGATGGTTTGGAAGGAGACCTGTGCTGTGGATGAACGGATGCGTTTTGTGAAGGCGG
>PVBE012095418.1_pt1 | contig 11730 bp, 9 predicted proteins | sample 1631181 | NCBI WGS metagenome assembly PVBE01 (sample SAMN08397723, study PRJNA350692) | Marine metagenome, whole genome shotgun sequencing project. | isolation source: water | place: Pacific Ocean | collected 2012-04 | reverse complement strand
GTCCCCGATGGCGTGTATAACGGTCCACCCCATGCCCCTGGCCCCTTCCTCCCGCTTCCCCCTCCCCGATTTGAGGATGTCACCCGAGTGATGGCCGGAACGGCCCGCCGCGTCATACGGCTGCTCGAAAAACGCGGACTCGAGAACGAACACGATCCCCTGGCGACCGACGACCCCTTGCTCGCAACTCTGATCGTTGCTTCCGTTCGCTCTCGCATCGCCACAGGTCCGGAAGTCACTCGCAAGCTCCGCTTGCTCCCCTTGGAGCGACCCTATGCTTCACGGAGCCCCGAGGCAGCACTTTCGCGCCTCGAAGCGAGCAGACGCGCCCAGGTCATCCGGAGTGAAGCCTGGCCATCACGCTGCGTCTGCCACCGAGTTCTGGCCGATGTGCTCGCCAGTTACGAGATGGTGGCCGAGGCCCGCGAGCACGGATGCTAGGAGCTTCTTCATCATGCGGCGGAGTATCAGCACATTTAAGAGCCAGCCTAACGGTCCGTACTTCATCTTGTAGTCCATCATCATGGTCACCAGGGTGCGGTCGTTTCCGTCGGCCTCTACCTTGAACGTGGCCGTTCCGTAGGACAGCGGCATCGCGTGCTCGGACATCGTGACCGTCACCGAGCGACCTTCGTCGAGGGACGTGACTTCCTCCATCACCGTGCTTCCGTCGTACAGCTCGATGCGACGGGTGGCTCCGAGGCCGGTTCTGCTGGAAGTCAGAACTGGCGAATGAGCCACTCCGGGATGCCACTCGGCGATCGTGCCGACGTCGGCGAGGGTCTGCCAGACGCGGTCGATGGGAGCGTTAACGACGGTCGTAGTGCTGAGATGATTCATGGGGTTCTCCATCGGGTTGAAGTGTTTTACCGTGGAAACACACACTTTCGCCGCCCAATTAGTATTCGACGACTACCCATTCAGTCGCCTCCAGCCGAGTATATCGCAACGCCTCGTTCATCCCGATCCCGAAATTCCCGAAACTGCTGCGCTTTCAACTCGCTCGCGAGCCGCTCGACACCCCGTGCGATCTCATCGAGGACCAGGACGAGGAGCTGTTCGAGCAAGTCTGTCTGCTTTGCGAGCAGTTCGCTTCGCTCTGCGGCTTCTTCATCAGTGAAGCTAGCTGCCCGTCGGCGTGGCTTGCTCTTCGGGGTAGGTCCGGCGCTTGAGCGAGAAGCGTATCGAGCGCTTCACGACCCGCCGAAGACAGCCCGCGTCTCAGCTCTTCGATGTTCGGCGGGCCGACGACCCCAACGTTCTCGATGCGACTCTCGCGAGCGACCGTCACCCGCTCACTCCACCCCATGCGCGTCTTCAGATAGAAGATCTGGTCCGCGACGTTCCCGCCGATCACGTTGCGAACCAGCGCCGCCGCGACGGCAGCACCGAGTCGCGTCCGAGCGATGGAGAGCTCAGGCCCGAAATACTCGATGAGCGTCGAGCGGCAGACGCCCATAACGGAGGCGATTTCAACTCCTCCAATCCAGATCGACCAGCAGGGCCTGGTCGCATCCATTTTGCCTATTCGCTGGCGAGGTTGTGCGGACGCTCGGAATCATTCTGGCCCCGCTGCGTCCAGCCGGGCGTTTCCAATCCTCTCTAGGGATCGCTGCCGCTGCGTGATGACCGCAGCGTGTGACGAAGCGGCGGTTCTGGATGCTCAGGCCGTTGGCTTCGCCCGCCGGAATCGGCTCGAGACAAGCAGTGTGCCGGTGATGACCAGCAGGGCGACTACGAGGGTGAAAGCGCCAACGCCGGTGAAGGTGGGCACCGGGGCCGGAGGCGGAACCGAGTTCAAGACCGACTGAATCAGGAGCTGTACGTCGCCGCCCGGTGAAACCTCTCCGTGAAAGAACACTTCGAGAGGTGCATCGGCATCGACATCGTTCGTCAGTACGAGCATCATCGGCTCGTCAGGCGACGTCGACACCTCATTCGTGCTCGAGTTGTAGACGAGTTGCGGGAGCGGTCCGGGTGCCAGCGCGGTCGACGACGGTCCCGACGGGTTGCCTCCGATCACGCCGGGCGGAAACTCGAAGAACCACTGATCGACGGTGACCGGTACAGCATTCGGGTCCGCGAAGGAACCGAAGGACAGCGACAGAAAGCCACCCGGGCCGGCTGCGTTCGGCGCGAACTGGATCACCGTCTCGGCGCTGCGGTTCAGCTGGCCGAAGCTGTCGGGGCCGACGCTCGTCTGGTAGGAGAGGGTCGTGTTCTCGGCGGGCGGGCCGCCAAGCGCTGTCAGGTCGTTCGCAAACCACAACGCATAGGCGTCCGGGTCCGGGGCCGGGGGATGGCATTGGCAAATGATGCGGTTGTTGACCAGACCCACATCTGCGCATGTTCCGGGCTTCCCCGTGCAGGGGGGTTGCCGCCGAAACAGGGATACGAATTGTTTCCGGTGTGCGCCTGGTGCGGACAGCAAGTGTTGTGGGACTGGGCGGGCGGTGCCAGCAGCATCACGAGCGCCAGCGCCGCGACTGACAGCAGACCTGAAATCCAAACCCTTCGCAATTCCATGAGTCAGCCTCTCTCACTGTTGCGGGCAGGCCGCAAAGCTCGGTTCCGTCACTTCTGCGCAGACTACCACGCGAGATACACCCGGTGTGAAGAAAACACCCGCCCGAAGACCGAAGATTCCGGCGTGTTGCCGGCTAGTTGCTGACTGCTCCTGGCTCCCTCATCCGGCACGCGGACGGATCGAAGCGAATGGCCTCGATCGTATCAACAGCCTCCGCTGGACTCGTCGAGAACCGCTTCGCATCGGAACCGTTCTTCAACGCTTGCCGAGCAGGCGGCGGCGTTCTCGATCACGCTTCCCCGACTCAGCCCCGTGGCGTCACGAGAGGGCGGCCTGCGAACCTTCTCAGAAGGTCCGCCATCGATCCCGGCGTCGAGATTCCGACTGGCTGCGACTCGTCGTAGAAGGGTCTATCCAGAGCGGCTTCCGCCTGGGCGCACGCCTCGTCGTCCGTGTCGAGCCAGGACTTCATCACTTCGCGATTGTTCTCGCCGCGGTGCACCAGCCCTGCGCGACTGCCGATCGGAGTGGGATCGGATCGCCCCGGATCGGGCCAAATCGCTGGTGAATTCGGGCGCGTTGCCACCCTGCTACTTGGCTGGGTATGCTGAAACCTCGCTTGTTTCACTCACGCCCCGCCCACGCCCCCACCGGGCGTAAATTGGGTATTTTTCCCCATTGCATTCTGGTAGGGTGAGGGTCGATGCACCCGCCCCACAAGGCGAAATCACAACGGTGGTTGGCCTGGAGATCTGGATTGCGGAATCTCAAGTTTAAGAGCGCCACATGCGCATGGCTGTTGATCATCCTGGGCGTGACTTCGGCATCCGCGCAGGGATTGGTCGCGATCACAGATGCCGACTGGAACGAAACCGCGGTGCGCAGGGTGCTTCACCTTTTCGCCTACGGTGGGGCCGCCAGCGATGCCCAGATCCAGATCTGGTCGAACCTGGCGCCGAGCGTGGCGATTCAGGAGATCCTGACCTTCGACCCCGTAAATCCCCTCCTGTCGCCGATCCAGGACGTCAGCTCTCTCTACGCGGGCAGCCTGGCTGGGCTTCAGACGCTGCTCGCTTCGGCAAGCCCGGACAATCTCACCTGCCCCGGCGACCGGTCGCGCTTCGATGAAACCAACACACGAGCGGACGGCGAGATCGTTCTACGCAATCAGGGGCTGCAACAAACCTGGATTGCCGCGGTCAGGATCCGGGGCCAGAATCCCTTTCGACACAATGTCGGCTTCTGGCTTGCCAACTATCACATGGCTGTCAGCCTGCACCATGTTGAGCCCCCGCTTCTTCGCGCCCACTACGACGGCGCACTCGATGCGCTCTCGGCAGGAAGGCCATTCCATGAGGTGTTGGCCGTGGGCGCCACCTCCGCGGCCGTCGCACGCCAGTACAACCACCGAACGAATATCTACAGGAACGGTGCGGGCGTCTTCCGTGGAAACGACGACTTTGCACGCGAGTTTCATCAGCTCTTCTTTCGCATCAACGGACACCTGGAAGACCCCACCTACCATGAAGAAGTGACCATCGAGCATACGGCCTGGGCTTTGACGGGCATGAGGATCGACAAGATCCCGAATGCATACGGCACGACGCGCGTGCGCGACTGGCGGACTGCGCCTCTCGACTTTACGGATCACGTCGACGCGACTGGCCGAAACCTCCGGAACACCGCCTTGCACCATCAGGGCGCCCTCGAGATTCTTCACAATACGATTTCGGGAGCGACTGCCGAGGAGAAGCTCTTCGATCTGGCGACAGTCACCATCAACCATCCCGAGAGTCTCGCCAACATTCCCGTCGACGTGGTCAATTTCTTCGCCGATGACAATCTAGATGCGGACAAGACGGCCGCAGTCCGCGAGGCCTGGGGCGGGGTCGTCGGAACTCCCGACGACCTGCTCAGCTTCCTGCGAGCCTATGCGATTTCGACGGCATTCCATGGCGCGAATACCTTCAAGTACCGCACCGCGTTCCAGCGCAACATGACGATCTACAACCTGAACACGGTCGACAACGAAGAAACGTACGGAAATGCGTTCTCGCCGCGGACTGTCATGTTGCGGCAGGGAGCGGACGTCTTCGTCCCGGCTCACGACGTATTCGGCGGCCAGACGTCTCTGAACGCCGCGAACAATCCGAACCTGTTCAAGGAGGCATACAACCGCGCCGTCGATTTCCCGAACAATCTGGCGAAGACTTCGGACGTGTGCCACGACGAGGCTGGCGTCAATCTCGGTACCTGGCGTAAGGACTGGGCGCGCGTGATTCCGTCGACGGGAGGCGTGCATACAGTGGGCGATGTGGGCCTCTGGCTGTGGAAGCGCTTCATCGGCGACGGCGGTCGAGGGTACGGCACCTTGGAGCAGGCGAATGTCGCTGCCCTCCTGGCGACCGGGATGGATCTCGGATATGCCGTCGACCCGGCCTCACCGGATGTCGCCTATTCCTCCGCAGAGCTGGCGACCGAGCCGCTGCTGAGCCTGGTGTCGGCTCTCGAGAACGCGACACTCGAGCTCGATGGCCTGACGAATTCCATTCGCCAGGAGGCCAATCGACACGTCGGAATGGCGATCAACTTCATCACGATGACGCCCTCGATGTTTGCCACCGAGGGTACTGAACTCACACAGGGTCCGATCGTTCCAGAGCCGATCGACCCCAACGCCGAGCCGCTGGAGCTGGGCGGCGTCATTCAGACTGTCGACGCGGGGGGGCTTCCGAAGGCGATGGTGGTCTCCGGCGTGACCGTCTGGATCACGGCAGAAACAGTGATCCAGTTCGAGGACAGCGCCGGCGGGAGTGAGCTCACGCCCGGCCAATCGGTGAGCGGTAATGCCGTCGAAAACGTCGATGGCAGTGTGACTGCGATCAGTCTGGAGATCAGCTGATATGTGCGTGCGCGGAGAAATACGATATGAATAGAAGGGTTTTCTTGAAGCGGTCCATGCAGACAGCGATCGTAGGAGGCGGAGCGGCAACCCTCGGGCTCGGGGTGGCAAAGAATGCGCACGCCCTTCCGGGAATCCCACATGGCCGCACCCTGATCAACGTCATGTTGCTAGGTGGGGCGGATCTGCGCTTCTTGCTGGTTCCGGAACCCGGCACGGCGTATGCCGACAAGTTCTGGGAGGCGCGCAGGTCTCTCTATCAGGACACCCCGGCGAACACGGCGCTATACCCCGACTACATTTCGGTTTGGAACAATCTCTACACGCCAGCTACCGATGGCGTGACAACCTTTGGCATCCACAACAACGCCGGCTGGCTGAAGACGCAGTTCGATCTCGGCAACGTCGCGATCGTCGCCAACACGTTGGGGTCGAGTAACCGCCGGCATGATCACTCTCAGCTGATCGTCAACACCGGTGATTCGCTTGCGAGCCAGTTCGTCTACGACCGGGACGGCTGGGGTGGACGGCTGATCTACACTACCGGCGCCGCGAACGTCGTCTCGGTCACCAACGATATTTCCATCTTCTGCAATGGTCCAGATGCCGAGAATCGCAACGCTCGCATCGTGCATGCGAAGGACACGCGCAACTTTGGCCTGTCGAAGGGCGATGGGGATCCGACGTCAAACAACTCCGCAATGGCACGGGCGCTGAAGGCCTACTATTCGAAAAAGCAGGTCGAAGCCGCCTCGATGCCTGCTGATTGGCCCTACCGGAAGTTCCTTCAGCACGAGCAGGCAGTACGTACCTTCGGTGACGCTCTCAGTGTTCGACTGAGCGCGGTCTCGCCGGTCCAACCCATCGCTCTCCAGAACCTGTATACGGCAGGCTCCGGCAACACGCTCAACGACACCCGATTCGGCCTCCAGTGCGCCAATGTCTACGACAGCTTTCTCGGCGCGGACCTGTTTCAGATGCGCCTTCTATCCATGGAGTACACCGGGTGGGATACCCACAAGTCGGAGAAGACGACCTTCGAGGGCAATATCGAGGACGTTTTCGGCACCGGGAAGGGCCTCGACATCTTGACACAGGAACTCGATCAGATTCCGGACGCCAATGAGAGTCTTACCTACACCTTCAATACGGACTTCGGACGTCAGCTGAAGACGAACGGAGACTACGGAACCGACCACGGTCGCGGGAACTATCAGATCGTCGTCGGCCAGTCCGTCACAGGCGGCCTCTACGGGGAGATGTTTCCCACGAGTGAAATCGTGGGCGGCCCGGGAAATACACGCTACGACCAGCAGGGCGCCGATATCGAAGGCCGTACTTCCATCGAACGAGTCCTCTCCGCTGCCTGCGACTGGGTCGAGCCGGGATCCGGCGACATCGTTTTCCCCGATGCCGCCACCTCGATGCTGGAACCGGGCGTGGTCCTGGACGACCTCTTCACAATCATCGACGTGCCCGAGCCTTCGACTTCGTTGCTGCTGCCGGCAGCCGCTGCGTTCCTGGCCGGGCTCGCCTGGCTGCGCAACCAGGGACGATTGGCCTAGCCCCTTCTTCCGTGTCGTCTCGACTCCGTAAATGCCCTCTCGTTGTGGCAGCGTTCGGATACGCGATCGAGCGGGCGTAATCAAACCTCGGTTGCACGACGGTGGGTAGGACAAAGAAGCTGCGTTTTCCGATACCGCCGGTAAAAGAGGATTACGTCAAGTAGAGCCGGAATGGGGCAAGGAACACCCGATGCGGGGCAGCAATTCCTGCGATGGGACGATGACCTGTCCGTGAGCCCGGCCGAGACGGTCGAGCCTGACCGTACGAGGGGCTGGAAACGGTCTCATTGTCAGGCTGGGGGGCAGGCTCCTTGCCCAGACGATCGAGTCTGCCCGGCAAAGCCGTGACGCTCAGCGGCTCCGAACTCGTGAGAGCATCGCGCCCGCAGCGAGGACCACGCCCCGATGCTCGGGCGGCAGGGAGGAGGCTTGAAATCGCCCCGGATCGGGACAAATACTGCAATTTCGGGTTCATTGACATAACTGCCACCTATCGGCGCTGGCAATAACGCGGTGTGAATTCGCTATCCGCATCGAGGTAGTCGGCGCGTGGATCGCTCATGCAAAGGTCCCTTTGGTGGTGCTCTTCATTCATCGGTGCCTCCCTGGCTGACTTCTGGACGGAGCGGTAAGCAGAGAGTCGGTTCAAGCGGCGGATTGCGTTCCACCGCTGAGATAGATTCTGCCAATCAGGTCAACGCTGAGGCGCATTGACCCCATTCTGGGTCTTCTGCGTCGACGACGAAGGGCTCGCTGCCCGCGGGCAATGTCGTTCCTGGCGAATCGCTCCGACATAGACTGTTCTCTATCGGCGACGCTGAAAACGCGGCTTGTTTTGCCTATAACCCCGTTGGCGAAAGGGGCCGCCATGACTGAGCACGACCCGAACGAAGGCCAGACACTGGGTCGAATCCTGGCTGCCCGGCGCAGACGCAGGCTGCGCTCCCTGATCGGCGTCGCCGTGCTGCTCTGCGCAGGTCTCGGCTACTACTTCTTCTCGAAACGCCAGGAGCCGCCGCCAGCGCCGACCCCAATCGCCAGGCAATCGCCTCCACCGGTGCCGCCTGCCGCGCCGCTTGTCGCACCGCCGCCCCTGCCTCCGAAGCCAGCGCCCGTCGAGCGGGTTCCGGAGCCGCCCCCCGAGCCACCTCTGCCGAAGCTTGCAGCCAGCGACTCGCTGATTCGGGCGCTGTTCTCTCAGCTGTCGCATCGGCCCGCACTCGCCGCATGGTTGGTGAGCGACGGTCTGATTCGCCGCTTCGTGGCGGCGGTCGACAATATTGCCGAGGGCAACAGTCCGCGCGAGCAGCTCGATTCGATGTGGCCCGATGAGAAGTACCGCGCGATCGAGAAGGGCGGGCGTGTCGTCCTCGACCCGAGCAGCTACGAGCGCTACGACGAGATCACCCATGTCTTCGTCTCGCTCGACAGCGCAAAGGCTGTAGACGTGTATCGAAAGCTCGAGCCCTTGATCTCCGAGGCCTATCGCGATCTCGGCTATCCGGATCGCGACTTCGATGAAACGCTCGGGGCAGCCATCGATGAGCTGCTGCGGGCCCCCGTCGTGGTAGGCGAGGTCGAGCTGGATCCGCAGGTCATGCGCTACGAGTACCGCGATCTCGAACTCGATGGCCTGTCCGGCGCTCAGAAGCAGCTGCTTCGGATGGGGCCGACCAACGTGCCGCAGGTCCAGGGAAAGCTGCGCGAATTCGCGATCGCGCTGGGTGGATCACAAGCGGATCTTCCTCGCAGGTCGGTCCATCAGGTCGTGAATCCGCCGTGGCCGGAGCAGACCGCCGAAGGCGTCGAGATTTCCATCATGCCGACGGGGGAGTAGCTTCGAGTCGCGTCTTCAGTACCGCCGAGCTCGGACCTCGGGTCAACCAGGTCGAGGTCGGAGCAAGCGGGCCCCGTCGTGGGCGAGCGCCGTGTCGCCAATGATCGACATCGAACGATGATGAGGAGCGCCGGGGAGGCGGATCGAGCGCTGTGCGTCAAGAGTCCATTTCCGGTGTCCCGCCATAGCGCAGCAGTGTGAACAGGTTGGTCCCGACGATCTCGTCTTTCTGATTGTAGAAGGTCTGGAGGTTCGTCTGGAAATAGCCCGGCCCAAGCTTCGTCTGCTTGAGCGGTGAGCAGTTCAGGGTCTCGCTGGTCGCGAACGCACGATCCCCCGGCCGGAGCGGCACGCCGTAGGTCTGGACCGATCCCTGCGCGATCGTGTCGGTCATTCCAGGTGGCATCGGAATGCCGCCACCGGTTTTCGCTGGCTGCTTCGGCGGCCAGGGTTTGCGATTGGGCTCGTTTACGTCGGGCGCCTCGAAGTCGACGCCCGTGTGGCCCGCCCGTGCCATGGTCCAGGTAATGAGCCCCATCGGCGGCGCGATCATTCCGTTGTGCCGGCTCTTGCGGGCGTAGTCGGTGTCGCCATAGAGCGGGTTGTGGTCCTCGACCATGTCGCACCAGTACATGATCTGGACTTCGCTCACGGGGTAGGCACCGGGTGATTTCGGCGACTCGACGCCGAGCCAGGCCTTCGCGAAGTCTGGGATCTGGGGATGGGCGTCCATAGCCGGTCGCTCTAGTCGGATCATCGGGCGAACCGGTCCGTCGCTATGGGAAGGCATCGCCAGGCTGGCGGTTCCCGTTGCAGCGACCCCGATCTCGTTCGATGCCGAGAGCTGAAGCTTGATCCGCTTCTCGCCGTCTTCCTCGAGCTTGTCCACAACCGTTCCCTCGATCTTAGCGATGTCGCCCGGGCAAAGCTGGTTGAGCATCTGGAGTCCGGTCTCGCGAAAATCACTCTCGGGGCCACACCAGTCGGTCACGAAACGGCCGAAGAGCGCCTGCTCGAACATCGTGTTCACGAACATGTCTCGATTGCCGATCGACTTCGAGTACGCAGGATCATGGTGGTAGGGCATCAGGTCGCGCGTTCCGCAGACCCCCATGACCAGCGTCTTGATCGTGATCGGAAAATTCAGGACAGGGAGCTTCTCTCCCGCTTCGATGTCTTCCCAGAACTTGGATTCCACGTTTCTATCTTCCTTTCGCTTTCGTCTGTCGGTCTTTGGGTAGACCGAGGATCCGCTCCGCGACGGGGTTCCGCGCGATATCGGGGCTGCCGCCCCCGCTAACCATACCGCGCCAGCGGAGAGCTGCCTGCCGGATGGGCCGTCGTGCTGCGCTGCGCTGCCGAGCGATGCGGATCCCGAATCGAGATGCGTCTTCGCTCCCCGTGCGCTGTCGATTTCGGTCCGTGCCGGAATCGCTGGATTCTTCCGTCTCCGTGTCCGCTCGGGCAGGCGCCGATGAGATCGCAGATCTCAGCCCGGAATCAGTCTCGCATGGGACGAGAGATCCTGTCGAATCTCGCCCGCCACGCGGGCTTTGCTCAGCGTTGCGACCCTGACCGCCGTGTTCCGGAATTCTTCCGAAGGCGAATCGAGCAGACGATCGTCCCCCCTCCGCCAACCGCTGGCGGCTTGGCCGGAAGTGATCGAGCCGGGGTTCACAGCGCTGGATCACGTGGTCGCATCCAACGAGCAGCCCCTGCAGCGTCTGCTCTGCGAATCACTCGGAAGCCCTGCTCGCTCCCCAATCACGACACCGATCGGTTTCGAACCCGGTCAGTGGATTCGCTGGCAAGCCGGCCAATGGGGAATCGGCCATCGATTTACGATCTGATGCCGTCTGTGTGCGTGGGACATAGCATCGAAGACTTCGATCGGACTCCCGAGCTCTGGGTCGAAGTCCTGACCAGCCCGGCCGGACCGCCGTTGTGGTGGATTCGATGTAACGATACAGTGAGCGCCAGAATAGGGAGTTCCAGAAGCTGGAGACCAGCGTCGCCGTGTGCCGGTTTCTGCGCGCCCCGAGCGCCGGGGACTCGTCGGGCTTTACCGGGCAGGGCGCGGGTAGATTGCGTCCTGACCTGCTGAATCCTGCTGAGTCCTGCCGAACTCTGCCGAACTCTGCCGAACTCTGCTGAACTCTGCTGAACTCTGCTGAACTCTGCTGAACTCTGCTGAAACAGGGAAATCATCGAGATGAGTATCGAACCGGTTCTATCCGACCTCGACCTGGCCCACGCCGAAGCCCCGGATCTCCACCAGTTGATCGATTCGACGCGGGCTCGCGGGCCCGTGGTGCCCGTTCGTTACCACGGCGGGATCGCGTATCTCGTGACCGGTTACGACGAGGTGCGAGCCGCCTTCGCAGACGAAGAGAATTTTGCGTCGGCGGCGTTCTATCGGGTGCATGCCGAGCCCAGCATGGGCCGCACGTTGCAGACGATGGAGGAGCAGGAGCATCGGGCAAATCGCGAGCTGGTCTCTCGTCACTTCCTTCCGGGCCGAGTCAAGAAGTACGTGGAGGGTCTGATCACCGAAGAAGCGCTTCGCCGCATCGACATCTTCTCAGACCGGGCCGAGGTCGACCTCGTCGAGGTCTTTACCCGGCCCTTTCCCTTCTCGGTCATCACGCGACTTCTCGGCCTCCCGATCGAAGATGAGCCGCGTTTTCTCAGCTGGGCCCTCAAGCTGATCGATCATCCCTGGGATCCAGAGGGTGCGTTGCAGGCGAGGCGAGACTTCAACGAATATCTTCAGCCGCTGCTGGACGCCGCCCGCGAGGAGCCCGTCGAGGGACTTCTGTCCGTCCTCGCGCAGACCGAGATCGACGCTCATCGGCTCGAGGACGAAGAGATCTTCGCCTTCTGTCGCCAGCTCTTTCCC
>PVBE011809616.1_pt1 | contig 11732 bp, 7 predicted proteins | sample 1631181 | NCBI WGS metagenome assembly PVBE01 (sample SAMN08397723, study PRJNA350692) | Marine metagenome, whole genome shotgun sequencing project. | isolation source: water | place: Pacific Ocean | collected 2012-04 | reverse complement strand
TCAGCTATTGGCCACGACAAACCATCTAGCACAACATTACCAGTACCATCTGGCGTTATGTTTATATCACCATTCGTATCAGTTGAAGTTATTGAATTACCGTCAACACGAATATTATCGACGTCGAGTTTTGTAGCACCAGCAACTTCATCCGTGTCGCTTATCGTAACACCTGAATTTTGTATTATTTTTCCTGTTATACCATTATACCGAGCAACAGCATTGTCTTTTGATGACGCAGGACCTACAACATCACCACCTGTCGTACTCCCAGAAAAAATATCTGCTGGCAAGTTTACAATAATATCCTTAACCAGCGCCTTTATCTCTTGAGATACAGAAGGAGGAAGTACATCATCTTCTTCACGCGGTGCTCGTAAGGGTAAGAACGTATTAAATTGAATTATTTTATTATCTTGAAACAACTTCCACAAGAACATAAAATGTCGCATCCGCTTGTCAAGAAATATTTCTTCTTCATCGTTATTACTAATCCATGTACAAAAATCATTTAATGCACCAACAAGCGGCTCTGCAAGCAAGATACGTTGGTTTTGTTTCAATGCTTGAAGAATATGTGAAATAGCCTCTGTTTCAAGCTCTGGATGCTTCCGTACCATTTCTTCTATTAACGTAAAAAGTGGACGAAGATGCTTATCGTAAATGCTAGTTCTATAAAAGTATTGATTGCCATCATGAGGAAACTCAGGAATATCTTCCTGAGGCAATTGCACGCACTCTGTCAATGCTACATCCCCTGATAAGCCACACAAAGAAAAAGGCAAAAGACATATCGTCAAAAACTTTTTCAATCGCATCGTTACTCTTACTTCCTTACAACTCAATTTCTATATGCTGTACTCTCAAAAATTAATATCGAAACCAACATTCCATATAAATTCTTTCGGGGCATTAGTTCCACCTACGACATACGACATGCCACCCCAAAACGTACAAAACTCAAAAATACTAAATATATCCGCACCAAGCTGATGCGCGCGAACATCGGTAAACTCTTTCAATATCGTAGAATCTAAAGTCTTTGTCTCTCCCGCTAAATCTTTAATCGTTTTTGAACAAAAACAAATACTATCCTTTTTCTTATTATAATATTGATATCGTAAATTTAACCCAAAACGATCCGATGATGGGTACATTAAAATTACACTAGCATGAGCAAGAAAATAATCCCATGATATTTTTGCACGAGTTGCCGGGCCAATGTTTTTTACCGTTGCTCCACTAAAGGAACCCGCAACACATTCCGTTGCCGACAAAACCTTATTATAAGAACAATCACCATATAACTTAATAGAACGACACATATCCCAGCCCAATGCACCACCTAAGCCAATCTCAACGTGACCATTATTACCCAATGGCTGCAAAAACAGTTTTCCAGGATCATCATCCTTAACACCTGTTGGAAACACAGCATTAAATCGACCCTCAAACCAAAAACATGAACTCAGGTCACAATTAATAAAGAACTCTATATCAAGATCGCCTAAACCATTTTGACGTTGTGACGCAAAAGATATATTTTTTTCATCCAAGAATGATTGCAATGAAGATAAGCCAGTCTGCACAAGAATATTTTCCGCATCAGTCATGATAGATGAAGCATCTGTATTAACAGCAGTACCTCCAGCATTCAATGTTGGTACCACAAATAATTCACTTTGCTGTGTTGAATCATTACCTAACGCAGAATAACTTACACCCTGCTCAAAACGAGCACGCTGATTATTTGAAACGTTACTACCGGCCCCATCAACAAAAGGTGCTGCTGCCACAGTGGCAACAGTTGCTGAAAATGGTGACGGTGGAAACGTACCACTCGTCCTGCCTACAAGGTGAATAGGATTACCATTGTTATCAGTAACATCTTTTTGGTCCATAGTAAGATTAACTAAATCATAACGAATGAACTTTGCACCACTTACACCATTTTGAAATAATAATGAAAGAAGATCTAAACGATACGCAAACGAATCTTCTATAACCTGCGTACCAACTGGTTCACGTTGAATTCTCCTTAATTCAGCAAGCGTTCCACCCTTAACAAAGTCGCTAAAGCTACTTTTGGGTTTTACTTGCTTAGTCTTAAATGGCAAACGCGCACGCACACCAATGTGACAACAATTTGTTAATTTTAATGCAAAGTTTTCACCAATTTCAAAGCCAGACTCACTAAACTCTGGATCCGGTGTTATTGTTGCTAAGTTAACAAATGGATTATAAGCAATACTTGCTTCCCCATCCTCAAACGCATCCTTCAATTGAAAGGATGATTTTGCAAAAAGCAAATGCGAAAGAGTTCCACAATCTGTCGGTTTATTAGCCAGGATACCAATCGCCTTAACCCAAATATCTAAACAAAACTTTTCATCTTTCAAAACTGTTTTTACAACAGCCTGTTGATATTCACCATTAGGCTCAAATGATTTTTTAGGTTCATCATGATAGTCATAATCTTCATCATTATTATCAAGATCACTAAAGTATCGACGCTTTGGCTTTTTATAATCTTTCTTTTTTCCTTTTACCCTCTCATAAACAACTTCTGTCACACAGCTACAAGATGGAAAAAGAAGATACTGACGAGTTTGTGCAGCAGGCACCAACCAATTTCTTGGAACAATTGTACAAACTATGCAACTTAATAAGAAACTCGCAATAAAAAAATAGCTTCTACCACTTACCATACAGTCCTCTTTTATCAGCCTTGAATTTCTGTAATCGATATTAACTCTCCGGTTGTATCATTAACAGTAGCGTTCACAGCACCAATCTCATACGAAGGCCCCGGAGATGCCGCAAACTGACCTGCTCCTTTTAAAATTTGCTTTTGTTGAGTACGATCAATTAATGTACCAAACACAAACGCTAATGCTGATCTTCCCAATGATGCAGCCGCAATATTAATTTTTCGTGACGCCATCGTTGCAATAGTATTAGTCTTCAAATACTCAAACAGTGATGATTGCGTTGTACCTGGCGCACTATTATTAGCATCATCCAATAATGGTTTTGATGCTAAAATATTTCGTGCAGCAATATCTGTTGCTGTAGCCGTACTCGTATTAACAACAGGAGCAACCGAGGATACACCTGAATTTATTTGTATCATATTTCCACCACCCAATACTCTTGAATCTACCGGATCAAGTGTAAACCCATACACACCCGACAACGGACCTATCGCCAACAACCCTGCATCCTCTGAAGTTCCTGGCTCAATCTCATCATGAACAAAGGTCCCTTCCGTAAAGGTCACTGTTATATTATTAACATTAAACAACGCTCCGACAGACCAATTATTTGGTGCACCAAGTGGCTTGGTCACAATGCCGACTCCTAATCCTAAAAAACCTTGACTGTTAATATCAAGTAATGTTCCCGGACCATTGAAAGTAAGCGCTGTTGAAATGGAAGATCCTGAAACACTAAACGCATTTCCAATCTGAAATGCACCACCAAATAAACTATCCGTACCAATAGAAAATTGTGCATTATCTTCAAACGTTATGTTCAAATTAGTTGTTGTAACATCAGTATTAGTTTCAACACCTAAAATAGAACCTTGTGTTACAAACAATGTTGAATCTTCATCAAATAACATTGTTCCCGTCCCAACAAACTTTGTTCGTAACCCATTGGTCAAAGTAGGATCAGATGTTCCCGATGGCGCTGGTCCAGCATACGGCTGCAATTGTAATGAAGTCTTGTCCGTAAACTGTAGCGTACCACCACCCATAACCAATGAAGTATTCGGTTCAAAAACAACCTGCAACTGACCATCAATCTTAAGAACCTGATCACTTGATGTCATCGACGCTAAATTTAATTGTCCACCAGTCTTAACTCGTATAACGCGTGGCGTTTGTGACCGTAGCGTAAGAACCTGCTCACCACTTGAACCAAAGTTAGGACCTGCCACAATATGACATACATTATTAATGACAAGATCACTTAACACATCCACGGTTCCATTACCATCCGCAACCAATGTAACACCATTAATACCAAGAACCACACGCCCTTCTACCGCATCAACATTCGTTGCATTGTCACCAATACCAATACGGCCATCATTCTTAATAGCCACAAAACCTGTTGGTGCTTCAGAAGAATCATAACCACTCAACAGAACAAGCTGACGCACCAAACCACTATCAACAAGAATATGAGCTTGGTCACCTAACCGCGAACGCTTAATCTGAAACTGATCAACCTCACCAGCAATTACCGGTATGTTTTTCAAGTTGGCTGTTGTAATAGCTGGACATATATTAGTAGTCGGATCAAATGGAACAAACCCACCAGCATAATCTTTGAGTATATCCTTCCAATCAATAGTAAAATCAGAAAAGTTATCTGCGGTATCTACTACCGTAACCGTCAAACTTAAGTCTAATTTCCATTGCGTTAAACCAACACGCGAATCAAAAAAGACCTTCTCTTTTGGAAGGTCAATAATAGCATCCGAACTCTTTGTCACCGTAACGCCCATGTTAGCACGATACAACGCAGAGATACTAAACATTCCATTCTGATCAACAAAAATTCCACCGCTACCAGTCGTACCACTTAATGCTACAAGTCCAATCAAACCACCCATCGATTCAAAAGAGAAAAAGTCACCATTAATAAAGAGGTATGGATTGGTATGCGCGGTTGATGTTATCTCAGGAGTCTTTCCAACCTGAAGGTTGCTCTTATAACCCAAGAAAAGAGTCTGCACAGAATATTGCGTACTAATATCACCAGTAATACCTTCAATAATAGTACTATCATTCGGAGCAACGATAGCATTTACTCGATGAGTTCCAGCCGTTGCTTCTGCTTCATCTTGAAAAACATCAAAATAACAATTGCGATCAATGAAACTAAACCCATCAACAGCACGCGCTCCAACATCTGTACCACACACCAAAGTACGTCCAACACCATTATCAACAACATAACCATTCTGGTACCACGCAACCGTATTGGTAGTACTTCCACCAACCAAATTAGGAAAGAATAGATCCATACCAGTTATAGCAGCACTCGTATGTAAGTTAATTCTTGAGTTAAAGAACTTAAATGACGGCCGCGGAAGATCATCATCTGCATAGATCTTAAACGCCTCGCCACCAACATATGTTGCTGCTGAATCAGGCGGTGCGTTCTTATCATACACAATACGATTAAAGTCATCGTGACGCAAAGTCATGTCAGTAAGGTTAACTGGATTATTAATTAAGAAACTTGCGGTGTTGTATGAACTTGTACTCGGTAAAATAATCTTTGGAAATACAGCCTCGCCGGTTGAATCAATCTCAATAAGACCACCAGAAACATCAACCTCTCGAGATAGAATATTAATAACCTTGTCCCCAGTACCAGCTGTTGTCATATTCAATGCAGCTTCAACATCAAAAACCAATTCCCCAATACCGGACGTACGACTCGTCACAGCAACGGTAAAGTCTGATGCTACAACTCCATCAGCATCAACCCCAGAACGGAAGTAGAGGCCTGAATTATCGTGCATAAGAACACTTGCTGCAGTACCAGCTGTCGGTACACTTGTTGGATCGTATCCATCCACAACAAGTGCTGAGGGGTTTCTCTTTTTAATTGATGCCTTAACTTCCTTACTTGTAGGAGATTGGCCATCGATGCTTGGCGTTGGAATTACATTAGTAAACGCACCAATATAATCTAAGTAACTATTGCTATCGACCTCAAGTTGAGCATTATTACCAAGAATAAATCCTGGTCTAATACCTGTATAAGGTGTGACGGTATCATTAAATGGATTACGCAAAAGACGAGGTAACGTCTCATTGAAGTTAACAATACGAACACTATTGATCACAGCACTCGTATCAGTCTCTTGTATATACATCTGTGCAAGCCTACCGGCCGGTGTTGTAAACCCGATTGTTACATCAGCTGGAGGTACTCCTGTTTGCAATACTCCAGTAACCATGAATGCACAATTGTCCTGAATGACGACCTTCATCTCACCTGTAGCATCAGTACTTGATGGATTAAACTCTAAAAGACCATCCTCAACTGAAACACCTGCGACTGATGTTGGCGCCATAAACCCAAAGAGTGAGTTTCTATTCAATGTTAATGTAGCATTATCATCTGCAACAGCATCACGCTTTATTAATACTTTAGAAGTATTTGAGGGACGCATGCCAATAAAGAATTGTGTTCCAAAAGAGTTAGACGCATTACCGTCGAATGTAACCGTCTTTCCATCACTATAATTAAAGATCATTTGCCCTGGACCGGAAAAGGTTACCACGAATGGTGTTGTTGAGGCTGTTCCACTAGCAAACGTTAGATCATTTTCAACATCAACTTGAATGATGTCTCCTGAGCTGACTGTTACAAAATGCATTTGAAAATCAGTACTAGTGATCGTTCTAGCTGAAGCGTTAACCGTCATGGTTACAGTTGAGTTCACAGTAGTCGTTACAACCACCCCGGCTGTCAATGTAGGATCCGCACTAAAATCTATTGTTGCATCGGTGTAAGTACCGCCAATAGCCGCACCCCATGTAACCGCATCCATTGAAGAAGTACAACAGAGAAAAAAACTAATTATTAAGAACTTTTTTGCCATTGCATGTGCAACGTTCATTACTGTCCTTTATTTGCTTCACCTAAACTTTTTTGTCAGATTAGCACAAATAATTAGCAATGGCTTTAGTTTTTTTAAATATCCCTGAAATGCTTTCCAGGAAAGCTAATCAAGGGTTGAGAGTATTGCTCGCGTACAGCAATAAACTGTGATGTGTTGATAAAAAAATATTAAAATTGATTGAACGTTTGCGCGAAATTCTTAAAGAACCATGTCATTAAGAGATCGCAAACTTTCGTTAACAGTTTCAAGAGTTCGTTGCATTAATGATCGAAGCTTAAGAAATACCTCACGAGTACGATCGACTGTGTATTGATATTCATTTTCTTGATCTGCAATTTTCTTCTTAAGCTCTGGACTAAGCTTGTCATCGTCAACCTTAGCACGGTTGTGACGCAACGCTTTTTCCATAAGCTTGTTGGTATCAACTACTGGCTCACCTTCTTGTGCTGACTCATGATGATCTTCATGCTGAGGATGAGACACTTGATGCAATACAGGAACAGCTACTGGTTGCGGTTGAGGATTATGAACAACCATAGGAGCTTGATGAAGCATCGCTGGCTGCTGAACAGGAACTTGCTGCATCATAACCTGTTGCGGATGCGCTGGCATATGCTGCATTGGTTGCTGTATCATCATCGGTTGCTGTACTGGAACTTGATGAACCATAGGCATCACAACTTGTTGCTGTGGTTGCGCAGGCACATGATATATTGATTGTTGGGGCTGAACTTGAGGCTGTTGATGAGCATAAACAACGGAAGGCATAACAGGACTTGACTGTGGCTGCATAGACTTAAAGCCCGGGCGCGCCATAGCACCTGATACTGCAAATGTAAGTAAAATCAACAACTTCTTCATAAGATCCCCTTAAAATATTCTTTTTTTCCCTTCTGAACTTATTAAAGCATTTTTCAATTACAAATTGCAAATATTTATTCAAAGGTGTAAGAATATGCTTTTAGTAGGGGATTCTATCAATTCGATATTAAATTCTTATCGAAACTAGAATACTGGGCAGAAGCTTAGTAGGTGGAGAGAGTTTACCATATGTTCATGAGGCTCTTTTTGATCGCCTTCATAGATAAGGAATCCTCTATTGCCATGCTTCATCGACCAAGAATGATATTGCGGGTTTTTAAAGTCGAGATTTCCGGATAGTTCCTTTGCCTTAACTGGATCATACGGAGATTTGTGAATAGACCCTGCTTCGTGCATGCGCACTTGCTGGTTAAAGTCACAACCGTTCATGTGATCAGAAAAGTCTTCCGGCGATTCCCAATGGGCACCGGTAAATTTATTTTCTTTATTAATACCAGCAACACCCTTCATGCAGTTAAATTCTGGGCTATCGATAAAGAATGCTGCCTTTTGGATACCAAAGTCCTCATGGTGACAAATATCATACAGAAGAAACTCTGCAACATTGTCCGTACCATGAAGGGTTACGATCCGTTCTGGCAACATACTAAAGAATTCTAAAACTCTTTGAGGAGCATCTAATGCCTTGCGCGCCATTACATCACCCTCCTTTATATAGGTTTATTATGACACCGTCCTGCTTACTTGGATTCATCATAGCAGGGAGATTAATAAAAAATCAACTTTTCTATTTTTTATCAACTTTGATGAGGTTTTTTGGGAATTCTATCATTACAGCTTGAGCAAAAATAATAAAAAAGAGGGAAGTTTTTCACCTCCCTCCACTATCTAGCTATGCAATTTTTAAAAAACTATTTACCACTGTTTGCTTTAAATGCAGGAATATCTGTAAGCATGAGACGATACAGACTCTGTGCCACGTATGCAATATATGATGGATATTGACGTGCAAGGCCAGTCAAGGTTGAATCATCAATACGTATTCCATCATCTAAGATGTTTCTCATCAACTCGGTTGTACATACAAGATTTTGATCCTCACCAGATCGCTCCAGCAAGTGCAAGCACTGCGACGTTAGTCTTGCTGGCATCAGTCTTGGCATTTGAGTGTACGATCTTATAATATGGCCAAAATTCCTCAAGCAACCGATAACCCCACCTTTTGAACATGCATTATCAAGTTCGTCACATACTTTTTGCAGTAATCCATCTTCAACTTTCGCTAAGTTAACAAATGGTGCTACATCTTGAACAAAGTCAGCTACTACAAACTCTGTATCAAAGGTTATATCCTTATTCATACGCTTATTTCCTATCTCGGACATGTCTCTTCCTGTCAGCAAATAAAAGCTTTTATGAACACTCTGTGCCACGTATGTAATATACGCTGGATACCGTTGTGACAGCTCTGCCAATTCTGCATCATTAACCAATGCTTCTTCCGCAACGATCCTTCTCATTAATAGTCGCTACAGCTACAAGATTTTTATCTTCTCCGGAACGTTCCAATAAATCTAAACAATGAGTAACCAATCCTGCTGGCATCAAGCGTGGCGTATCTGTGTATGATTTTATGATATGTCCGAAACTTCTTAGACATGTTATAACACCACCAGCTTTACATGCTGCATTAATCTCACCATGTACCTTACCCAACGTTACTGCATCTACCCTTGATAGATAGATAAAGGGTGATGCCGAGTGAATAAACTCTGTTGCAAGCTCCGTATCAAACAATATGTCCTTATGCACCTCACCAGCATGAACCAAAGAAACCGCCACCATCATGCCCAACATTATACGCATCTTCATCATCACTCTCCTCAGTTGAAAAGACTTCAACCTTAATTACCTAACTCAACCGCTCTATAAAACTTTTAAACCTATCAAAAAAAAGAGGAGCTTTTACGCCCCTCTAAATCTTACGCAATTACGTTGGCACTTCTATCAAGCATCTGCACCAGATAGGCAACATATACCGGATATCGTTGTGCCAGCTCTTTTACACTTGCACTATCAACAACTTTTTTATTCTTAACAATAGTAGTCATAACTTCTGCAAGGGCAACAAAGTTTGCAGCTTCACCAGAACGTTTCAATAGATCCAAGCTATAAGTTACCAAACCAAGCGGCATGATCTTTGGCATACCAGCAGACTTAGTTTCATATGAACGTGCAACCCGTACAAACAATCGCAGGCAAGATACAACACCGCCCTTTTCACATGCAGCATCAATCTCGTCACATGCATCAATAAACTTTTGTGAATCAATCATTGATACATCTACAAATGGCGCAAACTCTGACTTAAGCTCCATATTAACTTCAGTATCAAGCGACAACTTATCATCTGCATGTATCATTGTAGAAGCCAACGCAATCATCAACGAATAGTAAATCTTTCTCATCATTTCATTCTCCTATGCTATAAAAATGGATACAAAACTTATTTAATCCCAACCCTAATAAAAATATACAAAATGCTATAAGAAATATATAAAAAGGACAAAAAAGATAGGGGAGCTTTTCATGCTCCCCTATTTGTAGGTTATACTATTGAATTAAAAAATAGAAGCGCTATTAATTGCAGTTACAATCCAATTACCCCCTGCAAAAATAAGAGTTACGGTGTCTCTAGCTTGGTCTAAAAGTACATAACTACCATTAAGGAAATTGGTAGGAGTAAGATGATAACTCCCTCCAGTCCGAGCTATCATTGTAACTATTTTCAGCTGACCTTCAACTCCATCTGCTAGAGCTACAACTTTACCAACAGTAAGAGTGGAATCTAAAGTCGTAATCCAAGTATCCAAGCTTACATCCGTGGTAGCATCCTGTGCAATAGACTGTACAGCACCAACTACACCACCTGTCAAAGTAATATCACCAGTTCCTGCAGTAATTCCAACTGAAGTAGCTCCTGTTGCATTACCAATATTCACAGCACTAGCATTGGTATTACCAATACCAACAGTTCCAATAGTACCACCACCAATTGCACCAGCATTAATACTAACAGAACCACTTGCTCCTGAGGTTGCACCACCTGTACCACCTGTCAATGTAATAGCACCACCAGCTGCATCTGTACCACCTGTACCACCTGTAACGCTGAATGCTCCACCAGTTCCATCTGTACCAGAACCTGAATCAGCACCAGCACCAAGAGTTACTGTCATAGAACCACCGTCACCACCATCAGCAGCACTTGCAGAAGTTCCACCAGCTCCTGTTGTAATGGCCAATGTTCCACCCTCTCCACCAACACCGCCTGCTGTTGCTGAAGTCGCTCCACCAGCACCTGTTGTAATATCAATATCACCACCGGCACCACCAACTTGAGTCACTGCCGCACCACCTGTGTGAGCACCACCTGCACCAGCTTCAATTGTTACGAGACCTGCAGCTCCGGCATCAAATGCACCCGTTGCTCCACCACCTGCTAAGGACTCCATTGTTACAACGCCACTTGTTCCACCTGCGGCTACACCACTACCAGTTGTACCAGCACCTGAATACACAACTACACCACCACTACTAGAGCCATCTGCAGCATCAGCAAGCGTATTTACTTCTATTGCTGTTACTGTTGTATTTGCTGAAACAATATCAATAGTTCCTGCTGCAAGTACATCAATATTTCCTGTTGCGTCTATATCAAGAGTAACAGCATTAATATCAACTAATGTACCATTGATTTCTGTTTCTACTGTATTAGAAAGGGTAGTAGAACCTATACGAATTGTACCGTCTGTAGTACCTGTACCAGCCGTCAATGTTACACTACCACCGGATCCAGTACCTGTTCCATTACCACCACTAAGACTTGCGGCACCACCATTACCGTTTGTTGCTGTAGAAGAACCACCAATAAGTGAAGCAGCTCCACCAACACTAGCGTCTGTTACACCGCCATCACCAGCTGTAATTATTGCATCACCACCAGCTCCTGAAGTAGCACCATCACCAGATGTTATAGAAACGTTACCACCCTTTGTCGCATTTGCTGCTGTTCCTAAGGAAACTGTAAATGTACCTGTTGTTCCTGCTGAAGATGTAAATGTTGTTCCACCTGCAGCAGCTGAAGTGTTGAATTTTATTGCTGTTGCTGATGTTTCTGCTGAATCAACATCAAACCCGCCTGTGCCAGCATTTACATCAACTAAAATACCATTGATTTCAACTTCTGTTGTATTAG
>PVBE011231953.1_pt1 | contig 11732 bp, 12 predicted proteins | sample 1631181 | NCBI WGS metagenome assembly PVBE01 (sample SAMN08397723, study PRJNA350692) | Marine metagenome, whole genome shotgun sequencing project. | isolation source: water | place: Pacific Ocean | collected 2012-04 | reverse complement strand
TGGAGAATTTGGAACGATCGAAAGAGAATGAGTGTGATTTGTAGGATACCGAAAGAATGGAAAATTTAAAATGTCCAACACAAAACGTTCCAGATAGATTATTAAAAGGAAACCGATCCTGATTTTGTTTTCTCCAATGGAATAAAACATAAGGATCCCGGAGGGAAGGACGATGGAGACAAGAACAGAGTCTCGCTTTGCGGAGCATCGGTGGCCCAGGGTGGAAAAACCACGGCCGGACTGATGATCGGACTTCTCCTGGTGACCCTTCTTTCCCTCTTGAGCCGTTCCCGAACCGAAGCCTGATCCTTCCCCGGGGGGGGATGGTTGCGGGACAACCACCCCCCCACCCGAACGGATCTTGAGTTTCGAAACAAACCGGTTTACCCTTTCTGGAATGAATTCCACCCTGATTCTCGCACTTGTACTCTTCCTTCCCCCACAGGAAGACGCGCTCTCAAAACCGGACCGGAAAGAACTGGATAAAAAACTGGCCGCCTGGTTTGAGGAAGATCCCAAATCCAGAACGATGACCGGGTCCAAATACGGGAGGTTTTCTCCTGAAAAACGGGCGTGGGTCAAAAAGAGGGTCTGGGAGGCATACCGGAAGGGGCGGATTGCAAAGAAGCTTAGACCGGAATTTGAATCCCGCGCCATCCATTCCGGGAAACATGTCATGCCTTTCTCGGTCGAAAAAAGGGGAAAGAAACCGGCCGAAGGGTGGCCGGTCCTGATCGCCATGCACGGGGGAGGAGGCGTTCCCAAAAGGGTCAACGACTCCCAATGGGAGATCATGAAAAAGTATTACCGGGTTTCCAACTGCATCTATATCGCGCCCCGGGCGCCCACGGATGAATGGAATGGTTTCTATACCGGTTACGTGTATCCCCTGGTCGCCCGCCTCCTCCGGGCTCTGAACCTGTTCGAAGAGGTAAATCCCAACCGGATTTACCTGATCGGGTATTCCCATGGAGGATACGGCGCTTTTTCGATCGGGCCTAAAATGGCCGACCGGTTCGCCGCCATCCACGCTTCTGCATCCGCCCCCACGGATGGACAATCCGCCGCGGAAAACCTGATGAACACGGCCTTCAGTTTCCGGATTGGTGAGAAAGACACGGCCTATGGCCGCCTGAAACGATGCCGGGCCTTCAACGAATCCATCCAGGAACTGAAAAAGGGAAATCCCGGGCTTTACCCGGTCCGCTTTGAATACATGCCCGGAAAGGCGCATGTGGACCTGGCGGACTGGACCCGGCCGGTCGAAATGTTCAAAACCATGCGACAGGCAAGACCCCGCGAGGTTCGATGGAAATTGACGGACAAGATCATCGGGGAATTTTTCTGGCTTCGAATCCCTTCGCCGGAAAAAGGGATGGATGTGACAGCAAAGATTTCCGGGAATCAAATCGACCTGCAGAGCACCGGGGTGAATGAAATCCTCCTTCGACTCGATTCCAGACTGGTTCCAGACCGGAAAAGGATCATCGTCACGGCAAACGGAAAGCGGGCCTATTCCGGCATACCGAAACCCACCCTGTCGATTCTCTGCCAATCCCTGGAGGAACGGGGGGACCCTTCCTGCATGTATGACCGGGAAATCCGGATCCTTCCCCGAAAAAAAGTGTCGAGGGCCCCGACGGGAAAGTCCGATAATAAAGGAGGACAGGAGAAGCGGAAATGATCGGTGTGAGTGCATTGGCAAACAACCCGGGTTCCCTGGGAGCACTCTATGCCTCTGCCATTTCCATCTCCTCGGACAGCACCTCCCTGCAGACATCGATCACCACGGTCAATCTTCCGGACGGTTCCCAGGCGGTGGGGATCTCCTCCCTGCCAACATCAACGGGAGCCCCCACGTCTCCCGCTGAAATGGTCTCTAGCGCGGTTTTGGGCTCCCTCTTGAATATCACCGCCTGACAAAGACGGGCTGGACATGCCGGAACGGGCTCTCTACAATCATCCCTTCAAATCATACCGGCTAAATGTGGGAGACCAGAATGAACGAAAATAACGGGATCGAGAACCTCACGGCAACCAAACTTCTGGAGAGTTGCCGGGCAGGTATCCGGTCGGCAAAACAACACCTGGAAAAGGTGCTGGAAGTATCCGGACCGCGGAACGAAGAAAACACCCTGGTCCCCTTCAATGATTTGAACATTCAACTGGATAACGCGGTATCCCTGGCGAGTGTTTATGCCCATCTCCATCCGGAAAAACTGGTTCGGACAGCAGCCGAGCAGGCAGAACAGGAAGTCCAGAAGGTGGCGACAGAATTATCGTTGAACCAGGACCTGTATAACGCTTTCCGGGACCTGGATCCTTCCGCATTTGGGCCCTGTGAGAAACGGCTGGTTGAAAAAACCCTTCTGGATTTTCACCGTTCGGGGGTGGACAAGGACCAAGAGACGCGCAAACAAATCCAAACCTTGCAGGAAGAAATCCTGAAAATCGGCCAGGACTTCAGCCGGAATATCCGGGAAGATGTCCGGTTTATCGAGTTGAATTCCACCAAGGACCTGGAAGGCCTTCCCAAGGATTACATTGATTCCCACCCACTTGGAGAAGAAAACACGGTCCGAATCACCACGGACTACCCGGATTACATCCCCTTCATGAAATACGCAAAGGCTTCCACAGAGCGCCGGAACCTCGGAACCGTTTTCCGAAACCGGGGGTTTCCAAAGAACGAACCCATTCTCGATTCCCTTCTGAGAAAGCGGTACGAGCTTGCCAACATTCTGGGATATAAAAATTGGGCGAGCTTCATTCTCGAAGACAAAATGGTGGGTGACCCTGAAAAGGTGGATTCCTTCATCGATGATATCGCGGAGATGTCCCGCCTCAAGGCAAAGCAGGAATACACCCTTCTGCAAGAAGTAAAGCGGGAAACGGAAATTAGTTCCGACGCCTTTCTCGTGGAAACCTGGGAATCTCCTTTCTACCTGAACAAGCTTAAGGCCGATAAATTTCTTTTCAACCCCCTCGATGCCCGCCCCTACTTCCAGTACGACAAAGTCAAGGACGGCATCATGAGCCTGGCGTCGGAAATTTTCAGCGTCCAGTTTGAAAAAACTGAAGACCGGTCCGTATGGCATGGTTCGGTCGAAGTTTATGAAGTGCTCGACACGAAAGATGAAAAGAGGTTGGGCAGGATCTTCCTCGATATGCACCCCCGGGATGGAAAATTCAAGCATGCCGCCCAAGCGGGACTGCGCCGGGGGGTTTTGGGCCGCCAACTGCCGGAAGGGGTCCTCATGTGCAACTTCCCCGATCCTTCCACAAGCACAGGCCCCGCATTGATGGAACATGACCAGGTGAAAACCTTCTTCCATGAATTCGGCCATCTCCTTCACCATGTCCTGGCCGGGAAACAGAAATGGATCCGTTTCTCCGGGGTGGCAACAGAATGGGATTTCGTGGAAGCCCCTTCCCAGTTGCTGGAGGAATGGGTCATGGACCACCAGGTCCTGGAAAGATTTGCCACGCACCACCAGACAGGAGAAAAAATTCCGGAAGAACTGGTAAACCGGATGCAGAGTGCGGATGAGTTTGGGAAAGGCCTTTTCGTGCTGCAACAGATGTTCTATGCGAAACTTTCCCTTCATTTTCACAAGGAAAATCCGGCCAATTTCGATCTCAACACGAAAATGAAGGAGTTGGAAAGGAAATACAGTCCTTACCCGCACATGAAGGGAACCCATTTCCATCTCAGTTTTGGCCACCTGGAAGGATACTCGGCGATGTACTACACGTACGCCTGGTCCCATGTCATCGCAAAGGATATTTTCAGCCGTTTCCGGGATTCGGGCATAATGAACTCGTCGGTATGCAAGGAATACCGGGAACTCGTACTGGAGCCGGGTGGATCCCGGGATGCGGCGGACCTGGTTGCCGAATTTCTTGGAAGACCTTATTCATTCAAAGCATACAAGGATTGGATGAACACATCCTCAAAGGAATCCTATTTCCCAACCGGGCGTGTTCTGTAGGTGGTTAGAAGGGAGCCTGGCTTTTCCCCTTGAACAGCTGGGCGGGAGCCAGCAGGACACTTCCACCTGCAATTACGATCACCATGGTCTTGACCACGGCCCGCGGAGCTTTTGCGGATTCCACCGTTATTTCTGGTGGAATGATCACCGGATATTGAGCGACACCCCAGCCAAAAAGAACCGCTCCGACCGTAACCGCGGCGCCAAGAACGGAAAGGACATACCATTTCCGAATGAGAGCGGTGAGGGAGAACACCCCCGCCAGGCCCGACAACCCGATCAAAGGCCAAGCCCGGGTACGGAAACCCTCCCAAAGATCCGGAACCTCAAACCGGACAAGAATCAAACCTGCCACCGCGAAAAGGCCCATCACCAATCCCGTTGCGATTGATCTTCTCCTCCAGAGTGAAACCAGGGAAGGCTCCTGGCGGAGATGCGCCTCCCGCACGAGGTAAACCGAGGAAAGGTAGGCACAGATTCCAACGGTGAACAACGCCGAGAAGAGGGAAAGGGGGTGAATCCATCCAGTCAAAACACTCCCATGGAATTCACCTGAAGAGGTAACCCCCAGTTTTCCGGAAGCGACCGCCCCGGCCATGGCACCCAGGAAAAAGGGGGTCGCTGTAGAAGCAAGGGCAAAAACTGCTTCCCAGAATTTCTGTTGCTTGAATTGATCCGCCGCATAGGACCGAAATGCGAAACCCATTCCGCGGAAAACAATGCCAACCAGTACCAGGAGGAGGGGAATCCAGAGCGCGCGGAACAGCGCTTCGAATGCAACGGGAAAACCCCCGGACAAACCCACGAGGATAAAGATAAGCCAGACGTGGTTTGCCTCCCAGACGGGTCCGATTGCCTCGTAAACCAGGGCCTTTTCCCGGGATGTGGATCGAAGTGCGGTATTGAATTCCCATATCCCCGCACCAAAATCGGCCCCTCCAAGAAGAATGTACAGGGTCATTCCCAGCAGAAGGATTCCAAAAAGCCCCTCTTCAATCGGCATGTTCGCTCTCTGGAAGAGGATGTCGAGAAAGAACGCGAAGAATGGATACGGCACCAAAAATGAGGACGGAATAGATCACAAGGGTTCCGACAAACATCCATTCAACTCCGGGGGACGAGGTTACGGCATCTTCGGTTCGCATCACATTGAAGACAATCCAGGGCTGCCGCCCCACCTCGGTGACAATCCATCCAGACCAGAGCGCAATGACGGACAAGGGGCCGGATACCCAAACCAGAAAAAGGAAGGTTTTCGTGGAAGGAAATCGTTTTAACCGGAGCCAAATGAACATGGAGAGGATTGAAAAAGGCAAAGGGCTGTTCCACACCCCACCATGGCCTGGAAAGAAAGATGGACGATCAAAACCGGGGGACGATCTTCCGGGGGAAAAGCATCCAGCCCGGTCACTTCCGCATGAATATTGTCATGTGCAAGGAAAGAGAGCCCTCCGGGAATTTCGATGGCATATTTTACCGTTTCGGTTTCTTCGTCCGGGATCCCACCGATTCTCAAGGGAGCCCCTTTTTCTGTCTTGAACTGTCCTTCCATGGCGGCCAGTTTCACCGGTTGTTGTTGTGCCACCATTTGTGCAATGAGATGCCCTACCGGCATCTGGGGAAGGGTACTGAAAATACCCAGAACGAGGGAAAGAGAAAGAGCCCTGCGGTTATACCGGTTGTTCTTTCCCAAGAAGATCCGCCCGGCGTAATACATCGCCACAAGGAATCCAGACACCATGTAGGCCGCCAGGAGCATGTGGAGCACCTGGAGTCCCGCAGCGGGATTGAGCATGGCCGCCAGGGGATCAGCATCGGTGACGGTTCCATCCACCATTTTGAATCCAGTGGGGGCATTCATCCACCCGTTCGCGGTGGTCACAAAGGCCGCGGAAAAGAAACCGGCCAGAGCGACAGGCACACCGCTCCACCAGTGTGCCCGGGAAGAAAGCCGGTCCCAACCGTAGAGGTATATCCCAGCAAAGATCGCCTCGATGAAAAAGGCAAACCCTTCCAAGGTGAAGGGGAGGGAGATGACCGGACCGAAGGTTCCCATGAATCCGGGCCAGAGCAGCCCCAGTTCAAAAGAAAGAACCGTTCCCGACACGGCGCCCACCACGAATAGAACCGCAAAGGCCTTTGACCATCGCTTTGCAAGCAGCCTCCATCCGGAATCGCGCGTCCGCAGATAGATCCCTTCTGCAAAGAGCATCAGAACGGGAAGACCCACCCCGAGACAGGCGAAGACGATATGGAACCCGAGGCTGAATGCCATCTGCAACCGGGCATAAAGCAGGTTGGAAGAATCCGCCATTCCCAAAAGGCCAAATTCCATCTCTCAAATGTCGATCATATCTAAAATTCTCTCCGGAGGAAGGGGATCGGGCTTGAATTTCCACATGAATCCCGTTACGCTCCTTCCACTTGTCCGGGGACAAGGTGGCGAGTAGTACGCTCCCGTGGGAAGGAGCGAGAGGAGAACGGGGTTCATGTTGTGTCTGCAGAAAAACGCCACCCGGCCATACCTTCACCGTCTTTTTGAAGATCCAGGAAACCCTTCCGCGGAACCGGTACACCCGGACAATTTCGAGGGCTCTTTTGCTGTTTTTGGATTCTCCTTTCTATGCACGCTTCTTGAACTGAGCCAGGAGACCGGATCCTTGACGGTTCAGGAAGAAGATGGGGATCCCTTTGCATTCCTGGCCCTGGAGAGGGGTGAAATCGTGCACGCCCGTCTGGAGGCAAACCCCTTTTATAAGAAAGAGGATGTGATTCAATTTCTGATGCAGAGTACCCCGGCCAGGTCCCGCTTTCAATTCCAGAAAACCCTCGACATCCATCTCAAGGCAGAAGCGTTATAGATCCGGATCTTCGCTTCTCACTTCCATCCCTGGTCAAGCAGGAATTAAAAACGAAAATCAGCCTGTAAACGTATAATATATGTACGAGGAGCGGGATGGATCACATCAGGCAGGAGGCTCCCCATGAAATGCTCCATTCCAATCGGAATCGGCATAGGAATCGTTCTGGGAATCCTTGGAACCGCCCTCTTTTCCATCACCCGGGCAGAAGCAACCCCATCCCCTGTAAATGCTGGAACAGACGAAATGCAGCTTGGAATCGGAGGGATGACCGAAAACCGGAACGATGCCTGCTGGGTATTGGAAAAAAAAGACGGTCAAAAACGCCTGGCTCTATACCGGATGGTGTCCTCGGGAAATAATGGTCTGGCGATCAAATTCGAAAGCGTTCGGCAGATCGATTGGGACCTGAAATACGTGGAAAGGAACACCAAAGAGCCGACGGTAAAGAAAATCAAGGCCGATTGGGACAAGACCCAGAAAAAACAGGCCAAAAACAAGACAGGCAAATGAAACCGGGAAAGGGGGGAGCAAGCGCCCCCCAAAAATCCCAACCTATTTCAAATCAACAGGTTCCAACACACCTTCCAGGTTTTTTAAAGCCTACCCCCCCTTGGAAAGAAGAAAAAAACCAGACCTTCCTTAGTTTTTTCCCTGAATAAAATATTCACCCTTGACATATTATATGCATAGATCGTATAGTTCATGCAGACAAAACAACGAGTGACGTGGGAGATATTAAGATGTTGGATATAAAGAAAACCGGACTTATCATACTATTTGGCCTCCTTTTGCTGGGATTGGTCGCAATTTTGACCCGCTCGACCTCTCCTTCCCCTGAATCTTTTCAATTTCCCTCCCCTCACTCTGTGGTTTCGGAGCCCGCCGACCCCACATCGGCGGGCTCCATACCGGCCAAACCGGTTCATTTCGAGACGAAATGGCTTTCCGGCCGGATTTTGGACACAGAGGGAGTCGGCGTGGCCGGAGCCACGGTTCTGGCCTTTCCTGCGACCCGGTCCCTGCGCCGTTGCTGCATGCAGGCACCTTCCACCCCCCTCACAAAAACCGACCCGGATGGATGGTTTCGTTTTTCGAATCTTCATCCCGGTGTTGAATTGATTGCTTTTAAGTCCGTTGAAATGCTTGTTTCCCGGGTCGTGGATACTTCCGGACCCCACATTCTCACCTTTCCCCAGGGAAAATTTCTCGAGGGAATCGTACAGGATGAAGAAGGAAACCCGGTTAAAAACGCCCTCCTGCGCGCTTACGTCCGCCCGGACCGGGCCGCCTCTCTAAAAATGGGGCAACCCGTAGAAAACAAATCCGATTCCAACGGATCTTTCCGGATCGGACCGGTGGCCCCGGGGACATCCGTACTCCTGGAGGCCACCCGTCCTGGATACCAGGTGGTTCGGGCAACGGTACGCGTGGAAGCGAGTGCTGCGGTTTCCCGAAGCATCCTTACCCTGAAAAATGGCGAACGCCTTACCGGATCGATTGTTTCTTCTGATGGAACCCCCCTTCCGGGCGTACTTTTGACGGCCCGTCAACGGGACGGTGTTTCCCTTCAGGTAAGGTCTTCTGCCGATGGAATCTTTGAAATCTCCGGTATCGGCCAGGGAGAAGTTCAACTTTCTGCACAGCTCCCGGGATTCGCAGAATCGACCCTATCGGTTCCCGGTACTGGAAACCGGGTGAAGATCGAACTTCGAAAAATTCGCTCCCTCCAGGGAAAGATTGCCTCTCCCCGGACAGGGCTTTATGCCGTTGTGGTCGAAGGAAATTCCCGGTACCGGACCCCGGTACAATCTGACGGTACCTTTCATTTCGCACATCTTTCCTCCGGCCATGTCCGGATCCTGATTGAATCAGAAGATCGAAATATTCTTGCATCCCGCCGGGTGGTCCTCGATGGGACTCCGGCGAACCTTTCCATTTCATTGCCATAGTAGTAGGGGAGAATAACCATGCTGAAATACATGCTCAGTTTCTCGGTATTGCTCTGTTTTCTGTGTGCCTGCGGCGACAGCCCTTCCTCGCACGGCAGCGGCGGAAGTGGCTCCGGAAACCCCCCCTTTGGTGGCGGCGGTGGAGGGGGAAGTGCCGGGAATACCACGTACGATGCCATTATTCCGTACACGATGACCCCGCCTGTAGGATTGACCTGGTATGTCGCGGTAAACAACAATGTCCCTCTTTCCACCATGCAAAGCTGGGCGAACAAGCTTGCCGCAACCAGCCTGGATCTCTGGAACGTTTCGGAGGAGCAGGTCTATCTTCACAAAGTTGTCTTTACCGACAATGTCGCACCAGGTACGAACGCCAGCACCTATTACCAGTCGGGCGTTTACGACATGATGATCTTCGCTGGAAGCACGTGGGATCTTCCGTGGGGTGGATATGTACAGGAATTTAACGGCCGCCAGGGTCATTTCTGTGCGGTTCCGGAGACTTCCACCTGGTTCACCAATCTTCATGAAGCCTCCCATATGGTCTTCTGGCTTCGATGGGCATTCGGAACCCTCCTGATCGATGAATACGCCGACGGAACCCAGGACGATGCCTGCATCATGGATCTCGGGTTTTCTTCGATCCGTTGGTGCGCCTCGGACAACCATGTCACCCAGAGTGCGCAGCCCCATTCGTGTTGGGACCAGATTCTGGCGGACTATTCGAACTGGAGCCACACAGGAACGAACGTGGCACAAAACCAGGTTCCGACCACGACATTCGAATACAACGATTCGCCGTAAGGAGCTTGACGGGATTCCTTCCCCGGCGTAGAGTCGGTTCCATGGCACGCATACAAGGATCCTTTGTCGCGGTGGCCACCCCTTACCGGGGGGGGGAAGTCGATCTGGCCGCCGTTCGTGACCTGGTGGATTTTCATCTCCGGTCCGGAACGAACGGTATCTGTCCCGTGGCCACCACCGGGGAATCACCCGTCCTGAGCATCGAAGAAAAAGCCGAGGTGATCCGCACCGTTGTCAAAATGGCCCGGGGGAAAATGGTCATCGCCCCCGGAACCGGAACAAACAGTACCGCAGCTTCCGTTGAAATGACCCGGATGGCGAAGGAACTTGGCGCGGATGCCGCGTTGATCGTCACCCCGTACTACAACAAGCCGACCCAGGAGGGGCTTTACCGCCACTTCTCCGCCATCGCCGGCGCCGTCCCGTTGCCACAGATCCTTTACAATGTACCGAGCCGGACCGGGGTTCATATGACACCGGAAACCATCGCCCGGCTTTTCAAAAAGAAAGAGGTTGCCGCGGTCAAGGAAGCTTCCGGCAGCCTCGACCAGGTAACGGAAATCCGCAACCTCTGTGACATTGCCATTCTTTCCGGGGAGGACTCCCTGACCTACCCGATACTCTGTCTCGGAGGAAAGGGCGTGATCAGTGTTGCGGCAAACATCGTTCCGAAACAGATCGCCCAAATGTGCGCCGCGGGTCTGAAGGGGGATTTCAAAAAGGCCCAGAAGATCCACCTCCGCCATTATCACCTGTTCAAAACGCTCTTCCTGGAGACCAATCCGATTCCCGTAAAGACCTCCCTGAAGATGATGGGCCTGATCGAGGGGGAGTTCCGGCTTCCACTCAGTCCGATGACTTCGAAGAATGCCGCCATATTGCGCCGCGTCCTGAAAGAGCACGGCCTCGTATAAATTGGGCCAGGCCCCAACAGGCGAGCAGGATCAGGAAAGGCTCAATGGCCAACCGGTATCGAATCGATCCCAGGAAAACAAGGTGGAGCGTCGTTGTATACAACACCGGGAGCAACAACCAGCCGGCCATTTCCCGGGATCGTTGCCATTTCCACAAACCGGCTCCGAATCCAATGAGAACGGGTAAAAACAGGAGGGTGGCCAGATACGACTTCCAGGAACTCCTTCCTTCTGCATGGGGAACCACGCTCCAGAACCTTCTTTGTTTTTCCAGAGCAAGCGTGAGGAAACGCCTTGGCGTTACCGCTTCAAACGCCTTTTGCCGGAGAAAAGCGTCGTAAGCGACCTCCCCTTTCCCATCACGGGGAGGAAGGGTCATGATATGGCCCACGGTTCCCCCGGTGGCTTCGGGACCGAGAGATTCATAAAGCGTATATCCAGACTGGGTCGTAAGAGGAACCCATTCCCCCAGAACCTCTACATTCCTCCAACTCCAAAGGCCAACCACGAAGAGGAAAGACACCAGGTAAGGAACTGCGTATTTCCCCCGTCGATACAGAAGCACGGGGAGAAAAAACAGCAAGTGCCCGGGTTGGACCAGGGAAGCCATCCCGCCCGCCAACCCGGCAAACCACCCGTATTTCCCCCTGTTCCGGGCTCGAATCAGAAAGATGATTTCCAGGATCAGAAAGCAGGAGTACAGGGGTTCGACAAGCAGGGAGGCACCGGAAAAAACGAGCAGGGGATAAACAGAACAGATCAAGGAAGCCCAAACCGCCGTCTTTTTTCCAACCGTATCCTTTCCCAGCCGGAAAACCAACAGGCAGACGGCCGCACCGAGAACCGCCTGGGCAAGGAACAGGGAAACCAGATGTCCGGGGAAAAGCGCCTCCGGCAGGGAGAGGAAAAGAGGGTAGAGGGGGGGGCGTTTTGCCCGGGACTCCTCCCCGAGAACAAAGCCATCCCCGGATACAAGGTTACGTGCAATTTCCCGGTATTCGATGGAATCGGGAAGAAGAAGTTCTTCTTCGGGAAGAACCAACGAGGTCCCAAACCGGAGGGAGAAGGCAAAAACAAAAAGGGCTATTCCAAAGGCTCGATCACTCATTTCTGCAAGGTCACCCGTTCGGCACCGGCAGAGATGATTTTCCAGCCCTCCGCCTCTTTGCGCCATTCCGCGAAAACCTGGTACTCGACAAAGGGTACGGG
>PVBE011147235.1_pt1 | contig 11732 bp, 8 predicted proteins | sample 1631181 | NCBI WGS metagenome assembly PVBE01 (sample SAMN08397723, study PRJNA350692) | Marine metagenome, whole genome shotgun sequencing project. | isolation source: water | place: Pacific Ocean | collected 2012-04 | reverse complement strand
TTCCATAAAACGCGTCCAATCTCAGTGTGAAGCTATTTCTAACGCTATGTGGAGACACACGTGTGCGCGTTCACGTGCGCGCCTCGCCCAATCGTGCGCTCGGCCGGTCCCTCGTCGTCTGCGCGTTCCCTCGTCGCCCTCGCGGGAGAGCGCGTCGTCGTCCGTGGTCGTCGTCGTCCGTCTCGTCGTCGTTCCAGCGGGCGCGCGGTGCTCGTCGTCGTCGTCGGTCGTGGGACGACCGTGGCGCGGTTCGAGGCGCGCGGGGCGAGACTTTCGGGCGAGGCGCGGTTCGAGGCGCGCGGGCGTCAAGGACGCGCGCGGCGGACGGAGACGCGAAGTTGACGCGCAAGACGGTCGTTCGCGGTCGGTGGACGACGCGCGATGCGTGGCGCGAAAAACCAGCGCGTGCACAAGGCGCATCAGGAGGAGAAGCGCGCCGCGCGAACGCGCAAGTGGAAGCTCGGCGCGCGCGCGCGCGCGGATGAATTGGAAGACGACGATAAATCGAACAAAAGTTCGCTCAGCGTCGAGTGGAAAGATGACCCGGCGATGGACGCGGATGAATTTTATCAAAACAGAGCGGATGACTTCGACGACGGCGTCTACGCGGAGCACGAGAAGCCGGTTTTCATCTCGGGGCGATTGCGGGTGATGCACGCGGATAACAAGTTGCGAAATCAGAAAATACGCTCTTCACGACTGGTGGTTGGTCATTCGTCTTCCGACGATACCTCGTCGTGCGGTTCATCTAGCAAATCTATGCACTACGATCAACAGACGTCTAAGTGGAGAGTGAATGAGCCGCGGGATTTGACTGCCAGCGGTTGGGGTGAGATTGACGCGGACGACGACGGAGCGATAGGCAGCAGATTCTTTGGAAAACCGTTGATTAAGAAACTACCGTCCGCGTCTTCAAGCAGCTCTTCGTCGTCGAGTAGCTCTTCGTCGTCGAGTAGCTCTTCGTCGTCGAGCAGCTCTTCGTCGTCGAGCAGCTCTTCGTCGTCGAGTGGAAGGATGCCCATGAGATTGAAACCGTCAATACTGACGAGACAAGATCACATAAGGCACGTCGACGAGAGTGATATCGAATATTATACGCCAACTGACTCGGATGAGGTCCTGGGTGGTTTCGGTTTCAAAGTTGACGGGGATAGTGACGACGCCGACGACGCGACTGGGACCAGCGGGAGCGACGACTCTGAGGATGATTCAAGTGACGATGAGGTGGATGAAAACGAGAACATCATACCGAAAGAGAAGAAGAAGAAGAAGAAGAAGAAGAAGACATTGAAGACGAAAGATGGTAGAAGTCTCACGCCTCCTATGAGCCCGAAGAGTAAGACGAGGTATAGGTGCATCAAAGGTGAGCTCCTCGCCGCTAGGGCAAAAACGGAGGCAATCCGAGCGAAACATGCTGGCGTGAAGTGCGTCTTTGAGAGCCAAGACGCAGATGGTCAAACTGTCTTAAACGACGAGCTCAGTTCTGTCGTAGCAAGTTTTCAGAGAAATAGCGGCGAGATTGACGCAAACTTGCGCGTAAATACCGATCTTTTTGCGAAAACGAATGGACTGTCGGCGCTGCCCGTGTGTACGTGCAACGAAGCCCCGATGACTCGCATTGGATCCAATGAGAAAGGTTCATTGGCTGCCTATTGTCAAATTCACATGCCTTTTGCGGTGGCTAAAATGGGCAAGTATGGAACGTCGCACAGCGAGCGCGCAGTCGAGGAAGCGACGCGTCGTCTTCGGGTTGTTTATTTAGAGGAGAAGGCGCAAGAAAAGAAACGCAAAGAGAAGCTCCTCAAAGCTGAGGCAAAACGCAGACAACTCGGTGGTCCCACCTGGGACGCTGGAAATTCTCAGCAGCGCACTGTTCAGGGTTCCGATTCTGATTCTGACTGGGATTTGAGCAAGGTTGCGAAAACTCTTGGCGGCGGCGGCGGACCTCCATTAGTCGTACCCAATCCACACATTGCACGCTCCAGGGAAAGACTTGCGGGACTGCGCCAAGCACACGACTATCAGCTTTTTGAGACTCACTCGCATTATATGATTGTCACGAACAACACGAGCAAATCGCTGTACAGAATGGCGAAGATTGAGCGCTTCTCAGATGAATTCCGCATCGACGAAGATCCACATTTGTACTCTCAGTTGCAGATGAAGAACTTGCTGCAAATGTCAGCCATATCTCAACAAGGATGCAAGCGTGTGAGCTCTGGACACGGGATCGTAGGCTTTATTCAGCTGTACAATTTTGAGTCGACGTCAGAAACCGGCATGGATCTCGACGCGATGAACGAATGCAACAGGCACGGTGATATCATCAAAATGACTGAGGAAATATATCGTAAACACGTGTGGGCTATGAAAAGAAAAGAGCTCATGTTTTCATTTCTCGAACGAACGAAAACCGTGCGCGGGATTCCGAGTTATCTGTACCAACTCGGGCCGCATCAAGGCTACACGCTCTTCAGCGGGGCCGATGTCGTCCGTCCTATAGGTAAATTTGGGAAAAGGATAGGCACTCGAGGCATCCCTTCTTCCATCGATTTGAGCACGTTCGGACGCCCAAAGACCGTTGACGGGGTGACTCAGAGTGACGCTCAGGATGAAGATGAACCGACGGTTCAGAAAGAGGAAAGCAACTGGTTCGCCTCGCTGCTTCGCAACATCGACCAAGCGGTGGAGCAACAAGAAGAACAGGAGAGGAGACAGCTGGCTAAGAAGATGAAAAACTACGTCACTGAAGACGATGAAAAAATCATACGCGAAAGAGAAAGGCTAGCGGCGGAAGAAGAAGCCGCGCGAGCGGCGGCTGAGATGGACTGGACAAAGCTCATTCTCGAAGGTTTCATCGTCCCTGAGATTCCCACCGACAACGCACTTCCTGGGCAGATTACGAAAGTGGCGAATAACAAATTCATTTATCGCACAAAGTACCTAACAGTCTTCAGAGATCTCGAACCATCGGATGATGAAGAGAGCGAGCCCGAAATGGCGCTCTTGGACGCGCCGGAGCGGGACTCGAGTTCTTCAGAGACCGAAGAAGAGTTGGCGGAGGAGAATCCCAAAGGTAAGAAGGGCAAGAAGGGCAAGAAGGGCAAGAAGGGCAAGAAGGGCAAGAAGGGCAAGAAGGGCGAGAAGGGCGAGAAGGGCGAGAAGGGCGAGCTCACCACTGAGACTAAAACCACGGGTCAGAGTGAAAACGAAGCGAGCGCAGTTTCTGGCGCGGAAAAGTCGACGGGGACAGAAATCGACAACAACGCTGCGAACCCGTCGGTGTCTATGCCATCGAAAGTGTCTGACGCAGTCGTGAAAGGCGCCGAGGAGACGGCCGGGAAGAAATCCGTGCCGCCGTTGACTCGATTGCAAACGTTGAAAACGCCGATTTCAATGGAAAAGTTGGACGTCGTCGCCGGCACGCCCTCGGCGCTTGCCAAGGGACCGGAACTACCCTCGTCGAAGCCGACGCACACGCAGCGCGAAAACGCCGTGGTCATCAACACGAAGACGTACCCCGAAGAAAACGTGTACGCATCCGATAGCGATCCCGACTACAACTCTGAGCAATCGTTCACGAGTTTAGATTCAGACGAGTCGAGCGATACGGATGACGACAAAGAATTCGTCGAGTACACTTTGATCGAGCGCATTCTCATCTTTTTGGGCTTTTTGGAGGATCACCAAGCCACACGTGATGATTCCTCCGATAGCGATAGCGATGCGGATGGCGATCACCGAGGTGGCGGCCTTTTCACTCGCGTGTACGGCGGTGCCACCGCCGCCGTCAAAACGGTGGCGTCGGCGGCGACGTCCGCGGCCAAGGTGGTGACTCGGACGGCGCCGAGAAATCCGAAAACGGAACCCGCGGCGGCGAAGGAGACCGAATCATCGAATAAGAAGGGTAAGACGAAGGGTTACAAGAAGAAGAAGAAGAAGAAGAAGAACGCCAAGCCCAACGAACGTTTGACGGCGGAAGAGCTCAAGGAGAAGATTGAACGCAGAAAGAAGGCGTTGGAAGCGCAAAAAGAGCGTCGCGCGCGTCGCGCCGCGATACGCGCGGCCAGAGCGAAAGCGCGCGAAAAGGCAGAGAGGCGCATCAATCGGTATAAATTCGACCCCGAGCAAGACATCGTCAAGCTCAGATTTAAAGCTTTCGGCAATCACGCGCGCGTCATCATGTAACAAAAAGCAATGTACACATTCGTTTCACGCAATCGTCGTCGTCGTCATAATTTAAAATCTATCAACACCAGTTCATCCCGTCCCTCCGTGACCGTCAATTCGCGCATGATGAAGGCACCGTACTGTTCGACGAGGAGAGACTTGAATCTCGCGCGATTTCGCGGCGCTCGACGCGGCGGATCCCCGAGTAAGAATCGTCCGCCTCCGCCGCGCGCGAGTTTCGGCACGAGCTCAGCCACGGGCGCCACCGCGCTCTCCTCGTACAAAACATCGCACGCGAGCACCGCGTCGAACCGCTCTTGCCTCTTTTCATCCACTCGATTCCAATCGAAAACCTCCGCCGACGCGCGATCGCCGAACCCGTTCGCCTCGATGGATAATCGCGCGCACGCCACCGCCAACGGCTCTCGATCGTACATCACCACTCTTCTCGCCCCCATCGCGCACGCGACGAGTCCCGCGAGCCCTAACCCACAACCCACGTCGCACACGCTCTTCCCGAGCGCCAGCGCCGGCGCCTTCGCGAGATACCTCGACACGCACGTCGCCGACGGCCACAGCGCCGCCCAATACGGATCCGAATCCAACGCTCCCGCCGCGACGTAATGATCCACCACCTCATCCTCCGATTTCGGTCGCACCAATCGCACCGCGCACCCGTCCGCGATCTCGATCGTCTCCGTCACCAATTCGAACGCCTCGCGCGCGTCTCTCTCCTCGCGCGCGTCTCCGTCTCCGTCTCTCTCCTCGCGCCTCGTCCCCCCCCCGCGCGACACCACCGACGTCCGCCCTTCCCGTCTCCACCGTCCACGCCTCTCCCTCATCTCCCTCCTCGTCCTCGTCGTTGTCTTCATCCTCGTCTTCATCGTCATCCTTTCCCGTCGTTCCGAGACGACGAGACGACGAGACACACGAGACCGATTCGACCGTCTCGCTCGTCTTCGTCGCGAGTCCACCGAGACGGGAGATCGATCGAGACTGGTGACGACGATCTCTCTCGATCGATCTCGTTTGTCTCGTCGGTCTCCCGTCGAGTCGAGTCACGCATTCATGCACGCATGCATGCATTCACGCATCCTCCCCACTCATCGACGCGACACCTCAACGACCTCGACGACCGACCGACCATGGTGCATTTACACCAACCGCACACGATTCATGAGGATTACGCGGCGAAACGGGCGTATCATCGATTACCCGGAACGAGCCTGCGAGCGTTGTGCGTCGTGAGCGCGCTCTCGGTGGCGGTGGCGTACGGCGTCGCGCGAGCACCTCGACCGCGGTCGACGACGACATCCTCGACGACGGCCACCTCGAGGAAATCATCCTCGTCGAGGGCATCCTCGACGACGTCCAAGCGGTTTCCGACGCACGAGGAGGTGTGGCGACCGACGTGGGATCGAGGATCGACGAGGAAACACGTGAACAATCTGTGGAACGATCCAGCCAAGGAGCGAGAGGGGTGAGGAGGAGGACGCGGGGGGTGGAACGAATGCGCGCGAATGCTGACGAGGCGACGAGGGCGCCGTCGGCGATTTTTGAAGCCACGTAGATTTTTACGGTACAGTGTACTTTGATCTCATCCGATGCGACGCGATTTCTATGCAATGAAACACCTACGATGTGAATTGAACGAAAAGGAAGAGTGGATGGAGGGTCGTGGACGGACCGTCGCGCGGCGCGGAGGTTTGTTTGTTCTTTTTCGCGCGCTAGGCGCGCGTCGACGCGCGGAGGACGACGTCGGCGACGGGGGCGAGACCGCGGGCGAGATCGCCGGGAGGGAACGCGTCGATGGCGTCGTCGTCTAAAAACGCGAACGCACGCTCGAAATCGTCGGGTGTGCACGCCAAGGGAGCCTGCCAGTGGGCGGGGACGATGCGCTCGAAGTCCCATCGCGCGCGCACGGCGGCGACCCAACGACGGACGGCGGCGGGATCTTGCGCGTAGAGGAGCGTGCGCACGACGGGCGGGACGAGGAGTCGACCGGCGAGGGCTTGGAAATTGTCGTGCCAACCGTCCGTCCAAATCACCGTTCCGGGGGCGCTCGGATCGAGCTCTTCGTGCTCGGGGAAGAAATAATTCACCAAGAGCGCCGTCTTTTCCCATCCGACGCGTCTCGCCTCGGGCGTGTCCTCGGGCACGGGATCCGCCGTCGAGCGCTGGGAGACGACGAGGAGTTTATCCACCGAGTTCGCCTCGGGCGGGTCGATCGGGATCTGCGCCAGCGCGTCCGTGACGATCAGCGTCTTGGTGCTCTTGTGGAAAAACGCCGTCTCGTAAATCGTCTGCGACGTCGAACCGACGTCGAACGCGCCGACGCGCAACGTCTCGTATTCGATTTCGTCCCTCCACGGAACGTCTCTCGCGTCTACATCGCTCCCCTCCAACACCCCATCCACTCTCCTCCCGAAAACTATCTCGTCCGACAGGTCTCTGATCGGAAACGTAAACTGCCCCGGCGCCGTGTACAGCTTGGCGTTTCGCCACCTCTTCAACGCGTCCTTTGCGAAAATTTTGTGTTCGAGCGCGTACGTCGGCACGACGACGTGCGCCACGCTCGTCGGCGTACCGTCGCCGCACGATTCCACAAACTCAAAAAACTCCTCCGTCGGCGCGAGCGGCGCGTGCACCCACAGCGATCCATCCCTGAGCTTGACGACGACGCACCGAATCGTCGTCTCCAGCGGTCCGAGCTCGATGTTTTGCTCCGCCGCCCACATCGAACCCGGGACGAGTTCGCGCTTCACCGTCGCGCGGTACCCACGGCCATAGAACGGTTTAAATAATATGGGAAACCTCTGCGTGAACGCATCGCGCGCACCGAGCTCGGCACCGGCCGCGAGGGCGTCCGAGCGACGTCCCGTCGCCGCCGCCGCGACCGTCGCCGCGACCGCCGAGACCAAGACGCGTCTCGTCGACGTCGATTCGGTGCGCGCGTCGTCGTCGTCCTCGTCCTCGGGCGCGACGCCGGAAGACGCGAAGACGCGACACGCGCGGTCGTCTCGACGATCGCGCCTCGTCGTCGTCGTCGTCGTCGTCGTCGTCATCTGTCGGCGTTCCCCGACACGTGGCCGCGTATCCATCGTCATCGTTCCTCTGCCCCTGGACGCGGACGTCGACGACGACGGTGGACCGACGCGCGCGCGCGTCACCGTCACCATAGTATCTTCCCCGGTCGCGTCTCCCCGTCGCGTCCACTCTTCCGTCTCCCCGCGAAGAGTCGCGATGTGAAGAGTCGCGTCACATCGTCGCGACGTCGCGACATGTCGGACGCGCGCGGTCGACGCGTGCGCGCGCGCGGTCGAGTGTTCGGCAGGCGACGAGTGAGTAAACGTTTGGCGTTTTACGACGTGCGGTGCGACCGCGTGCGCGCGCTCGAGGACGAGCTCGAGGACGAGGCCGCGCGAGCGGCGCCGGCGGTTCGAGAGGCGACGACGTCGAGCGCGGACGGGCGCGATGTCGAGGAGGCGATCGAAAACGGCGTCGTCGACGACGTCGAGATCGTGCTCAAGGTGGGGGTGGGATCGTTCGAGACGCCGGCGTGCGTCGCGACGGCGCAAAAGACGGCGCTCAAACTGGGCAACGTGGTGGAGGTGGCGGGGACGCTGACGAGACGACCGCCGGGAAGTCACGGGGAGTTTAGTTTGACGTGCGAACGAGTCGAGGTCGTCGAGTCGTGGACGGAGGCGAATCCGGGGCGCGCGCTCGCTCGGGAGGCGGTGGACGGAGCGCGTGGGGACGAGTCGGCGGACGCGACGTCGCGGGCGAGCGGGAAGGACGTCGGCGCGTGTAAATTTTTCATCAACAATGGGTACTGCGCGAAAGGGGACGCGTGTAAGTACGCGCACGATCGCGCGATGCAGAGGAATTGGATCGCGGAGAGAAAGGCGAACAGGAGGCAGCTCGCGGTGGAATCGGGAGATCCGCACGGAGATTCCGTGGCGAGTAAACACGCGCGCGCGGGAAAATTTACGAGTTGGTTGGTGGACAAGTTCGGCGTCGACGTGTTGAACTCGGGAACGGGCGTCCTGGACGTGGCGGGCGGGAGAGGTGACGTGTCGTTCGAATTGTACACCAAGATGGGGATCAAAAGCACGCTGGTGGAGCCGAGAGCGAGGAAATTGAATAAGCATCAACACAAGTGGCTAAAGGCCGAGGCGAAGCGATTGAAAACGGACGCGCCGGATACTGATTCGTGGCTTTGCGAACAAATCAAGACGGAATTTTCTAGCGAGAATTGGCACCTGTTCAAAGATTGTTCCATCATCGTCGGCATGCACCCGGACCAAGCCACTGAACCCATCATCGATTTCGCCATCCAGTTTAAGAAACCATTCGCCGTGGTTCCGTGTTGCGTTTTCCCAGATCTCTTCAAGCACAGACGCGATCGTCAGGGTAAACCAGTCACCCAAAGGGCATCTCTCGTTGAATACATAGCCGATAAAACGGGAGGTGAGGTCGAGTATCTCGACATAGAAGGGGCGAATCAAGTTGTGTTTGGTACGCCGAAGGAGTCTTGAGGACGCAATGAATCATTGTATTACAAATCAGTATTGTACAGTTCTTGATGCTTGTTGTTGATGCAGTAAGTACATCTCCCGCCAAGCCTACGGTTGGGATGGCGCGGTGGCCGTTCACTTGGACGCTTTCGTCGTCTTCGGTCCGACGGTCTTGAGCGCGACGGCGGCGACGTTGGCTGCGGTGCGCGTGACGTTCTTGATGCTTCCGACGATGCCGGACACCGTCGCGGTGGGCACGACGGAAACGCGTTTGAGACTCGCGCGACCACGGTCTTTCGCGGGCGTCGCTTGGCCGTAGTTTTCTTGAAGAAACTCGATGGAGTGATTTTCGGTGAAGGCTTTCACGCGAGCTCTCGAGCGAACGACGGCGAGCGCAAGTTTTGAACCGAGCTGCGTCCCGCCGCAAAAGGCGACGAGGTTAGCCGTGAACGACGGTTTGTTTTCACCCGTGAACTGATCTTTCAGCACTTGATCGAGGATGGGACGGCTCGTGAGTTTGTCCAAGTCGGGGCGCTCCATGCGAAGCGCGCCAGCGGCGCCGAGCGCAGTGCCCTTGACGTAGTTCTGCAACGCTTCGTTTTCTGCAGAGTCTTTCGAGGTGCAGTAGACTTGAATGTCGAAAACGCGTCCAGCTGCGTCACCATAATTCTTGGCGATCGTTTGATGAAGAGACTCCAAGTCAGGCCAGAGGATTTCGCAAAAGTCGCACTGCGGCGTCATGAACACGAAGGTGAACTTTTCAGTCACGCTCGAGGCGTCGCCCGTTCGTTCGAGATACGCGTTCACGGTGCGCGAGCCGGGAGTGCCCGTCAACAGAACTTCACTAGATATTCTAGCGATTCGGTACGCTGAAAGAGCGCCGAACGCCCAAATCATGTAGAGACTCCACAGCTTACGATCCTCGCGAATCATGTTGTACCAGAGGGCAAACGCCACGGTGGACGTGGCGTTGATGATGAGATCGACCCACCAAATAGGGGTGTTCATTTTGGTCAACATCCAGTGACAGAAGAAATAGCAGTGACACCCAAAGAACATCCACAGAGGGAGTTCTCGCATGGCTTGGGTGACGAGTGCGTGGTTTTGTGAGAACGAAATGACAAACGCGACGGAGAGCAATTCGATCAGTGGGAAGGCGATTTGCGTGAGGTCCACGACTTCGTTCAATATATTATTCGCGAGAAGCTTCCCGTAATGACGTTTCGTGGCGTTATCACCGGCTTCTCGCAACTTCTTTTCTCGCCAAGTGTACTGCTTGTTCAAAAGTATAGCTTGAACGCTGAGATTCTCCCACTTCTCGCTCGACGCCTTCATCTCTAGGCCGAGCGATTTGTACAAGAGATCCTTCAGCGTGTACGATTCTCTGCTGTAGTTCTGCGCGAACTCGCGATTCTTAGCGTCTCTGGCGGCCAAATCGTTCAAACGTGCTTGAGCATTCATTCGAGAGAACTCGTTCACCTTGGCTTTCGCCAACGAAAGCATCGGGACGATGCCCGTCCCGGCGCCGATGGCGACGATTTGCGTCTTGTCCTCGATGTCGTTAAACCTGGTACCGTACGGTCCATTGATGCGAATTTTGGACACAAAACCAGCACGAGCGTCGTGCCAGAGCTTGTGAGTCCAGGAGTTTGCGCCGTCGACTCTGCTCGTGGACATGACTTCGATGTAAAAATCAATAGTATCCTCGTGCGGCGAAGACGCAATCGAGTACGGATGCCACGTGTAATCGATGTTGCGATCGTTGATAAAGACATATTGACCTGGACGGAAAATGAACGTCCTTGGACGCAAAACTCGCATGTGCACGACCTTACGTGACTCTGGCTCATCGTCTCCGAGCGCGACGCACTCCACGACGTCGCAATCTCGTGTATTGAACGCCGCTTGCAATCGGTCCGTCAAGTACCATACGAGCGATGCGGAGAACCACTTGAAGTTTTGCGAGCGCACCTGTCCGCGTCGGGCCTTGTCATCCAGCGTGTGCGCAATTGCGAGCGCAAACATGATGAATACGAAGTGGTGAACGTAGTAAAAGATCTCGTACTTGATTCGATTTCTCGCGTACGACGTCGCGGCGACGAGCAGAAAGCACCCCATAATCGCCAACCCCGTGGCCATAATTTCGCTCGTCATCTTGTGACAAAACGTGTGCTTCCCACCCGGCGTCGGCTCTTTCCCCGATTTCTGCTGCGTGCAAGCTTGACCGAAGAACACGAAGAACAAAATGGTCGACGCGAACACGAACGAAACCATGACGTACCCGAGGTGAATGTGCATCGCCACGACTTTATGCAGCGGGAGAAACTTCTTCCCGAAATACGTCGTCGACAGCGCCGCCACGCTCTGTCTCGCCATCGTCAGCGGAACAGCGCCATTTGAAACAGAATCGCGTGCATGGCTCCGAACTCAAACGGCGGCGTCAGGCGTTTCCACCAATACAAATTCGCCGCGCGCGGCACCTTGGCCTGCGCGCGATACTTGATGAGAAAAAAGTGCGCCCACACCGCCATCGTCCCGAGCGCGTGCGCCACCGCCAAGAACAGCATCTTCCGCCGTTCATACAGCATCATACTCATCCCGATCGTCGACGCCGACCGGTGCGCGTACGATTCATACGCGCGCGTATCGCTCAGCGTGCGCACCAGTCGCAGTTTCGAATTGATCGTCTCGCGCAGGTAGATCGCGCGGTGCCGCGTCGCTCGCGTCGCCGTCGTCGCGCCATCGCGCGCCGCGCCGTCACCGTCCGGCATGTGTCGCCATCGCGTTCGCGCGCGCCGTCGCCGTCCCGTCGCGCCGTCGCCGAGTCCCATAAATTACGGTTACGTTAATTCTGTACACGCATATACGGGATTTCATGAAAAAAATTTAGCACTACCACGCCCACTTACTAGAACTAGTTCATCATCGCCATACGGTGGTAACCACACCGAGCGCCATCGTCTTACCAGCCATGCGAAGCGTGATGCGACTCAACGTTGGAGAAACTTCGACCGGCTCGACGCAAATATTACGAGACGTGCGCAC
>PVBE012743484.1_pt1 | contig 11733 bp, 7 predicted proteins | sample 1631181 | NCBI WGS metagenome assembly PVBE01 (sample SAMN08397723, study PRJNA350692) | Marine metagenome, whole genome shotgun sequencing project. | isolation source: water | place: Pacific Ocean | collected 2012-04 | reverse complement strand
TGCGACGTTGCGCGTGGCGATCAGGAGCGCGCCGGCCGGCGAGATGCCTCCCGCGGCCAAGAGCTCCAGCTCCCGGTGGACCGCAGCGCCCGAGGATTGGTCGGTCCCGCACGCCACGATCGCGTCGTCGGTCTCGTGCAACCGCCGCATGTTTTCCTGCGCGATGGGGGTCATCACCTTCATCCACGCGGCCCACCGGCTCTCGCGCTGCGCGGCGGACTCCTCGGTCTGCAACCGGACGATCTCCTCGGGCTCCACGGTGTCGCGGTAGAGCGGCTCATCGAGATACTCGGGGTGCTCGGCCAGCCGGCTGTAGCCCTCGCCGATCGTGAGGGTGGAGGCGGTCGGTACGCGTTTGACCGCCATCATGCGCACGTAGGCGTCGCTCATGGGCGCCTGGATGATCGGGTGCGCCAGCGTATCGACACCGGCGTAGATCGCCTCCCAGGCGTTGCGCTCGTTCGAGACGTGGATGGTCGTGCGGATGCCGTGCGCGTGGTAATACCGGATGATCTTCTCCAGCAGGTCCTCGGGCAGCTGCGCGATGAGCGGCCGGATGCCCCACCCGTGCTCGTCCTGGCCGACCTTGAGCATGTCGGGGCCGGTCGCGATGTGGGCGTCCAGGACATCGCGGTCCCTCGGCCAGGCTTCCACGTAGTAAGGATCGCCGTGTCCGTTGGGGCTCGCCACGGTGCCGCCGGTCGCGAAGATCCGTGGGCTGACGATGCGGCCCTCGCGCTCCGCGTCACGGAGGCCCAAGATGAACTCCCCACGGTTGCCGGCGTCGTAGATCGTCGTCACGCCCGCATACAGGTAGCCGTGGAGCGCGCGGATCCCTGCTTGCTTCTGGTCGGGCCCGATGGGGTCGGTCGACGCCCGTCCTCCCCCACCCCTCAGGTGCACGTGGGCGTCCATGAGGCCAGGGATCAGATACTTCCCGGTGCCGTCGAGGACCGTCGCGGCGGCGGGTATCGGCGTGTCGGCCCCCCCCGACACGAACGATGCGATCCCCGTCGACGACGATGGTCGCCCCGACGACCGGTCCGCGACCGGTGCCATCGATCAACGTGACGTTGCGGATCGCGAGTGTGCCGGCTGACTGCGCGTCGGCGGAGCCCACGCACACGAGGAGAACCAGGGTGGAGACTACCGGAGACGATAGACGCTGACGAGGTCGCATAGCCGGCCCTCCGCCGACCGTCGCGCGCGGCCGGCTTGACCCAACGATCGCGGGAGCGAATGATTCTACCGTGTCCGGACCTCGATGCAGGCGACGCGTGGCAGCCCACAGCGCCGCCGTCGCTGTGGGCGTCCTGATCGGCTGGCTGCCGTCCGGGGCCAGCGTGCGCGCGCAGGAGCGCCTGACGATCGTCGCCCCCGCCGCGCCCGGCGGCGGATGGGATCAGACCGCACGCGCGATGCAGCAGGCCCTCGAAGCCGAAGGGATCGTCGCGTCCGTCCAGGTGGAGAACGTGCCCGGCGCCGCGGGCACGATCGGCCTGGCGCAGTTCGTGTCGAACCGACGGGGCGACCCGCGTGCGCTGCTCGTCACCGGACTCGTCATGGTGGGGGCGATCGAGATGAACGGCTCGCCGGTCTCGTTGGCCGGCGTGACCCCGCTGGCTCGCCTGACGGGCGAGTACGAGGTCGTCGTCGTCCCGGCCACATCCCCACTGAGCAGCCTCGGTGACCTGGTCGAGGCGTTGCAGTCCACACCCGAGGCGGTCTCCTGGGGCGGCGGCTCGGCTGGTGGCACCGACCACCTGCTGGCCGGCCTCGTGGCCGCCGCGGTCGACGTGGACCCACGCCGCATCACGTACGTCGCGTTCTCGGGCGGCGGCGAGGCCCTCGCCGCGATGCTCGGAGGCCAGGTGACGGTCGGGGTGAGCGGCTACGCCGAGCTCGAGCCGCACATCGTGTCGGGACAGCTGCGCGCGCTGGCCATCTCGTCGCCGGCGCGGGTCACCGGGGTCGAGGTGCCGACGTTCAAGGAGCAGGGCCTGGACATCGAGCTCGCCAACTGGCGCGCGGTCGTCGCGCCGCCGGAGCTCGACGACGACGACCGCCGCTCGCTCGCCGACGCGATGGCCCGCATGCGCTCGAGCCCCACCTGGCAAACGACGCTGGAGCGCTACCGCTGGAACGACCTGTACCTCGACGCCGAGGCCTTCGCTCGCTTTCTCACGACCGAGCGCACGCGGGTCTCCGCGATCGTCGCCCGGCTCCAGACCGACACCACGACATCGACCTCACCGGGATCGATGGTCTTTCCGGTCGCGATCGGGCTCGGCACGCTGGTCGTCGCGGCGATGCTGCTGTTCGAGCGACGACGCGCGCCGGCGCCGGTTGTGGCGGGAGCCTCCTCGACGATCAACCGCAAGGCCGTCACGTTCCTCGCCGCCGGCCTCGGCCTCAACCTGATCCTGCTCGAGCCCGCGGGCTTCGTTCCCGCCAGCAGCGTTCTGTTCTGGATGACGGCACGCGGGTTCGGTAGCCGACGTCCGATCCGCGACGCCGTCGTGGCGGTGATGCTCTCGACGCTCCTGTACGTCACGTTCAGCCGCGGCCTCGGCGTGGCGTTGCCGGCTGGAGCCCTCGGATGTCTCTTCACGAGCAGCACGTGTTGGCCGACGCTTCGCTAGCAGCCCGTGCGATCGCTTCGCGCGTGGGCGATGGGACCGCCGCGCACCGTTGGATGCGCCGCGACATCACGACATGATGGAGACCCTCGGCGCCCTGGCACAGGGATTTGGCGTCGCGCTCACGCTCCCGAATCTGATGTGGGCGCTGCTCGGCGTGACGCTGGGGACCGCCGTCGGCGTGCTACCGGGCATCGGGCCAGCGCTCACGGTGGCACTCCTGCTACCCGCCACGTTCGGCCTCGACCCGATTCCGGCCTTCATCATGTTCGCGGGCATCTACTACGGCGGCATGTACGGCGGCTCGACCACGTCGATCCTCCTGAACACACCCGGCGAGAGCGCGTCGATCGTCACCGCGCTCGAGGGCCATCGGATGGCGCGGGCCGGCCGCGGCGCGCCCGCGCTCGCCACCGCCGCGATCGGGTCCTTCGTGGCGGGCACGCTCGCCACCCTCGGCCTGACGCTGTGCGCGCCCGTGCTGGTCGGCCTCGCCCTGCGGTTCGGCCCCGCCGAGTACTTCTCCCTGATGGTGCTGGCCTTCACGGCCGTCTCGACCGTTCTCGGTCGCTCGATCGCCCGTGGCCTGGCCAGCCTGCTGCTGGGCCTCCTGCTCGGCCTGGTCGGTATCGACCCCTTGACCGGAGACGCCCGGCTGACGTTCGGGGTACCCCAGCTGCTCGATGGGATCGACGTCGTGGTCGTCGCGGTCGGTTTGTTCGCCGTGGCCGAGACCTTCCACGCCGCGGGGGCATCGGGACGAGGCGACGACTCGGTCGTTCCCATCCGCGGGTCGGTCTGGATGACCCGCGAGGATTGGCGCCGGTCCTGGAAGCCGTGGCTCCGGGGCACGATCATCGGCTTCCCGCTGGGTGCCCTGCCCGCCGGCGGCGCCGAGATTCCGACGTTCGTGTCCTACCTGGTCGAGCGTCGACTCGCCCGGCGGCCCGAGGAGTTCGGCCACGGCGCCATCGAAGGAGTCGCCGGCCCGGAGTCGGCGAACAATGCATCGGCCGCGGGCACGCTGGTGCCGCTCCTCACGCTGGGGTTGCCGACCTCGGCGACCGCCGCGGTTCTGCTGGCGGCCTTCCAGCAATACGGCCTGCAGCCGGGTCCGCTGCTCTTCGAGAGCCAGCCCGAGCTCGTGTGGGGGCTGATCGCGAGCCTGTACATCGGAAACGCCATGCTCCTCGTCCTCAACCTGCCGCTGGCCGGTCTGTGGGTCCGCCTGCTCGCGATACCGCGGCCGCTGCTGCACGCCGGAATCCTGGTCCTCGCCAGCCTCGGCGCCTACAGCCTCCACCGATCGCCCTGGGATCTGGCGATTCTGTACGCCATCGGTGGCATCGGCTACGCGATGCGACGGACGGGAGTACCCGCGGCACCCGCCGTCATCGGAGTGGTGCTGGGTCCGCTGGCCGAGCAGAACCTCCGCCGCGCGCTCGCCATCAGCGAGGGCGATCCGAGCGTCTTCTTGACGGGTCCGCTCTCTGCGTCCTTGCTGCTCCTCGCGGTGCTGGTCCTGGCCGGACCGTCGCTCTGGCGGCTGGTACCTCGCTGGTATAGCAGAGGACGGGCTCCAGTCCCGCCGACACGACCGTAGTCCCGCCGGTCCGGCCCGGCGGGAACCTTCTTGCGTTCGGCTGCGTCTCATACGTATAATTGAAACGAACGTTTGACCGAAATCATGTCCGACACCAAGACCCGGATCCTCGATGCCGCCGAGACCCTGTTCGCCGAGCATGGCTTCGCGGGGACCTCGCTCCGGGACATCACGGCCGAAGCCAGCGTGAACCTGGCCGCGGTCAACTACCACTTCGGCTCCAAGGAAGCCCTCCTGTCGGCCGTCTTCGATCGCCGCATTCGGCCGGTCAACGAGGAACGCCTCCGGCTGCTGGACGAGCTGGAACACGCCGCCACCGGGTCACGTCTCGATCTGCAGGAAGTGCTGCAGGCCTTCCTGCTCCCGCCGTTCCGGAAGATGCAGGAATGGGGCAGCGGTGGCGCGAAGTTCATGCAGCTGGTGGGGCGGACGCACTCGGAGGCCAACGAGCAGATCCGCGCCGGCTTCCTTCGACACTTCGAGGTAATCCTGAAGCGCTTCGCACCCGCCCTCCAGCGGGCCGTGCCCGATCTCCCCGGGAACGAGCTCCACCGGCGCATGCATTTCGTGGTGGGTGCCATGGCCCACACCCTGGTCTGGAGCCACACGCTCCAGGAGCGTGACGAGGCGCAATCGGCACCCATCTTCGATTCCCTCCTCCGGTTCGCGGTGGCCGGCCTGGAGGCGCCCGTCGAATCGCCGGCTGCGGGACACGTTCGATGAGGTGGAGGGTCGCCGTGGTGCTCGTCGTGACGGGATGCGCTACCGCTCCCCCGGCGGAGCCGCCCGACCTGGCGGTGGCGGTCCCGTCCGAGTGGAGCGGCGAGAACGTGTCGAGCGAGGCACTGGCGACCGAGTGGTGGGACACGTTCGGAGACACGGGTCTGACGGCGGCCATCCGGGCGACGATCGAGCACAACTACGACCTGCAGGCCGCCGTGGCACGCGTCGACCAGGCCGCGGCGACGGCTCGGATCGCCGGTGCAGACCTGCAGCCAACGCTCAGCGTGAGCCTCGGCGCCGCGCGCCGACGGCAGAACTTCATCGGTCTCCCGATCCCCGGACGGGAGGGTGGTGTCCTGACCTCGCAATCGACGACGCTCGGCGTGTCGCTGGACACGGCGTGGGAGGTCGACCTGTGGGGCCGCCTGCGCGCGGGTGTCCGCGCGTCGTTGGCCGACCTGCAGGCGTCGGCGGCGACGCTGCGAGGCGCTTACCTCTCGATCACGGGACAGACGGCCAAAACCTGGTTCGCGATCGCCGAGGCTCAGCAGCAGGTGGTCCTGGCCGAGCGAACCGTGGCGAGCTTCCAGCGGTCCACCAATCAGGTCCGGCGGCGCTTCGAGCAGGGCCTCCGCCCGTCCCTCGACCTCCGCCTGTCGTTGGCGAACCTGGCCACCGCCGAAGCCGGTCTGCGGGTCCGGAATCAACAGCTGGACGCGGCGACGCGGCAGCTCGAGGTGCTGATGGGGCGCTACCCGGGCCGTCGTGTTGACACGCCCACCGTCCTCCCGGCCCCGCCGCCCGCGGTGCCGGCCGGGCTGCCAGCCGAGCTGGTCGGACGCCGACCGGACGTCATCGTGGCGGAACGGCGGATCGCGGCATCGAACCAGCGGCTCGCCGTCTCGCGCCGCGACCTGTATCCCCGCCTCAGCCTTACGGCCAGCGGAGGCACGTCCTCTCGAGAGCTCAGGGACCTGATCGCCAACGACTTCACGGTCTGGAGCCTCATCGGGAACCTCGTCCAACCCATCCTCCAGGGCGGCCGGCTGCGCGCGGCGGTCGATCGCGCCGAGGCCACGGTCGACGAGTCGGTGGCCGCCTACGCCCTGACGGCTCTCACGGCCTACGCCGAGGTCGAGTCGACGCTCGCCGCCGAGACCTTCCTCGCTCAGCGTGAGACGTTTCTGGCGACGGCGACCGAGCAGTCACGCGCAGCCGAGCAACTCGCCGAGGATCGCTACAGCTCGGGACTCGAGGAGTTCATCACGGTCCTCGAAGCCCAGCGCCGCGCGGTCACGGCCGAGAGCGAGCTACTGCTGGCGCGGCGCCTCCGGCTGGAGAACCGTGCCGACCTACACCTGGCCTTGGGCGGCGGCTTCGAAACGCTCGAGGTGTTGACCCAGGCGCCTCCGGTGGTGGCGTCCGCCGAAGATGAACTCGAAGAGGCTCGACGATGAATCGCCAGGCGTTGCTCGTTCTTCGAACCGTCATCCCGCTGGCCGTTCTGGCCGCCGCCGGGGCCGGGGCCGTCGTGATGATCCGGGCCAAGCCGCCGGTGGAGACCAGGCCGCCCGGGGTCCTGCCACCGCTCGTGCGCATCCAAGAGGTCACGCTCGAGGACCTGTCGCTCACGGTGACCGGACAGGGCACGGTGAGCCCGCGCACCGAAAGCCAGCTCGTGCCAGAGGTGTCGGGACGCGTCATCTGGGTGTCGCCGTCGTTCGCATCGGGCGGCTTCTTCGACGCCGGGGCGACCCTGTTGAAGATCGACCCCTACGACTACGACCAGGCGATCGTCCGTGCCGAGGCGGATCTCGCGCGGGCCAAGCTCCGGCTGGCCCAAGAGGAGGCAGAAGCCGAGGTCGCTCGAGACGAGTGGGCGGAGCTGGGCACTGGCACGCCCACCCCCCTGACGCTTCGCGAGCCGCAGGTCGCGGACGCCACCGCCGCCGTCGCCGCCGAGGCGTCCAGCCTCGAGCGGGCGCGGCGCGATAGGGACCGGACCGAGATCAAGGCGCCCTACTCGGGTCGGCTCCGGCAGAAGCAGGTCGACGTGGGGCAGTTCGTCACGATCGGAGCGCCCGTCGCCTCGGTCTACGCCGTCGACTACGCGGAGATCCGGCTGCCGCTGGCCGACGACGAGCTCGCATACCTGGACCTGCCGCTCGTCTATCGAGGCGGAAGCGACCAGCAGCGTGGCCCGTCGGTCACGCTCCGGGCGGACTTCGCGGGCAAGACGCACGAGTGGAGCGGCCGGATCGTTCGGACCGAGGGCGAAATCGACCCCCAGAGCCGCATGGTCCACGCCGTGGCCCAGGTGCGGAACCCGTACGGCCGCGGCGACGACCCCGATCGTCCACCGCTGGCGGTGGGCATGTATGTCGAGGCCGAGATCCAGGGGCGCGTGGCCGAGCAGGTCGCGGTGCTGCCGCGGGCGGCGCTCCGCGGCACCGATGAGATCCTGATCGTGGACGACGAGGATCGGCTGCGGTTCCGGACGGTCGACCTCCTCCGCAAGACCGACGAGACGATCGTCGTGCGGGCCGGACTGGCAGCGGGCGAACGCGTGTGCCTCAGTCCCCTGGAGGCCGTGAGCGACGGCATGCGGGTCCGCACGCAGGACACACCCGCCGAAGGTGACCGCACGACGACGGAGGGCCGCGCGTCATGAACCGCGGCATCGTCGACTGGTTCGCCCGCAACTCGGTCGCCGCCAACCTGCTCATGGTGCTGATCATGGCTGGCGGACTCATGACCGTGGCCGGCCTCAAGCAGGAGGTCTTCCCCGAGTTCTCCCTCGACATGGTGACGGTCCAGGTTCCCTACCTGGGGGCGGCACCGGAAGAGGTCGAGGAGGCGGTCTGCGTCCGGATCGAGGAAGCCATCCAGGGCCTGGACGGTATCGAGCAGATCACGTCGACGGCCAACGAGGGCATGGGCACCGTCATGGTGGAACTCGAGCTTGGTGCCGAGGTCGGGCGGGTCCTCGACGACATCAAGGCGCGGGTCGACGCCATCGACACCTTCCCGGAGGAGACCGAGAAGCCCATCATCCGGGAGATCACCAACCGTCAACAGGTTATCAGCGTGGCCATCTGGGGCAACGCCGACGAGAGGACCCTCCGGCACCTGGGCGACCAGGTCCGGGACGAGATCTCGGCGCTCCCCGGCATCACCCAGGTCGAGCTCGCCAACGCACGGCCCTACGAGATCTCGATCGAGATCTCCGAGAACGACCTGCGGCGACATGGCCTGACCTTCGACTACGTGGCCGGCGCGGTCCGCCGCGCGTCGCTCGACTTGCCGGGCGGCTCGGTCAGGACCGAGGGCGGCGAGGTCTTGCTGCGCACCAAGGGCCAGGCCTACCGCGGGCAAGAGTTCGAAGAGCTCGTTCTGCTGACGCGGCCGGACGGCACCCGTCTAACGCTGGGCGAAGTCGCGCACGTGGTGGATGGCTTCGCCGAGACGGATCAGTTCGGACGCTTCGACGGCAAGCCGGCGGTCCTGGTCGACGTCTTCCGGACCGGGGATCAGGGCGCGCTGGAGCTGGCCGAGAAGGTCCACGCCTACATCGCCGGGGCCCAGCCGCGCATGCCCGAGGGGATCACGCTCACGCCGTGGCGCGATTCCGCCAAGTTGCTCCAGGACCGCGTGAGCCTGCTGCTGCGCAACGGCTTCACTGGCTTCGTCTTGCTCTTCATCACGCTCGCCCTGTTCATCCAGCTGCGGCTGGCGTTCTGGGTCAGCCTCGGGATCCCGATCTCGTTTCTGGGCGCGCTGTGGCTGCTGCCCGGGCTCGACGTCTCGATCAGCATGATCTCGCTCTTCGCCTTGATCGTCGTCCTCGGAATCGTCGTGGACGACGCCATCATCGTGGGCGAGAACATCTTCACCCATCAGCAGCGGCACGGCGACGGGTTGCGTGGCTCCATCGAGGGGGCCCGTGAGATCGCGATGCCCGTCGTTTTTGCCGTCCTGACGACCGTGGCGGCGTTCGCCCCGTTGCTCGCCGTCGAGGGCGTGATGGGCAAGGTCATGCGGGTCATCCCCCTCGTGGTGATCCCGTGCCTCCTGTTCTCGCTCTTCGAATCGCTCCTGATCCTGCCGGCCCATCTGTCCCATCGACGTGCGTCGGATCCGTCGCGACCACTCGGGCCATGGGCCCGCGTGCAGAACGTCGTCCCGGCCGCGCTGCGCTGGTTCATCGACTCGGTCTACCGACCCTCTCTCGACTTCGGGATCCGATGGCGCTACCTGACCCTGGCGGTCGGCGTTTCCACGCTGATCCTGACGGTCGGACTCGTCCTCGGGGGATGGATCCGGTTCGAGTTCATGCCATCCGTCGAGTCGGACTTCGTCTCGGCGGCGGTGACGATGCCGCAGGGCACCGCGCCCGAGGTGACCTCCGAAGCCGTCCGTCGGCTCGAGCGGGGCGCCGAGCAGGCGGCCGCGGAGATCCGGGACCGCACCGGGGAGGATCTGTCCAACCATCTGTACGCGGCCATCGGCGAGCAGCCGTTCGCCGCGGCACAGCAGCAGAACGCCACGGGGCAGGCCGGCAGCGCATCGGCGGCCCACCTCGGTGAGGTGACCATAGAGCTGACGAGCGCCGAGACGCGCAGCGTCTCCGCCGACGAGCTCAGGGACGCGTGGCGTGAGTCGGTCGGCGCGATTCCCGACGCGGTCGAGCTCACCTTCACGTCGTCCCTGTTCTCGGCGGGCGACGACATCAACGTGCAGCTGACCGGCTCGAGCCTGGACGCGCTACGGCTGGCCGCCGATGAGATCAAGACGGGGCTCGGCGAGCTCTCGGGGGTGTACGAGGTGGCCGACTCGTTCCGCGAGGGCAAGCGCGAGGTCAAGCTGGGGATCACGCCAGCCGCCGAGGTGTTCGGGATCTCTCTCGCCGATCTGGCGCGACAGGTCCGACAGGCGTTCTACGGGGAGGAGGCACAGCGCATCCAACGCGCTCGAGACGATATCCGCGTGATGGTGCGCTACCCGGAGGCCGAGCGCCGGTCGATCGGCGACCTCGAGAGCATGCGGATCAGGACACCGTCGGGCGGCGAGGTGCCTTTCAGCGACGTGGCGGTCGTCGAACCGGGTCGAGGCTACGCCGCGATCCGCCGGGTCGACCGCCGTCGGACGGTCAACGTCACGGCGGACGTGGACCCCACCGTGGCGGCCGCGGGGGACATCGTGGCCACGCTCGACCAGGAGATCCTCCCGGAGATCCTCTCGCGCTACCCGGGTGTGCTCTACAGCTTCGAGGGGCAGCAGGCCGAGCAGCGCGACACGCTTGGCGGACTGCAGCGCGGATTCGCCATCGCCCTGATCGTGATCTACGCGCTACTCGCGGTGCCGCTGCGGTCCTACGTCCAGCCGCTGATCATCATGAGCGCCATCCCCTTCGGTCTCGTAGGGGCGATCTGGGGACACGTGATCATGGGGATGAACCTCACGATCCTCTCCATGTTCGGCATCGTGGCGCTGTCCGGGGTCGTCGTGAACGACAGCCTGGTCATGGTGGACTTCATCAACCGGAAACGGGCGAGCCACGAGGCGTTGCTCGTCGCCATCAAGGAAGCGGGCATCGTTCGATTCCGGCCGATCCTGCTGACCTCACTCACCACGTTCGCTGGACTCTTCCCGCTCCTGATGGAAAAGAGCATGCAGGCGCAGTTCTTGATCCCCATGGCGGTATCGCTGGCGTTCGGAGTGATGTTCTCTACCTTCATCACGCTCATGCTCGTGCCGTGCGGCTACGTGATTCTCGAGGATCTTCGCGGTTCGCTCGCCGGCGTGTGGCGATTCCTCACGACTCTCTACGGTCGCCGGCAGCCCCCGTCAGAGATGGGCGACGCACCCGAGGCGCCGGCGGTCGACGAGGCCCATGGCGTCGGCGGCCTTGCGCAGAGCGGACCGACGCCCATCCAGCGACACGCCGAAGGTTCGTCGTCCTGATCGCGACGAGACCGAACTGTAGGCGAGCTCACAGCTCGACCACAAACGGCGGGCGAGAGACCCCGAGCGACTGCATGGGCGCCACGACTCTCGCGTATCATGGTTCGATGATCCACGAAAGCTACCGCACACCACGCTCGCGCACCGGCCTCCTCCTCCTTGCGCTGGCGGCCTTCGTCCCGCTGGGCTTGATGGCTCACACCGTGGCGGGACACGAACCACAGCGGTCGGGCGACGACAGCCTGCCTGGCGAGTTCGAGCAGATTCTCCCGCGCGGCCGCATCCCGGCCGTCGACGTCCCGCACTTCGTCGACGCGCGGGACGCGCAGATCGCCGACGACGCCTGGGTCCTCGGTGTCGTCGTCGACGGCGCGGCGCGGGCCTACAGCCTGAACCTCCTCAATCGCCACGAGGTGGTCAACGACCGCGTGAACGATCGGGCGTTCGCCGCGGTGTGGTGACCACTCGCCAACACGGCCGTCGTGTACGGTCGCGAATATGACGGGCGGGAGCTACGCTTCGAGGCGTCGGGAGGCCTCATGCACTCGGCGCTCGTGATGCAAGACAAGGAGACCGATTCCTACTGGTCGATCATGACCGGTGACGCGATCGCCGGAGACTTCAAGGGGACGAGCCTGGTCGAGCTACCGCTCGGCGTGAAGACGCAATGGAAGGACTGGGTCTTGGCTCATCCCGACACGACGGTGCTGTCGGTCCGCGGTCAGGAGCACGTCGACAACAATCCGTACGACAACTACTTCGACTCGGCCGACGGCTTTCGCGGCACGGAGGCCCGGGACGGCC
>PVBE010867493.1_pt1 | contig 11733 bp, 10 predicted proteins | sample 1631181 | NCBI WGS metagenome assembly PVBE01 (sample SAMN08397723, study PRJNA350692) | Marine metagenome, whole genome shotgun sequencing project. | isolation source: water | place: Pacific Ocean | collected 2012-04 | reverse complement strand
TAATCAGTTTTTTCTTATCTCTTGATATTTCTTTCCATTTTGTTAATGGCAGCAAGACAGTTAGCATGTGGATCCCCGTTGATCCAATTATTGACACAGGGCTTAGATTCATTTCTGGATCTCATAAATGGGAAAAAATGGTTAGACCAGTTTCATGGTCTGATGACAGTGATTTTTATAATAAAGATCAAGAATGGTTACCAGTTCCAAACCCTGATTTAGATCCTCAGAATTACCATATTCTTGAATGGTCAATGGAGCCAGGAGATGTTGTTCTATTTGATTTTAGGGCTGTTCATGGTGCTCGTGGTAACAAAAATAATATCAGAAGACGCGCATTATCTTTACGTTGGGTTGGGGATGATGTGACATATATTGAACGACCGGGACGAACATCGCCACCTTTTCCTGGACATGGAATGGAAACTGGGCAGAAACTAAGAGAAGATTGGTTTCCAATAGTGTATACAAAAAGCTAACTGACTAATTTTTTTTGCATTAGAACTAAGTCTAAAAACCTTCCAAACTTAAACCCTACTTTTGGTAGTACAGATATTTTTTGAAATCCCAAGCTCTCATGAAAAGATATTCCAGCAGCATTTTCTTCAGAAACTCCAGCAATTAGAGAAATTATACCTCTATTTACCGCGTGGCGCTCTAATGCCTTAACTAAATTTTTTCCTAGCCCCTGTCCTCTATTTTGTGGGTCAATAATAACCGTATGCTCCATGGTCTTTAAATATCCTGTACCTGGTCTGAATTGGTTATATGTTGCAAAGCCCACCACCTTATTTGATCTGAGCCCAACAACGCTACAAAAATCCATTTTGTCTCTTTCCGTAATTAAATCTTCAATATTTTTGATAGATTTTTCCTGATTGTTAAAAGTCCAGAGGGTATCTCGAATTATAGGATTCCATATTCTCTTAATGGCATCAGCATGAGAAACATCAGCTTTTTCTATTTCTAGCTCAGTGTTCATTAGAAAATATACAAAACAACATCACGGCATATGATAATTTGGTGTCGACAACGATATAGTCTTCTCTGCCTCATCCATATCTTCTTCAATATTTGCAAATAAAGGTGACGATAAATAACGCTCTCCCGTGTCAGGAAGCATACATAATATCGTAGCACCAGGATTAGCTCTTTCAGCCACAATCATAGCAGTAGCAAAAGTCGCTCCACCTGAAATTCCTGTTATAATTCCCTCTTTTTGAGCTAACTTTTGAGCCCATTCAATTCCCGATTCTGAAGATATTTTTATGACCTCGTCATAATACCCTTTATCAATCGATTCTTGTAAAACAAAAGGTATGAAGTCTGGGGTCCAACCTTGTATCAGATGAGGTTGCCACGCTTCATGGCTTTCTTGAGGTGTATTAAATGAAGTTCTCTTTTGCGTTTTTCCACTAGAAATTAAAGCTGCATTTTCTGGCTCACTAAGAATTATTTTTGTTTCAGGCCTTTCTTTTCTCAAAAGTCTTCCAACTCCTGAAACTGTCCCTCCAGTACCATACCCAGTAACCCAAAAGTCTAATTTTCTACCTTTAAAATCATTTAATATTTCTTTCCCAGTTGTACTCTCATGGATGTCAGCATTTGCTTTTGTTTCGAACTGACTAGCAAGAAACCACCCATTAGCTTCGGCCAATTCTTTGGCCTTATTATACATCCCTATTCCCTTTTCTGCTCTAGGTGTAAGAATAACCCTTGCTCCCAAATATCTCATTAATTTTCTTCGCTCTATAGAAAAACTATCAGCCATCGTTATTACTAGAGGGTATCCCTTTGCGGCACACACCATCGCAAGGCCAATCCCTGTGTTCCCACTTGTGGCCTCCACGACTGTCTGACCTGGCTTTAAATTTCCACTTCGCTCTGCATCCTCAATTATATTGAGCGCCAATCTATCCTTGACGGATGAAGCTGGATTAAAAAATTCTGCTTTCACATAAAAATTAACATCACTGGGGGCAAGGTTATTTATTTTTACAACAGGTGTGTTACCAACCGTATCTAGAACAGAATTATATACTTTTCCTCGCCCTTCAGTCGTTCTTATTTCATTACTAGACATCTACTATTTCCTCCCACAAAACATAATCACTCAAGAAAGTTTCATAAACTCATTAAATTATTATTCCCTTAATTTCTATAAATAATTTGGTTTAAAAATCAAAACCTTTAGTCTTTAACTTATAAAATTTTTTCAGAATCAAAATAACTCAAAGATTTAAAACCCTAATTTACCTTTGACTCTTTGAAATATTTATAATCCACTAAATTAGTGAATTATCAAAATTTTCAAGCAAAAAATTAATTTAAATTACTAACATTAATCGGATAGGAAACACTATGATATTAGATCGAATAAAAGGTATGCATAATGAATTAGTCGCTTGGAGACAAAAGCTACACACCATACCAGAATTAGGTTTTGATACAGCAGAGACAGTAGAGTTTGTAAAGAATAAGCTACAAGAATTTGGCGTTGATGAAATACAGTCTGGTATCGCAGAAAACGGGTTAGTAGCGCTTATTCACGGAAAGAAAAAAGGCCGACTCATAGGTTTGAGGGCTGATATGGATGCACTCCCAATTACTGAAGTTAACAACTTGCCCCATAAATCTAAAAATGAAGGGAAAATGCATGCATGTGGCCATGATGGTCACACAACTATGCTCTTAGGTGCAGCAAAATATCTTTGTGAGACTAGAAATTTCTGCGGTACTGCTGTTTTAATCTTCCAACCTGCTGAGGAAGGACTTGGAGGTGCAAAAGTTATGCTAGATGAAGGGTTGTTTAAAAAGTATGATATAAGTGAAGTTTATGCCATCCATAACATGCCTGGAATAGATAAGGGAAAGTTTGTAATAAATAAGGGTCCCATGATGGCGGCTGCTGATACTTTTTTTATCAGCGTTAAAGGTGTTGGAGCACATGGTGCCTATCCACATGAAGGGATTGACCCAATAATAATAGCCGCGCAAATTGTTCAAGCGTCATACTCGATCATATCTAGGGAAATTCCATCACATCATAATGTCGTTATTTCCGTTACTCAAATTAATGCGGGTACTGCTTCTAATATTATTCCTGAAAAAGTAGAAATAGTCGGCACAGTTAGAACCTTGAGAAACGAAGATGCTAAGCTAGTAGAGAAAAGAATTTCAGAAATCGCCAAAAATATTGCTAAAGCGAATAATGGAAGTGCAGAAACAATATATGAATATGGTTACCCTGCTACAATCAATAATGAATCTAAGGCAATATTTTCGGCTGAGGTGGCCAAAGACTTAGTAGGAAGCGATATGGTAGAGATGGATATTCCCACAAATATGGCTTCTGAAGATTTCTCATACATGTTAAATGAAAAACCCGGCGCATACGTATTTCTAGGCCAAGGAGACACCCCGGGGCTACATCATCCTGAGTATGATTTCGACGATGATATTGCACCAATTGGAGCAAGTTGGTACGCAAGCATAATTGAAAATACTTTAAAATAGTGCATGCAAAATTCTTTATAGAGTCATGGCAGTTAAATCGATGATAAAATCCAATTTTCCTATGGGATCTATAGGTTTGGTTCTTTTGGGAGGTTTAATTTTAGGATTTCAAGATTCACTTGTAAAAGCCACTTCTTCATACACTTCATTCTGGCAGTTACAAGCAATAAGGTCGTTTTTTAATTTACTACTAATTTTTATTTTTGCGCTAACCTTTACCAGTATTCGATCTATTATACCCAAAAGACCCTTTTATGTTATTTTGCGTTCAATATTTATAGCGGCCTGCATGCTTTGCTTTTTTTCTGGATCCGTGACTTTGGATTTTACTCTAATGACGGCAGGTCTCTATACCTATCCTATTTTCATAACAATAATGGCAATACCATTTCTAGGGGAAAGATTAAATTCTAATAGAATTTTGGGTATTATTCTTGGTATTATTGGTTCTATTTTTATTTTAGAGCCATGGAACGCTGATATTTCCTATGTCCAAATTCTTCCCATATGTGCGGGCTTTTTATATGCCTGTAATATAATAACAATTAAAAAATTCTGTGAGGAAGAGACCCCTATATCCCTTGCTGCTATTCAAGCATTATTCTTTATTTTAATTGGTATTTCTGGAATTTTATTCTCTGATCAAATATTTAGTGAAAGCGTTAAAGAGGATTTACCATTTATTGCTGTAGGCTGGCCGGACCTTACAGTTTTTATATTATGCATTTGTGCTTTAGCATCTATTTGCAACTTGTCAGGAAATATTTTTATAATTAAGGGCTATCAGACTGCAGATGGTAGCCTACTGGCGCCATTTGATTTTGCATATCTTATTTTTGCCGTTTTTTGGGGCAAAATTGTTTTGGGAACCTGGCCTGACTTTTTTGATGTTATAGGTGTATCGTTAATACTTTTAGCTGGAATAATATCTAGTCTTGAAGCCTTAACTTTTAAATCTAATAATGGTTCAATCTAATTTAATCCGTAAGAGCATTTAAATTTATATAAATTTTAAAATTTTGGTTAATTTTTTTCGTTAATATTGCAAAAAGAGATTGAGGAATGTAGTTTCCATATTAGTAGGTATAAGGAGAATATCATGAGTGACAATACAGGTATCTGCCCAGTAATGCATGGAGCTTCAACTTCAGGGAGTACTGGAACAACTAATAAAGACTGGTGGCCAAACCAACTTAACTTAAATCTCTTGAGACAACATGATACGAAATCAAATCCAATGGGTGCGAATTTCAACTATCGAGAAGAATTTAAGAAGTTGGACTTTAAGGCTCTTAAGAATGATCTAAATAAACTTATGACAGATTCTCAGGCTTGGTGGCCCGCAGATTATGGGCATTATGGACCACTATTTATTCGCATGACTTGGCACGCTGCAGGAACATATAGGTCAGGAGATGGAAGAGGTGGAGGAGGCACCGGAGCTCAACGTTTTGCACCACTTAATTCTTGGCCTGACAATGGTAACCTCGATAAGGCCCGACGTCTTCTATGGCCAATAAAGCAGAAATATGGAAATAAAATTTCTTGGGCTGATCTCCTTGTTTTGGCAGGAAATGTAGCCATAGAATCAATGGGCGGTAAAACGTTTGGCTTTGGTGGTGGACGGGAAGACATATGGCATCCTGAAGAAGATATATATTGGGGCGTTGAAACAGATTGGCTTGGCGACTCTAGATACAAAGAAACCAGACAGTCATTGGAGAACCCACTTGCAGCAGTTCAAATGGGATTAATTTATGTAAATCCAGAGGGTCCAAATGGAAACCCTGACCCTCTTTTGAGTGCACAAGACATCCGGGAAACGTTCGGCCGAATGAACATGAATGACGAAGAAACAGTTGCCTTAACTGCTGGTGGTCATACTTTTGGAAAAGCGCATGGGGCGGGAAATCCTGATTTGGTCGGTCCCGAGCCTGAAGGTGCCTCAATGGATACAATGGGGCTTGGATGGATAAATAAACATGGCTCAGGAAAAGGTGTAGATACAACAACTAGTGGGGTAGAGGGACCATGGACAGCAAACCCAACCCAATGGGATGATGGTTATTTTCGAGTCCTTTTCAAATATGACTGGGAGTTAACTAAAAGTCCTGCTGGGGCCAATATATGGCACCCTGTAAATATTGAAGATGACGACATGGCTCCAGAAGTCGATGGCTCTGGGAAAAAAGTTACCCCAATGATGACTACTGCTGATATGGCAATGATTAAGGATCCTGGTTTTCGAAAAATTTCGGAAAAATTTCATGAGGATCCAAATAAATTAACGGAGGCATTTTCCCGTGCGTGGTTTAAGCTCCTGCATAGAGACATGGGCCCAAAGATTAGATATCTTGGACCTGAAGTTCCTAAAGAGGACTTAATTTGGCAAGATCCAGTGCCAACTGGCAATGATCAGTTTGACATTGAATCTCTTAAAAATGCTCTGAAATCAAGCAATCTTACGCAGCAAGAAATGATCGAAACAGCTTGGGCATCAGCCTCTACTTTTCGCGGTTCTGATATGAGAGGAGGTGCAAATGGAGCACGCATTCGTCTAGCTCCTCAAAAAGATTGGCAAGCAAATAAACCTGATCAACTATCTCGCGTACTGGGAGTTTTGACGAAGCTAGCATCAGACTTTAATGCCACTGTAGCAGATACAATTGTGCTGGCAGGAGTGGTAGGCATTGAAATGGCTTGTGATAAAAAAGTCCCTTTTCTTCCTGGCCGTGGGGATGCAACTGAAGATCAGACAGATTCAGAATCGTTTGATGTTCTTGAACCTTTGGCCTGTGGGTTTAGAAATTTTCTTAAAACCGAGTTTACAGTTTCTCCTGAAGAAATGATGCTTGATAAAGCTCACTTATTGGGACTTACGACTACCGAAATGACTGCACTTGTGGGAGGCTTCAGAGTTCTTGGTATTAGCTCAACAGAGGACGGAATTTGGACTAAAGTTGGAAAATTAACCAACGAATGGTTTGCTAAACTATTAGATATGGGTGTGGAATGGGAAACAACTGGTACAAATTCTTACCAAGCAAAGGATAGGAAAACTGGAGATATTATTAGAACAGGTTCACGAGTAGATCTTGTTTTTGGATCTAACTCAGAACTTCGTGCTATAGCAGAGATCTACGCTCAAGATGATAATAAAGACAAATTCATTAGTGACTTTATATCTGCTTGGACGAAAGTCATGAATGCTGACCGTTTCTAATTAGATCATTATGGGATTGTAATGGAAGTTATAGATCTGAGAAGTGACACCGTTACAAGACCTTCAAAAGGAATGAAGAAGGCAATATATGATGCCGAAGTCGGGGACGATGTTTATGGTGATGACCCAACGGTAAATCATCTAGAGAAAAAAATTTCTGAAATGCTGCGAAAAGATGAAGCCGTCTTTATGACAAGTGGTACCCAAAGTAATTTTTCATCTGTCCTAGCCCATTGCAATCGCGGCGATGAAATAATCGTCGGCGAGTCATATCACATTTGTGGCGATGAAGCCGGCGGAGTTTCAGTTTTGGGTGGTGTAGCTATGAACACTATAACTGTAGAAACCGATGGTTCACTATCTAATAATAACATTGAAAATGCTATTAAACCTGATGACCCACATCATGCTATCTCTAAACTTCTATGTTTAGAAAATACTTCCAGGGGGAAGGCAATAGGATTAGAAAGAATAAAGGAATCCTATGAATTGGCGAAAAGATCCAACCTAAGCGTTCATCTAGATGGAGCCAGATTTTTCAACGCGATAACAGAATTAAAATGCGCTCCCGAGGCCCACGCTAGTTTAGCTGATTCTATTTCTATTTGCCTCTCAAAAGGATTAGGAGCGCCTGCAGGATCTCTTTTGCTATTACCTAAAGATCTTGCAAAAAAGGCAAGAAGAATAAGAAAGCTTGCTGGTGGTTCCCTCAGGCAAAGTGGCATTCTTGCTGCGGCCGGAATTTATGCTTTAGACAATAATATTGACCGCCTTAAGGAAGACCACATTCGAGCAGAAAATTTTAAAAATGACTTAGTAAAATTTTTTGGTGATATAAGTGATAAGAGTATTATTTGCGATACCAATATGGTCTTCTTTACCGATTTAAGCGATAAGTTTAATAATATTGTGCCGTTCTTTAGAAAAGAGAACATTTTTATATCTAATTGGTCGAATAATACTTTGAGAATAGTATTTCATTTAGATATTGATGAAGATGCAATGAGAAAAACACTTGAAACATTTCAAAAGTTTTACGAACCATCAAAAAGATCATCAGATTAAATAACCTTGATGACACCTTTATCTATTGACAAGATATAACCTTTCTTACTCACATTTTTTATCATTAGCTCAGACATCATTTGATTTCCCAAATGATCTCTTAGGCGTTTAATCCTCATAGCGCCGTTGGCTTCATCGCATTCTATCTTACTTTTTCCAGAAATTATGGATTCAATATCAGTTCCACTTATCACTTCATCATCAAGTCTTGCCTCACATAATACCGCCAATGTTTCGCAAGCTGAATCGGTTAGATTGAGCTCAAAATTATTAATCAAAACTATTTTTTCGTCACGGTTTAGGATTAAGCTATTTATTAGGATACCTGCTCTCTCAACTTCTGACATCCTATTACCAAGGGACAATATATTTTGAAAAAAAAGAAGCGCGGCTAGCAATAAAATTGAAGAAAAGGAAAAAAGTATTAGAATAACATATCTATAAGTTTCCAAGGTTTGAGAGAAAGCCGTACCGCTTTCTGCCATTATTTCCAACAACTGTATTTCCATAGGAGAGGTTAAATCTGTGCTAACAAAAAGCTTCTCCACATGACTATTAAAAGCATTTGCATCTGGTAATTTATATAACAAAAAAAATGCAGAACATATAAGAACAACGAAAATTGCGGCTATTCCAATATAGAAAGTCAAGCCAAAGCGATCAAATTTTAATGCATTAATATTTAAGGAAGTATATTCCGGCACTATCTTTCCTTTCATCAATCCCTTCATTACCGAATACATCTAACAACTTTAGTAATATCCAACCACTACTCTGCAGCCGAGATTCTAGATCTAATGCTATGGCATTTCTATTCTCGCAAAAATCAGTATTAATTTTTGAAATACCATAGTGAAGACGTAACGGATTATTCTTTTTTGCTTTGTAGTCAACATAACAGTCTGAAAATCCAGTATTTGGCAGAAACATTGTAATTAAAAAAACTAATAATATTTTTTTCATAACTGACACCTCATTCTTTCTAGCCCATTGGAACAGAAAGTGATTGTGTTAATCAATAACAGAATTTTTACACCACACCAGAATTATTGTTATCAAATAACAACGAGACGTTTTTGAATATCACTCAATTTATTAATACCCTTTCTCAACAGTTCAGAAAGGAAAATTTATGAAAATTTTAAGAAAAATAAAACATTTAAGACTCAGTATAATAATTTTATCTAGCTTTGCCTTCATTTTTAACCCTATTGCGGCTAGAGCATCTGAAGCAGATTTTTTAAAGGGCATAATGGGCGCAATAATTGTAAATGGGATCATACAAGAAGTAAAAAAAGACAACCAACCAGTGATTGTCCGAAAGCAAGTCACTTATGTTACTCCTCATAGCACTCAGAATAGTTATCAGCTCCCAAGAAAAAATAAAAATGTATTATATGATACAATCCCGCAAAGGGCATTCAAATCCCAAACACCATCTATTCGATACAATATTCAGGGTGAGCTCATGAAAATGGGCTACTACAATGGTAGATTGGATGGATATTGGGGTTATAAAACCGAGCATGCCATTTCATCTTACGCTTTAGATTCCAATAAACTTCATCTCTTAACTTCTGTAAAAGGCGTTAATAATTTATTTAAAGATTTACTCTACATAAATCCAAATCATCAAAATCAACAGTTCAATAGCCGTTCAAATAATGATAGCAAAAATGAAGAAATCTTGCACCTTCAACTACAGATAACTAAGCTGTTAAAAGAAGTTGGAAACCTAGAAAATAGGCTTATGCAGCTAAAACAGGAAAAGTAGGAGATGATGTCTAAAAAGATAGGTATAGAACGCTTTTTCTCCAGCCCGATTATTTACCCTAACATGGATGATAGGATGGGCTCAAATATTAACGGTCCAGCCATTATTAGAATGCCAAATTGGTGTAAAGAGAAATTAGGTACCTATCATTTGTATTTTTCCGATCATAAGGGAAAATATATTAGATTAGCTTTTGCAGACGAGATTATTGGGCCCTGGAAGATTTATTCTCCAGGAGCATTAAACCTTAGTGATAGCTTGTTTATTTCCAAAGATCCTCCTGAGCCGCCGGAAAAAGAAAGACCTCCCTGGGCAAAAAAGATGAAGGGAGGTTATCTTTATGCTCATATTGCCTCACCGGACATACACATCGATAGTAAAAACAAAATTTTCAGGATGTATTACCATGGGCTTCTTTCAAATGGAAATCAGGTTACCCGATTAGCAACTTCAAAAGATGGCTTAAATTTTTCCCCTTTAGAGCCAATTTTAGGCCCCCCATATTTTCGGGTGTTTAAATACAAAAATATTATATATGCCATAACCTGGGGTGCAGAAATCTGGAGATCTAGAGACTGGCATCTACCTTTCGAAAAAGGACCAAAGATCCTTCCTTATAGTCCAAAAGAGGGAATTGGATTAGGGTTTCGTCATGGCGAAATTTTCCGAAGAGGTGATATTTTACATATTTTCTTCACCAACATCGGGGATGAGCCAGAGAGAATAATCCATACGACCTTGGATCTGACAGAAAAATGGAATGAGTGGAAGGTAAAAGAAAAGACCACTATTTTGGAACCTGAATTAAAGTGGGAAGGAGTGGAATTAGATCTACGACAATCAGTTATGGGTGCCGTACAAGGCAGGGTTAGAGAACTAAGAGATCCCTGCATTTTTGAAGACATAGATGGAATAGTCTATCTATTATATTGTGGTGCTGGTGAAAGTGGAATAGGAATTGTGAAGATCAATAACATCTAAACTTACAAATCTAGAAGATATTATTTTCTCATGATATAAGTATTTTGATTATGCAAAAACAAAACATCTATAATATTAACCCTGAAAAATTTTGGACGGATCCTTACCCTGATCTAGAGATAATGCGAAGGGAAAAACCAATTGCCTATGTGCCCGAACTTAATGCTATCTTATTTACAAAAAGGCAGTCTATTTTTGAAAACGAAAAGAAAATCGCAATCTTTTCATCAGATCAGCCTGATGGTTTAATGACAAAACTAATGGGCGAAAATATGATGAGAAAAGATGGAGAAGCTCATCTTAAGGAACGAAAAGCTATATTTCCTTCAATTTCACCAAAGACAACAAAACTTATATGGCGTAAAAAATTTGATGAAGCTGCAGACGAGATTCTTAGCATTCTTGAAAAAAAATCTGGGGGAGAACTGGTAAAGGAATATGCGATGCCTTTGTCTGCCGAAGCATTAAAGGTAGTCACCGGTTTAACAAATATGGAAAGACCAGAGATGGATAGAGTAAGCCAAGGAATGATAGATGGGATAGCCAACTATTCAGGGAACCCTGTAATCGAAAGAAACTGTAAAGATTGCACGAATTCCATAGACACTCATATAGATGAAATAAGAGGGTCCCTCTTAAGAAATCCAGATTACTCCCTCTTATCTATTCAAATGGCGAGCGGCCTATCTGACGAGCAAATAAGAGCAAACATAAAACTTGCAATTTCTGGTGGGCAAAATGAACCTAGGGATGCAATAGCCGGAACAATTTGGGCACTCTTAGGCCACCCCAAACAATTAAATGACATAAAAAATAAAAAATTTTCGTGGCTGGACGCTTTCGAAGAATTTGCCAGATGGATTTCTCCCATTGGAATGTCACCTCGTCGTGTTGCAAAGCAACATAGAATTGGTGACATGCATTTTTTAGAGAATGACCGTGTTTTTTTCATGTTTGGTTCTGGAAATAGAGATGAAGAATGTTTCGCATACCCAGATCAATTTAATATGACTCAAGACAGATCAAATACCATAACGTTTGGTGCTGGGCCCCATTTTTGTGCAGGGGCATGGATTTCAAGATGTCTTATTGGAGAAGTTGCTCTTCCAAAACTCTTCGATAAGTTTCCCAACTTAAGACTTAATTCAGATTCGCCTGTCGAATTCAGAGGTTG
>PVBE010139506.1_pt1 | contig 11733 bp, 13 predicted proteins | sample 1631181 | NCBI WGS metagenome assembly PVBE01 (sample SAMN08397723, study PRJNA350692) | Marine metagenome, whole genome shotgun sequencing project. | isolation source: water | place: Pacific Ocean | collected 2012-04 | reverse complement strand
CTCCCGGATCTTTCCATTATGAGGATCGTCAAACTGATAGATTCTCAGCAGGAAGGTGCGGCGACTTCCCGGGGGAACGAATTCGATGACATCCCCGGCCACGATCTTGTTGCGAACACTAATGGTAACCCCGCTTTGGTCAGTCTATCAGTCTATCAGTTATCAGTCCCGGGGGCTACACAGCTGCCAGCGAGTACGAATTGCAATACATCTATCCCAACGGTGTGATCCACAACTGCAAGAGCACGACTGCCACATCGCCTTTTGGCGCGGTCCTGGACCGTGAGGGTCAACAGCACGGCATCAAGTTCATCGGTACGGACGGTTGGATCTGGGTCACTCGCGGCGGCGTGATTGAGGCCAGTGACCCATTCGCCCTGGTTCGGTCCCCAGCAGATCATTCCAGCGCTTTCGCAACTGATCCATCGACATTCGATTTAATTCGTCGATCTGCTTCAGCACCGATTTCTGCTGACCGTTGCCACGCGCCTTTGAGCGGGCGGGTTGTTTCTTCGTCATCCATTTCCTCCTTATTCAAGCAATTCGAGACTCATCAACGTGGTGTGACAGTGAGCCTCGACGTGCCTGAAAGCTCAAGGCCTTGCAGGCCAGCTTTGGGAGGGAATTCGGCGGAGGACGGGGCACAATCCGCGGAATCGCCAGACCGGCCATGCAATCGCAGCAGGCCGGTGGCGAGAATGGCGGCCAATTCATCAAGCCGCTGATCCGCAGTCATTTCGGTGGGGCGTTGGTCGTCGCGCAAGACGGACCTCCGTGTCGTTGGGTGGTGGGAAATTTCGAACCGCTAGCCGAACGTGGAGGATCAACGCCGTTCAACTTGCTGCCGGTGGCCGCAGGAGGAGGGGCAGCGGCGAACAACTCGCACCCGGCTTCGACTCACTATGAGGTCGCTGCATGGTGGGTCAAGTACCTGTTGCCGAAGGGTGGTGTTTTGTTGGACTGCTTCGCAGGTTCGGGAACGATGCTTCTGTCGGGCTTGGATTTTGGGGCATCCAGAGTGATCGGGATTGACAAGCAGAAGAAGTATCTCAAGATCGCTGAGAAACGGCTTACCGAGTAACGACCACACATGCCAAACTACATCTGCACAACTTGTGGAACCCAGCACGCCGAGACCGACCAGCCACCCGCAGAATGCAAAATTTGCACTGACGACCGACAGTTCGTCGGCTGGAGCGGGCAGCAGTGGACGACCCTCGGCGAGCTTCGCCAGTCCCACCGCAACGTCGTCAGGTTGGAAGAACTTGGCCTGTACGGAATCGGCATGGAGCCGTCGTTCGCCATCGGCCAGCGAGCGCTGCTGGTGACGCATCCAGATGGCAACATTCTCTGGGACTGTATCCCGCTGCTTGATGACGGCCTCATCGAGATGATCAAGGGCGTCGGCGGGATCTCGGCCATCGCCATCAGCCACCCTCACTACTACAGTGGAATGGTCGAATGGGCTCACACCTTCGACTGCCCGATCCACCTCCATACCGCCGACCGCCAATGGGTGATGCGGCCAGATGCGGCCATTGAGTTCTGGGACGGCGAGAACAAGCAAATCGGCGAAGGTCTGACCCTCATCCGCTGCGGCGGGCACTTTGACGGCGGCGCTGTACTTCACTGGCCTGACGGTGCTGACGGCAAAGGCGTCATCATGAGCGGCGACATTTTGCAAGTCGTGCAGGATCGGCGTTGGGTCAGCTTCATGTACAGCTACCCAAATCTGATTCCGCTACCGGCTTTAACCGTGCGCAGGATCGTCGCCGCCGTCGAGCCCTTCAACTTTGACCGGATCTATGGAGCTTGGTGGGGCAAGGTGGTCTTCACGGATGCGAAGGCGGCAGTGGCCCGATCAGGCGAACGATACATTCGTGCGATTCAGGATTGACAGATGAAGAACCTCTTGACGGGTTCCATTTCGGGTCGCTGTTCCCGAAAATGCCAATGGACAAGATGAAGCGCTTGTCCTTATCCGCACTTTAGGAGGACGATCAGATGATACGAGCAAAGCAACGATTCTTGATTTGGCAACTCATGGGCGTGCCAATCCTTGGGGTTGTCCTCCTGCTTGCTGGTTGCAGCGACACAAAACCTATGACCTCGGGCGAAAGCGATCAGCAAACAGATCAGTCTGAGACGACCGAGGGCACCACGGAAACACCAGCGGGCACTTTCACCCACGTCATCACCACCGAGACCGAATACTACACCACCGGCCCGCAACAAGGCCGACCACCAGATGGAAAGTTGTCAGCGGGTACAAAAGTCAACGTGGTTAAAGAAGCGGGCAGCTACACGCTCGTTCGATCCGAAGATGGCGTCGAGGCTTACGTGGCTGCGGACGTAGTGAATCAGGAAAGCAATATCGCCATGGACGTTTCTGGTATCGTCGAGAGCGGCAACCAATTCGCTCTGGATTTGTACCAACAACTCCGTGGTGACGAAGGCAACCTCTTCTTCTCACCAAGTAGTATCTCGACTGCCTTGGCGATGACCTATGCCGGGGCCGCTGGCGAGACCGAAGCGGAGATGGCGAAGACGCTGCATTTCCAGATGCCACAGGACCAGCTTCATGACGGGATGAAGGCTCTGCAAGCATTCTGGACGACGCCTGACAAAAAGAAGGGCATCCGGCTGCACTTGGCGAATCGCCTGTGGGGACAGGAGAGCTTCGAGTTCTTACCAGCCTTCTTGCGCACCACCCGTGACAACTACGGCGCTGAACTGGCACGGCTCGACTTCGCCACGAAGACCGAAGAATCCCGTCAGACCATCAATGGGTGGGTCGAAGATCAGACCGAGGACAAGATCATAGAGTTGATCCCTCCTGACGTGCTCTCGTCTGACACGAAACTCGTCCTGACCAATGCGGTGTACTTCAAAGGAGACTGGTCGGAGCCATTCGACGAGAAACGCACCAAGGACGAGGACTTCCACTTGACGGCGACCGACAAGCTGAAAGCCCCACTGATGCACAACTGGAACGACTTTCGTTACGCCGCTGTGGATGGATTTCAAGTCCTCGAACTACCCTACGGTGACGGAAGCCTCTCGATGGTCGTTCTGTTGCCTGAAAAGATCGATGGACTCCCCGATCTCGAAGCGAATCTGACCACAGAGAATTTGCAGAAATGGATCAGAAAGTTGAAGTCCGAGAAAGTGAAGGTCTATCTGCCCAAGTTCAAAACGACTTCCCAGTTCAAGATGAGCAGCACGCTGAAATCGATGGGAATGGTGTCGGCATTCGATCCATCACTGGCTGATTTCTCGGGCATGACGGGCGGAAAAGATCTATTCATTTCGGCAGTCATCCACAAAGCCTTCGTGGATGTCAACGAAGAGGGCACTGAAGCCGCTGCGGCCACCGCCGTTGTGACAGGCAGGCCCGCACCGATTACCGAACCACCGGTGTTCCGAGCAGATCACCCCTTCCTGTTCATGATTCGTGACGACCGAAATGGAGCGATTCTGTTTGTCGGAAGAATCACGAATCCGTTGGATTAGCGTCGTCTGACTGTTCGGCCTCGGCGATCCCGACGACGAACCGATGATCGACGAGATGTACGGCATTCTTTGTGAGGCCCGGATGGAAGGCCAGATCGTCACGGTGCCATTGGGTGAACTGGAAGATGCCAAAGGTAAACCGGCTCGTTCGTGTCCGTCACGACCTACGCCCAGTTGTGGAACCAGTAGCAATAATCGTCGATCAACTGTCGGTTTGGTTTTGCCCAATCGGGCAACGGGGAGTCTGGGGTGGGGCGGCAGATGGCGTAGGTGCCGGGGAGGAGGTCGAGAGTAAATTTCATGTCGGCTATTTTGCCTCAGCCTTAACGTAGATCTCTTCGGGCGCTTCATCGAAATACCGAAACAGCGCCGGGCACAACCAACCTTCGGCTTCCGGCTCGTCGCTGGCGTACCACCAGCCGCCGAACTCTTCCCGAACTCGGGTCAGCTTGCGCTGGTAGCCGGGAAACGGTGCTACTGAAAACAGCATCCGAAATCCCTGCCGTGCATCGGGAATATCGGCGACCAGTTCATCAATCATTTCCGGCACGCCACTGACAAATGGCTCTTGCACCAGATCGACTGCATCATCGTCAAACACCCATGTCTCGACCGAATCGAGCCAGTAAGGAGCGATGACAAGGATTTGATTCGCCATAGTTCGGATACTCAACTGCTGCCTACGTCGAACAACGGATGTGATTCTGAGTGTGTCTTGATTCTATCGAACTTCACTGAGAGTCAGTAGAATAGAACCCAAACCGAACTTGAAACTACAAACTTAAATGAAAGAAATGTCATGCCAAAGACCATTGCCGTACTGACCGTGTTGATTGCGTGTTTTGTGATCGTCGGATCATCCGACGCTGCCGATGATGCGGCGGCGAAGAAGAAGCCTGCCAAGAGCAAGTGGGTTCAGATTATGGAAAAGACGTTCAAGACCAAGGACAAGGACGAAGATGGTCTTCTGTCCTTCGATGAGTACAAGGGCAAAGCGAGGAAACCAGAGGCCATCGAGAGAGCCGAGCAGATCTTCAAATTGATCGATGCGGACGACGACCTGAAAGTGTCGTTGAAGGAGTTTGCGAACAAGCCAGCAGAGGCTCGGTTCAAGCAGATGGATCGGAACGACGATGGCACGATCACGTTCGATGAATACAAAGGGAAGCGAGAGAAGCCAGAGGAAATCGAACAAGCCGAGCAGCGATTCAAGAGAATCGACAAGGACGGCGACAAGAAACTGTCCGTGGAGGAACTCAAGGCTGCACAGAAGAAGCAGCAGCAGTCGAAGAAGTCAGCCAAGAAGAAGTTCCAGCCGAAACTGTTGAAGGCCGCTGAGAAGAAGTGAGGCCAGTCGTTGGCATTCACAGCAGGATTCTCTGCTCGTGTTGAAAGCGACAAAACCGTTGCGACAACAGCGGCACTCAAGACACCCAGAGAGAATTATAGACGAGATCCGATGAATCGACGTAGTTGGTTACGAGGGACCGCAGCGGCCCTGCTTGCAGATAGGCTGGCGCTCATCGCTTCTGCGGCATCTGATGAGTCCAGCCGATTCAGGACCGCTGCGGTGAATGGCCGAGGCTTTCTCGCCAGCCTATTCGATCCAGCACTCGATCTTCTTCCCGAGTATCGAGAGGCAAAAGTCTATTGGCTGTACCATGACAACTATCTCGCCGCCGAGGTTTTGGAGAACAGCCACTCGGAACTATCGAAGCGAATCCAGAAAGCACTCCAGAGCTACGGCATCGCCAAGTCGGGCAAGATCGAGATCGTCTTCGACGCTGCCATACGACCGCTCCCATTCCGACATCCCGAACTGATCGAGGTCAAACGGCTTGGCAACAAGATCGTGAAGACCGAGATCATCACCGACCGGGCGTTCAAGGGGTGGGAAGAGTACGCCGACTTGCTGCTCATGGCGGCGATGGCACTATCCCACACAGAGCCGTCGAAGTCGAAAAGGTACTTTGCCCAAGCTTTGGCCATGTGGGACGGCATGGGCTTCAAGGACCGAGTAACACTGAAGACCGGCAAGTACGCAGTCTACAAGCTGGCACTCGCAGTAATTGCCACTGGGCGGCTTGACATCCGGCCTGCGGAACTAGATTCCATTATTGAAAGACTGCTGGTCCAGCAGTCAGAAAGCGGCGGCTGGATCACCGACTACACCGCTGATGGCAAACCCGTTGGTCTGGCCAATGTTGAAACGACTTCGTTGGCAGTCTTGGCAATCGATTCGTTTGGATCGTAGGCAGTCCTACAATCAACAAGAGACGAGGTGGGAAGTTTGTCACGACTTCTGGTCTTAGTTTGAACACAGACTGCGACGAACGAAACACCGCTTCTTTGCTGTCGCTGCCCTGAGCCACGCATCATGACCCTCACCGTCGTCGAAGGCGATCTACTCGACCAAGATGTTGATGTGATCGTCAACGCTTGGAATCGGAACATCATTCCTTGGTGGCTGTTGCTTCCCCAAGGCGTCTCTGGAGCGATCAAGGAACGTGGCGACACCGGCCCATTCAAGGAACTCAGTAAGCAGGCCCGAAGCTTAAAGCAGTTCCTCCCGCCTGTATCCAAAAACGCTCCCGTGCTTCCATCCCAGACGTTCATCCAACTCCAGTGACTTGAGAAGGAAGAATGGACCGTGGTGCGCTTCATGAACAACAGCGTGCGTGCTGAGATCAACGCAGCGTCTTGTCGTTCGCTCGCCAAGCTTCTTCGTCATCCGACTGTAAAGATCGACTAGAAGCCAATCACGGTAGGCCATCGTCATCATGGACTCAAAAGCGTGGATCATTTCATGGACTAAGGCCGACTTGAGGTCGTCACCCTCCAGTCCTTTCTTGATCGCTATCGTGTGCTTCATGGGATCACATTCGGCAAGCTTGCCATTACGAAAACTTCGGTAGCAGAAGATCCAGCGATCAATGCTCGGGTTGACCTGCAAGTCTGTCTCTACGTCGATCCACTGTCCATCTTCCTCAATCTTGTGGGAAGCCAGCTTCTTGCGGATTCGCTTTTCTTCGAGGGTCAGGTCTTTGAAATACTTGTCCTGATATTCGATTGCCTGCAAATGTAGGGCCGACTCTTCAGTTGACCTGTGCTGCAACCACTCGAAGAATCGCTCACGAATTCGTTCCCGTTGTTTTTTGACTTTCGTTGTCATCTTTGGACTCCTTTCCAAGACCCGTAACATCTCATCCTCTGGTGTCTTTGCTGAATCTGTTCCAACGGACTTTCTGCCAACCGTGGTCGGCCAAGATTGCCTCGATGTATTTGCAGAGGCGCATCCGGCGTCCCTCAACAGTGCGCTTGAAGCCACTGCCGGTCGGGAATAACAGGGAAGCAACGACCACGATGTTGCCGTCGTGCTTGTCCCGGTAATAGCTGCGATGCCCGGCATCATTCAGAATGGATTGGGCGATTTCCTCAGCCATGCCTTTGATCGAGATCCGTGGAGCCATCGGCTCAAGTTGCCGATGACCCGTCTTGGTGGTCTCAGCGGTGCCAGCGTCGAGATCGACTTCCCAGTGCTGAAGTTCTGCCCGAGTCGATCCGCACATGGTTCCGCCGTGCCGCTCGATTGCAAATCTCAGAATGGGCGGATTCCACATAACGTCTTCCATGCGGCCACGCAGCTTGTACGACTGCATTCCGCCGTCATTTGAGCCGTTGAACTCGTGCCAATGCTCAGCCAGAAGCCGATCCAGATCAGACGGATCGGAAATGTTGCCGGGCGGTGTGTGTGTCAAAACCTCTTTGAGTGTCTTCATCTGTTTCCTCCCTGAAAAAACGGCCCACTGGCGGCTGCTCTATGGCTCATTTCCGCCAACGGACCTACGGGTTACTCTACATGGGCCAGATCACGCTCTCACCAGCGCTGGAAATCGTCGATACCCCCTACCGGCCGACCCCGAATCCTGTGCCTCCCCTTAAGTCCGCCTCCCCAGATTTAGAGAAGGATCCCTCCTATTACTTTCGCGGCGACAAGGATTTGATCACCTACCATGGAGGGACTCGGAAAAAGGTGCGTCCCGGGCATATGGGTGAAAGAGTGGTCGGCAAGCACCTGATGACCACGGGTGGTTTCCTCGACGATACCTACTGGCATCGAATCTTCTGGATGTATGGCAACACCTGGCCCGGGTTCAACCACGCCAACGTTGCCTCCAAGTCGGGACAACTTCTGGTGATCGGTCCCAAGAAGACCTACGGCGTGCAGTGCTTTCCGGAGAGAAGCCAAAACAGCCCGCAGTTCATACCCGGCAAACATGGTTATCTGCTCTTTGCCGACGACAACGACAATGAGCCTGTGCTCGACGATAAAGATTGGGGCCGGGACAAAGGGATTGGATTCACAAGACGCAAAGCGCCGGTGTGGCATCAATGGGTGCCGGTAAGGATTCGTGCCATGACACTGGCCGGCAAGCAATTGTTCGTCGCCGGCCCGCCGGACAAGATCGATCCAAAGGATCCGCTCGCGACATTCGAAAACCGCAGCGCCGCCATGTTGTGGGTCTATGACTCCGCGTCCGGGGAGCGAACGGCTGCATACGACCTGAAGGCAACCCCCGTCTTCGACGGCATGATCGCCGGACCGAATCGGATATACATGTCCATGTCCGACGGATCCGTCGTCTGCATGACAGCAGAGTGAAGACGCTCAGTACAAGAACAGGAAACAGGAAGGCTGAGAAAATGAAACGAAGAATAGTAATGATCTTTGCCGCTGCCGCTATCCTTTGTAGCACTGGCATCCGAGCACAAACAAGCACGACGGCATCCATTGTTTCCGGCCGGAGACACGGGATGGATGAGAAAGTTCTATCTCAGATCCCCAAAAAACTTCAGGCAATTGTCGACAGCGGTCAGAGCACGGGCATGGTCACTTTGGTGGCTCGAAATGGGAAGATCGCATCCATCGATGCGGTGGGTTGGCGCGTCATAAACAAAGAGCCGCTGAAGACCACGGATGTTTTTTGGGCCGCCTCGATTAGCAAGCCGTTTGTCGCGGTTTCTATCATGATGCTGGTCGATGAGGGGAAGCTGGAGCTCGATGATTTGGTGGAGGATCACATTCCGGAATTCAAGGGGCAGAAAGTAGATAATGCCAATAGGTACGCGGTGCGATACCGTGGTTTTAGATCATCTGACGGATTGCCAACGGCTAAGCATCCATTGACGGTTCGAACCCTTCTCAATCATTTGGACGGGCTCCCGGTGACTAGGTCGACGAAAGCGGGGAAAACCATCAAGGCCCGTGCTCTTGCGTCGGCAAAGAACCCTCTGATGTGGGAGCCCGGATCGAAATGGCTGTATGGAGGTGAGGGCCTTCACGTCGCCGCCTATCTGGTCGAAAAGTACTCCGGCATGCCATATACCGAGTTTTTGAAGACCCGAATCCTCGATCCTCTCGGCATGAAGAACACCTATTTCACCATCAAGGACGTGCCCAAGGGCCGGGTAGTTTGGAAGCATGCCAAGCTCAAGAATGGCAAATGGGAATCCTTCTTAAAGCGGGACTTCAGAGGCGGCGGCAGCGGCCACTACTTTGCGGTTGATGGCGGTTTATTCTCAACGGCCGAAGACCTGTTCCTCTGGTACCAGATGCTTCTCAACGGTGGTGAATACGGCGGTGTTCGCTACCTCTCGGAGAAGTCCGTCTATGAGTTGACTCACAAACAGACCGGCGATGTGGAGAATGCCGGGCCCGGCCCCGGAATCTTTCATGCTCTTGCCTTTCAAGAGGCCGTGGAACCGCAGGGCACTACTGCCGCGCTTACCAAAGGGAGTTTCGGAAAGGGCGGCGCCGGCGGATCGAAGACATGGGTCGATCCCAGCACAAAGACCATCTATATTCTGTTGCAGAACGTGCCTGGTGTGAATAAAGATCTCACCGAGTCCACGTTTCTAAATACGGCCGCAAAGGCGATACCTCCGCAGTGAGATGTTTCGCCGCCGTGGCCCGAAGAAGTATTTGCTTGAGAAGAGCTGAATGAAAACACTTCGAATATCGACACTCGCTGCTCTTTCGATGCTTGCGGCCTCCGCCCTTTTGGCAGAGGACCAGCAGGGCTCGAATTCCTGGAAGATCCCTTCGGTAAAGAAGGACTTTCATGTGTTCCTGCTGATGGGACAGTCCAACATGTCGGGAGGCGTGAATATCGCGGCCGGTGATACGCAGCCGGTTCCCGATGTGCTGAAGATGCTCCATGCCAAGGAAGGAGTTGAGCCGAAGTGGGCGCCCGGCGCGCATCCGCTTCACCCCAGACGTCCCAACAAGAAGAAGCGGCACGGGCTGGGAATATCTTTTGCACAGACTTATGTGGCAGACAAGCCTGGCGTCGTGGTCGGTTTGATTCCGATGGCCTGGGGAGGCAGAGACATCGCGCGACTGGATAAGGGGTCTGTGATTTACAGCGATGCAATCCGTCATGCGACCGCTGCCATGCAAGCGGGGACTCTCAAGGGTGTGCTGTGGCATCAGGGGGAATCGGACACCGTCGAACAGGCAAGGACCGATGCGTATGAGAAGAAACTGCATCGCCTGATCGAAGATGTCCGCAACGACTTGGGGAATCCGCAATTGCCGTTTATTGTGGGAAACTTGGCGGAGTTCTACGGCACCGGCAGAGACCACAATGCGCCGGATCGGGTAGCGCGCATTAGCAAGATCAGGGGAATCCTGCGAAGCTTGCCAAAAAAAATGCCTCATACCGGATTTGTCGAATCCACGGGTTGCAGCCCGGCTGCTCGCGCGAAGGTGCATTTTGATCGCAAATCATATGTGCTGCTTGGCCGGCGGTATGCCAAGGTTTATGCCGACTTGATGGCCAAGGCCGACAACAATTTGGAGGTGACTCCCTGACGGGCGCAACCCATTGGTCGTAGGCCAAGACTGGCGAGCGGCCCAGTTGTGCGGCATCACCGAGAAACCAAGAGTGGTATCGGTCGTCAAGGCCAAATCCGTTCGTAACTCATGACGAATGAGGAGTTTTTGCTCGCCCAAGTCCGCCACACCTGGTGCAGGTAATGCAAGTCACTTTTCCGATCTTTTTGGCCTCCGGATTCGATGGCTGTGCGCAGTCGAAGTGATACTATTTCGATTCACTTGGTACACCAGGTGGTCGCACGTAGGGCAAATAAAGTCGGCCGAGCCTTAACTCTCGGGTTTATTGGACATTCACGCTCCTGGCTGCGGAATATCTCGGCCGTCGCATTTGGCGTCAGACTTTCGCCAAGCCGAATACTCGCCGACTTTCACGACAGAACCTCGCGACGAATTGGAGGAGGACATTGACCGGCAGCGTCCGGATGCGATGGTGAGGGATTTCATCCTTCCCCAAACCATGGCAACTCATGCAATTCGTCCTTCAGCCTTGGGAGCTCGCGTTTGCAATCCTCGCAAGTTGGGTCCATCGCCAGCAACAAGAATCAAACGACTACCTTCAAACCGAGAACCGCGTGCTTAAAGAGTTCATTGGGAAGAAACGGATCTTGCTCAACGACGACCAGCGCCGCCGATTAGCGGTCAAAGGCAAGATACTCGGTCGAAAACGACTCGAGGAAGTCGGTACGCTGTTCACGCCAGACACAATCCTTCGTTGGCATCGAAAGCTCGTCGCCGCCAAACACGATTACAGTGACCGGCGGAAGAAGGTCGGGCGGCCACCTTTGTCGGATGAAGTCGTTCAACTTGTACTACGGATGGCGAAGGAAAACGTCTTGTGGGGATTCGATCGAATTGCCGGAGCAATCCAGAACCTTGACCACGATATCTCCGACACGACGGTTGGCAATATCCTCAAGCGACACGGCATCGAACCAGCACGGAATCGCGAACGTTCAACGAACTGGTCTACGTTCATCAAAGCTCATTGGGACGTGCTGGCCGCGATTGATTTCACGACGATCGAAGTCTGGACGAAGGGCGGACTGGTCACGTTCTACCTGTTGTTCGTCATGGAACTGAAGACGCGACGCGTTCACTTCGCAGGCTGCACTGTCCATCCCGATGAACCTTGGATGAAACAGATTGCCCGTAACCTGACAAACTTCGAGGACGGCTTCCTCAATGGAAAGCGATACTTGCTCATGGATCGCGACACGAAGTTCTGCGAATCGTTTCGCGACTTTCTGGATGACGAAGGCATCGAGCCGGTGCGATTACCTGCGAAGAGTCCCAACTTGAATGCGCACTTGGAACGATTCATG
>PVBE010543313.1_pt1 | contig 11734 bp, 7 predicted proteins | sample 1631181 | NCBI WGS metagenome assembly PVBE01 (sample SAMN08397723, study PRJNA350692) | Marine metagenome, whole genome shotgun sequencing project. | isolation source: water | place: Pacific Ocean | collected 2012-04 | reverse complement strand
GAGCGAGCACCTAAGAGGGAAGACGGGCCCTCAACGAGAGCGAAGAGCCCAAAGCCATCAGCGAAGAACGGCAAGTCCACCTCTTCGACGGTATCGCCCGCGAGCCAGCCGTCCGGCAGAGTGACCTTCTGTCGACCGCTGCGTTTGGCGCGACGGGCGCGCAAGCCCTCCAGCGGGAACGGTGTGTCCCCGGGGATCGTGGAGAGTGCGTGGCTCAGCTCGTCGATCGTCGTTGCCTGAGTCAGCAGCGGTCGCAGCTTCGATCCACCGGCGAAGGACTTGGTGTACCACGTGGCGTGCTTGCGCATCTGGTAGATGCCAATGTCTGGGCCGAAGAAGTCGATCAGCGCACGCGCGTGCTCGACGACGATGTCGGCGACCTCGCCGAAGCACGGTGGGGGAGGCGGGTTGTGGCCCGCGAACAGGGCTTCGAGTTCGCGGAACAACCAGGGCCGTCCGAGGCAGCCGCGTCCGACGATGACCCCGGCGCAGCCGGTGGTGCGCATCATGCGCAGGGCGTCGTGCGCTTCCCATAGATCGCCGTTGCCGAGCACCGGCACGCTCAACGCTGCTTGCAGTTCACCGATCGCGTTCCAGTCGGCGGGACCGTCGTAGAGTTGCGCGGCAGTGCGTGCATGCAGGCCGACAGCGACCGCACCCTCGGCCTCCACGATGCGACCCGCTTCCAAGAAGGTCAGGTGCGCTTCGTCGAGGCCCATGCGCATCTTGACGGTGGCCGGGACCTTGCCGGCGCCGTCGATCAGAGCGCGGACGAGTTGTCTGAGGAGACGTGGGCGCAGCGGGATCGCCGCGCCTCCGCCCGAGGAAGTGACCTTGCGCACGGGGCAGCCCAGGTTGAGGTCGAGGTGCTCGACGCCGTGTTCGGCGACCAGCAGGCGCGCTGCATCAGCGAGGTAGCGCGGGTCGGTGCCGTAGAGTTGCAGACTGCGCGGTGATTCCGTCGGGTGGAAGCGAGCCAGGGCGAGTGTGCGGCGGTTGCCTTCGACCAGCCCGCGCGCTGTCAGCATCTCGCTCACATAGAGGGCCTCACCGAAACGGCGGCACAGCACGCGGAACGGAGCGTTGGTGACTCCCGCCATGGGCGCCAGGACCACCGGGGTGCCGAGTCGGTGTGGCCCGATCCTGAGGGTCTTGAACTCGCCGGCAGCGGCGGGCGACACGTCGCGGTTCAGTTCGGAGACCAGCATGTTGCAAGCGCTCGTGGGTCTGCCGTGACGAGGCATTCGTAAGCAACTTTCCTGGTGGCCGAGCCGCCAGGAAAGTTGGTGCGGATGAGAGGACTTGAACCTCCACGGCCCGTAAGGGCCACAAGGACCTGAACCTTGCGCGTCTGCCAATTCCGCCACATCCGCAGCCAGGCAGGCGGGGGATTCTGCAGGCCGCCGCAGGAGCCGACAAGGGCTTTGACACGGCGCCGCCGCTTTTCGGCGACCCGATCGGTCATTGCTGGGTTGGCCAGCAATGACCTACCCTTCCCACTCATGGCCAAAGGCGGCAAAGCCGGCAAGGGCGGCAAGCCCGCGCGCCAGGATCTCGCGCGCAACCGCAAGGTGCGCTACGACTACGAGATCCTCGACAGCAAAGAGGCGGGCGTCGTCCTGGTCGGCACGGAGGTGAAGTCGATTCGCGCAGGCAACGTCAGTCTTGCCGAGTCGTTCGTGCGCTTCGACGGCAGTGATGCCTACTGGGTCAGCGGTACCATCGACGAGTATCCCTTCGGCAACCGGCTCAACCACGATCCCAAGCGCAAGCGCAAGCTGCTGCTGCACAGGCAGGAACTCGCCAAGCTGCGCGACGTGGTGCGTCAGCGCGGCTTCACGGTCATTCCGATCGCTCTCTACCTGAGCCAGCGCGGCCTCATCAAGATGGAGATCGCCCTCGTGCGCGGCAAGAAGCGCTTCGACAAGCGCCAGGACGAGAAGAAGAAGGAAGCGCGGCGCGAGCTCCGGCGCGAACACGACTAGCCTGATCAACGCCGCCTGACACCAGGACAAGCAAGTTGTCCTCGACCGCTCGCTAAAGGGCCTCGCGCAATCTCCGCAGGGCGATCTCGGTCTTCATGTCCGCGATGCGGCCGTCGTGGCAGCGGGCGAGGGCTTCGGTGAGGGAAAGGACGACGAGGCCGCCCACCTCTTCCATGGTTGAGCCGTCGCCCTTTGGCGGAAGAGCGGTGGCGAAGTCGACTTCGGCGGCTTTGAAGAAGACCTTCTCGTCGGTGATGCCCGGTGACGGGTAGGCGGCCGCGCCGAGGTCGAGAACCCGGGCAGGATCGACCCGGAGACCGACCTCTTCTTCCGCCTCGGCCACGAGGCGCGCGACCAGGGCTTGTTCGAGGTTCTCGGCGTCGCCGCGTTCGAGGACGCCAGCCACCGTTTCCAGCACGGTGTCGTCCTGGGGGTCGTCGGGGAAGAGAACATCGGGGTTGGTGCGACGTAGCCAAACCGGCACGCGCAGGTTTTCGCGCAATCCGACGCGGGCACCCTCGGGGGTGCGTTCGAACAAGACCACGGTCACCGCGTCGACGTGCGTGCGCGAGACGACATCGCACGCGTATTCCGTGGAATGGCTGCCATCCAGGTATTGATTGCGGACCGTCAGTCGCCGCAGCTTCAGGAACCCGTCACGAGGGCCGAGCTCGCCGGCACGGTCGCGGAGAACTTCGACGTTGCGGACCTCGCTCACAGGAAGTAGTCGAAGCGCTCGTCGATGGCGTCGGCTTCCGACAACTCGGCGCGCTCGCGGATCACGTCCTCGAGCCACCAGTTGACGCCGTGATAAAGGCACGTCACCTCACTGCATTCCTTGCTGGCGTCGAAACCCTCGAGCATGGCGGCGGTCGACCTTGCGGTGTCACCGCGCGCGTCCGCGTCGGCCCAGGCGGCCTTTGGTCCGATGAGCGCCCGGTCGACGCCGCGATGGGCCGGACAGTTGTAGAGACCCAAGGGAGTCAGCACCTGCCGCAGCGGCTGCATGTGGCACATGCTCGGCTGCTTGGTGAAGTCCTTCCAGTTGCCTTGCTCGAGCACGCGCAGGTTGATGCTTTCGGTGACGGAGAAAGTGTCGGTCTCGAGTTTCTTGGCCTCGTCGACCGCGGCGCGAATGCGTGCAACGGTGTGATCGAGGTTCGCCACCGCAGCGGCATCCATGACCTCCGACCCGTCGGGCCGCCTCGACAGGAAGGGTTTGAGCGATATGTAGTTAAAACCGTAGTCGCGCGCGCGTTTGGCGGCCGAGACGATCTCATCGATGTTGGGCACGACATCGACGCCTTCTTCGCGCTCGGCGCCATCCCAAACGATGATGAACGAGAAGCCGACCAAAGGCTCCGGGTTACGTTTGCGGATGCGCGGGACCCACTCGCAAATCTCGTCGAGGCTGATCGCCTTGGTGGGCTTGTGCATGCGCTCGAACGTCTCGTTCGTTCCGGAGTCCAGCGAAAGGCGAACCCAGTCGTGGCTGTCGAGACGATCAATGATGTCGAAAATGCGGTAGTTGCGGCTGCCGTTGCTGACGATGGAGACCTGCGTGCCGAGGTCCTTGAGGTGGTGCACCGTCTCCTCGAAGCCCGGGTGCAGGGTCGGCTCACCGCCACCGATCAGGATCACCGATCGCAGCCCCCGGTCGACCATGTCGGTCAGCGACGCTTTTAGCTTGGCGAAGTCGTACTTGATCGGGCTGTTGAGGATGTCCCAGTCGATGCAGTGGTCACACCGGTAGTTGCAGGCCGTGGTCAGGTCGAGGTTGATCGACAGCGGCGACCACTCCGGCATCTCCGGGACCGCTTGGCCTTTTGCCTTGGCGGCACGAACGCGCCGCTGCCAGTCGACGTAGTCAACGACCCGGCCCAGCAGCGCCGGCTGGCGTAGCTTGGCTGAGAAGTCGTGAGTCGGGGCCAAGCGGGCAACCGACTTGGCGTCGATATCGGTGCTACTCATGAGCTGGTGGCTTGTCGGGGACGCTCCCACACGGGAGTTGGCCGCCCTCATGGGTCATGCCAACAACGATTCCAGCATACGTAGGCGGGTCGTCGCCAGAGTATTGGCCTCTTCCGGCGGCCCGCCGCGCAGCAAACTCAGGAACTCGGCCACGCGCACCTCGAGGGGATCGCGCAGCGGAACCGACCGCCCGTCGCCTTCGAGACTCAGCTCGTAGGCTGGCAGCTTGATCTTCCGGATGGCCTTGCGGCCGTTGACGCCGTAGCCAGCCGGCCGCGGTGGCGCCGGACACCAGCTCAGCTCGATGCGGCAGGGCACGTTCTGAGCGCCTGCGTCGTAGCCGAACTGCACGGCGATCCTGGATGCGTCTTCGTTCAAGAAGTCGATTTCGGGTGAACGCAGTACCGGATCTGGATCCGGAACCAGGGCCTGCAACAGGCTCAAGACGTGCGGCAGGCAGTCCTCGACCGCGTCGATGCCCTTGTCGAATGGCGACAGCTGCATCCAGAACGATTCGACCGGGGACTCGGCGACCTCGGGATAGAGTTCAAAATAGTAAGGAAGAGTGCAGGGCCACTGCGTGTTGACGCACAGGTGAAGGCCCGCGGCATGAAACGCATCGACGACCAACTCGAGCCGGTTGGTGGCGCCACGCTTGGGCATGACGAGCGGCTTTTCGCACAGCACGTGCAGGCCCCGGTCAAGCGCGCCGAGCAGTGCGTCCTCGTGCGTCTCCGGCGGCGCGGCGATGACCAGCGCGTCCAGTTCGACGTTCTCGAGCATGGCGTCCAGACCGACGAAACCTGCCACCTGGTGTCCAAGGCGCGCCTCGAGTTCCGTCACGCCTGCTTCCATCGAACGAAAGCGCTTTGAGGCCACGGCGTCGATGCGCCCGCCAGCCTTCTCGATGAAGCTCGCCAGAAACGGCCCCAGTCCGCGGCGTACTCTTCGTGGACCGAGCAGGCCGATGCGAGGAATGGGAGAGGAAGGCGTAGGGACTCCGGGTCATCGGCGCTAGGCAGGGTGCCTGCTACCCGTAGGAGAGTAGCGACTTTTGTTACCGGACCACACAATAGGTGTGAGTAGCAGTCGGTAGCCCGCTGGCCCGCATGTCGAAACCGAGCAAGTTCGCGCAGCCTTTCCCTGACTACGAGATCCTCGAGAGGCTCGGTTCCGGTGGCATGGGCACGGTCTTCAGGGCGCGCCGTAAGACCGACGATGCCATCGTCGCAGTCAAGGTGCTGCGTCCGTCGTTGTCGCGCAATGCGCGCTACGTCGATCGCCTGCGCCGCGAGGCCGAGATCACGATGCGTCTCAATCATCCCGGCATCGTCAAGGGCTACGGCCTTGGCGAGGAGGGTGGCTATCACTACCTCGTGATGGAGTTCGTGCCGGGTCGTTCCCTCAAGACCTTGCTCAAGATGTGGGGACGTTTCCCGGAAGAGCAGGTGCTGGACCTCGGCATCCAACTCGCCGTGGCGCTAGCGGACGCGCACGAGCATGGCGTCGTGCATCGCGACATCAAACCGGGCAACGTGCTTGTCGACGAGGACGACCGCGCCAAGCTGACGGACCTTGGCCTGGCCAAGGGCGACTCTGATCCGACGCTCACTCGTGACGGCGCGACGGTCGGGACGCCGCAGTACATGAGTCCGGAGCAGGCCCAGGACCCATCCAAGGCGGACGAGCGCAGCGATCTCTATTCGCTCGGCGCGACCTTGTATCACATGGCCGTCGGGCTGCCGCCGTTCGAAGGCGACTCGGTCGTGCAGGTGATCTCGAAGCTGCTCAACGAGCGCGCCGATTCCGCCGGGTCGCTCAACCCCGAGGTGTCGACGGGCGTCAACCTGATCTTGCGCCGCTTGCTCGCGAAGAACCCCGACCTGCGCTACCAGACGGCCGAGGAGTTGTTGACGGACCTGCGCCGAGTGCAGGCAGGGCAAGCGCCGTCCGTGGACATCAAGGCGCTCGCCCGCGATGAGGGCCGCGTTCCGTCGCAGCCGCGCGTGTCGCGCCTGGCGGCGGTCCTGCTGGCCGTTGCGGCGATCGCGGCCGTGGTTTGGATCGCTCGTTCGTTGCAGCCGGATTCGCCAGCGATCACCAAGCTGGCGAAGCTGAAGGAAGCGGTTGGCAAGGGGACTTCGGTGCGCACCAAGCTCGAGCTGATCGATGCCTTCACGCCGGCAGCGGAGGAACGTAAGGAGCACCGCGCTTTGCGGCAGAAGACCGTGCGCAATCTGGAGACCGACTTGCTTGCGCTGCAGGCCAAGCTCGATCAGCTGGCCTTCGTGGAGTGGCTCGACGGGCGCGGCCTCGTCGACTGGCAAAACGGGTGGTTCGAAGGTCGAGTGCGAGGCGACCTGTATCGGCAGGTGGATTACCAGCCGAAGTCGCTCCCCGAGGAAGTGCGCGAGCTCTGGCTCAGCTGGGTTGGACGCCAGAGGGCTGCGTGCACACTGAAGGTCAAGGAGCGCTGCGGCAGGATCGTCACAGGTCTCGAACGGACCTACGAGACGACAGTGCGCAAAGAGGTCGACGAGCTGTGTCGGACCAAGCAGTTCGGAGCGGCGATCACGCTACTGGAAAGGGCCAAGAAGGATCCGCAAACAGCCTTGGCGGTCAGCAACGGCGGAGCGAACAACGATCGCTTGCCTGTCGCTGAGACGAAACGGCTAGCGAGTCTCAGAGAGACCATCGAGCGTACCAAGGGCGTGGTGCGGACCAAGGCCGCGCAGTGTGTCGGCGACTGGGAGGCCGACATGCACGCCGGAGTTGCTGGTGTCCGGCGCCGTATCGACCGCGGGGAGGTCGAGACGGCGGCGCGGGCGCTGGACGCCCTGGAGGACAAGGCAACGGCAAGCCCACCATGGCACACCTTGCCTGAGGGTGTCGCTCCGAGGCGTTTCGGTGTGGTGCTGGCTGACCTGGGACAACAACTCGCGACCAAGCGTGAGGCTGTGGAGCGCCGCGCCCTGGAACATTGTCAGGATCAGGTACACCGCGAGCTGGCTCAGACGCTCGACGTGGCCAAGGCGAAGCGCCAGCACCTGGCGCCGACCTTCGTCAGTCCGGCGATCGTCCGGCAGCGCGATGCGGTCCGCCGGGAGCTCACTTCGTTGCAAGCGGCTCTGAAGTGGATTGCTGAGACCGCCTATGAACACGGCAAGGGCGGGTTCACCGATTGGGTGCTTGAGGGCAAGCTGCTGCGCGCCAAGGCGTACGGCGTTCAACCGGGCTCGCCGCCCTCCATCGTGCTCCGTCCGAAGGACGCAAGGGGCGAGCGTGCTGTGCCCTTGGCCGCCTTCGCGCGCAAGCAGCTCGTCGACCGCGTGCTAGGGTCCGTGAGGACTTCGGCGCAGCGAACCGGCCTCGGTCTCTTCCTCTTCTACGGAGATCACTTCGACGAGGCCTACTCGCTGCTCGGTACGAGCTGGGTGCAGAGGCTGGATGCGCGCAGGGAGCGACGCCGGTCGGTGCTGGCGACGCGGGGTGAGGATGATGAATCCCAGGCCGCGCGGGTCCTGGACCGATTGCGTAGCCTGCTGCCGACCGTGCGCAGGAACTTCTCGTTGCTGGAGCGGCACCTGACGGAACTCGTCGACGGCGCCCTCGGCCGCACCAAACTGGTGCAAGGCGCCACGGCTGAGTTGACTTCCATTCGCCGCGCGGTCGCACGCGAGCGGCGGCGGCGTGGCATGGTCGCCCAACTCGAGGAGTCCCTGCGGGCGGACGGGGAGCTGGACTTGAGCGAGGGCGACGACGGCGCCAGCTTGATCTCGCTGTCGCTGCCCTTGCAACGTGCCGGCACGTTTCGCAACGGGATCGGTGGCTGGCGACGTGTGATGCGGGGCCTGGTGGCGCCGCCGGCGGTCGGGGACTCTCCGCGCGACGAGCTTGAATCGCCGCTGCGACTGCGCTTGCCGGTCCTTGACGCCAAGCGCCCGTTGAAGGCGGTCATCGCCTTCTCCATTCCCGCTGATGGGCGGCCGCTCGACCTCCTGCAGGTCGAACTCGCCGGGGGGCGTGTCCTGCTCGCACAGGCACCCGGCGGCGCAGGCCGGATCGGTGTCGATGTGAAGCAAGACCGGGGCCTGGCGATCAAGCGTGCACTCACCAGCAAGGGTCAACCCGGACCCAACTGGTTTCTGATCGCCGGGGCAACCCATGAACTCCGCATCGAGGTGGGCCCAGTGCACGGCGCAGTGCGCGGCATCACGGTCCTGCTCGACGGCATCGTGATCACGGCCAAGGACGCCCGGATCAAGTGGCGCAAGGCGGCGACGCTCGCGGTCGGCGCGGTCGGTGGGATGGTGCTGCATTCGATCCGGATCGAGGGCGAGGGTCGCGAGTGAGACCTTTGCTGCTGCTGGCCCTTTTCGCTGGCGCGGCGCAGGCCCAGCACGACCGCCTGATCTCGGCGCTGGCCTCAGACGATGCGAATGCTCGTGAGGAAGCCAGCAGAGAACTGCGGGCGCGGTCGTCCGGAACCTGGGTTGCAGGGCTGCTTAGCGAGGCGCACGGGCGGTCGGCCGAGGTGCGCCAACGCGTGGCTCTTGCGTTGGGCCGCAACCCTCAACTGCTTGGCGAGTTGGCTGCAGCGGCCACTGGCGAGCAGGCGGCGAGGCGTGAGTTGGCGCAAGCGGCGATCCGCCGCCACTACATCGAGCACCGACTTCCTGTACCCGAGGCGCCCGATCGCGTCGATGTCCTACCGCGCGAGCCGGTGCACCTCGACGCGATCGAGCATCTCGCGGACCTCGTGGACGCGTTGCTGGCCTCCCAACGCATGGGCCTGCCGGTCCTGTTGGATCCTGCCGCAGACCGGGACGGTGCGGCGGCGCGACGCGCCTTTGTGAGAGCCCGCGGCGCGATTGCGGTGCGCGCGCTGTTGCCGCGCCCCAGAGCCTCAGGACTGCGCCTCGTGGTGTTCCCGGAAGGTAGTCTGATCACCGCTAGCACGCCGGCGCCAGCCTTCGATGAGCTGTTCCTGCGGGGCATGCTCGCGACGGCGGGGGGGGTGGCGATCACGCCATCGTCACGTCGTGCTGCCGTCAACCTGGGGGTGCTTGCCATACCTTCGCTCGTGCCGTGCCTCGAGCGGGAAGCCCGCGACGACGGGGATGCCGGCGAGTTGGCGTGCCTGGCCTTGGCAGCGGCCATGTTGCGGGGGCACGGCGTGGCGGACTTCGACGCTGTTGCCGCGCGCTTCTTGCAAGCGATGCGGCTTCGTCCCGGGCTGCGGCTGCTGCTCGGTGCAGCGTTGCGGCGACCTCTGGAAAAGACGCTCGCGCTCGGCCCTGCGCCGAAGTGGTTGATGGCCGGGGATGGGTTGCGCGACCCGATGCGCGTCGCCTTGCTTGCTGCTTGCCGACCTGGCGTACTGGCCGCGGACCTCCGCGCCCTGGTCACTGCGCCGGCGACCGATACCCAGGTGCGTGTGTGCGCAATGCTCGGGCTGCGCAAGGTCGTGACGCCGCTTCCGCTCCTTTTGGCGCAGCGCGTCCGCGCGTTGGCGTTGGCCCCCAACACGGAGCAAGCGATGCTCACGGCCGCCCTCGATTTGCTGACTCGCCGCGATCCCGGGTGGAGCGCCGGACTGCAAGCGCTGCCAGCCGCGAGCCTCGGTGAGAGCTTGGAGCGTGGCCGACTCTGGGGTCGAGCGTTGCGGCGCGCCGGTGCGCAGGGCGACGATGTGCTGCTGACCACGCTACGTGGGGCCAAGGGCGTGACGGGCGCACACCTGGGATTGCTTGAGGGCAGCCGCGACGGTGGCGGGCCGACCTTCGCGCGTTGGCAGCATGCCCGCAGTGCTGCCAACGCTGGTAGCAAGGGCTCGTTGTTGGTCGATCTCGCCATCGGCGCCATGACTCTGCCGCCGGTCCAAAGGCGTGAGGATCAGGCGCGGTGGGGGCAGGCCCTGGTCCGGTTGCAGGAAGCGGCCGCCGGGCCGGAGACGGAAGAACCGCCGGGGCTGCGTGCTGCGATCGCACGGGCCATGAGCGTCCTTCTCTTGGCAACGAACGCGCGGGTGGGTGGCCTGCCGCCGGCTCACTGGCTGGTCGAGGCCTGGCTGGTTCGGAGGAAGCAGCCCGAGGCCTTCCTGGCCGGGGCAGAGCGATTCGCCGAGGATCGCCCCCTGATCGTGCGGGACCTCAAGTTCGAGTTGGCCCGCCGTAGGCGGCAGTTGGCGGGCAATCGGCGCATGCTCCTCCTGGAGCGGTGCCTGGACCGTATGCTGCTGGGCCGCGGCCTGAAGGGCTTGCGCCTCGTGGATCCAGCCGACCCGCTACTGCGGCCGGGCATCGTGAGATAACCTGGCCTGTGGCCGAGCGTGCTCAGGTCGTGGCCACGACCTGGACGAAACGTCGATAGCGGCCAAGCGCCTACCACCATGAGCGAACCCGAAACCAACCCAGCGCTGACCGACGGCGTGCTCGTGATCGTCGAACGGACGGTCAATCCTTACCTGGTTTGCTTCCACGAGCCGAACGGCTTCCGAAGTGAGCAGATCCGGGCGTTGCGCAATCGCTTGACCGTCATGAACCCGGACGGCTCGGCCCGCTCGTTGGTGATCACGTCAGCCATCCAGGGAGAGGGCAAGACGGCGACGGCCTTGAACCTCGCAATGAGCATGACCGAGCTCCAGGACCATCGGATCCTCGTGTTGGACTGTGATCTGCGCAAACCCTCCGTCGAGACCTTCCTTGGCCTCAACCGTGGACCGGGCTTGGCGGACTTGCTGCAGGGCAGCACCAGTCTCAATGAAGCGATCCGGCCGTCGGGGATACCCGGCCTTGACATCATTGGCGCGGGCTCACGACCGAAGAATCCGTCCGAGCTGGCCGCGTCACGTCGCGTGGACGAGCTGCTCGGGCAACTCAAGGAGCAATACAATTACGTCCTGCTCGACACGCCACCGATCGTCCCGATATCGGATGCCGGTATTCTCAGTGCGAAGTCGGACGGGACGCTTGTCGTAGTGGCCCTCGAGCGCGCAGCCCGACGGATGGTCAAGGAAGCCCTAGAGCAGCTCGAATCAGTCGGTGCGCAACTGCTCGGTACCTTCGTGGTTGGCATCCGCGGCGCCGATCCGGCCACGGACGAGCGCTACCGCTACACCTGGGACGGTGAAGCCAAAGAGTGATGGGGAGTTTCGCAGAGAACTAGCGTGGGCAAGCTGACCAACAAGCTCCAGGAAGCCGTCAAGAAGCTGAGCTACAGCACGACGGTAGACCAGCTCAAGCGTAAGGGGATCCAGAAGGTCAATGTCGTTGGTCTGGACCGGATCGTCGCGCTGATCGAAGCGGCGGTGCATCGCACGCTGAAAGCGCGCATGGCCGGCCTTGAAACGGCCGAGATGTGCGGCGAGATCGCGGGCCAGACGCGGGACGAGTTCTTACGCCTGCTGCACTCGAACGAGTCGCTCGAGAAGGCGCACCAAGAGATGCACGGAGAGAAGTCCGCGCTCGAGGAGCAGGTCGCGCTTCTGCGCACCGAACTGCAAACCGTCCAGGGCAAGCTCGCCTCCCGCGAATCCCAGTTGGCGCGGGAGGCCAAGGTCCAGGCCGCAGAAGAGGACCAGCACCTGCACGAAGAGATCCATGGACTGTTGGCCCAGCGTGGGATGGATGATGAGCGCACGCGCGGGCTGGTCCAGGAAGTGTTCGGGCTCGTGCGGGGCCACCTGGAGGTGGAGCGAACGCGGGTCACCGAGGCGCGGCGCAAGGAGTACCAGACGGAAGTCGAGTTGCTGAATCGGCGCCTGGCCAAGCTCAATG
>PVBE012585350.1_pt1 | contig 11735 bp, 13 predicted proteins | sample 1631181 | NCBI WGS metagenome assembly PVBE01 (sample SAMN08397723, study PRJNA350692) | Marine metagenome, whole genome shotgun sequencing project. | isolation source: water | place: Pacific Ocean | collected 2012-04 | reverse complement strand
GCTGTCACCTCTTCAAGGAAAAAGAGGGGGAAAAGTAACCGCCCCGGCTCTCCCGCCGCTGCCCCGCCCGGCTTGAATCTCCCGAATTCTGGAATTCTTCCCTGAAACGTGCGAAGATCAGGAAAATCTGGGGACGAATCTCGTACGGGAAACATCCGATGAGGCGAAAAAACCTCGCTACCCTCAAGGCTTTGGTCTTATTTGCCGCCGGCGCCGCAATCCTTCTCGCCGGGTCCGCCGCCGGTGCGGCCGGCCCCTCAAAGCCCCTGGGACTGGAGGAGCGAAGGCGGGCGCGCTTGATTTCCCACCTCAAGCGCCTCAACCGGGCCGAGCACTGGCTCCTCGCGCGGAAATTCTTCTCCCGGAATCGCGCGCGCCAGCTCAAGGCGCTGGGGAACTGTCCCCCCGCCGAGAACGAATGGCCATGGTACCTCTCCTCCCCGCACCTTGAGAACTACACCTTCACCGTTGAATTCCTTCCGGTGAACATGGACGGCGACCCGGAGGAGGAGACCCTCATCGTCCTCCGATCCGATCCGAACGAGGTCAGCTACATCACTTTTTGCCTTCTCGACGACGAGAAGAGAGGGCGCGTCCCCATCGCCTCCTACAGCGATCTGAGCCGGGACCACCCCTCGACCTTCCAGCTCACCGACCTCACGGCGGACGGGGCGAGCGAACTCATCATCCACACCCGCGAAGGAAAGCCCGCGCAATTCGTGGACGCCGCCCGGATCATGAAGCCGGGCCGGAACCGGCACTTCGAGCTGGTCTGGTTCGGGCGCCTCCGGGATCAGCTTACCTGGCCGGCAACCGAAATCGAGGGCCAGAAGGGCGCCACCATCGCCCGGAGCGAAAAGTGGCAAGCCAAGCTGGGCCTTCAGTTCAACGGCTCCGCCAACCCGGTCACCATCGTCCTCAAGGGTGAGCGCGAGTACACCCAGATCCTCTCGCGTTTCAACGGGGATCGGCACATCAGCCAAACGTCCAGCCAAAAGATCCCCTTCGAGGAGCGTTGGCGCTGGGACAAGAAACGCTTCTATTTCGTTCGGCACCCATTCTTCCCATGATCCGGACCGGGCCATCGGCCGCCGAGAGCGGAATTCCGGCCACCGGGGAGGTCCTTTGAGCGCGCCGCGGCCAGTCATGCTGATCGTGCTCGACGGCTGGGGGCTGCGCGAATCCTCCGCCCACAACGCGATCGCCCTCTCCCGGACCCCGGTCATGGACCGCCTCATGGCCGAACGCCCCCTCACCCGCCTTCGCACCTGCGGCCTTTCGGTGGGCCTGCCGGAGGGACAGATGGGCAACTCCGAGGTGGGCCACCTCAACCTGGGAGCGGGCCGGATCGTGAACCAGGACATCGTCCGCATCGAAAAAGCGATCGAAGACGGGAGCTTTTTCGAGAACCCCTCTTTTCTCGGAGCCATCCGGGCGGCCGCGGCCGAGGGCGGCGCGCTTCACATCATCGGCCTCGTCTCCGACGGCGGGGTCCACAGCCATCAGGATCATGCCGTCTCCCTCGCCCGCCTCGCGCGGCGCGAGGGGCTCGGGCGCGTCTTCGCCCATGCCTTCATGGACGGGCGCGATACCCCCCCGCGGGGGGGGCACGCCTACCTGGAAAAATACGCCGCCGACCTCGCCCGCGAGGGGGGAGGGCGAATCGCCACCGTGATAGGCAGGTACTATGCCATGGACCGCGACCGGCGCTGGGAGCGGACCGAGCGCGCCTACCGGGCGATGATCGAGGGCGCGGGGATCCCCTGCGCGGACCCGCTCTCGGCCGTTGCGGACTCCTACACCCAGGAAGTGACGGACGAGTTCATCGAGCCGCGCGTGGTGCAGGCGGGGGGGGCGCCCGTCGGCCTCATCCGGGAGGGAGACGCCGTCATCGGCTTCAACTTCCGGGCCGACCGCATCCGCCAGATCACGCGGGCGCTGACCGGCCCCGCCTTCGACGGCTTCGAGACCCCGGGCCGCCCCCGCGTCCATTACGTCTGCATGACCAATTACGACGAAACCTTCGATCTTCCCGTCGCCTTTCTCCGCCTCAAAATGGAGGGGCTCTTCTGCCACGCGCTCGCCGCAGCCGGGAAAACCTGCCTGCGCGCCTCCGAGACGGAGAAATACCCCCACGTCACCTACTTCTTCAACGGCGGGTCGGAGGAGCCGCCCCCCGGCGAGCGCCGCCACATGGTGCCCTCCCCCAAGGTGGCCACCTACGACCTCCAGCCCGAGATGAACGCGCGGGAGTTGACCGAGGTCATCCTCGAGGCCATCGCGGAGGAAAAAACGGACGCCATCGTCCTCAACTACGCGAACCCGGACATGGTGGGCCACACCGGCGTGGAGGCGGCCGCCGTCCGGGCCGTCGAGACCGTGGACACCCAGCTGGGACGCGTCATCGAGGCGCTCGAGGCGGCGGGCGGGGCCGCCCTGGTGACGGCCGACCACGGAAACTGCGAGCAGATGTGGGACGAGGCGAACGGCTCCCCCCACACCGCCCACACCCTGAACGAGACGCCCTGCATCCTCATCGCCCCGGGCTTCGAGGGACCCTTGCGCGGGGGCGGGGCGCTCTGCGACGTGGCACCCACCCTCCTCGCCATGATGGGCCTGCCGCCCACCCCGGAGATGACCGGAGCGGATCTGCGGGTGGGGTGAGGGGAAAATCCTTCGCGGGAGGCCGTATGGCTTTTCTTGTGGCAAGCGGGGAGGAGTGGGTAGACTTCCCCCGGAGGCGGGCGCCCGCCGTGCCCGGCCTATCCCCCACCCGCCCCCGCAGGAAACGGGAGGCCGAAGCCCATGCCGGTGAAAGGAATGCGAGCCAAGCGGAACGCCGCGATCCTTGCCTTTATTCTGTTCTTCATCGCCGGAGCGGCGGGGGGCCATGCCCCGGCGGGCCTCTCCGCCCGGGACGAGCGCGCCATCCGCGCAGTGATCGAGAGCCAGCTCGCCGCCTTCCAGCGAGACGACGCGCGGGCGGCCTTTTCCTTCGCCTCCCCCGGCATCCAGGCGAAGTTCCGGACCCCGAAAATCTTCCTGGAGATGGTCGCCAACGGCTATCCGCAGGTGCACCGCCCCCGGCTGGTCGAGTTCCGCGGGCTGGTCACGTTCAAAGGGGAGATCGTCCAGAAGGTGTTTTTCGTGGGGATGAAGCACTACCCCGTTCTGGCGCTCTACGTCATGCAGCGCCAGACGGACGGCGCCTGGAAGATCAACGGGGTATTCATGGCGCCCTCGGAAAAAGAGGTCACCTGAGCGCCGCGCATCCCGGCGGCGCGGCGGGCGGCGGTTCCCGCTTCCCCTCCGAGCGCCCTCTTTGATAGATTCGAAGCCTCAACTCTCTTCTTCCCGCCCGGAGGCCGTCCGCCATGCGCATCTGCACCTACAGCCTGGGCGGTGAATACCGCGTCGGCGTTCTCTCCGGGAAGAAAATCGCCGACCTCGAGCTCGCCTACGCCCTCTCTTTCGTGGACCTCTCCCCCCCATGGAAGCGATGGCGCACGCCGAGGCGCAAACCCCCGCCACCTGCGAGGAGTTCCTCGAGAACCTGGACGCCTGCCGCGAGATCGCCGAGGAAGCCCTGGCCGCCCTGCGGCGGAACCGGAGGCGGGGCGCCCCCCGCCTCTTCGACGGAAGGCAGGTGCTTCACGATCCCTCCCAGGTGCGGGTCCTCCCCCCGATCATCCCCGGGAAGATCCTTTGCATGGCGCGGAACTACGCCGCCCACGCAGCCGAGATGGCCCAGGTGAAGCGCAAGGAATTCAAGGAAGAGCTCCCCCTCTTCTGTTTCTTCAAGCCGGCCTCCAGCGTGAACGGACCCTTCGATCCCGTCGCGGTTCCGCCGGGGACGAAGATGCTCGACTACGAGCTCGAACTCGGGGTGGTGATCGGCCGGGGGGGACGCCACATTCCCGCGAAACACGCCATGCAGCACGTCGGCGGCTACACCCTCATCAACGACATGAGCGATCGCGAATCCCTGGGCAGCGGAAAATGGATCGACTGGTACGCCATGAAGGCCCCGGACGGCTTCGCCCCGCTGGGACCCTACATCCTCCTGCCGGAGAAGGGTCTCGACCCCCACGCCCTGCGGCTGCGGCTATGGGTGAACGGCGAGCTCCGCCAGAAGGCCTCGACGGGGGACATGGTCTGGAAGATCGACGAGCAGATCGCCTACCTCTCTTCCGTCGTCACCCTCGATCCGGGGGACGTCATCGCCACCGGCTCGCCCGCGGGCAACGCGGCCTCCTGGGGAAAATACCTCCAGCCGGGCGACGTCATCGAGGGGGAGATACAGAAAATCGGAAGGCAGAAGTACGAGATCCGCACCGAGAAGGCCCGCTACCGGATCCTCTGAAAAACGGCGCAGGGGTGAAAAACGGCGCAGGGGTGAAAAACGGCGCGGGGGCCGCTCAAAGCTCGCGGTCCTCGTCGTGGTATTCGGCTTTCGGGGCCTCTCCCTTCTCGCGCAGGGCCACGATGGGGGCGGGAACGGCCGGCCGCCAATTCGTCTCCCCGGGCGGATCGGGCCACTCGTAGGGAAGGTGGCGGTAGCCGTTCGGCCCCTCCGCCGAGACCAGCCGGTCGCACATATCGCCGCAGAACCGGCGCTGGCCCTCCCGGTCCCCCACCTCCCCCAGGATTCGCCCGAAGGGATACTGCACGAAGGCCGCCCGGGGCAGGCACATCTTCTCGACCAGCTCGGGGGCGTTGCTGACCGACACCGTGGGGATCCACGCCTTTTCGATCTCGCGCTGAAGCAGTCCGACGGACCGCATGCAGAGCGGTCAGACCGGAAAGAAGAAGGCCGCGTCCACCCCCTCCTCCTTCATCTTCCCGGCCATCTTCGGAGCGGTTTTTTTCGTCAGCGGGTTGAAGTTCGGAATGTAGCCCATGATGGAGTAGAGGGTGTCGGCGAGGCGGCTGATTTTCCCCTCGCGCTCGTAGTCCTCAAATATGTCCACCGGCCAGGCCACGTTCCGGTCCTTCGCCATGAAGGTCGTGTCGATGTGCAGGTGGGAGTATTCCACGTCGTCCTGCCCCGCCGTCCGGGGAATCTCCCGGTGGGTGGGGTCCCCCCAGGCGGGCTCGCGCCGCTCCCGCTCGTAGTCGAACGGCTCGTCCCCCTTCGCGCAAATCCCCGCCGTCGAGACGAGGGTCACGTTGCACTCCGGGAGCGGCTTCCCGAGGGGCGCCCAGGGGGTATTCTCCGGACGCGCCTGGCGCATGCTCTCGACGCGGGCGCGCATCGCCTCGCTGAAAACGTAACCGTTCACTTGGGTGAGGGGCATGCGAAACCCCTTTCCTCGAAAGTGAAAGATCTGTGAACAGGAAGCGGAATTGTAATCCAACCCGGTGCCGGGGGGAAACCGCGGGAGGCCGCCGCCCTCTCAATACTTCGCGTAGAGGACGCTGAGAAGCTTCCCGGCGAGATCTCCGTTTCCCTCGACGGTGAGACGGCCGGCCTTCTCCATCCGGTCCTGCTTGGCCCGGCCGTAGATGAGAAGGAGATGGGCCTCGGCGTCGGCGGTGATGACGGCGTCGAAGTCTCCGGAAACGTCCCCGGAGTCGGCGGCCGCCTCCCCCGAGACGGTGAGGGACCATTCCCGGTCGGGGCCGGTGGATCGGAACCGAAAGCGGCCCGAGAAGGGAGGCTTCTCCCGCCAGCCGAAGAAGCGCGTCTGGTACGAGGGAAGAAAAGTGAGCATCCCCTCGACCCCCTGGGGCGCCACCCTGGCCGCCGGGTCCTGCCCGCAGCGAATGTCCCAGTCGTGGATCACGACCTCGACCAGGCGCATGCCGGCCCACGCGCCGAGGGGGACGAGGCCGCGGGGATGAAAGGCCGCCTTCGGGAAATCGCCGGGCCGGATCCGCTCGAGCTCCGCCTGGACCTCGGCCGAGGCGGCATCGAAGGCGTCCAGCATCTTTTCGCGCGGCAGGGCCTTCAGCTCCTCCCCCTTCCGGATCCGGATGGCGTAGAACTCTTTCGCGTCCTTGCCGTAGGGGGGCTCGGGGGGCAGGCCGTCCAGCGCCCGGCGGATGGAGTTCGCGTAAAAGACGGCGCCGGTCGTAACGTGGACGAGGGGGTCCTCGGCCAGCCAGCCCGGGCAGAAGGTCGGCTTCTTCCACTGCGCCTCGGAGAAGCCGCGCCAGACCTTCGACAGACGCGCGCTCTCCGCTTTGACCAGCGGGACGCGGGAAAGGCACTCCTCGGGGTTCACTGTCGATATCCTCCGGATGAAGGACCGCGCCGCGGACCGGCCAAGGACCCTCCGCGCGGCCGCAACCCTTCGTCAATTTTCGCCGAATCCCGAGCGGCGGGAAAGGCCCGGCAGGCCCCTCCGCTTTCTCCCGCTCTCAATCCGGTCTCGGGGAATGGGAAAGCCTCCAATATTATACGGCGGGCGCGGCCCCGCTTTCCAGGGGCGCGGCCCGCCTTCCCGGGGCGGCGGCTCCGCCCCTGGAAAGCCCTCCGCGTCTCTGCTAAGTTCCTTTTTCTATTCGGCTTGGGGCCGATGACTGCTGGGGGAAACCGGAGATGATCGTGCGCCGCATCAAATTTTCCCGCCTCGCCCCCGCGGGGGCGGCGGCGTGCCTGGCCCTGGGCGGGTGCATCGACGCGGCCATCCGGGACACCTACGAGGCCGTCGAAAAACCCGTCCGCGCCGTCAGCGAGGGTGTGGACACCCTCACGGGCGGGGTCATCGGAAAACTGCTGACGGACCGCAGCCGGAGGGATCTGCTGCGGGAACTCCGCGAGCTGCGCGCCCACCTGGCCAAGGTGGAAAAGGAGGCCGAGCGGAAAAACATCCGCGAGAAGGACTTCCTCCTCGTCCGCGGCGCGCGGGACCGGCTCGCCGCGGCGGGCCGGCAGCTCGGGGCGCAGCGCATTCCCCTCGACCTCGGCCTTCGCGTCGCCAAGCAGTTCGACAAGGTACGGGCCACCTTCGGCCTCCTTTCTCAGCAATACAACACTTCGCCCTACGAGGGCTTCATCGCTCCGCTTTGAGCCAGGCGGCCGAAGAACCGGGGGCAACCCTTCCTATGTATCCCCTCATGGTGGCGGCGGACCCAGACGGCGGGCTCGTGGAGCACCCGGGCCTCTGCATGATCGGCGCGCTCGGGACGGAGCCCGTGGCCCCGGAGCCGGAGGAGCTCTCCCCCGTGCCGGCGGGCAGCCGCTTCTTCACCCTGCCGGACCACATCCCGGTGGGGGGAGACCCGGAGCACGACGCGCTCCAGACCGTGGATGAGGCCGACTGGGGAGAGGGGCCGGTTCCCCTGCGGGCGGCCTGCGTCTTCCCCGCCCCCGGCTGGACGCGCACCCTCCTGCCCTTCGGGGATCGGACCGGGGGACCGGCGCTTCCCCTCTGGGCCTACACCGCGCTCGGCTACGACCCGGAGAAGGAGGATTTCGTCTGCGCCGCCCTCCAGGTGGACGACTGCCCGCGATGGGCGCCGGACGCCTTCGACGACAGGGACCTTCCCCCGCGCGTCGCGGAGACGAAAAAGCGCTTTCCGGCGAACCGCCTGGCGGGCCACCTGGAGCGCTGCGCGACTGAGTCCCACTGCTTCGCGGCGAAGAACTTCTTCTTCGGCAGGTGGGAGATGGGAATCCCGATCGCCCCCCTCTGCAACGCCGACTGCCGCGGCTGCATCTCCCTCCAGACGGACGATTTGTTCGAGGCGAGCCACGAGCGGATCGATTTCGTCCCGACGGCGGAGGAGATCCGCGACATCGCCCTTCCCCATCTGGAGTCCGCCGAAAAGGCCGTCGCCAGCTTCGGCCAGGGGTGCGAGGGCGAGTCCCTCCTCCAGGCCGCCCTGATCGAGCGCGCCTGCCGCCTCCTCCGCGAACGCACGGACAGGGGGACCCTCCACCTGAACACGAACGGGAGCCGCCCGGAGTGGATGGGCCGCCTCGCCGCGGCCGGCCTCGACAGCCTCCGGATCAGCACCAACAGCTTCCTTCCGGACTGGCACCGGGCCTACTACCGGCCGGACTACACTTTCCAGGAGGTAGAGGACGCCGCGCGGGCGGGCGTGGACGCCGGGCTCTACACCCAGGTCAACTACCTGGTGTTCCCCGGGGTGAGCGACCGGGAGGCCGAGGCCGAGGCCCTCCTCGGCTTCTGTCGGCGGACCGGCCTCCACGTGCTCCAGATGAAGAACCTCTGCATCGACCCGGACCTCTACGTGGTGACCCTCGGGGATGTCGAGGAAAAGGGCGGAGCGATGGGGATCGCCGCCCTGATGGAACTTCTCCGCACAGAACTCCCCGGGGTGGCGCTCCGCTACTTCAACCGGCCCCGGGAGGAGTGGCACTTCGACCCCCGGTCGGCGGCCCCCGCTCCCCGGCCGGCGGCCCCCGCCCCCCCCGCCCCGCAGGGGGAGGGCGGCGCGTGAGCGGCGGACTGGTCCAGATCGGGGCCGAACCCCCCGCGCGGGAGGACGCCCTCGTGCGGCGCCCGGCCCCCCTTCCGGCCGTCGCCCCCCGGGCCGCCCTCGTCTCCCTCGGCTGCGCCAAGAACACCGTGGACAGCGAGATCATGCTGGCCGCCCTCGCCCGGGCGGGCTACGCCCTCGTCCCGGACGCCGCCGAGGCCCAGGTGGCCATCGTGAACACGTGCGGCTTCATCGAGGACGCCAAGCGGGAGTCCATCGACGCCATCCTCGATGTCGGAGCCCTGAAGGAGACGGGCGGCCTCGAAACCCTCGTGGTGGCGGGCTGCCTGGCCGAGCGCTACCGCGGGGAGCTCGCCCAGGGCCTTCCCGAGGTGGACCTCTTCATCGGAACCCGCGAGTACGACCGCCTGCCCGAACTTCTCGCGGCGCGGGCCGAAGGCGCCCTCCCCGCCCGGGAGGCCTTCTCGGACACCCTGATGGACTACGGCCGGCGCCTGCCGCGCATCCTCGCCGCGCCCGGCCCGAGCGCCTACCTGAAAGTGGCCGAGGGCTGCTCGCGCCCCTGCACCTTCTGCGTCATCCCCCGCTTCCGGGGCCGGTTCCGCTCCCGTCCCCTGGAGATCGTCCTCGAAGAGGCCGAGGCCCTCGCCGCGGCGGGGGTGGTGGAGGTGAACCTGCTCGCCCAGGAGATCACGAGCTACGGCACCGACCTCGGGATGGGCTGGTCCCTCGCAAGCCTCCTCGAGCGGCTGAACGATGTGGCGGGACTCCGGTGGATCCGCGTCCTCTACAACTACCCGCGGGGCGTGACCCAGGCGCTCCTGGAGGCCTTCCGGGATCTCCCCAAGGTGGTCGAGTACATCGACATGCCCCTCCAGCACATCGCGACCCCGGTGCTCGCGGCCATGCGCCGGGGGATCGACGAGGCGGAAACCCGCGCCCTCGTCTCCCGCATCCGGGAGACCGTTCCCGGGGCCGCGCTGCGGACCACCCTCCTCGTCGGCTTTCCGGGCGAGACCGAGGAGGACTTCGCGCGCCTCCTCGAATTCACCGGGGAGACCCGCTTCACCCGGATGGGGGCCTTCGTCTTCTCCCCCGAGGAAAAATCCCTCGCCGCGCGCCTCTCCGGCCGCGTCCCCGCCGAGGCGGCCCGCGAACGCCTCCGGCGCCTCCTCGCCCTCCAGGAGAAAATCCAGGCCGGGGCCAACGAAGCCCTCGTCGGGACCCGGGTGGAGGTCCTGGCCGAAGGGGTCACCGCCGAGGGCCTCTTGCGGGGGCGCACCCGACACCAGGCCCCCGAGGTGGACGGCGAGGTTTTCCTGCACGAGACCGCCGCCGGGCCGGGCGAAATCATTCCCTGCGAGGTGATCGGAACCGACGGGGTGGACCTCATCGCCCGGGGGGTTTGAGGCCCGGCCGCTCTCCTTTACAATCCGGCCTTCTTTTCGGACCGGCCTTTTTGGATTGGCGCCCGGGCCGCGCCCGGCCGCCGCGCTACCCGCAAACCTGGAGGAACCGATATGCCCCGAATCCCTGAAGTGCCCCTTCCGCCAGCGAACCCCCTGGCGGGGGAGCTTTTCGCCAAGCAGGAGGAAACGTTCGGCTTCGTCCTGAACACCTCGCGGGTCTACGGCCACCGGCCCACCATCATGCGCGGGCTCGCCCAGCTCCAGGAGGGGGTGAACCTCTCGGGGCTGATCGACCCCGTCCTCAAGGCCCTCATCAACGTCCGGGTGGCCTCCCACAACGGGTGCCCCTTCTGAGTGGACATCAACGCATCCCGTGGGATGCAGGAAGGGCTGGACCCCGAGAAGCTGGCGGACCTTCCGAACTACGCCGAAAGCCCCCGCTACGATGCGCGGGAGCGGGCCGCCCTGGAGCTGGCCGACCGCATGACCCTGACCCACCTCGAGGTGGAGGATGCCTTCTTCGAAAAGCTGAAGGAGATGTTCACCGCGGACGAGCTCGTCGAGCTCGCCGCCGTCGCCGCCACCGAGAATTTCCGGAGCAAATTCAACAACGTCTTCCGGATCGCGCCCCAGGGGTTTTGCGCCGTGCCGGAAACGCTAAAGGCGGAAAGCGGGCATGGCTGAAAAAAGAAAGAGGAACCCCTTCGCCGCCGCGGTGAGGCGCTATCTCCTCGCCGGGGTGCTGACCGTCATCCCCTTCTGGGTGACCTGGCTCGTCTTCCGCTTTCTGTGGGGACTGCTGGCCGGGGGGGGAAGGCCCGCCGTCGCCGGCCTGCTGCGGGCCATCCGGCCCTGGGCTCCCCTCCTCGTGGACTGGATGGAGCGCCCCTTCATCCGCTCCGCTACCGAGGTGATCCTCGTCCTCGCCTTCCTCTACCTCATCGGCTGGGTCGCAACGCGCGTCCTCGGCCAGCGCCTCATTCGCCTCTTCGACCGCCTCATGGCGCGAATCCCCCTCGTGGAAAAGGTTTACGGCGCGGTGAAGCGCCTCCTGAATACCTTCAGCCAGACGCCGGGCGACCTCCAGCGCGTCGTCCTCATCAACTTCCCCTCCCCCGAGATGAAGACGGTGGGCATCATCACCCGCACTTTCACCGACTCCGACACCGGAAAGGAGCTCGTCGCCGTCTACGTTCCCACCACCCCGAACCCCACCTCGGGCTACCTCGAGGTAGTCCCCCGCGACAAAGTGACCGCCACCAACTGGACCGTGGACGAGGCCATGACCTTCATCGTCTCCGGCGGCACCGTCGCCCCGGACACCATGAACTACGACAAGGGCGCGGAGGAGTGAGGGACAAGTCTTAAGAATCCAATATTATGATCACCCAAAAATGCGTTTACTGCCTAGAAGACAAAAAAGTTTCCGCGTTCAACACGGAACATGTTATCCCCGAAGCATTCGGAAAATTTAAAAACAACCTTACCCTCAATGACTGTGTATGTGCTGATTGCAACGATTTTTTGGAAAGAAATTGGAACTTTTTTTCGCCCGCGGAAGCCTGGAAGGCTTTTTCCGTTTCCACTCTGGCCACAAACCCACAAGGAGCACCCCACGCCTGAGAGAGGAACGTATCAAGTTTTCGATAAGGGCAGAGGGAGAATGGAAAGGAGTTAAGCTGGAATTCGTTGAGGAAAAGGGCGAATTGGCAGCAAAGATGCTCCCTCAAGTCGGTCTGGCCAAAAAGGGAGAACTTGGCTACGCCTTTTTGACTCAAGAGGAACTGGAAGATCCAACCAAAAAAATTCCTGATAATGTAGACCCGAAAGCTGGTGTTAGAATTTTTTCCCCAGACGAAGATGTAGAAAAACAGCCACAGCACCAGCATGGCCCAGTGTCGGTGCGAGCGCCGG
>PVBE011784472.1_pt1 | contig 11735 bp, 18 predicted proteins | sample 1631181 | NCBI WGS metagenome assembly PVBE01 (sample SAMN08397723, study PRJNA350692) | Marine metagenome, whole genome shotgun sequencing project. | isolation source: water | place: Pacific Ocean | collected 2012-04 | reverse complement strand
TGATCGCGATGACCGGGGTGATGGGGCCCAAGACTGCTCTGGCTCTTGACCCAATTGTTGTCGAAGAAGGAGTCGGGCAGTATTCCCTTGAATTCCAGCTTGAGTATTTCAAAGACCCAGAAGGCAAGCTTACACTTGAGCGTGCTCTTAAGGATGTGAAACATTGTGTTCGATTCATGCAAAATCCTGGGGAGGATTCTAATTGCCGTGCTCACAAAAAAATAATTCTTGTTGGCCATAGCTTAGGGGCTTTAATGTCTCTTAGAGCATCACTTTGCAAGAGTGTTAAAGAAAACATTATTGGCCTTGTTCTTGTTGGGTGCCCAATAAAACTTGCAGATTATAAACTGCGCTCAGCTTCTATATTCGGTGGTGCAAAGTTTCTTGCTAATGTTGATGTTTCTGAGATTCTCAAGCATCTGAAGGATTTTGATGCACTGAAGGATATAAAAAAAGTAAAGATTCCAACAATAATGGTTTATGGAAAACTTGATGAAATCTTATTATTATACCAAAAAAATCCAAAGTTACTGGAGGCACAAATAAAAAAGAAGAATAAAGTTGTTGAGTTCAAATCAATTGGAGGGATGTTCCACACTCCTATTAATTTGTTGCATAGTATTGGTGTAAAAACTTCTGTGGAAACGTGTTATACGCTTATTGCTGATTGGATTGAGGGACACGCTAATTCTTCTGAATAATTCCTTGCTTTTCTAAATTCAATAAAAGAGTATACAAATAAAGGTCATCTTCTGCTATTGATTTTTCCAATTTGTCTTTCTTTACAGCACCATTATTCTTTTCAAAAGTGTCAATAACTTTTTTCATGTTTTCCAAAAAGTTTTCTTCTTTGTCGCAAGATTGTCCATTTGCTCTAAGATTGTCGCATTCTTTTTGATATGATTTAATTTGCTCATCAAAAAGATTTTTGTAATTATCAGTAAGCTTGAATGTTTTTGTAAAATATTCTAAAGCTAGATTTGTCAATATCTTTTTGAGTTCATCTGTTCCAACTTCTTTTATTCCTGCCATTTTGTTTAACCTTTGATTGAAATTAGTGGTTTTACTTTAACTACTTTCTTTGCAATGCCAGAATTGTGCATCACATCAACCACTTCTGTGACATTCTTGTAAGCGCCTGGTGCTTCTTCAGCAACTCCAGCTTTTGAATGTCCTTTGATTACTATTCCTTTTCGTTCAAGTTCTTTAATTATGTTTTCCCCATTAAATTGTTTCTTTGCTTGCATTCTACTCATAATTCTTCCTGCGCCATGACAAGCAGATCCAAAAGTTTCATTCATTCCTTTTTGAGTGCCATGCAAAATGTAAGAACAAGTTCCCATTGTTCCTCCAACAAGAATTGGCTGTCCAATTTTCCTGTATTTTGTTGGAACTTCTTTGCATCCTGGACCAAAAGCTCGTGTTGCTCCTTTTCTGTGGATAATTAATTCTTTTCCATTATGTTTTTCTAATTTGCAAGTATTATGTCCGATTTCATAGAAAGTTTCAAGATCTTCATCAGCAGTTCCGAAAATTTGATGGAATCCTTTGCGTGTTAAATGCGCCAGTGCCTGTCGGTTTGCAAACGCACAATTAATACCTGCATTTACTGCACTAAAATATTTCTGTCCTTCTTCACTTTGGAATGGTGCGCAAACTAATTCCTTTTCTCGAATTGGAATTTTGTATTTGCGACTTGCCTTGTCAAGTTCTTTCAAATAATCAGTTCCAATTTGATGTCCAAGTGCGCGAGAACCGCAATGAATTGAAATTAGAATTTGATTTTTCTCAAGTCCGTATTCTTTTGCTGCGTTTTCATCAAAAATCTCATCAACATATTGAACTTCTAAATAATGATTTCCTGAACCAAGAGTTCCGATTTTTTTGAATTGGCGTTGCTTTGCAGTATTAGAAACATTTTCTGGTTTTGCTCCTGCAATTTTTCCATTCTCTTCAATAAATTCTAAATCAGATTTAATTCCATATCCTTGTTCAAGTGAAAACTCAGCGCCTTTTACAAGAACTTCATCAATTTGTTCTTTTGTAAGTTTAATATCGCCAGTTGATCCAAGTCCAGCTGGAATTACTTTGTAAAGCGCATCTGCAAGTTCTTTTTTTTTTGATTCAATATCTTTTTTTGAAACAGTTGTTTTCAGAGTTCGAACTCCGCAGTTGATATCAAAACCAACACCAGCTACACTAATAACTCCTTCATTAATATTAAATGCTCCTACACCGCCGATTGGGAATCCATATCCTGGATGAACATCTGGCATTGCCAAGCTGGCTTTTTGAATTCCTGGTAAGCAGGCAACATTGTAAACTTGTTTTAAAGCATTCCATTCTTTTCCTGCTTTAATATCATCATCTAAATGTTGAACAATTTGTTTGTCTCCATAAACTCGTCCTGGAACTACCATCTCCTCTTTCTTTGGGAGTTCCCAAACATAATCTGAAACTTGGTTAAGTGTTAGATCCATTATACATCCACCACGCATTGAACATAATGTTTGCCTTCTTTCTGTTCGTATTTCATTCCATGAAGTGTCGCTGCTTTGACTTCAGTTTTTGCTTTGTGTTTTTCTTGGTCAAGTTTTTCACCATAAGCTTTTGCTGTAAGTGAGTAGTGCTCACCTTCATTTTTAATTACAACTTCGAATTTTGAAAAAACCATGCTATGAATATCTGCTTCAGCAATAGCGTTGTTTAGAAATTCTACAAAAAGCATTTCAATTGATTCAGCATCACAGCTGAATTCTGCATTATCAGTTGTTTCCACAGCGTCAAGATCAATCATAATACTAAACATTGCTCTCGCTCCTTCTTCAAATGCTTGCTCCACAGTGTCGCCGATACCGACAACACCCATGTCCGCGTCATGCTCTTTTAGCTCGTAAGTCATACTACAACTCACAATTCTGTTATATTTAAATTCTCTTACTAATAGAAATTCAAATAAACCTCAAATTTCAATAGGTTTTCATGTTTAAGGCATATGGTGTTGATAAAGAACTTTTTTGTCAAAGAGCCATGCTTCTTGTTGTACAACCTTTTACTTTTGTAAAAGATAAACCTAAATTCAATAAAGTCTACCAGCTTATGCAAAAATGCACATCTCGAAAAATACCAATAATTCTTACTGAGTATGTTTTTGATCCTCTAACATTATGGACAAAAGGTGTGGAAGCTGAGCATAAGGCTTCGCGTTCTTTATCAAAATATGCAACATACCTTTTAAAAATTCATATTAAACTTATCAAAAATACAGAAATTGCAGAGGAGATTGATCTAATTATTAACAATGAGTTAGTTGAGCGGTTTAAAGTTCCACCTGCTCAAACAATTTCTGGAAAGCAGACAAAATATTTTCAAACAGTTAGTCAAATCCTTGTTAAAATTTTTGAATTACAAAAAGAAAAAGATGAATTATTTCTCCCTTTTGTAATTGAAGAGGAGCATGCTCTAACACGGGATTTTCTTATGGTCGTTGGTGGTTATGTAAATCATTGTCAAAGAAATTATATTAAATTCTTGCAAAAAGATATTCTTTATTCTCAAATTGATACTGTGTATTCTTTTCATGCTCACCGTAATAAAAGTATGACTCCGTTAAAAATTGTATATTTTCCTGGGTTAAGTGTGACTGAAGAAGAGATGCGTGGAAAACGCGTTACCTCTAGAGAAAAAATTAATTATCTAAAATTTGGTAAAGTTGGTAGGAGAAAAATTGAGCAAGATTTAATTGTTATTAATACTCCAACTAATTTTATGAATTATTATCTCTCTTAATCCTAGTCTCAAAGTTTAAATACACTTATTATCTACTTTTATTCAGGATTGGTTCCAATATGAAATATGCAAACCAAAGTCATTACATTGATTTAAAATTTAACCCAGATCCAGACAATTATCTGGTTGCTGATTTTTACATGGATTGCGAGCAGAGCAAAATGTGCGCTGCAGGTCTTGCTGCAGAATCCTCAACAGGCACATGGACAAAACTTCATCACCATCAGAAATCTTTCAAAGATCTTGGTGCAAAAGTTTTCAAACTGCGTGGCAATCAAGTCAAAGTTGCATATCCTCTTGATCTTTTCGAAGCTGGTAGTGTTCCACAATTCCTCAGCGACGTTGCAGGAAATATTTTCGGAATGAAGATTGTGAAAAATCTTCGTCTTAATGATTTTACAATTCCAAAACAATATGCACAAGGTTTCAAAGGCCCTGCCTTTGGAATGGAAGGCGTTCGAAAGATTGTTGGCACTACTAAAACCAGAAGGCCGCACACTGGTACAATTGTCAAACCCAAAGTTGGTTTGAATCCAAAACAAACTGCGCAAGTTGCGTACGAAGCATGGGCAGGTGGATTGGATTTTGTAAAAGATGATGAGAATTTAACAGATCAAAAATTCTGTCCATTTGAAACTCGTGTTCTCAAAGTTTTAGAAGCTCGTGATAAAGCACAAAGTGAAACTGGTGAGAAAAAAGTCTATGCTCCAAATATCACTGGAGTTGATATGGTGAAACGTGCTCAATTTGTTAAAGATCATGGTGGAAAATGCATAATGATTGATATTCTCACAGTTGGTTACGGAGCATTGCAAACAATTCGCAATATGGATTGGGGGATGTTCATCCACGCGCATAGAGCAATGCACGCTGCAATAACCAGAAACAAGAAGCACGGTATCTCTATGCTGGCTCTTGCAAAACTCGCACGTCTTTCTGGAGTTGATCAATTACATATGGGAACAGTCGTTGGGAAAATGGAAGGTCCTGCAAAAGAAATTCAAGAAATAAACACAGCACTTAATGAACCACTTCACGGAATCAAACCAGTTTTCTCTGTTTGTTCAGGTGGAATTCATCCAGGACACATTCCTGCATTAATGCGATTATTCGGAAAAGATATTGTTGTACAAGCTGGTGGGGGAGTTCACGGACATCCAGGTGGTACGCGCGTTGGTGGAACCGCTATGCGTCAAGCAGTTGATGCAATAATGAAAAAGAAAACCCTTAAAGAATATGCAAAGAACCACATTGAACTTGATACAGCAATTGGACAGTGGGGAGTGGTTAGATAAACCTTTAAATACCTCAATCTCATAACTCATAATCATGGCAACAAAAGGTTCTAAAAGAGCTCCAATCAAGATCGTTGTACTTGACGTTCTAAAGCCGCACAATCCAAGCATTGTTGAATTCGGCAAGCTTGTGTGCAAACACCCATCTGTTCTTAGTGTGAATAACAGTGTATATGCTGTTGACACAAAAACAGAATCTATAAAAATGACTTTGGAAGGAAGAGACATAAACTTTGAGGCAGTTAAGAAAATCATAACTGAAAATGGAGCTGCTATTCATAGTGTTGATCGCGTTGTTCTTGGTAAAGAAGATATCATTTCACTTGGTGAAGGTATATCTAACAAGTAGGTAAAAATGGGATTTGTAAAACGTATTCTTGGGAATGAAATAGTCCGTCGTTATGTTATAATGAATTCATTTGACGGAGCCTTAACAATGCTCGGTATAATTCTTGCTAATTTCTTTGCAGGAACTAATAATGTACAACTTGTTATTCTCCCAAGCGTCGGTGCTGCAATTGCATTGTGTATTTCTGGAATCTGGGGTGCGTATACTGCAGAATTCGCTGAAGTGAAACGATCAATCAAAGAATTAGAGAATCATATGCTGCGTAAAATGCATAATACTCATTATGCGCAGAAAGAACGAATTATGGCCTATACAATATCTGTTGTGAACGGTCTTGTACCTCTGTTCGTTGCCTTCATACTTATAACTCCGTTCTTTTTTGTGAAATTTAATATTCTCACAATAAAACTCGGGTATTATACCTCACTTACAGCTGTAAGTGTGGCTCTTTTTGGTTTCGGAATGTTTGCAGGCAAGACTGCAAAGGAGAATCTATACATACATGGTGTGAAAATGCTGTTTGCAGGTATTATTATTGGTGTTATTTTCTACTTATTAACACTTGTTGGAGTAATTTAAGCTTTTGTTAACCTTTAAATACTTCTGTAACCTATAGATTTGAAGGGGAGAATGAATATTAATGAAACATATTATTCGTAAAATTAGAGGATTATTTAGCGGTCTCTTTGGTGGAAAGAGACAAATCAAGCTTGGAATATACGGTGAACCAAACACTGGTAAAACAACACTTGCTAATAAAATATCTATGGACTGGCTCGGAGAGCCTGTTGGTATCGCTTCAGAAATGCCACATACTACACGTATGATCCAGAAGAAAGAAAAAGTTGAGGTTAAAGTCGGTAACAAAACTCTTTCAATGAATCTTCTTGACATGCCTGGTCTGGCAACGCAAGTCGATTATAAACAATTTTTGAAATTTAAACGTCTTCCTTCTGAACCGTCAACTTCAATTTCTTTTTCTGATATTTCTCTTGCTGCTCTTAAAAAAATAGCAAAAAGCAAACAACTTTCTTACACAACCAAAACAAAGAAGCCAGCGCTTCTTAAAAAAGTCAAAGTAGTTGTTAAAGAATCTGAACTCTCTGGACTTGCAAAGGAACTTAAATTTAAAGTCAAAAAGAAAAAGAAATCCAAGAGCAAATATTCAAAAAATGAAGCGAAAACTCTTGCTGAAGAAGCCACTAAAGCAATTATCGAAGCAATAAAATGGCTTGATAATGTTGACAATGTTATAGTCATGATGGATTCTACAAAAGATCCGTTAACTCAAGTTAACATCATGCTTTTGGGAAACCTGGAAGCAAAGGGCATTCCTGTAGTAATTTGCGCCAATAAAACTGACCTGCCTACTGCGAATCCATCTGGAATTCGAGATGCATTTCCACAGCATCCCGTTGTAGAAATTTCAGCTCTAAAAGGGATAAATCTTGATGAGCTCTACAACACTATTGCAAAGCAGGCGGTGTAAAAATGGCAGCAAAAAAATCAAAAAAACAAATTAAAACAAAGACAAGGAAATCAAGAAGTGGCGGACTTGATATGGATTTCATATCTATGAAGACGCTTTCATCTTTGTCTGTAGAAAAAAGGATAAACACTATTCTTAGTAAAGTAAAAGAAGGTCACATGGTTGTTCTTGACCAAGCTCTTGATGCTGATGAAGAAGCAAAACTCGTAACAGCAACAATGAAAGGAATTAAAGGTGAATTCACTGGTATTGAATTCTGCACTCTCCCTTCAACAAATAATACACTTTACAATTTTTTTGCTAAAATCGCGGAGATAGTATTAAAGAAAGCTGTTGCAAAGCCCGGTCTTACTTTCGTCGGTCCTTCATATCGTATTGAAAAAATAAAAAAAGATCCTAATGCGTTCTACGTATCAACTAAGGGGAAATAGTAATGCACCAGTGTTTAAAATGTAAAAAATATTTTGAGGATGATGAAGTACCTATCTTAGATGGTTGTGAATGTGGAGCTCGTATCTTTTTGTTTGTTAAACAACCCGAGGATGTGAATCGTGCAGAGAAAATGTATTCTCAAATCGAATCAAAAATTAAAGAACTTGAACAAGAACAAGTTGAAATTGAGAAGGAAGAAGGACAGCAAGAACTTACAACACCGCCAGAAGAGTATGAAAAAGAAAAGCCAAACAAATACACTGCTGCGCGTACTGCTGTTAAAACAGAAAAATCAAAATTCGGAATCGAAACAATTCGTGTAAATGATATGGGTGTATACGAAATAAACATTGACGCTCTTATGAAGGGAAAACCTGTAGTAGTATTGTCAAAAGGCGGATCTTACATTATAAGTTTGCCGTCCGTATTTGGAAAAGAAAGCGGGGTTATGATAACAGAGTAATGGAATTAGTTGTACCAACAAAAAAAGAGTTTATACTGCTTTTAGAAAAATTTGAAAAAGATGGTAAACATTTACATAATGGTTTATGGACTGAGAAAGTTGTTTTAATTGATCAACATTCTACGTTTATGCGACTTCAGCATACGCCACTTAGTGAAAGCACACATCTCCTTCTTGAAAGTCAAATAAGTTATCCAATGGTTCTAACTGCGGAGACTCCAAAAGATTATTTAACTCTTGATATTAAAATCACAAAGACGAGAGACGGTTTTTTTGTTATTGGTTTTGAACCAACACCGATGCGGCCGGTCAAAGATTTTCTTATACGTGAATATGAAGTACATCTACAAACTTTTGTTGATAATATTCGAAAAGTTCTTGGTGCCAAAGTTCCTGTGAAGAAAAAACGAAAGAAATCAAGCACAAAGAAGAAAGTAGTAAAGAAAAAAGTGTTTGAGAAAAAAGCTAAAGTTGGTTCTTACAGAAAAAGGTATTGAGTTTGAAATTAGGTACTGCTTATTGTTTAAATTAAAGTTATATGTTAATGAGTGCCCAAGCGGCAAAGGACACGAGTGCCCTGAGGGAGGTGGGAGAATGGCATTTTAGAACATAGAGTTCTTTATGCCGCTTCAGGCAATTTATGTTTTTATTGAAGCAAGGTACGACCGCGGTTGCTTTTACCCAACCGCGACGCATATTTTTTATTTTATTTTCGTTTTCGTGTAGTCTCAGCTTTGCGAATTTCCTTGTCTACATCAAGTAAATATCTTTTACTAATGCTTCCTACTGTCTCTTTTGCACCAAGACCAACTGCAATAGCGCCGCCGAGGCCGGCTGCTCCAACTATGATCAACAGAACACTGTTGACAAGTGTCGCGTTTATGCCGACGTTAGGCAATGCAAGTGCAATGGCAAGGTACAGGATAAAGAAGAAAAACACCTTACTTGATATACCGGAGTATGCAACTTCTGATTCTCTGACCAGTCCCTCTATGTACCTAGCAAGCGCATAACCAACCCCAACAATGAGGATAGCTTGTATCACACCAGGCAAGAAACTAATAATTTCACCTAAAAAGGTTGAAATAATTGGTATCGCCAATGTGGATGCCGCTTGTTGAAGGAACACAAGGTAAATGACCCATTTAAGTATCACTGCAAATATGTGACTTAATTTAATCTCTGTCTTTTTGGATCTGACGTACTGGTCAACCCTTGCTTTTAGCAATATTTCCTCTATTGCAGCTCCAATAAGCTTACCAACAACAAAACCTACAATCATTATTATGATTGCAGCCACTGCTTTTGGTACAAGCGAAATTGTTGCTTGCGCCAGGGGGGCCATTGCATAATACAGGGACTGAGCGAATCCAGCCATTTTTACTTACCTCCTCCAATAATGAACCTTTACAGGTCCAATTTCTTTAACACCAACTTTTCCCGCTCCAACAAGCATACCTAAAATTCCGTTAGTCCGGTATCTAGATATGTTGAACTGCTTAGCTACATCTTGAATTGAGACTTGCTCTTCTGTGTGGATATATTCTTCCACCTGTTTAACGAGGTCTGTTGATGTTTCATTTGACATTTCGTCACTTCTCCATAACACCTTTGTATATATAAATGTAACTGTTTTGTTACACCTAAACATTGTGTGGTGTTACTTATTTGTAACATATATATGACAGGTATATAAACCTTTCTGTAACACATCTGTTACAAAGCTGTAAAAGTGATAGCTACCGCTTAAGAATTAAATTTGTTAGTGGGTTATTACCCCACTAATTATCGAACGATTTCGTTCTCGTTAAAGAAAATAGGGATTTCACGTTCTGCACTCTCAGGAGAATCAGAAGCATGTATCATATTCTTTGGGAGCTCTTGATCTTTTGCAAGATCGCCTCGAATAGTTCCTGGCTCAGCATTTGCTGGGTTTGTAGCGCCAATAACTTCTCGAAGTTTTGCAATTGCATTTTCACGTTGAAGAACCATTACAAAAGCAGGGCCCTCCATAGCGAAATCAACAAGACCTTGGTAAAATTCTTTTTCGTTGTGTTCTTTGTAAAGCTCTGCAGCTTGCTCTTCTTTTATATTAATGAGTTTTCCAGCTGTTAAGACAAATCCTTGGGTTTCAAGTCTTTTCAAAATCTCGCCAATGAGATTTTTTCCAGTTCCGTCCGGTTTAATTATGGAAAAAGTTTTTTGAATTTCTTCCATTACTTTTCACCGTCTTTGAATGTAGGAGTCTTTTTAGTTCCTTTATCTTTATCTTGTTCAGCTTTCTTCTCAGCTTCTGCTTGAGCTTCTTTTATTTCTTCTGCTTTTGTGATTTTACCTTTGAACTTTCTGTAGGTTTTTGTCCAGCGTGTTTTCAAAGGACTTCTTCCTAGTTTCTGATTTTTTTCGCATTTGTTTGAACAGAACCAGTGAAGTGACCCATCTCGCTTTACAAGGAATTTTCCTCGTCCGCGTTCAATTGTTTCACCACAAAAGATACATTTTTCAGCCATTTTACACCTGTCTTATTTCTGCAGCTTCAACAGCAGTTTGCTTAAGCATTAAAATATCTCCAATTCTAATTGGACCTTTTATGTTTCTTCGCATAACACGACCTTGTTCTCTTCCTTCAAGAAGTTCACAACGTATTTGTGTTATTTCTCCAGTTGCTCCAGTTCTTCGAATAATTTCAATAACTTTTGCCGGAGTTGAAGTATGCTTTGCTACTACTGCTTTAGGTTCATCTTTAGATGATCCAGTTGCTTCCTTTAGATTTTGTTTTGTCTTGGCCATTTTATTAATTTTTAACTGTTAAGTTTAGGCCTTCTCTTCTTTCTTTTCTTTTTTGTCTTCAGCAGGAGCGTCTTCTTTTTTGTCTTCTTTCTTCTCAGCTTTTGGTTCTTCTTTTTTCTCAGGTTTTGATTCAGCTTTCTCAGCTTTTGGTTCTTCCTTTTTCTCTTCTTTCTTTGCTGGTTTTGAGTCTCCGCCTTTTACAAGTTCTTCAAGAATCTTTTTTGCTTCGCCTGCTTCAACAACAGCAACAGCGGTTGTTGGTACAGAAAGACCTGCAGCTTTTCCAAGTTCTTCTTTCTTAGGAACAGTGATGTAACTAATTCCTTTTTCTTCGCAAAGACCTGGAATATGAGCTAGAATTTCTCTTGGGCTTGTGTCTTCCGCCATAGCGACAAGAACAGCCTGCTTTCGCTCAATAGCCTTTGTTGCTTCATTCGCGCCTTTTCGGATCTTTCCAGAGTCCTTAGCGCGGCTTATTACTTCATAAGCCTGGTTAGACTTATCTTTTGAAATTTCATGTTTTGCCATTTTAATTTACCTCTCAACTAACCCCTTAAGGGGATCATTGTCTCATCAAGATCCATAAATAGAATCTTTGAGTTAATCTAGGATAAAATTAAGCATATATAAATGTTGCGTGTGCGTGTTTAACCAAAACATATTTATAAGCCACATATTATACAAAGTGCCTGAGGGTTGAGAATATAATGAGACGATCAAGAGGATTTAGATCCAGAACTAGACAAAAATTGAAAGGCGGACGCTTTTCCATAGCCGAAGCACTACAAACCTTTGCTATTGGAGCACGCGTAAGACTTCATCTCAATCCAGCTGTACATTCAGGTATGCCGCATCCCCGCTACCAAGGTAGATTAGGGGAAGTTCTTGAATCCCGTGGACGTTCTTTTGTTGTTGGGGTCAAAGATGGTAGCTTATTGAAGCAATTCACTTGCCGACCAGAGCATTTAAAACCTGAAAAAACACAAAAGAAATCAGCTCCAGCTAAAAAAGTTGAAGCAAAAACTCCTGTTAAAAAAGCTGTAAAAGCTGTAAAAAAAGAAGAGTAAGATGATTGGAAAAAAAGTTATAAATCAAGAACCTGTGCCTTTGGCAGAGGTCAAAGAACTC
>PVBE011149360.1_pt1 | contig 11735 bp, 14 predicted proteins | sample 1631181 | NCBI WGS metagenome assembly PVBE01 (sample SAMN08397723, study PRJNA350692) | Marine metagenome, whole genome shotgun sequencing project. | isolation source: water | place: Pacific Ocean | collected 2012-04 | reverse complement strand
TGCTTCGTGGACCCTGGAATGCTATTCCAGATGGCCTTGTCAAGAATCTCAGGGGCCTTGGCCTTCCGGTTGAAGCACGTGATCTCTCCACTCTTTCCTCCGCTTCAAGGATTCGTGTTGCAGCTTCCACCTCTAATGCCGTTAAGGATCTTCACGCCAAATGTTACAACATGATTGGGAACTCCGATGAGGTTGTTCTCTGTCATCTTGACTACCACTTCCTTCATCAGAGTTGCTTGCACCATGTCGTTTTCCAGCACACGAGATTTGAGCAAGAATCCCCGCAGTTTATCTGGGAAAAAGTGTCCCAGAAGGAGGCGTACAAATGTTTGGCAGGGAAGCGATCAACTTATGACTATAAGAGGCTTATCTCTTTACGGCTCAGTCGCTACTTCCCTCTTGGTTCCTTTGAGTCTCGGATCCAATTTGTCCTTGATCTCTACAGGTCTTCTCATGCCATTTTGGGATTTGCTCCTTCTGTCACTCATCTCAGGATCATCTGCAATCACTGGTGCACTTACTCCAGATTTGGCAACAAAAGCCATCCTTGTGTCTTTGGGTGCGGTTTTTGCTCTGATCAGGTCTCCCATACCGCCTCTTGCCCTAGATTTTTTGAGATTTTCTTCAACATCTGCCGTATTCCATATCAGGATATTGAGTTTGGTGATCTTGTTCTTCTGACTTTCTTTCTCTTCTCCTTTTTCTTCTTCTTTTCCTTCTCTTCAGTAGTGAGGTGTCTTCTATGTCAATGTCCATTTCTTCTATCATTGGACAGTACTTTTTTACTTAGTTCTTCCAGTATTCCTCTCCCATAGTTTCCTTGAATTATGTTGTTTCCTCGGGATAGAACTTCGCTAGTTTCTATATTATTTTCATCTTTCCTTGGAGTGCTTTTAATCCAAGTGGAATGTGGCTTGTGAATAGCGCCATGTATTTAGTATTGGATGATTAGCTCGTGTTGTATACATCTCTGATCATTCCTCTGATGGCGGATTCGATTGTTTTTCTTGATGATTACGATATAAGTGGGTATATGATCGGTGTCGCATATCTGATTCTGGATAGGACATATGTCTATGTGAGGATCCTTTGGGTGGTTTCGTCCATCATGTTTCAGAGGGGTCTTATTCTTCTTATCTTCTTCTTCAGTTGTTTTATCTGAGCCTTGATCACTTTGACTTGTTCTGAGTACCATTATGATTCTTGTTGTCCTGCTTCTCCCGAGTCTAACTATCCATTTAGGGGATGTTACTGAGCATCCCCGCCATGTAGCTTGGCTCGTGTAAATCTAGGTTGTTGGAAGATCAGTCCTAGAATTTTTACGTGTCTTAATACTCTAATTCCGCTTAGGTATTGTCCTGGTCTTCTTCGCTTTCCTTTGAAGTTTCTCGGGTATATTATTAGCAGTTGTGCTTTTTTCGCTGATAGTGGCAAATTAATACGTTTGGATACTTGTAGTTGTGTTCTTATGGTTCTACATGCATCTGTTCTGTTGTTGGTGATAACTGTTATGTCATCTGCCCAGGTGGAGACTACTGGTTTATCTTTTTGATCCGATCCGCAGTTTTCTATGGCTCTTGTGAGTTCGTCAGCTACAAACAGAAATAGATAAGGGCTGCATATCCCTCCTTGTAACACCCCTTTATTTATCTCAATGTCTGGTGCATCATTTCATATTCTTAGTCTTGTGGTCGTCACGATGTACTATAGGAGATCATTTATTCCTTCTTCTTCTGCTGCAAGTTCCGCGGGTTCCTCGTTGTAACTTTATTGGTTATTGCTTTTTTAATCTCCTCTACTTCCTAGCTTTTCTTGGAATAGTCTGTTGTAGTATTCGTGTGACGTCCTTTTGAATTTTTCTATTAGGTCCTTGATTATTACGTTGTTGTAACCGCTTTTCACATCTTATGCGATGATGTAGCTGGGGAGATTATTCTTCAGGTTCTTTTCTATTGTCATCTAGATTCTCATGAGTTACGTCTGTGTGCTCATCTCTGGTTTGAATCCAGCGTTGTTTATCGATGTGTTCTCTATGATGATTGGTTTGATTTTCCCCAGTAACGTTCTGTCCAGCATCTTTACTATGACCGACGTTATTGCTATCGGTCTTGTGGTTTTCATACACGGGAATTTACATCCGTATCTCTTCATCTTCCTGCTACATTACATGAGAAACAGCCGTCCTGTTTGGTGTAACGATGTTTTCAGCTCTGTGTTTAGTATTTTTCGGACTAGTGCGACTCCAGCTTTCGAGTATCTCCTTCTGTGATAGTTGGTCTTACTGAGGTGCGTTTACACCACTTCCTGTATGAAGCTTGGGAATTTGGGGTCTTAATATGCTTTTCCTTTGGCAAATTGGCGGTCTGTATAGTCTTCGTCATACAAGTCATTGAATTGTGAAAGCAGTTTTTCGGCTTCAATGCAGTCGTGGCTGAAGTTACCGTTTAGTAGTTTGATTTTGCGGTATATATCTATTACTTCTACTGGTGCGAATTTTACGAGTAACTTGGGTACTCAGTGCGCGATGTAGTCCCAGGCCACTCCTTTCTCTCCTAGTCCGTATGCTGAATTGGCAATTTCTTCATCAGTCATGATTTTGTCGATGTTCTTTGCCTATTGCTCGTTGAGTCCCCTTGGGTTCGACTGTCTGTCTTTACTGATAAGTATTCTTTTTCCCATTCTAACTGAGCTTATTCTTTGGCACCTGTCCCGTATTTTATCTCTCCTTTTTGGTTCTGGTACACTTATGAGCATTCCATGTCACTCTGTTCGTTTAGTCCCATCTCCTGGCCTAGTTCTACGTTTCATTGGATTATGTTCTGCAGGCATTTGTGATATTCTTTGGGGTTGCTTCTGAGTAGTTTGATGTTGTTTTTCACATAGGTCTCATAACTATATTTCCTGAGTATGTTGAGCTGTTTTTGTATTTCTGCATTAGGAACTTCGTCAGCTATTAATCGTTCTATTTTCTTTTCTATTTCATATACCACTTCTGGTTGGTTCTTCACCACTACCATGACTCGGTCCGTGTAGTTTTTCTTAATCCTCGTGAAGTTTTCCTCGTTCATTTAGTCCGTAAGTACCAGTTCTAGGTATTTCAATATGTATTCCAGGTAGTCTTCAAGTTCTTGAAGTTTAGGGTTGTTGAGTTTGTTCGAGTAGTAAAATTCCTTTGGTTCCGTTTTGTAAGGTTCTTTCTCCACTTTTATTTCGATTTCCAGATAGTCATGGTCTGATGTGTGTGTGTGTATCACGTTTGTTCTTGAGGTTGTTTGAAAGTTGGTGAATGTATGATCCAGACTGCTGGGTTATGATCCGCTTCTTTTGTATGTTGTTTCGTTTTGATCTTGTTGTTTGTAACCAAGGTTTTGTAGTTATTCCAGAATCTCCTGTGCATAGTTTGTGCTTGTGGTTGCATAATTCGTCGCAGTATTGCCTAAGTCTAGATTTGTGCTTGCAGGCTGTCTCGTACCTATGTTTATCTTGAGATCTTTCTTCTGTTCTAGCTATTGGTCTTGATCTTGGCTTTGGTCTTGGTCTTGTCTCCGGAAGTCTAGGTTGAAATCCCCCATAATGATCGTTTTCGTACCAGCTTCTGTTCTTAGGAATTTGTTCAGTGTGTTTATCAGTTTCTTCATTATTCTTCTCTTCTTGTTAGGTTACCCGTAGATCGTGATTATTTTCAGCAGTTTTTCTTTTTCGTTGTGCATGAGATTGTAGATATTAATATGTTCGGTGGAGTTGTGATCGTCCCTTACCATGACCATATCTTTCTGGTATAGGAGTAGTTGGCCTGATGATAGATACTTGGTCGATTTTTTGAAGGTTGCTGCTGTTTGCATCACGTTCACCCTTCTCGTCTTCTCCGGTTTATTCGTTCTCGTCTCTTGTATGGCTAGTATGTCGGTGTTCCTCTGTTTCATCATCTTAAAGGCTTCCACTCTGGAGCATTTCCAGTTTCCATTTACATTTCATGTTGCCAGCTTGAGAGTCATCATCTTCTCCTCGGTTTACTCAGTGATCTTTTGTCGTCCATTTGTTTCTTAAGGCTCTTGAGATTATTTACCTCCTCCTTTTAATCTTGGGTACACCGATAAATATTCATAATTGGCTATTCCTATTTCTTCCATCGTGGCGTTTGGGTTTACACTTCTTCCTAGGTATTCCGTTCTAAGTAGTTTCCTGGATTCGTTTATGTGCACGTTGTGGGTTCTGCTGACTATTTCGGTAATTGTTTCTTTCTTCTTTGTCTTTATTTGTATGAAGGTGGTTAGATTTGCTTTCTTGAGGTACAGTGTTATTTCTTCCTGTCCGTTCTCTAAATCCTCAGGCTGTGGTCTTATACGATCTGGAGGAGATTATGTGTACGCAGTCTTTTAATTCAACATAGTTTAACAATGAGCCCTATCACGACTCATTGTTACTGTTCTCATAGTGATCAGCTGTCCTCCTTCGGTTACTGGTGACTTTCCTACTGACCCAGCCTTTCTTTTGAGCCATTTGCCCCTCTAGAGGGTTTCCACCAGTCGTTCTTTCTTCTCGTTTTCAGCTTATTATATTTAGTATTCGTTTAAGACGGTTGGTTGTTGCTGGTTTTTCTCTTTTTGGTTGTTAAGTCCCTTTAGAGGATTTATTTGTCCTTTGGGAGCGTGTTACTATGAGCCATCATCCTCTTTCCTTCCTCGTCCTCCTTGGTTACGATTAGAGTGCTTATTGGTCTTCCCTTGATAGGGTGCGGTCGTCTCTTGATGCTTAGCATTGCCCGATCTTGCAGACATTTGTCTTGTGAGTTATAATGAGTCTGGCTTCCGAGAGGCCTTTTAGAGGGACTAGTCCACATGGTTACTTTCGACCTGTTCCATATCCCGGGTGAGTTTGTCTCCTACCTGGTCTTTGACGTCTACTCGAGCAATGTTTTAACACAAATTAAGTTCTTCTTGAATGAATTTCTGGTTACTCGTAACCTTGCTGGCCTTGCTGACTTTGCTAACTTCTTTGGCTTCACTGGCCTCACTAATCTCACTAGTCTCGTGTCTTATAATGTTGTTTTTGACCTGCTCCACTTGGTGTACGTGACGCGTGAGCGAGGGAGTCTCTAGGTTTATTTTGTCCTCGTTATTAATGCCATGATAGTTGCGATGCATAACGTGGTTGTTAGTAGCCTTCTATTAGGTCTTGCTTGTTTAGCTTCCATTGGCTTCCTCCGATATCGCATAGGAGGTAACTTTGCTTGCATGGCGCCCTCCTCTTAGTTTAGGGATTATGCTCACTTGGATAATTTCTTGCACTTCGTTTTCTTTGAGAGTCTTTCTGGGGTTCATCTGAGTTCTTCCATTCATTATGTATTGGAAGTTATCTATTTGCTCTGCTGGTATTTCATATAGTTACTGCACTATTTCCATCAGCTTTGTTCTGTCGTTTCCGTTCCATTGTTTCGTGTGTTCTTGACTAGCTATTTTTATGAATATTGTTACTGGTTTTTCTTTTTCTTCTGTACCGTGTTTTGTCTTTTCCAAACTCATCTTGGTGTTTTTTATGAATGTTGGCTTCTCCGAATGATCTTCTTTGACGTATTTATTAATTATTTCTTCGTTCCTTCTTGGGCTCCTTTCTGACCTCATGCCTGATCTTAAAGAGGGTTGCATTTATGGTGAGTCACTTACTTTCGTCTAGTTCTTGAGTATCGGGTTCTTCGTAAGCTAGTTCTGGCTTATTACTCCTTTAGATTCTACCATGTTTAATTGTCCATATGGGGGATGTTATTGAGCATCTCCGCCGTGTTCCAAGGTTCGGTTAAACTTTTAATTGCTAGTGTATTAGTATTGAACCCTCTTGTCTTGTCTCTACTGGAAGAATTCTTTCTCTTCTTCATTATGTCCAAAGCTGCATTAGATTCCAAATTTGCAGTTGAGTTTGTGCCTACATCTTCGATTTCCTCTTCCTCCTTCGGGGTTCTGATCTTGGTTCCATCTTTCTTGTGGGTATTGATTTCTTTACTAGTTATATTGGTTTCCATAATTATATCTTGGCATTGATTTGGATCTTTTACCGTCTTGGCCATTGTTTTGATTTCTTCTTCCAAATGATCTGTTTGCTCTATTTGCATCTCTTTACTTCTGTCTTTCAATGAATATCTGGTACTCTTGTTCTGTATGTTTGAACCTACATCTGAGGCCGAATGAGCAACCTTTACCTTTGAAGCATCTTCCTTGTTATCTTAGTCTTGATCTATTTTGGAGCTAGTACTGGTCATTATTTCAATTGTTATTCCCAGGTCTGGTGTTGTTGTAGTTATAGTTACTTCTTTGTGTTATATACCTGGATCTTTCCCCTTTCATCATTGCTTTCGGAATTTATTCACTGGGTTTTTAATATTTCTGGTAGTTGATCATTTAGTGTTAAGTTATTTCGTATTTAGCTATTAGGTCCGGGTTGGAGGGTTCATGTTTGTTTTGTATTTAGTATTTTGGCACTATGTATTGGGTATCTTGGTTTTCTGTTTCGGTTTTTTGATTTATTTCCATGCTTAGGTTTGGTTTCTTTTTGGATTGTTTCTTTATTACTTTTGTTCAATCTTGTTATTTGGGTTTTATTTTGAGTCTTTTCTTCTTCCTTTACTCCTCCACTTGATTGGGTTCCTTAGGTGTTTCGATCCTTTCAGGTCTCTTATGCTCTTCTCGTTTCGATTCTGTTGTCGTAGTCTGGGTCTGTCCTAGTTGTATCTTCACCAGGTCGTTGTTGTTCAGATGATTTTATTAAATCGTTTTCTTCTTGTCAAGGCTTTGTCCTTCAGCATTATAGATTTTCATTGATTCGTAGCATTGTATTGGCGTGCCGGCTTCATTTACTAGGAATTTCCCTAGATTCATAACATTAATCGCATCTACTTTCGTTGTTCTCTTTCAGTCTTCTATTTATATCCTTAGCGTTACTATCTCTACTTTCTCCACCATTGATTCCAAACTCGTATCTTTCCCTGTTTCATGTTTTTCTTCTTCCTTCAGTTTATTTTCTATTTTGATTTTTGGTTATTGGATGATGAGTCGGCTTATTTCTACGCTGAGGTCCCTGCTTGTATTTCTACTCGTCTTCCTTCTCATGTCGTCATTGTTATATTCTGCTTCGGTTATTGTTTGTGTTTCTTGTACTGAATCTTAATCTTAGGAAGTTAGTGTTATTTCGGAGGCTTGTGATGTCGCTTCACTTCTTCGTTCCATTTGCCTAACTGTTTCTCTAAGCTCCGTTATCGCAGTTTTGTATTCTTCTTGTTCTTTTTGTTTACTTATGTAGTTCTCCGTGGCTTTTGTCTTAAGGGTTTCAATCTCCGTTTCGTTTTCTTTATTCTTTTCCTTCATGATTTTTAATTCTTGGTTTGTTTTGTTTTGTAGTTCTTCATCTTCCTTCAATAACTTTTGTTTCTCATTAAGTTCCTTTACTAAGATCATTATTTTTCCGTACGCCTGGTCTAGTAGTACCTGCATCTTCTGTTGAGTTTATTCTTTTTCTTGGTCTTTTGTTTCTATAACCCTCTTCAAGGTTTCCATCATGGTCTTGTAGTCTCGTCCTTTTGCTTCCAGTTCTTTCACCTGGTCTTGGCCTTTTTTGATGGTGTTCTTCAGGTTTTGTATAATTTCCTCCGCTTCGTGGTTCTTAGAGGTTTCGACCTTTTTCTCATTCTAGGCCGTAAGCCTTTATCTATGCAGTTTCTTCTCATTTCTTGCTATTTCTTCTTGGTGTAGTTCTTTCTCTGTTTTAAGTTGTGTTTCTATTCTTTTTCTTCTTTGCTTTTCGATTTCATTCTGACTCTTTAACCTCTTGATTTCCTCTGAGTCCATCTTCTTTCCGATCCTGAGGTTCTGGATTGCGATGTCCTGTAGCTTTATCTTGTAATTTTGAGTGTTGATCTCAGTTCGGCTTTCTTCGTTCTCCTCCCTTGTCCTGAGGAAGTTGCTGTTGAGCACTAGGAGACATTCATGTTTACTCGATAGCTGTTCCTGTAGTTCTCTGCTCTTTTTCTTCTCCTCGTCGAGCTGCTCGTAGGCGTTTTCCTTGATGGAGAATGGTTTTTCAATGGCTTGGACTATGTCTTAGAACATGTCATTTTCCGGAGCCTTTCTTTTTCCCTTTTTCGATTCTTCTTCAACTTTTTCTTCGGCTGCTTCTTCGATTTCCATTTTCGTTTCAGTTTTGTTTTGGGTACGATGGTTATTATTGACTGTCTACTCTGAGAAATCCAGTTATTTTGAGATTCGGCCAATGGAATTGCTCTATTTCTCCGCCGATTTCTCGTCTCCCGCATTTTACGTCATTTATTCGTGTTTGTTGCTTCTTTCTTTTCTTAGTTCTTTGTCTAGGGCTCTTTGATGTTTTTCTTGGTATTCTATCTTGTTGTACTTTGCCTCGCTCTTCGGCTTCATCCACTCAGTTATCTTGTGGGATCTCTTTTCTTTCTCTAGCTTCGCTGCACTCTTTGCTTTTTTCTTCTTCTTCTTTTGCTTCCTGAGCTTCTCCTTCTGCTTTTACTTCTTCAGTTTCTTCTTCCGTCTCTTTTCCTTGCTCTTCTTGAGCATCCTCTTCGTCCTCTCGTTCCATTCCTGCCTCTCTTTCTGGAGTCTTAGGATGTTCCTCTCAGTTTCCTCTGTGTCGTCCCATTCCTCTTTGGTTTGTTCGGTCTTCTTCGGTTGTTTCTGTGCGAGTTGTTGTCGCATCTCTTGCTTCTCTTGCTGTTGTCGTCGTTCCTGTTGGTTCTGCTGCTGGTTTGGTTGTTGGTACTCCTTTTGCTGATAGTTCTCTTGCTCCTCTCGCCGATCGGGGGGCTCCGGATTGGGTCCCTGAAAGCGGCTTTTTAACTTCCTTTCCGTTTTTATAAAATTTTGTAATTTCATAATTTCTATTTTTTTTTAAATTTAATTTTAATTTTTTCCATTTAATTATTAATTTTAGCGATCGCTAAATTTTAAACTACTAAAATCTTAAACTATAAATGAAATTAAATTGAATTTTATTGCATAAAATATAAAGGAGGAAAAGCTCTTATGCATCAAACCTCAAAAATTAAATCATTTCTTATCTGAATGTTCAAGAAATTTCGTAGTATCAACATGTGCTTGAGCTTCTTAGTCTTCTGGATTTTGAATAATCTTTTCTCTACAAATTGGACATTTCTATGAATTAGCTAATGGTGTCTTGTACCATTTTACAATGCATGGTAAACAAAAGATATGACTACACTTCAATTTTATTGTATCTTATTGGGGGCTGAGACAAATGGAACATTCTGGTATTTCTTAGTGAGGTTTTGACCTTTTTATCTTTTTCTATGTCTTCCAATATTTAAGACACCGTATTTAATCAAGATAGTCTTGGTGGGTGCTAATTCCTAACCGATTTTACGTTTTTTTAATGTGTTAATAAGGTGCCTTTCTTTTCATTCCAATCAAATCTTCACAAAAGGATTCAAGTTTCTTTTTAGAAGATAACTCCTCAGTTTCGGGTTCAAAGAAATCATTCAATTTATGCTCAACTTTAATTCTGTCGCTTATGGAAGAACTACTACTTCTACTGCAAGTGAGAACTTCTTCTTCTTTATCATCTTCTAATATTTAAGAAAGATTCTTTATCAACTTTTATTATTTCTTAACCTTTTTTGAATTCTGTTGATGAAATTAATTATGAGTTTTTGTACAATGATTCAATTTGTCTTTATATCCTTCAACTTCATTTCCAAATTTGCTCTTGACTTGTATAATTTGTTTTTTCCTATAAGATCCCCTCCCATAATACTTTAGGTGGTCTGTTGTAAGATTTACTTTACCTGGATTATTTATTTAGGAAGAAAATCTTGATAATGGTTGGGATTCTTTCTTTTCTTAAACTTTTATTAACAATTAACTCATACTTTAAAGCTATTGTTACATTTTGGTGATTTGTTTTGCCATTTCAGTGATGGTAAGTTGTAGTTGGTATGTTGCTTATGATTAGTCTTCTTATGATTAGTTGGATTATTGCTGTTTGTTTTTCACAATTTTGTTCTTGCGCGCAGCCATGAATAAGTTTGGTTATTTTTAACTATTATAATATTTTTAATAACCCTCCTTTTATACTCGTTTCAATACTTCTTGTCATGAAAAGGGATAGGATAAATGTGACTTATTTTGGTTGGAGTCTTTTGGTTCGGTTGTAAAACCGCGCAATTAATTTGTTCATAAAAATCTTATTTTAAAAAAAAACATATTTAAATAAAATAATTAATATATAAAATTTAGCGATCGATAAAATTAATAATATTATTTTTTAATAAAATCTCAATCAATCAATATAAAATTTAGCGATCGATAAAATTAAAAATCATACTTATAAAAACAAAAAAATAGTGAACTAACAATTTAGGACTCTTCTTTTCTCCTCAAGTTCTCAGTGGATTTGTTTAAATCTATTAATCTTCTAATTGACTAATACTAATTGATTATACGGCTTCTTCCTTTTCAAGCTTTTCTTTTCTTCTTTCTACTTCTCCTTCTTAGCCTTCTTTTCTAGTTGCTTCTTAAGATCAATAATCTTCTATTTAAAATCCTTTTAGATACTGAATTAAAGGTCTGATAATTTCTTGTACTCTTGTATTTTTGTTTTCAGTTCTTGGATTATAAACTCTTAATTGTTGGATTTTTCCTTGAGTTATTTGTTGTTGGCTTTAATGTCACGGTTCTTTTGTACAGCATTTCTTACACAGTTCAAAACGGTCTTTTCATGTTACTACTATAGAACCTTGTAATCCTTCTAAGCCTCTTTCAATCTTTCTTCTTTTTTATTAGCATCGCTTCTCACTTTCTTTAACTTACCAGCAATATATTTTTGCACTTATTTCTGAACATGATCTGAAGCGTGAAAATTTGCATATATTTTTTCAAGTTCTTGCACCTTTTAAAAGAATTTCTGGTCATTAATCATGGTTTTATATGAGGATTCATTAATATAGGTGTAGTAATTGAAAAATCCACTACTAAATCCGAATCTCCTTTCATTTATAAAGGTTCTAAACCATTGAGGTTGTTCGAAATTTCGAAATTTATCATTGGTTATTACGATTGAGCTGTGTTGTTTATTCATTTCCCATTAATAGGCAAGTTTTTAAACATATTCGTCATCTCTTTCTTTTTCTCCATCTGTTGTTACAATCCTGTAGATACCTGAGGTGAATATGAAGGAAAAAAGAGCGGTATACCACCTCCAATCAAAGTCAGGATCAACTTTTTTCCCATTTCCAAATACACGGAATTATGTTACAACAAAAGTGACTCTTTTAATAATCCCTTAAAGCGTTAAGTAAAAATAATTAAAAGTTTACATTTTAGATGATATGTATCGAACTTCAAGATGAGATCTTCAATATGATAATCATTTCATTTTGCTGATTCTTCTCCCTACATAGCCAAATTAGCGGTATCGACGAAAATGGCCCTTCTCATTGGTATTTCCTACCCAAAAATATACCTGGGATTGTCGAAAGATTTTAGAGACGTATTTACCTATTATTTCGAATCTAAAAATTATTTATTAAAGAAATGTATAGGAGCTACTCTGCCATTCCCATTTTAGTTCCCTTTTTTTCTTGATTTTCTCTAGTAGCAGGGGATGAATCGCTTTTTTCTTCTGACGTTCTTTTAACAGTTTATCAAATGCTTCGAATCTTTCTTACTAGGTCATTTTTAATAATTTAAAATTTATATAATAAAAAT
>PVBE010433935.1_pt1 | contig 11735 bp, 8 predicted proteins | sample 1631181 | NCBI WGS metagenome assembly PVBE01 (sample SAMN08397723, study PRJNA350692) | Marine metagenome, whole genome shotgun sequencing project. | isolation source: water | place: Pacific Ocean | collected 2012-04 | reverse complement strand
CCTGTTTGAACTTCACACATAATAAGGTTATCAGCAAATAAGGGGCCATCATAGGATTGGACAGGTAATAATAAGCAATCTGAACTTCCACCTTCTGCTTGCTGAGTTGAGGAACCATCAAATGCCCAATCTGGAGGAGTCTCTTCGTTTGTTACTTTTATTTTACTTCTTAAGGACGGTTCAGGCTGGTATCCATCTAACCATATATATTCTAATACTTTAATTTCAGACATTAATTAAATCTCCCGATTATATTATTATATTTATGTAAATTAATTATAACACCTAAATAATTAAGGTATTTAATACGTAAATATAAAATATATTATCAATTGAAAAAATTATTTATTTTGCTAATTGAAGAATATATACAAATTAGTTATAGTGTGATTCTATAGTTCACTTACTTAATTCATATAAAATATTTAAATCGATATCGGTTGATTCTTTGTATGTTGATAAAACCACATTTGATTGTGTTCTAGAAACACCTGGCCAATTTTGTATTTCATATAATAAATCTTCTAAAGCTTGTGAATTTTTTACACGAATTTTTAATATATGTGATCCTCCACCTGTTATCGAATGGCACTCCATTACAGCTTTACAATCATTGGCCTTTTTAACAAATTTATCATAGTGATCAGAGTGCTCACTTACAATGAAAACATATGCAGTCAAATCTAACCCTGCCTCTTTATGATCTAAAATTGTAGCATATTTCTTTATAAAATCTTTTTCAGAAAGTTTTTTAATTCTTTCTCCTACAGCTGGAACAGATAGTTTTACTTCTTTAGCGATATCACTTGCACTTGTACGCCCATCAGTTTGAAGAATTTCTAATATTTGTATATCAATTTTGTCAATCATATCGCGTTTATTCTTTATTAATTAATTGATATGATTATTATAAGCCCTTTGTTTCCGCTTCCGGTAGTGGGAATGAGTCAAATACTTTATCCCCTCTATCAGTACGGTCATTTGGCATTGATCCTGTCTTGCCATAACGACGCATATCTACCCAGCGATGACCTTCCATAAATAGAGAATATCTCTTTTCATGGAGCAATTGATCAAGTCCACCAGTAGCAGTAGCTGCTAGTCCATGAGCAGACCTAACTGCGTTGATCTCTGTTAATCCATCACCGCCTTTACCAATATTTGCTTCAGCTTTCAATAGAACTAATTCCTCATTACGAACTACCGCAACTGGATCGTATGCACCACTCCAAACGGAGACCGCAAGATTACTTTGCAGTCCATCATATATTGTGGTATCTGCTCGTTCTACGACTTTTGATGAAAACCGTGGATCGCCTGCTTCAGCATCTGTCTTAAATGACATATGGGCCATGGTTCTTACATAGCTTGCATTTGGATTTTCGTACATACCATTTGCACCATCACCTTGACCAGAACCAAATACGTGATAGACTCCTTTGTCCATACTAGCAGCAGGATCCATAAATGATTGACCAAGCGCGGTTAAAGCTACATCCCAATCACCCGCATAAACAGCAACGCGTCCACGAAGGGCACGGTTAAACTGTTTAAATGTTGATGGCGTATCAAAACCTGAAAAGCCTGATGAGAGCTTAAACGTGAATGCGCTTCCAGCAGCATCTAATGCCGTACTCGCCTCATCTAGTAATTTTGCAACTTCTGCAAAAGCTGCAGTTTTGCTAGCTGGATCAGAGTCAAGACCATCATAGGGTGCAATCTTTATGCCATTATTATTTTGCATATTTAATGCTAACAATAATTGATATGCTTCTACAGTCTTAGCAAATCCTTCCACGCCTTTATCCGTGGATTTTTCTAGCAATAGCCTACAGTTCTTGACAACTCTATATCTTGAGTTCCAAGATGAGTAGACAACAAACCCACCCGGATCCAAGGGTCCGTGAATGAGTTCACCTGTGTAGCGTGGATCGGCAGGCTCAAAATGATATGCCTCTCTACCTACGCTACTGACACCAATTAAATAATTCGACAGGCTAGAACGCATCCCAGCTTCAGCGCCTGTTACCAGAGACTGAACTGTCGATGAAGCTGTAGAAGGTGAATTTGGATCAGGAAAATCTAGATCCTCACATGCTACAGCAAATAATAATAACGGAAGAATATATTTTATAAGTTTCATTATTCAACCTCCTTAAAAGCTTACGTTAACACTTAAGTACATAGATTTTGCTAGCGGGTAAGGTCCAGTGTCTACTGACCCACCAACACCAACATTTCCAAACTGACTTACGTCAGGATTCCATCCAGTGTACGGAGTGCTTTGATATAGGTTTCTTCCAGTAAATCCAACCTGAACGCGATCAACATTTGCTGACCCCATCATAGACTTTGGGATACTGTACATTACTGAAAGTTCTGATAGCCTAAAATATCCGGCATCTTGAACATAGGGTGTAGTTATAGATCCAAGATTTGCCAAACGATAAGGGCCATTATTTAGCTTACCTTCTGGGTCAACGCCTTTATCATCGTAGTCATGAGTAGTGCCACCAAGATCTGAAATCAATTCTTGAAGGTTTACATTTTGACCACCTTTTTTCCAATCAAAGTGCGTAACAACAGAAACATCACCAAATGACACTCTATTGTTGAAACCCATCATGAAATCAGGTGACTCATTACCAAGCTTGACGTGTTTGCCGTCTTTCATTTCAGAGCCAACTATCGTATGAGGATCCCATCCTTTTTCAATACGATACGCTCCCAAGAATGTTGCAAAACCGCCTGTGTTATATGGGTCAACCTTTAGTTCGGTAATTTCTGCTTTTGAAGAATAATAGGTTGTTTTGGATAACCAATTCATACTTTTACTACGAACTGGATTCAACGTTACTCCTAATTCTACACCATTGGTTTTCATACTTCCAGCGTTTGCCCACTTGGTAGAAAATCCTGTTGATGGTGCTTCTTCCACCTGTAAGAGTAGTCCCTCAACTTGTTGATTGTACATAGTAAACTCAACTCCAACCATTTTATCAAATGCTGAGAAATCTACACCAAACTCGGTTTCGGTAGTTCTTTCAGGTTCTACATCTTCAAGTCCTGCTACACCGCCAGATACTAATCCGCCCATACCTCCAATATTGTAAGGAGCCATAGATGTATATTTTGCTGTTGGAGGAGGAAGATTCCCTGTTTGACCATAAGCCATACGAACCTTCAAGTTATCAAACACTCCAGCCATAGAGCCAAACTGATATGATCCAGCAACTTTTGGATACCAATTGTATTCATCAGTTTTCCCTAGAGTACTGCTCTTATCACCGCGCATACTAGCTGCAACATAGACCGCGTCACCCACTTGGAGTTCTTCTTGAACAAATACGCCTCTATCTTGTTGGAATCGTCTTGATTGCAATGTTGATGTTGAAGCAGATTGGTCAATATTTGTTTGGGTAACAACCATTCCTGAAGCCATAATACTTGAATAGTTCCAATCAAGCGTTTCAAAGCTTAATCCGCTTGTAGTTGTAGATTTCATCCCACCAACTGTAGTTCTAAATACACTATTCAAATTGACATTCGTATTTAAACTATGCGTATTTGATAAAACGGATTGACCTGGATTATCTTTGCTTTTTTCATCTTGTAGTTCAGGTGGTGAAAAAATCTCATTCAATTGACCTACATAATCTCCACTGAAAACAGAATTAAGTGAAAAGCTAGATGAGCCTGTCCTAAATACTGTATAATCAGCTGAAACACTTCCAGTTGCCCTATTAACAGTTTCTTCGTTTGTTAAAACTTCAACCGTGTGAAGAGGGTTAGATGGATTGGTTGGGTTATCTGGCCAGCTTCCATCAGCATTTTGATTAATATTCACAAAATTAGGAGTGAAACCAAATGAGAAATTGTAAGACTTATTTGTATTGTCATTGCCAGTAATTCCACGATCGGATCGTGTTCTTGCTAAATATGCAGTGCTCGCAATCTTGAATCGATCAGAAACTCTGTGGTTCATATTTAATCGGCCTGAAAATCTCTCATAAAATCTATTTTTCACGATACTTTTTTCATCAAGATATTGTGTAGATAGATAAAATTGAGTCTTATCACTACCACCGCTTAAGCTTAACGAGGTTTCTTTTAGGGCGCCTGTATTACCATACAACATATCTTCATAGTCATATGTTTTAGTATAGTTACCACTTGAGTGAGTGCCAAGATCAGCTACAGAAGCTCCATATTGGTCTACAGCTTCTTGGTAGGTAAAATCGCGTGTACCCACTTTTTTCATAACAGAGCTTGAACCGAATTTTTGTGAAAAATTAACTCTGGTTTTTCCAGCTTGACCTTTTTTGGTTGTAATAAGTATTACACCATTGGTAGCCTTTGCTCCATAGATTGCGGCGGCGCTAGCACCTTTCAGTACTTCAACGCTCTCAATATCATTTGGATTGAAATCTGAAATACGATTGGCCGGCTGACCTTGAGGTCTTGCACTGCCAGCACCTGTCGCAGCACTTACAACATCAATACCAGATTGATTTGTTGAATTATTAACAACAACTCCATCAATAACGTAAAGCGGTTGTGTTTCACCTGTAATTGTTGATACGCCTCTAAGATTCACGCTCATACCGCCACCAGGGGCTCCAGAATTATGTCGAACCCTTACTCCGGCAAACTTGCCATTAAGAGCAGCATCTAAAGTTTGAACTGGTGCACCAACAAGCTCTTCACCGCTAACGGATGCTACAGCATTTGCAGCATTTCTACGCTTAACGGATGAAGCTAATCCTGTAACTAGGACCTCATCTCCCTTTAGTACGTCAACCTTCATCTCAACAGAAAACGGAGAGGGTGTATCTGACGATACCTCTACCTCTTGTGTTTCATAACCAATATAAGAAAAAACCAAAACGCCAGATTCTTGAGGAAGGGCAATTTTAAATTCACCCTCCATACTGGTTGTGGTTCCTGTATATGTGTCTTTGAGAAAAACCTGAACGCCAGGTAATGTCTGGCCATCTGTGTCAGTAACGGTACCTTGAAATACCGACTGGGCAGAAAGTAGGCTAGTCAACACTAAACTTAGTGTTATTAGTCTCATTATGTTTCTCCTTTAACCTAAAAAGGTTAGTTAAAAAAAAGCCCGCTTTAATCGCGGGCTTTTAAATTCTTATTGATATAAAAAATTATCCCGCTAGGTCGTAGTACCCCATAGAATGCTAATAATAATTAGCTCGTAAATAGTACTGTTTGCGTTAATAGATAAATCCTTCACAACAGAGCTTATGTGAATTATTAAGTATGTGTCAAGTGTTATTATGTAATTAAATACTTTAATAAATTTTGATTATTGCTAAATAAATTAAACTAAATAGCAATGATTATATTAAATAAGTTAATATAATTGATTAAAACTTTGAAGATATTCCAAAACCAATTATATGACCTCCTGGGCCATATGAATAAGTTCCTAAATCAATAATGAAATCATCTGAAGCATAGGCAATTCCAAAACCAAGATCAGAAATAAGATTCCTAATAGTTGGATTATCAATCTGTTGATCAAATCTATTTGATGATAGTCCACTTTTAATAAATAATCCGCTTTTGAGTTCAAGTAATCCTGATATTCTAACGATTTCTTTATTTACTTGAGATAAAAAAATATGATCAACTTCAAGTTCTAATCCAGAATTTGGTAAATTTTTTGAAATCGAAACTACTCGAACAGTTGGAAAATTTTCTTTATTATTAGTATAGGATCTATACAACTTCCCATAATTATGAAATGATAATCCTAGTTTGGCTATTCTTAAATTAAATATTACAGCAGGTGATAATGTAATGGCTTTAGCATTATAAGATTGAATATTACTGATAAACAACCCGCTATTTGCCCCAATAATTATTTTACCACTCTGCGTTGCTTTTGCATATCCAATTTGAAAATGCACATCGCTTGCAGAATATTCACCGGTTTTTTGGTTTTCCATATTCCGTTGTGAGAAAACGCCGTAACCTGTACGACTTATTTTAAAACCTAAGAAGTGTCCCTTTATTTTTGAATTAACTCTTAATGATTGACCGCTTATACCGGCTGGATAGCTCACTGCATCAGCACTGAAAAATCTATTAGAATCAACCAACATAGCTGCATTACGAAAATCATTTCTAAATGGCAGAATATATCCGCTTCCAGAAAGACTAACAGAGTTTGCTTGAACCCATGTTTCCAAGCCTTGAAATGAGGATTGTGCAAAAATCACAAAAACGAATAGATAAATAATTATAAAATTTTTTATCATAATAGAGAGGTTGGATTTACATCAACAATAAGTCGAGGATTACTAGATGAATTGATCTTTGAATTTATAATAAGAAAATTATAAAATTTATGTAGTCTAGATCCAATAGGATCAAATTCTTTCTTCGATTTAAAAACAATTTGCATTCTATATTGATCCTTCAATTTTTCACGATAACAGTATGAAGGTCCAAGTTTTTCAATGCCCTTAGGCATATCCTTAATACCATCACTAATAATTTTTATTGAATTTTCAACACTATCTTTTTTGGCACCTCTAACTTCAAACCTCACTATCCAACTAAAGGGTGGATAATCCAGAGATTTTCTTTCATTCAAACAAATATTATAATATTTTTTCAAATTAAGTTTTGCCGCTGACTTAATTACAGTGTTATCTGGATTGTAAGATTGAATAACTACCTCTCCAGGGCTGTCCCCTCTACCTGCTCTCCCAGCAGATTGATAAATAAGCTGAAACACTTTTTCACCCGCTCTATAATCTGGTAAGTAAAGCCCTGTATCAGCATTAATAATTCCAACCAGTGTAGCATTAGCAAAATCCAAACCTTTTGCAATCATTTGAGTCCCTAATAATATATCAATTTTTTTATTAGAAAAATTTTGAAGTATTTTAGTGATATTTTCCCCTGATTTAGCCACATCTGTATCTAGTCTTGCAATAGATGCGTTTGGAAATTTGGTACTCAATAAATCTTCAATTTTTTGAGTACCCGTACCAGATAATCGGATATTATAACTATTACATTCCCCACATATTTCTGGCAATTTATTCTTTATTTGATTACAAAAGTGACATTGGAGAAATTTGCCTGATCTGTGATATGTTAGTGACACCTTACAATGATTACATAAATAAATTTCGCCACAATCATCACATCGTATTGCCGGAGCAAATCCACGCCTATTATGTAAGAGAATAATCTGTTGGCCATTTGACAATCTATCTTTCATTTTTTCAAGCAATAATTTTGAAAAGATTTCTCCATATTTATTTGATTCCTTTGATTCATTGATCATATCGACAATATGTACTTTTGGATATGCACCACTAAATCTCTCAGGCAAATTAATGTATTTAATTTTTTTTATTGTTGAGTTGTAATAAGATTCTAAACTCGGAGTTGCGCTAGCTAATAAGACTGTAGCTTTATTAATCTTTCCTCTTATTAATGCAACATCTCTAGCATGATAGCGCGGCGATGGTGAGTCTTGTTTATAAGAATCTTCCTGTTCTTCATCAACAATAACTAAACCTAAATTCTTTATTGGAGAAAAAATCGATGAACGTGCTCCTATAACAACTTTATATTCACCCGAACAAATTTTCTTCCATGTCCAGGCGCGAGCAGATTGACTTAATTTAGAATGCCACAGAGCTACGCTTTTCCCAAACACTGCTTTGAATCTCCCAGCTATCTGAGGTGTAAGTGCAATTTCAGGTAACAAAATAATAACTGTTTTATTATTACTTACAACGTGACGGGCAGCTTCTATATATATTTCTGTTTTCCCGCTACCTGTTACACCATGTAATAGAAATGATTTAAACCTATTGCTATTAATAGCGGAAAAAATATTTTTTAAAGCTGAACTTTGATCTTTTGTAAACTGAATATCCTTATGTATCGGGTCAAAAGATATTCCAGAAAGATTTGGTAGAACGGGTTGATTAACTAACTCTACAAATCCTTTTGAATGTAATTGCTTACAGATATCATTTGGATTAGAGCAATGGTCTTTCAAAGAATTGACTGGTATTAGCGATTGTATAGATTGAAGATAAGTGTAAACAGATTTTTGTGTTTTGGCATGATTTAAAACTGATTTATCTTGATTGATTGCCTTAACATATAATTGGGTTTTTAATTCATACTTTGTGGAAAGATTATTGGGTAGAACTGCTTTTGCAGCAACTCCAATTGGGCAATTATAATATTTAGATAGCCATTTAATTAATTCCCATAAATTTTTATCTAAGACTGGTTGATCATCAATCATTTCTTTAATTGATTTGATAGATCCAGAAAAATTTGTGGTTTTTTTTAAATCAACTATAATTCCTTTAATAATTCTAGAACCAAGAGGAACGTTAACCCGCATACCAATAGATAAGCGGTTTATTAGCTCATCGGGTACTTTATATGTAAACACCTGATAACTTGATATTGGGAATGATATATCAGCAAACATAGTCAAATAATTATCAGAAGATTAAATCCATAATTCCAAAAGATAAAGTAATGTCTTTGCCAATGTATAAATAATTTTTGTAAAATTTTATGACAATAAAAAAACCCTTGAAGAATAGATTTTCTACAAGGGTTAATCATCCTAGTATATATTAAACTTTAGGCTTGAATCACATAAACTTTGATATCCTGCTTTAATTCTTTGGATACATTTACTGTGATATCATATATGCCGAGAGCCTTTATAGGCTCAGGTAAAATGATAGATTGGCGATCTATTTCGATCCCTTTATCTATAATGGCTTTATGAATGTCCTTATTTGTAACTGATCCAAAAAGTTTATCTTCAGTTCCAACTTTAACCTCAATTGTAATTTCAGTTTTCTTTAGTTTTTTTACTGTTTCCTCATAAACTTTAGCATCACGTAAAGCTCTTGCTTTGATTGCTGTTTTTTTCTCATTCACTAATGCCCTATTTCTTTTTGATGATCTAACTGCTAATCCTCTAGCAAATAAATAATTCCTAGCATATCCAGGTTTTACTTTTACTATTTCCCCAGCATTACCAAGCGAGTCTACATCTTGAAGTAAAATAATATCCATAATTAACTCTCAGTACTAACATTAGTATATGGCATTAATGCAATATTCCGTGCTCGTTTAATGGCGCGCACTAATTTTCTGTGCATTTTTGCACTAGTTCCAGTTACACGTCGTGGCATAATTTTACCTTGATCTGTAACAAAACGCTTCAAAAGTTTTATATCTTTATAATCAACTTCAGTTATCGCATTTTCTTTAAAATAACAATATTTTCTTCTACTTTGAAAAGCCATAATCTACTTCTCCTCTTCTTTAGCTGATTCTTGTTTAGTCTCTTCCTTGGCTTCTTCCTTAGCTTCTTCCTTAGTCTCTTTTTCAATTAATTCATTTTTATTATTTACTTCCTCTTTTGGCAAATCATTATTTTTAGTTGAACTATCATCAAGCTTTCTTTCATCTTCTGTATGAATTTGTGGTTTTTTGCTTAGAACAACTGTTTGATTCCGAAGAATATCATTTTGTAAAATCATAAATCTGTCAAATTCTTTTAATTTTTCGATTGATTTGCATTCGAAATGCAACAAAATAAATGAACCATATTTATGTTTTTGTATGGAATATGCTAAACGCTTTTTACCCCAAATACGATGATTAATTATTTTTAGCCCATAATCACTACATTTCTCAGATACCATCTTCATAGTTTCATCAAGACGATTATCTTCATAATTTGGATTAATAATATATAAACTTTCGTAATACCTCATTTGAATAACTCCTAAATAATTATGCAATCAATGGTGCTATCACCAAAGAGACCACAGACATTAGTTTAATTAAAATATTTAGCGATGGCCCTGAAGTATCTTTAAATGGATCACCAACAGTATCCCCAACAACTGCTGCTTTATGTGCATCAGATCCTTTAGTAACTGATTGCCCATCAATTTCCATACCTTCTTCGATCATCTTTTTAGCATTATCCCATGCTCCACCTGCATTAGATTGAAAAATGGCCATTAATACACCTGATACAGTTACACCGGCAAGCAATCCACCAAGCGTTTCGGCACCAAAAGTAAATCCAACTACTACAGGTGAAAGTATTGCAAGGACTCCTGGAAGAACCATCTCTCTTATTGCTGAAGTTGTTGAGATTTCAACACATTTACCATATTCAGCTTTGCCATCAGCTGCATCAAATATTTTTTTATCATCTTCTGACCATTCTTCTTCTTCACCATATTTTTTCATTACTGCAAGAGCTGCTGATAATTCTGGAATAGATTTAAATTGGCGTCTCACTTCTTCAATCATTGCCATTGCAGCACGACCGACTGCGCCCATAGCCATTGATGAAAACAGAAAAGGTAACATACCTCCTACAAAAAGACCCGCCATTACCTTTGGGTTAGCAATATCAATTTTAGTTATTCCAGTTTGAACCATATACGCTGCAAACAAAGCAAGAGCAGTTAAAGCTGCAGAGCCTATGGCAAAGCCTTTACCAATTGCAGCAGTAGTATTGCCAACGGCATCTAGTTTATCAGTTCGTTCACGCACTTCACTGGGCAAGTCTGCCATTTCAGCTATCCCACCAGCATTATCAGAAATAGGACCATAAGCATCTACAGCTAATTGTATACCAGTGTTAGCAAGCATGCCTAATGCTGCAATTGCAATCCCATATAAACCTGCAAAATGGTAAGCACCCATAATTCCAGAAGCAATAATGATTGTAGGTAACGCAGTAGACTGCATACCCACTCCTAACCCAGCAATAATATTTGTAGCTGGACCAGTCAAGGACTGTCGAGTTATTGAATTTGTTGGTCCAGTGTTAGTCCCTGTATAATGTTCTGTTATAATGCCAATACCTAATCCAGCAACAAGACCAATTGTTGAAGCCCAAAAAACACCCATATTAGTGTAAACCACATCATTTAAAACAAATGATTTGGGTAATAATCCAGAAATTAGAAAATACATTACACCAACCATAACTGCTGCAGAGCCAAATTCGCCAATATTTAATGCTTTTTGGGGATTGCCACCTTCTTTGACAGATACCATAAATGTTCCAAAGATAGAAACGATTATTCCTGAGGCCGCAATTGTCATTGGTAAGGTGATAAAATTAACATCAAAAACACCCGAAGAAAGTATACTAGCTCCCAAAACCATCGAACCAATAATGGACCCAACGTAAGATTCAAATAAATCAGCTCCCATTCCAGCTACATCACCAACATTATCGCCAACATTATCAGCAATAGTTGCTGGATTAAGAGGATGATCTTCGGGTATACCCGCTTCAACTTTACCTACTAGGTCTGCTCCTACATCTGCAGCTTTCGTATAAATACCTCCTCCGACACGCGCAAAAAGAGCAATCGAAGATGCTCCCAATGAAAATCCAGATAACACTGTAAGAATACGCCCATAGTCAGAATCAAAATATGATTGATAAAAAATAAATAATGTTCCTAGACCAAGAACTCCTAAGCCAACAACAGATAAACCCATAACCGATCCGCCAGTAAACGCAACATTTAATGCAGCAGCAAGACCTGTTCTTGCAGCATGTGTTGTACGGTTATTTGCTTTTGTAGCCACCCTCATTCCAAGGAACCCAGCCAATCCAGATGTCAAGGCTCCAGTTATAAATGATAAAGAGATCAAAGCGCTAGAACTAGTAT
>PVBE012962129.1_pt1 | contig 11736 bp, 3 predicted proteins | sample 1631181 | NCBI WGS metagenome assembly PVBE01 (sample SAMN08397723, study PRJNA350692) | Marine metagenome, whole genome shotgun sequencing project. | isolation source: water | place: Pacific Ocean | collected 2012-04 | reverse complement strand
TCACACGCGGCGGTCTGATGGTGGGCATCGACGCGCGCGGTTCGTTCACCCGCGACCAAGGCGGCCGCATCGAGGTGCTCCTCGGCAACGGAGACATCTTCGTCGAGCAAGTCGAACCGCACCGAGTCTTCACGACGAGCGGCGAAGTCCTCTACGAATTGGACGTGGATCCGTAGCGCTACTCCTCCGGGAACGGCGGCGGGATTGGGCCGGGGTGCGCCTGGGGTAGCGCGAGCGCGATCAGGGCGATGGGCGCAGCGGCCCATTGAAGCGGATTGCCGACCGGCTCGAACGAGTCCGCGGCGATGATCTCGTCGGCCTGCGCGAGGAAGCGGTCGACCGACGCCCGCTCGCCCGCCGTGAGGACCGACGACCCTTGAATGCCGGCGAGGATCACGCGTGCGCCCACCACGTCGGCGGGGACGGGCTCGGGCTCGCCCTCGTAGGTGAACGTCCGGCCCGCGGCGGCGATGTGGTGGATGGTGCGAACGATGTAGCGCGCGGAGTTGCGCATCACGAAGTAGTCGATGGTCTCAGGGGTGTCGTCGGTCGTGTGATAGAAGCTCATCCCCGGGTTGATGAACCACGCCCCGGGGACCCCCGCGCGGTGGAACTCGTCCTGGTCGCTCGCGAAGATCGGGATGAACCCCCGGTGCAGGAAGCCGACGTCGGTCTCGGAGAAGCCCACGGTCTCGTGCCACAGGGTCTGCAACTCCGGCGTACGCTCGAGGCCGACGAGCACGATCGGCGCGTAGTCGGGCAGGATGCCGCGGCCGAGGGGGTCGCCCGAGATGCCCACGACGATCTGTTCCTTCGGCACCGGCGGATCCGCGATCCAGTTCTCAGCGCCTTTGAGCCCGCCCTCCTCCTCGTCGGTGAGCAGGAGGATGACGTTGCAGTCGGCCGGCGCCTCGTACTGCGTCATGACGTGGGCGATCTCGAGGCCGACGACGGTCCCGGAGGCGTCGTCGAAGGCGCCGTTGAAGATGTTGCCGGTCGCCTCTTCCACGCCGAGGTGGTCGTAGTGGCCCATGTAGACGATGTAGCGGTCCGACGGCTCGGCGGAGCGCACGATGCCCACCACGTTGTAACCGGTATCGGGGATCGCCGGGACGACCTCGCCTTCGACCATCTGCCACCGGGCGCGTCCGTCCGATGGATAGCTGTGGATGTAGGTGCCGTCGTCGCCGAAGGGCTCGACCCCGCTCGCCTCGAGCTGCGCCACCAGGTACTCGCGGGCCTCACGATGGCCCACCGAGCCGGGGACGCGCCCGCCCCGCTCGTCGGCGGCGAGGTAGTCCATATTCGTCTTCATGCGCGTGGGCGAGACCGCGGCGACCGCGGCTTCGAGGCCGGTCATCGCGACCGGGGCCGCGTCGGGGGCCATCGCGTCAGATTGCGTCGTGGACATGTCGGCGCCGTCCGCGTTCGTCGAGTCGTCGTCGCACGCGAGAAGCGCGGCCGCGGTGACCACCAGGGTCGGTCGAATCCATCCTGTCATGTGACGATGATCACGTCCGCGTCTAGCCGCCGCAACCGTTCCGCGAGCTCGTCGAACAGACGGCGCGGGCTGCCCGGCGTCACCATCGGGTTGCCGAAGAGGTCGAGCGTCGCGGTGTACATGCCGCGCCCTCCGATGACGTCGATCTCCGGCTGACTCCGGTCGCGCAGCGCCACCACGTCTTCGAGGGCCACGGTGCACGTCGTCCCGCTCGCGTCGATCCAGCAGAGCGCATCATCGCTGAGGGCCCAGGAACTTCGGCCCGCGAGCCCGAGTCGCCACGCCTTCCACGCGCTGTAGAGGCACCAGCCGATGTAGAACGGGACCATCAGCAGCAGCAGAAAGGCGTCTTCGTCGAAGCCGTCGCTCTGGATGTAGCTGTACGAGAACCACCCGCCGAAGACCCCGATCGACGACCACCACACCCCGCGGAAGATGCTGGGGCGCATCACCTCCACGCCGGCCGGCTCGGCCTGTTTGCGCTGCAGAATGGGGAGGTCCACTTTTGGGTTCAGTCCCTGACGACCCTGTCGTTTCCAGAGTAGACGTCCCGACGTCGTACCTCACGCCCTGCCCGAGGAGTGCGCATGGTGCGAACAACCCTGTCGATCGTGCTCGCCTCGATCGCGCTCAGCGCGTGCTCCCGCGACAACCCGGCCTACCAGATTCAGACCGCACCCGACCCCGACGCTCCCGAGTTCGTCCAGGGCGAGGTGATGGTGCGCTTCTCCGCCGCCGCGACCCAAGACGAGGTCGCCGCGCGGATCGAGCCGTGGGGTGGGGTGGTCCTGGCCGACCTCGGCGGTGATCCGGACGACCCGACCGCGCTGACGTACCTCAACGGGACGTACCGGATCGGGCTGCCGGGGGGCATGCCGGTCCACGAGGCCATCGCGCTGCTCGAGGCCGAGGACGACGTCGACTACGTCGAGCCGAGCTACGTCTTCGAGGCGGTGCGCGTGCCCAACGACCCCGACTGGGATCGGTTGTGGGGCATGCGAAAGACGAGCGCCGTCGCGGCGTGGGACAGCATGACGGGGACGGACGCGCCGGTGGTGGCGGTGATCGACACGGGCGTCGACTACACCCACCCGGACCTGGTGCCCAACATCTGGGTCAACGAAGGCGAGGTGGCCGGCAACGGCGTGGACGACGACGGCAACGGCTACGTCGACGACGTGCATGGATACGACTTCTGCAACAACGACGCGGACCCCGCCGACGACCACGGTCACGGCACCCATTGCAGCGGCACCATCGCGGCGGTGGGCGACAACGGTCGTGGCGTCGCGGGGGTGGCGTGGAGCGCCCGCGTGATGGGCCTCAAGTTCCTCTGCGGCAACGGGAAGGGCTCGCTGCCCGCAGCCGTGTCGGCGGTGCGCTACGCGGCCGATAACGGCGCCTGGTTGTCGTCGAATTCGTGGGGCTGCCGCGGCTGCTACGCGCAGTCGCTGCACAACGCCATCGCCTACGCCCGCGACAAGGGTCAGCTCTTCGTCGCCGCGGCGGGCAACGAGCTCACCAACATCGACACCTCGAACTTCTACCCGGCCGGCTACGACCTCGAGAACATCATCTCGGTCGCGGCGTCGGACCCGAACGACAACCGCGCCTGGTTCAGCAACTACGGGGCTTCGCGCGTCGACCTCGCGGCGCCGGGCACGAACATCTGGTCGACGATCCCGGGCGGCGGCTACGGCGACAGCTCGGGCACCTCGATGGCGGCTCCGCACGTGAGCGGCGCGTTGACGCTGGCGTGGGCATACGCGCCGCAGGCGACCTGGCAGGAGATGCGCACCGGGCTGTTCGACACCGTCGACGTCGTGCCGCAGCTGCAGGGCGTCGTCGCCACGGGCGGCCGGATGAACGTGGCGCGCTTCGTCGAGGAGATCACCCCGCCACCGCCGGCACCGGGAGGCGTCGCGGTCACGCAGGTCGGCCCCGGCGACGTCGAGGTGCGGTGGGATGTGTCGGACGACGCCACCACGACGTCCTACCGCGTCCACGCGCGGCACGACTCGGGCGAGCTGTGGCCGGTCGTCACCGTGGAAGGGCGCGAGACGCAGACGATGGTGCTCGAGGCGCTGCCTTCGGGGGGCTGGCACGTGGCCGTGAGCGCCGTGTCGCGCCAGGGCGAAGGCGGGCGCTCCGCGGAGGTCTCCGTCGAGCTCACCGACAACGTCGCGCCCGCGCGCATTCTCGACCTGCGGGTTCGCCGCGACGCGGGTGCGCCGCTGCTCGCCGAGGTCGTCGCTGCGTCCTCCGAGTTCTCGAACGACTGGGGTGCCCACAACGCGCTGGACGACGACACCACGACCGGCTGGGCCACGGCGCCGACGGACGAGGTCACCGAGCAGTCGCTGCTCGTCTCGCTGCCCCAGGGCGCGCGCCCGGGTGCCATCTCGCTGCGCGCGGCCGACGGTTTCGTCGAGCTGTTTCCGGCGGGCTTCGAGGTGCGCGTGAGCGCGGACGGCGTTGACTGGCTGGTGGTGACGCGCGAGGTCGACTTCGTCGCGGCCCCGGGTGACTGGGCGGTGTGGCACTTCCCGCCGGTCCCTGCGCGCATGGTCGAGCTGCGGGTCTTCGCGCCGAGCCGGCACGCCTCCGGATTGCACCACTCGATCATCGGCGACCTCGCGGTGCACGACGCGCCGGACGGCGTAGCCCTCGTGGCGACCTGGAGCGCACCCGGCGACGACGGCGCGTCTGGTGTCGCCGCCGAGTACGCTCTGGCCGCTGCGCCCGGGATGACCGCCGCGAGCACCGAGGCCGCGCCGCGCTTCCCGGCGCCGACCCCCGGCCCGCCCGGAACTCGTGAGGTGGCGCACCTCGAAGGGCTGTCTTCGGGCACGTCCTACGGGGTGGCCATCGCCGCGCGCGACGAGGCCGGAAACCAGGGCGAATTCTCGCCGATCGTTGTCTCCGCGACCGGGCCGTACCCCCCGGGCGCGGTGAACGACCTCGGCGCCGAACCCCTGGGCGACGGCAACTTCCGACTCACCCTGACGGCCCCGGCCGCGGACGGCGTGGACGCCACCTCCGGGCGCGCGGCCACGTACGAGCTGCGCTGGTCACCGCGGCCCATCGGCGGCGCGGACTGGCCCCTCGCCCAGCTCATCGAGGGCCTGCCTGCCCCCGCGAGCCCGGGCGAGGTTCAGACCCTCGACGTGGTCGGCCTGCCGCCGGCCGCGCGCCACTACTTCCGACTGCGCGCCTTCGACGCCGGCGGCCTGGGCGGGCCGTGGTCCAACCAGGCGTGGGCCGACGCCGGCCCCGACGCCGAGCCGCCCGCGCGCGTCGACGACCTCACCGCGCGGTTTGCCGCGTTGCAGTCGGCGCCGCTGCCTGTGGTCGGCGAGGACGAGCCGATGCTCGAGCTGGTCGACGGCGACGCTACGACGGGCTGGCGGGCGGCGGTCCCGGCAGACACGTCGCCGGAGCGCCCGTACGACCTGCGCTTCGCCTTCGGGCGCGCCGAGATCCTGACCCGGGTCCGCGTGCGGCCGCATTGGCTCTACTCGGGGGACTTCCCCCCGCGGCTGGCGGTGGTTGTGTCGGGCCCGGACGGCGAGCGTGTCGTCGCGCGGCACGAGATCGTCGCGCCGCCCGAGCCCGGCGACTGGGTGGCGATCGACTTTCCGCCGATCCCGACCAGCGGCTTCGTGCTGCGCGTCGAGCAGGCGGTGGAGGCCTTCGGCGTCGCGTCGGTCGCGCTCGGCGACGTGGAAGCGGCCGCCGGCCTGCCGGGTGGCGCCGGCGCGCGGCTGACCTGGATCGCGCCGGGCGACGACGGGTGGTGGGGCGAGGCGCTCGCCTATGACCTGCGCTGGGCCGGCGCGCCGATGGACGACGAGGTCACCTTCCTCGCGGGGCACGAGTTGCCGACCGGCGCGCCCGTCCCGGCGGGCGGAATCGAGGCGGTCGTCGTCGACGGGCTGCCCGAGCACGAGACCGTCTTCTTCGCGCTGCGCGCGGTAGACGAGGCCGGCAACTGGTCGGAGCTGTCGAACGGCCCGCGCCTCGACATGGGCGGCTTCCCGCCGGCCGCGGTCGGCGACTTGATGGTGGTCGAGAGCGGTCGCGACTACGTCGAGATCTCCTTCACAGCGACCGGAGACGACGGCTTCGTAGGACGCGCCTCCGCGTACGACCTGCGCTACACCGAGGGCCTCCTCGACGAGGCCTCCTTTGCGGACGCGATCCCGGTCGGCATGCCGGCTCCGGGTGAGCCGGGCTTCCGGGAGGCGGTCCGCATCGAGGGCCTGGCCCCCGGCGCCACCTACCGCCTCGGCCTGGTCGTCGAGGACGACTCGGGCAACCGCTCCGGACTGTCGAACGTCGTCGTCGCGAGCACGCTCGAGGCTGATCCGCCCGACGCCGTCGGCGACCTGCGCGCGGTGGCGGCCGGTCCGGACCAGGTGCGGCTCTTCTGGACGGCGCCCGCCGACGTCGGGCCGGACGGGCGTCCCGACCGCTACGAGGCGCGCTTCGCGACGACGCCGATCGCCACCGAGGGCGACTTCCTGGCGGCGCAGCTGGCCGACATCGGCGGCGGCGCCCCGCTCGCGCCGGGGCTGCCCGAGTGGCGCGACGTCGAGGCGCTGACCCCCGAGACGGGCTACTTCTTCGCGCTCGTGAGCTGGGACGGTGCGGGGAACCGCTCGCCGGTGTCGAACGTCGCCCCGGCGACCACGCTCGGGCAGGTGCCCGGCGACATCGACGACCTGGCGGCGACCCCCATTGGCGTCGACTCGATCGAGCTGACCTGGACCGCCACCGGCGACGACGGGCGGGACGGGAACGCTACGGCGTATGACCTGCGCCGCTCGACCACGCCGATCCTCACCGACGCGGACTTCGCGGCTGCGATGCCCGTGGCGATGGGCCCGCCGATTCCTTCCGGTGCGCCCGAGCGGCTGCTGCTGGGCGGGTTGCAGACGGCGACCACGTACTACTTCGCGCTGGTGGCCACAGACGACGTCGGGCTGCGGAGCGGCCGAGCGCTGGCGTCGGCCGCGACCCCGGACGTCGATCCGCCGAGCCGCGTCGAGGACCTTTCGGCCACGCCCGCGCTGTCTGCCGTGGGCCTGGTGGCCGTGATGCACAGCTGGACCTCGCATGCGTATGAGCACGACCTCTTCCACCCGCGGAACCTGCTCGACGGGCGCGGCGACACCTACTGGGCGAGCGGGATCCACAGCGCGGACCGGGTCGAGACGCTCGTCTTCGACCTCGGCGAGGTGCGCTTCCTCGACGCCGTGCGGATTCAGGCCAGCGACAATGCGCGCACCTTCCCGTCGGAGCAGGCCGAGGTCGCGGTCGCCGACGATCCGGACGGCCCCTGGCACATCACCGCGGTCGAGGATGGCCTCGTGGGTGTGGCCCGAGCGTGGACGGAGCTCGGCTTCGCCCGGACCCGGGCGCGCTACGTCCGCCTCGCGTGCCCGGCGATCAAGGTCACCACGAACTCGCGCTACCTCACGATCTCGCAGGTCGAGATCCTCGACGCGGGCGCCGCCATCGACCTCGGTTGGACCGCGCCGGGCGACGCCCCGAACGGCGACCGGGTCGCCGCGTACGACGTGCGCTACCTCGCGGGAGAGCCGCCAGCGGACGACGCGGCGTGGGACGCCGCGGAGGTCTGGCCGGGTCCGGACGCGGTGGATCCGGGGCTGCCTCAGGGCGTGCACGTGGACGGGCTGACGGATGGCACGTGGTCCTTCGCGGTCGCGGCGATCGACGAGGCCGGCAACCAGGGTCCGCGCTCGCTCCCTGCGACGGCCGTCACCGCTCCGGCACGTCCGGAACGCGTGGACGCGCTGGGCGCCGTGGCCCTCGATTGGGCGCGGGTCGAGCTGAGCTGGCAGGCACCCAACGGCGACGCCCGCTCATACGAGCTGCGCCGCGCCGAGGGGCCGATCAACTCGCAGAATTGGGACGAGGCGGAGATCGTCGCCCCACCCGTGCCCGGCGCGCCAGGGGACCCCGAGACCCTCGAGGTCGGGGGCCTTGCGCCCGAGCATACGCACGTCTTCGCGGTGCGTTCGATCGGCCCGGACGGGCGTCCGTCGGCGATCTCGAACTTGGCGGAGGTCACCCTCGGGGAAGCCCCCGAGGTGGTGCCGCCGAGTGCCATTGGCGACCTGCGGGTGACGGCCATCTCGAACCGCGACGCGCAGCTGCGCTTCACAGCGCCGGGGGACGACGGTCAGGTCGGGACCGTGTCCGGCTACGAGATCGCGTGGTCTGCCGCACCCATCGCCGGCGAGGCCGACTTCGACGCGGCGACCAGGCGACGGTGGGCCGAGCCGCCGCTCGCCGAGCCGTTGCGTTCACAGGCCGCGACCGCCACGGGGGACGCCCTCGAGCCCGATGGGCACCACTACTTCGTGGCCGTGCGCGCGTTCGACAATTGGGACAACAAGGGTGCGCCGTCCAACGTCGTCGAAGTGACGACGCCGATCATCGCGCCGGCGCGCATCGAGGATCTGAGCCTCGACGAAGACCAGGAGACGCTGCGCTGGACCGCGGTCGGAGATGACGGGCGAGGTGACGTGCCGGGCGCAGGTGCACCCGCGACGAGCTACGAGATCTACTTGGGGGCGGGGAATCCCCCGAATGCGTTCGCGTTGGACGCTCTCGTACCGTTGCCGGGTGCTCCTGCGCCTGCGGCTCCGAGCACGGCCGAGGCCTTCTCGCTGCCGACCGCGGACCTAGCGGACGACACCGCCCACTGGGTCCTGGTCCGCGCGGTCGACGACGTCGACGCGCGTGGTGCGCCGTCGAATGCGGTGGTCTTCCACACGCCGGACCTCGAGGCGCCGGGCGCCTTCTCGGAGTTCACGGCGGAGACGGGCGGCTCGCCTGGTCAGGTGCGAGTGGCGTTCCGCGCACCCGGCGACGACGGCCTGGACGGGCGCGCGAGTCGCTTCGAAGTGCGCTGGTCGACGACCCCATTCGCCCCCGGCGGCTTCGCGGGGGCCACGCCGTACGCCGGCGCGGTGCCGGTCGTCGCAGGTGGCGACCTCGGCTCGGCCACGCTCTTGGGGCTGCCCGCCGAGGCCGAGATCTGGGTGGCGATGCGCGCGGTCGACAACCACGAGCAGGCCGGTCCGGTGTCAGTGGTGGTGAGCGCGCGCACTCGCGATGTGGCTCCGGGACGGATCGGAGACCTCGCTGCGGCGCGTGAAGGTGCGGCCGGAGCGCGCCTGGCGTGGACGGCGCCGGGCGACGACGGGAACAGCGGGCGCGCCACGCGCTACGAGGTGCGCCGCCACGACACGCTGATCACCGCGGCGAATTGGGACGCGGCTGCCGCGCTCGGCGGCGCGCCTGCGCCCGGCGAGGCCGGGACCGCGGAGAACTTCGCCGTTGCTGGGCTTTCGAGCGGGACGACCTACTGGTTCGCGGTGCGCGCGGTGGACGAGCGCGGCCAGACGGGGCCCGTGTCGAACGCGTCGTCCGTGGCCACCGAGGACGTCACGCCGCCGAGCCGGGTCGGGAACCTCGCCGCAGCCACGGCCGCGCAGTCGGGCACGCTGCAGCTCACTTGGAACTCGGCAGGCGACGACGGGGCGAGCGGGCGTGCGGAGCGCGTCGACATTCGCTACGCGCCGGTGCCCTGGCCCGGTTGGGACGCCGCGCAGCCGGCCGCCTCCATTGGCGGCGTCATCGGTGGTGCGGCGGTCAGCCACGACCTGCGGGGCCTCGACTCCGAGGTGGAGTACGCGGTCGCGGTAGAGACGGTGGACGAGGACGGCAACCGCGGGACGCCCTCGAACGTGGCGGTCGCCTGGACCGCGGCCGTCCCGCCCGGGGCCGTCGGTCAGCTGCGGGTCGAGCCGGTGGGTCGCGGGCAGCTGCGCGTGTCGTGGCTCGCGCCGGCGGACGACGGGAACCACGCGCCCTCGGGCGCGGTCGAGCGCTACGAGCTCGTTGTGGGCGAGGCGGCGTTCGCGCCGGCTGAGTTCGCCGATCAGGCGCAGGAGCCCGGTCCGGCCGTGCCCGCGTCCCCAGGTTCGCCCGAGAGCGTGACGCTGGCCGGGCTCGAGGACGACGCGACGTATTGGGTGGCCGTGCGGGGCGTGGACGACCGCGGATCCCTCGGCGTGGTGGGCGTGGTCGTCCAGGGGCGGACGCCGGACGTTGATGCGCCCGCGCGGGTGGTCAGCCTGGCTGCGGCGGCGCCGCGTCAGGGCGGCGACCCGTTGGTGCCGAGCGGCGCGCAGGCTTCGTCCGAGTTGTCGCAGTCCTGGCCCGCGGCAGCGGCGTTCGACGGCGACACCGGGACCTCCTGGGCGGCGCTCGCTGGTCCCGACTCGCCGACGCTCGAGGCGGCGTTCGCCCGCGTTCGTCGGGTGGGCGGAGTGCGGCTCTACGCAGGGGCGTGGGCTGACCGCTTCCCGCGGGGCTTCGTCGTCGAGGGCAGCACGGGTGGGGCGTGGAGCGAGCTGGCCATCGTGCGCGAGGTGACGCCCGAGCCCGACACGTGGGTGGCGCTGGACTTCCCGCCGGCCGAGGTTTCACGAGTTCGCTTCCGGGTGACGGCCTCCGCCTCGGGGGACGACGCCGACGCAGTCGTTCTGGCCGAGGTCGAGGTGCTCCCGGCCGACGACGCGCCCGACACCATCGTGCTCAGCTGGGTCGCGCCCGGCGACGACGGGGATCGAGGCACGGCGACCGCGTACGAGGTGCGCCGGTCAGGCACCCCGCTCGATCCGGCCCGCTTCGAGGACGCGATCGTCACTGCAACCGTGCCGCCCGCAGAAGCGGGCACACCGCAGACGCTGCGGATCGAAGGCCTCTCCGAGACGACGGACGCGTGGTTCGCGTTGGTGGCCGTGGACGACGCGGGCAACCGCAGCCCGGTCTCGAATGTGGCGCATGCCGTGACGGGCGGCATCCCGCCCGCGCAGATCCTCGACCTGACCGCCGAGGCGGACGGGACCGACGCGGTCGAGTTGAGCTGGACCGCGCCGGGCGACGACGGCGACGAGGGCCGCGCCACCGCGTACGTGCTTCGGATGCGGGTCGGCGACCTGTCGGCGGCGACGTGGGGGGAGGGGACCTCGATCGAAGCCCCCCCGCCGGGTCCGGCCGGCGAACGCGAGTCGGTCCGCGTCGAGGGCCTGCTGCCTGGGACGCTCTACGCGTTCTCGGTCCGTGCGGCCGACGAGGGCGGTCATGAGGGTCATCTCTCGGGCACCGCGAGCGCGCTGACTGCGCCCGCCCCCGACGTCGTCCCCCCGGCGGCGATCGACGATTTGGCGGCGCAGGCCGCACGCGGCGACGGCCGACCCGAGCCGGTGGTGTCGGTGACCGCGAGCGGCGCCCACGACGACTTCCCGGCGGGCGCTGCGGTTGACGGTGATCCGGAGACGGCCTGGGCCTCACCGGTCGCGGAGGGTCAGGGCGACGAGGTGCTCGACCTGACCCTCGCGCAGGTCGTGGCCGCAAGCGAGGTGCGACTGCGGCCGCACGCGGACTTCGTCGACCTCTTCCCGCAGAGTCTGCGGATTGAAGGGACGGTCGACGGCCACGAATGGACGGTGCTCGCCGACGTCGCTGAGCATGTCGCGGAAGCCGGGCGCTGGAGCTCCTTCGCGTTCCCGATCACGCCCGTGCGCCGAGTGCGTGTCACTGTTGCGCGGGCCTGGCGCGATCCGGCCTGGCTGGTCGCGGTTGCCGAGGTGGCCGTCTTCGAGGCGGGCGATCCGGACACGGTGACGCTGACTTTCCGGGCGCCGGGCGACGATGGCGATGTCGGTGAAGCGAGCACGTACCTGCTGGCGCGAGCGGGCGCACCGTTGGACGACGGGAACTGGGATGAGGCGGAGACGGCGGAGCTGACGCTGGAGCCGTCGGTCGCGGGTGCGCCGCAGGCGGTGACGCGTGAGGGGTTGGCGTCGGGCGAGCACTTCTTCGCGCTGCGGGCGGTGGACGAGGCGGGGAATATTGGCGCGGTGGGCAACAGCGTGCGGGTGGTCGTTCCCTGAGGGGTCGGTCGATTCGGGGCGAGGTGGTGGGGTTTGGGATCGGGCTCAGGGTGCGGTCGGTGGTTTCGACTCAGCCATTGGTGCTGGCCGTCGCGGGCGCCTGCGCCTTCGGCGCTCGCGATTACGTGGGCAGAGGTGCGGGCGTGGGGCCGGAGGCCTGGCTCCATGGTTTGAACGGTCATGCGGTCGGGGGGCGGACGATCTGGTCGTCCACGGCCGCGAAACGGCGCAGACGCGGGC
>PVBE011607985.1_pt1 | contig 11736 bp, 11 predicted proteins | sample 1631181 | NCBI WGS metagenome assembly PVBE01 (sample SAMN08397723, study PRJNA350692) | Marine metagenome, whole genome shotgun sequencing project. | isolation source: water | place: Pacific Ocean | collected 2012-04 | reverse complement strand
TAATCGCGGTGCTGCTTTGTTGGGGCTGCTCGGACGCGCCTGTGCTCGAGGTGGCGGCGCCGCTCTTCGTGTTCAACAGCTACCCGACGAGCGGCGCGACGCTGGCGGTGGAGGACCTGGGCGAGCTGTCGTTCACCTTCAGCGAGGACCTGGGCGAGGCGGCGGACGTCGCCCTCGCGGTCGAAGGCCTGGTCGGGCTGGAGGATCGCAACGGGCCGATCGAGGTGGGCCCACCGACCTACGACCCCGGGTCCTTCACGTTGACCGTGCCCATCGACGACTCGACCCGCGCGCGGCTTACGCCGGGTGGCTATCTCGCGACGCTCCAGCGCGCGGTGACGAGCGCGAGCGGGCGCTCACTGCCGACCGACTTCGTGGTGCAGTTTCAGCTGGCGGTGGAGTCGCGGTCGGCAGACGAGTGACCGGCGCCGAACGGGACCGGCCCCCACTTGCCGATGACCGGTAGCCGCACGCGGTACTGGACGACGCGCACGCCCCGGTAATCACAGACCTTCCGGAACAGCCTCCAGAGCGTCTTCTCGTCCTTGCAGCCGGTGACCTCGAGCAGGATGTTCGCCGCCTCGGGCGTGCGCATCCAGATCTGGAGCCGACGGACCCCCGCGTCGTCGATGACGATGCGACCGCTGCAGTCCGCAACGGCGCCGCGGACCTCGAATCGGAATGTGTAGCGCGTTACCTGGGGTTCCATCAGGCTACGGAGTCTCATTCAAGGCGCGACGCGACACAAGGGATGGCGCAGAAGGCAAGAGCGAAGCCGAAGAAGGCGAAACCGAAGGAGAAGCCGCCGCGCTCGCGCTGGCGCTGGCTCCGTTACGCGCTCTACGCGTCTGCCATCCTCGGCGCGCTGGGCGTCGGCGCGCTGGTCGGCGGCTACCTCTACTTCTCCCGCGATCTTCCGGACTTCCACTCGCTCTCCGAGTGGCGCCCGCCCCAGACCACCCGCATCTTCGCGGCGGACGGCACGTTGCTCGCCGAGCTCCACGAAGAGCGCCGCACGGTGGTGCCGCGGGCGCGCATCGCCGACGTGCTCGTGCAGGCGGTGCTCTCCGCAGAAGACGCCGACTTCTACCGCCACGAGGGCCTCGACTACACCGGCATGATGCGGGCGCTCTACAACAGCGCCCGCGCGGGTCGGCTCACCGGGTCGGGCAGCACGATCACGCAGCAGACAGTCAAGAACCTGGTGCTGACGCAGGCAAAGACCTTCGAGCGGAAGGCGCGCGAGATCATCCTCGCGCGCCGACTCGAGACGCGGTTGTCCAAGGACGACATCCTCACCCTCTACCTCAACGCCATCTACCTCGGCCACGGTCGCTACGGCGTACAGGAAGCTTCCCGATATTATTGGGGAAAGGACGCCGCCGACGTGTCGTTATCGCAGGCGGCCGTGATGGCGGGGCTGATCTCCTCACCCGAGCGCCTCTCGCCGCGCAAGCACCCGAAGCGGGCCAAGGCGCGGCGCAGCTTCGTGCTTCGCGAGATGGCGGAGAACGGCTACATCACCAAGGCGCAGCGCAAGGCCGCGGATGCCGCGCCGTTGGGGCTGGCCGACCCCCCGGCCACCCGGCTGGCCGACGCCGCATGGTTTGTCGACGCGGTGCGGGCGCAGCTCACCTCCGCCTTGGGCGATGAGGTCGTGAAGCGCGGTGGGCTACGGGTCACGACCACCCTCGACCCGAAGCGTCAGAAAGCCGCGCTCGCGGCGGTGCGAAGTGGCCTGCGCGCGCTGGATACGCGGCAGAAGTTCGGGCGACCCGACGGCAAGGCGAAGAACGCGAAGAAGTGGATCGCCCGGCGCGCGAAGAAGCTGAAGGGCAAGCCGCCGCGGCCGGGGCGTGCCGTCCCAGGGCGGGTGGCCTCCGTCGGGCCGAAGCACGTGACGTTCGACCTCGGCATCGGACGGGCGACGCTGCCGCGCGGGGCGCTCGCACGCTTCGCGAAGGAGGGCAAGCCGGGGCTCGCGCCGGGCGACGTGATCGGTGTGAGCGTGCGGGCGGACGGGCCGAGCCATCCCAAGGTGATGCACGCCACGCTCGCGTCGGCGCCGCAGGCCGCGTTGGTCGCCCTCGATCCGCAGAGCGGCGACGTGCTCGCCCTGGTCGGCGGCTACGACCACGCCGCGAACCCGTTCAACCGAGCCACGCAGGCGCGGCGTCAGACGGGGAGCGCGTTCAAGCCGTTCGTGTGGGGCGCGGCCTACGCCTCGCGCCGGTTCACGCCGGCGACGGTGATGGTCGATGCGCCGGAGACGTGGCCGCTGAACCGCGGCAAGTGGTGGAAGCCCAAGAACTACTCGGGCAAGTACCGAGGCCCGCTCCCGCTCTCGGAGGCGCTCGCCCACTCGGTCAACAGCATCGCGGTGCGCCTGGCCGACGAGGTGGGCATCTCTGGCGTGCACCGCTTCGCCCGTCAGGCCGGAATGGAGCGCCCGCTCACAGACAACCTCACGGTCGCGCTCGGCTCGAGCGAGCTGACCCCGCTCGAGCTGGCGACGGCCTACGCCACCATCGCTTCCGGGGGACGTCGCGCGCAGCCGCGCCTCATCGTCGGCATACGCGGGCCCGAGGGCCCCGTCGCCACGCAGCTCACCGCCGAGCCGAAGGTCGACACAACCCTCGAGCCGGCCATCGTCCACGTGCTCCGCGAGACGATGCGGACCGTGGTGACCCAAGGCAGCGGACGACGCCTGAAGCGTTTTCCGCGCCCGGTCGCGGGCAAGACGGGGACCAGCAACGAGGCGCGCGATACCTGGTTCGTCGCGCTGCTGCCCGAGGTCGTCACGGTGGCCTGGGTGGGCTTCGACACGCCGCGCTCGCTCGGACGCAAGGAGGCGGGGTCACGCACCGCACTCCCGCTCGTGAAGAGCTACCTCGAGGCCACCTGTAGGGACGGACCGAGCTGGCCGCCGCCCCCCGAGGGCGTGGTCACCCGGCTCGTCGACCGGATCAGCGGAAAGCTCGCGCCACCGGGAGACGAGGAGGCCGTCGAGGTCGCGTTCCTCTCTGGCACCGAGCCGACGGAGTTCGCGCTTTCGGAGGACGAGCTCGACGCGGGCACCTTCGTGATGCGCCAGACCAAAGGGCCGTCCGGGCCGTCCGTGGCGGTCCCCCGCGTCGACGTGGTGCCGGTCCCCGACGACCTGCGCCCGCTCGATGGGGTCGACGCGCGCCCCGCGCCCGAGCCGAAGGAGCCGTCGGTGCTCGACAGCGGGGACCTGCCACCCGACCTGATGCCGGCGCCGGCCGTCCACGCCCGGCCCGCCAGGCCGCCGCCATCCGACGAAGACGCGCCCTGATTGCCGTTTGACCGCGCGGGGCGCGGCCGCGAAGATGCGCCGATGTCCGCTCGAGTTGCCGTAGTTGGGGTCGGTGCGTGGGGTACAAACCTCGCGCGCAACTTCGCCGAGCTGGGGGCGCTGACCGCCGCCTGCGACACCTCGGAGGACGCGCGGGCCCGGGTTCGTGCGGCGCACGACGTACCTGTTTTCGACGATTACTTCACGCTGCTGGCCGACCCGTCCATCGACGCGGTCGCCCTCGCGACGCCGAGCGGAACCCACGAGATGATGGCTCTCGCCGCGCTCGAGGCCGGCAAGGACGTGCTGGTCGAGAAGCCCGTCGCGCTCGACGCCGCTGGTGCGCGCCGCCTGTGCGACGAGGCCGAACGCCGCGATCTCGTGCTGATGGCCGGCCACGTGCTGCGTTACCACCCGGCCGTCGAGAAGATGGCTGCGATGGTCCGCGCCGGCGACATCGGGCCGATCCGCTTCATCAACGCGAATCGGCTCGACTTCGGCTGCATGGGCGACGAGGGCGAGAGCGTCCTGCTCCAGCTCGCGACCCACGACATCTCCCTTGCGCTGCACTTGGTCGGGCAGCGGCCGACGCAGGTTCATTGCGAGGCCGGCCACTACCTGAGCGCGACGACCGCCGACGTCGCGTTCGCGCATCTGCTCTTCCCGGATGGCGTGCGCGCGGATCTGCACGCGAGCTGGCTGCACCCGTACAAGGACCAACGGCTGGTGGTGGGGGGCGCGCGAGGCACGCTCGTCTTCGACGACCAGAAGCCGTGGGCCGGGAAGCTGGTCCACCACCCGCACGATATCGACTGGGCGAGCGGGCGACCGGTGGCCACGCGAGGCGACTCGGTCCCGATCGACGTGCCAGAGGTCGAGCCGCTCAAGCAGGAGTGCGCCCACTTCCTGGGCTGCATCTCGCAACGGATCGTGCCCCGCTCTGACGGCCGCGAAGCGCTGGCGGTGCTCGAGGTCGTGGCGCTCGCACAGGCCTCGCTCGACCGCGGCATTCCGGTGGATGCGAGCGGTCCGCCGCCGCGCGCCGAGCAGGAGGAGGCGCCGATGTCCGACTACTTCATCCACGAGACCGCGGTGGTCGACGGACCAGTCGAGATCGGTGAGGGCACGAAGGTCTGGCACTTCTCGAAGCTGCTCGGCCCGCTCACGATCGGGAAGGGCTGCTCCCTCGGGCAGAACGTGGTCGTCGAGCGCAACGTCACGTTGGGTGACAACGTGAAGATCCAGAACAACGTGTCGGTCTACTCGGGCGTCATCCTCGAGGACGACGTGTTCTGCGGACCCTCCATGGTGTTCACCAATGTCGGCACGCCGCGCAGCGGCTACCCGCGCAAGGGCTCGTACGAGGTGACGCGCGTCAAGCAGGGCGCGAGCATCGGAGCCAACGCCACGGTGGTGTGCGGTCACACGCTCGGGCGCTACAGCTTCGTCGGCGCAGGCGCGGTGGTTACGAAGGATGTGCCGGACTACGCGCTGGTCTACGGCAACCCGGCGCGGCTGCGCGCATGGGCGTGCTTCTGTGGCGAGACGCTGCAGATGGGCGTCGAGGCCGACGTCGAAGAGGGCTGCACCTGCGAAGCGTGTGGCCGGATCTACACCCGCCACGGACATACAGTCCGGGAGACCGGGGCCTGACAGCGGTGCCCACACAGGTTGAATACGCCTCGCTTGCCCAGCGCGACGATGCCGGCGTTGCACCTCCTCGACGTGCCTCTGGCACGCCTTCGTCAGCGCGCCTTGGCATCGCCGAGCCGGTCGGCGCGATCCGTATTCAACCTGCGTGGTTACCGCTGTGAGCGCCTTCGATCGGTTCCGGGACGCGGCACGGGTCGCCCGCGACTTGGGGCTGCGTGCGGCTCGGCGGGCGGCGGACCGGGCGATGGAGAACCCCGACATCCGGCGGCGCGTCGATCGTGCCCGCGCGGACTTCCGCGACCTGCGCGACATCGCCGAGCAGCGCCTCGAGGTGGTCGAGAGCGACCTTTGGGCCTGGATCCGGAAGCTGCAGGCGGAGGCCACGAAGGCGCAGCGTCAGGCGCTCCGGGCCCGCGACTCAACCGACTACTACCGCGTGCTCGGGCTCGCCCCGGGCGCGACCCTCGACGAGGTCAAGGCCGCCTGGCGGCAGAAGATGCGCGAGACGCACCCGGACCGGTTCGCCAACGACCCCGAGGCGGAGGCGCGGGCCAATCTCGAGGCGCAGGCGGTCAACCTCGCCTACCAGGAGCTGACGGCGCTCCTCACGGGACGAGAGAGTCGACGCGCGGACTGACCGAGGTCTCCTCGGGATCCTCCGCCGGCGCCGACGCCGCGAACTCGAAGTGCTCCATGTGGAAGTCTTCGCGAACCACGACCTCGACCTCGCGACCCAGCCGCTGCTCGAGCTCGGCCAGCATGGAGCGCTCGTGCTCGCGGAGCGTGTGGGCCACGCGCGGATGAACCGAGATCGCCACGCGGCCGGGATCCATGTACTCGGCCTCGCGGACGAGGGACCGATAGATCTCGTAGGACACCGAAGTGCGACTCTTCAGGAACCCGGCGCCGTCGCAGTAGAAGCACGGCTCGGACAGCGCGCGCTGGAGTGAGTCGCGCACGCGCTTGCGGGTCATCTCGACGAGCCCGAGGTCGCTGATTTTCAGGATGTTCGTCTTGGCGCGGTCGTTCTGCAGCGCTTCGGAGAACGCGGTGTAGACGCGGTCCCGGTTCGGCTCCTGCTCCATGTCGATGAAGTCGATGATGATGATCCCGCCGAGGTTGCGCAGGCGCAGTTGGTGCACGACCTCGGTCGTCGCCTCGAGGTTCGTGCGGACGATGGTCTCCTCGAGGTTGCGCTTGCCGACGTAGCGCCCGGTGTTGACGTCGACGGCGGTGAGCGCCTCGGTCTGGTCGATGATCAGGTAGCCGCCGCTCTTCAGCCAGACCTTGCGACCAAGCGCGCGGTTGAGCTCCATCTCGACGCCGTAGCTGTCGAAGATGGGCTCCGCGCCCGGGTACCGCTTCACGACGTCCGTGTATCGCGGCATGAAGCGGCGCATGAAGCGCACCAGCCGTTCGTGCTCGCTCTCGCTGTCGACGAAGATGTCGCCGAGCTCGGGCGTGACGAGGTCGCGGGCGGAGCGCAGCACGAGGTCGAGGTCGTCGTAGAGCGTCGCCGGCGCCGGCATCGTCTCCATCCGCGTGAGGATGTCGTTGTGCACCTGGCGCAGGAATTCGAGGTCGGAACGGAGCTCGTCGGGCGTTCGACCTTCGGCCGCCGTACGCGCCACGAAGCCGCCGCCTTGAGGGACGAGCGCCTCCAGGATCTCCTTGAGGCGGCGGCGCTCCTCCTCGTCGAGGATGCGACGGCTGATGCCGACGTGGTCGACGGTTGGCATGAAGACGAGGTGCCGCCCGGCGATGCTCACGTGGCTCGTGACCCGCGCGCCCTTGGTGCCGATGGGCGCCTTCGCGACCTGCACCATGACCTCCTGCCCCTCGTGGAGCAGGCTCTGGATGGGGCGGTTCTGCAGGTCGTGGCGGGCCTCGCTCAGCGTGCTCGTGTGGCTCGGGTCGCGCGTCCGGTTGTCGGCGACGTCGGCCACGTAGAGGAACGCGGCGCGCTCGAGCCCGATGTCGACGAAAGCAGCCTGCATCCCCGGGAGTACGCGGATGACGCGACCCTTGTAGATGTTCCCGACGAGGCTCTGGTCTTTGCGTCGCTCTACGTAGAGTTCGGCGACCTTCCCGTCCTCGAGCAGGGCGCAGCGCACTTCGTGCGGGCTGCAGTTGAGGACCAGGGCGTTGGGCATCGGTACATGGTGACGTATGATGCGCGCCGAGCCAACCCACGGCCCGGAGGCAGCGCGACGTGCTCGAGTTGATGCGACAGGCCGAGATGGAGCAGGTGGTCGCGCTCAACGACCCAGCGACAGGCCTGCTCGGCTACATCGTCATCCACGACACGACGCGCGGCCCGGGTCTGGGCGGCTGCCGGCTGTGGCATTACGACAGCGCCGACGAGGCGCTCGCCGATGGCGTGGCGCTCGCTCGCGCGATGACTCGAAAGTGCGCGCTGGCCGGGCTGGCCGCAGGCGGCGCCAAGGGCGTCTTCCTCGACCACGACGGAATCAGCGACCGCCGCGAGATGCTGCGGGCGCTGGGCCGCTACGTCGACAGCCTGGGCGGCCGCTTCTACACCTCGGGCGACCTTGGGCTTGGTCCGCAGGACATCGCACACATCCGCGAGACAAGCCGGTTCGTGGCGGTCCCCGACGACCGCCAGCTCGACCTCTCGGGCGCCGTCGCCGCCGGGCTGCTCTCGGCGATGCGGGTCACGCTACAGACCGCTGACCTCTCGCCGGATCTGGCCGGGAAGCGGGTCGCCGTGCAGGGTCTCGGAGCGATGGGGAGCCGGGTCGCCGCGATGCTGGTCGAGGCCGGCGCTACGGTCGTCGCGACCGACGTCGACCCCGACCGCCAGTCGAAGGTGGCCGCGGATCTGGGGCTCGAGACGTGCGACGCCGGCGATATCTACGACGCCGACGTCGACATCTTCAGCCCATGCGCGACCGGCGGCGTTCTCGACACGAAGACGATCCCGCAGCTGAAGGCGAAGATCGTGGTGGGCGCCGCGAACAACCAGCTCGGCGACGACGCCGCTGACCGGCTGATGGTCGAGCGCGGCATCCGCTACGCGCCGGACTACGCGGTGAACGCGGGCGCCGTGATTCTGAGCGCGCTGGCCCTCGCGTTACGCGGGACCGGCCCCGGCAGCGTCGGTGAGGTCGTCGAGCGCATCGGCGAGACCGTCACGCGCATCTTCCACCAGGCCGACGCCCGCGGCCTGGCGCCCGGAGCGGTCGCCGACCAGCTGGCCGAAGAGGCGCTCGTCCGCCCGAAGACGACCGAACGCCAATGGTGGCCGATTCACTGACCTCGGCGCGGGACGTGGCGGCGGAGGAAGCCTCCGACCGCCGACACGGCAAGCGGTAGCCAGCGACCCGGCATGACGGGCCGTCCTTCGCGGCGGATCTGCACCACGCGTCCGAGTAGCTCCGCGTCGTCGAACCAGCCGTCGGGCCTTGGCATCGCGTCGCCCTTCACGAGTACGCGGTGGCCCTGGCGACGCACCACGCGGTGAACGACGCCGAAATCGTCTGTTGGGGCGAGCACGACCGCGCCCACCTCTACCCCGGCCGCGTCGGGACGAATCGTCACGACGTCGCCGTCGAGCACGAACGGCCGCATCGAGCCGCCGCGCGCCGTGAAGCAGACCTGCTCGCCGCGCCCAAGTAACTCCAGGGCGAGCTCAGCGCCGACCGTCATGCACTCTTCTCACGCGGCTCCCCGATCACGACGAGGCCGACCGGGAGCCGGTCTGATTGACGCGCCATGCCGGCATGGCGCGCAGCCCACTGCTTCTCGGCGAAGGTGGGCATCCCCTCGGTCAGCAGCGCGGCGGCCTCGGGCGAGCCGGGCGCAGGAATCGGGCGACCGCTGTCGATGAGGCGACCCTGGTACTCGACGGCAGACATCGTCAGGTGCGTCCGTTCGCAGATCCACTCGCTACGCCGAGCCGGGTCACCCGTCTCCGCGTGTGAGATGCCGGGGCAGAGATTGCAGCTGCCGTGGAAGCCGCAACCGTCGCAGTCCTGCAGGTAGCTCCCGCGGCGAATCTCCCGCTGACGCCCGGCCTTTTTGCTGTCGAACCACAGCTCGGAGAAAGTGCGCTCGCGAAGGCTCCCGATCGGGGCGCGCCACAACAGGCACGGGTAGACGCGCCCGTCGGGCGAGATGTACCCGCTGAGCGATGCGGCCCCACACGTCGGCGCGTTGGGCGAAGACGTGGGCATGTCCGCCAGGTCGAGCGCGTCCTCGTGCCCGGCCCGCTTCAACTCGTGAACGAGCGCCAGGATTCGTTCGGTGCCGTGGGCGCCAATGCCGCACAGACCGAAGTCACTCTGGTCATCGTTCATGATGTTGGCCTCGGTCTCCCACTTCGCGCCGACCTCGCGCGCAAGTTCGGCCACGCGGTGGTAGTCGTCGCGGTTGTGAACCATGACCGGGGTCTTGAACACGACCTGTACGCCGCGGGCGACCAGCCGGCGCGCGGCGGCGATCGTCTTGGTGTGACTGCCGGGGATCAGTGTGACCGCGTCGTGGACCTCCGCCCGTCGGCTGTAGACCGACAAAGCGATTCTGCGCGGGCCCAGCTCGGCGAGTTCATCGGCGAGCGCGTCGTCGATGGCGTTGCCGTGCGTGTTGACTCGGAATTCGAAGTTGCGCGCTTTGGCCGCCCGCATGATGTCGATGGCGTCGGGGCGGAGAAACGGATCGCCTCCGCTGAAGAGCAGCACCAGGGTGCCGGCCTCAGCGAGCTCGTCGAGGACACGCTCCGCCTCCGCCAGAGTGAGCTCTGGCTGGCGGCGGTCTGTCAGGTAGCAGTGGACGCAGCTGTGGTCGCACCGCCAGGTGAGATCCCAGTGCATTGTGAGCGGGATGTTGTCTTCGGCAATGCCGCGGAGCGCTGGATCCAGCCCGCTGTAGTCGCGTCGGACACCCACGGGCGCCCCTTTGGGAACCTCAGTTCGAAGCATCGCACCCGCTCCACGACCTCACACGCAAACTCGAAAGCGGCCGACCGGGCCGAGGCAGAGGTTTCGTAGAGGACGACGCAGCGGAGCAGCGTCTCGAGTGCGTCCGCCCGTGCGATGTCTCTGACGCCCACCGTCTCGGAGTGGACGAGGCGCGCGACGATATCCAATGGAGCGTTGCCGGCCTCGAGGGGCAGCTCCCTGCCTTCGCTCCAGATCGGCATGCCGTACGCCGCGAAGCCTGCGCCGACGCGGCGCACGGCCACACGCTCGTCGCTGAGCACGAGGTCGAAGCCACCTCGCGCCGCGGTGCTCTTTCCGGCACCGGACGCGCCGGGGAGCACCCACGCAACGCCGCCCGTGACGCCCCCAGCCGCGTGCAGCAGGCACCCGTCTTGGTGGAGCAGCACAGTCTGCACCGAGATGTCGATGACCGCTTCGAGCGAAGCTCGGCTGCCGTTCGTGAATGCCACGGCCCGACGTCGCGCCGCGTCAACGCGAAGCTCGACGTGGGGACGCTCGAGCCGAAAGTCGCACCAACCCTCGACTGCACCGAGCGGTTGAGCGCGAAGCTCGACGCACAGGCCAGCGGCGGTGTCGCGTGCGCGGAACGGACCCAACGCCTCGAACTGGACGGCGTGCCGCTGGACGTCACCCGTGAACCGCAGCCCGACGCCTGCGACCCGCAGGGTCTCGTCACGAATTGGACTGGCAGCTGCCAACCGGTGGTCCGACCGTCTGCTTGACCTCACAAGAAAGCGAGCGCCGCTCGAATGCCATCGAGCGAATCGCCGCCGGCTTCTGGTATGGGCGCTTCTTCTTGGCTGGGCGCTGCGCCTCGGGGTCGGGTGCGTCGCTCATCTCAGTCTCCTACAGTGTAGTACAACACGATCTGTACTGGATCGGCTGCCTGCGGTCCCTTGATCGCCGCCGCGATGTCGACGAGGCCATCGTTGGTGAAGTCACGCGCGCTCGTGATCCCGAACTTCTTCGAGTCCGGCGTATCGAGGACGGCGTTCGGGTCGCGCGGCGCCTCGTTCGCGTTGATACCGAATCGGCCAAACCCGTCGTTGTAGTAGAGGTACGCGGCGGTGCTCGGCTCATCGGCGTGGTTGTGGCTCACCAAGAGGTCGATGGAGCCATCACCGTCGATATCGCCCACATGGTCCATCCGGGACCCGAAGAAGCGCTCACCGTGGCCAAAGCAGTCCGTGCTCTGGACATCCTGGTTGAAGACGATCACGCGCTTCGAGTCGGCGTCGACGACAATGAAGTCCGGCCCCGCCTCGCCGTCGAGCTCGATGCCGCCGAGGAAACCCGTCCCAAACCCGTCGGGCAAGGCTTCGCACGGGGTCGCGAGCTTCAACGTGTCCGCGTCCTGCGCGTTGTAGGTGTAGGTCTCGGGCAGGTTCAGTCCACCGACGAAGCGATAGCTGTCGTTGAGCGCACCACCCGCGCTGAACACCAGCTCGCTGTAGTTGTCGCCCGTAGCATCGCCCGCCGAAGCCGCGTAGAACCCGACCCGCGTCTCCGGCACCTCGATGGCGGTGACGCCGTTGTCGCGATCCAGGGCGGCCTCCTGCAAGTCGAGCGTAGCCGGCCACACCGCGCGACCGGCCACGACGAACGCGATGTTGCTCGTCACGGCGGCGTCACCCCCGATGAGGATGTCGTCGTAGGGGTTCGCGTCGCCCGGCCGGTGGTTGAAGTTGCCGATTCCGTTGACCAACTCAACTTTGTTGTTGACTCCTCACTTAGCATTCTGCACCAAGGAATTCTGGACTGCGAGGCCAGAGTTAGCAGTTTACTCGGATCTATGCGTAGTGTACG
>PVBE010831743.1_pt1 | contig 11741 bp, 6 predicted proteins | sample 1631181 | NCBI WGS metagenome assembly PVBE01 (sample SAMN08397723, study PRJNA350692) | Marine metagenome, whole genome shotgun sequencing project. | isolation source: water | place: Pacific Ocean | collected 2012-04 | reverse complement strand
GCTGCTACCACGAAGAAGGAGGCGAAGGCTCTCCTTCAACGCAAGGAGTCGGAGATCACGAGAGCGAAGACGTATCAGATTCCGCTCGACATGACCTTTGGCCGCTTCGTCGACGAGGAGTATCTCTCACACTCCAAAGCGGTGAACACAGCTGAAACCTACGTGCGTGATGAGAGTCGGGCAAAGTCACTCAAAGCGGAGTTTGGTGAAATGTTGCTCCAGGACTTCACCTCACGCACAATTCAGCGGTATGTGGATCGAAGGGCAAATTCCTTTTGGGGGGATGCCAAGAATCCCCGACCGTACAAGCCATCTTCGATCAACAAGGAACTGATGTTCCTCTCGGCGGTATTCCGGGAAGCGGTAAAGCGCGGATACCTGGAGAAGCATCCGTGTAGGACCGTTAAGCCCCTTCCCGTGCGAAATGAGAGGGGTCGGTGGCTTTCTCCTGAGGAAGAGCAGAAGGTTATGAGCGTCGCTTCTGAGCACATTCGACCGATGATCGTTACTGCCATTCAGGCCGGTCTCCGAAAAGGCGAAGTGTTGGGCTTGCGCTGGTCGGATGTCGACTTCGAGCGCAGGATGCTTCGAGTCAATTTCGGAAAGACCCACACTGTTCGGCACGTTCCGATTAACCGGGTGCTCTTCGCTGTTCTGAAGGAGATGTCCCCCGACAGTTCCTCGTGGGGAACGGATCGGTACGTTTTCGTGAATGCCGAAACCGGAAAACCCTTCGTTGATTTCGGGAACGCTTACGAAGGTGCTGTACGGCGTGCGAAGTTATCCGACGTGACCTTTCACACGCTCCGCCACACGTTCGCTTCTCGACTCGCACAGGCGGGTGTTCCGCTGTTGACTATCTCTCGATTGCTCGGACATTCCAACATGAAGCAGACAATGCGATACGCGCATCTCGCTCCGAGTAATCTGGCTGAAGCTGTAGAAGTGGTCGCAAATTCGAGTGAAAACGTTACACGGGCGTTACAAATCCACACTCCTGCCGTCGTGTTGCAGCAGGCTTCCGTAACTCGTTGACTCCAAGGTGTGAGTGGCGAGGGTGACGGGAGTCGAACCCGCAACCTTCGGATCGACAGTCCGATGCTCTAACCAATTGAGCTACACCCCCGCGAAGGTTGTGGGGGAATTATATCGGCCCCGCCTCTGCCGTCAAGGGGTTGTGCGCTCCATTTTCCGTTAACGGGGCGGGATCGCTTTCCCTCCACAAGGAGGAACCGTTTTTGATACCTTCATGGGGCATGGATACCTTCCTCTTCGAAGACGAACCGGTCGATCCCGAGATCGCGAGGCTCATCGCGCTGGAAGACGTCCGCCAGTCGGACAAGCTCCAGATGATTCCCTCCGAATCGATCTGCCCCCCCTCCGTGCTCGCGGCGCTCGCGACCCCCTTCGCGAACAAGTACGCGGAAGGGTACCCCTCCCGCCGGATGTCCCGCCGGGAAAGGGACCGGCTTTCCGAGGTCGAACGGTACCTGGGGTTTCACCGGCGGTACGGCGACCGGCGCTACTACAAAGGAACCGAGTACGTCAACTTCGTCGAGTCGCTTGCCCAGCAGAGATGCGCCGCGCTCTTCGCGTCGGAAAAGGTTCCCGCCTCCGAAATTCATGTCAACGTTCAACCCCTCTCCGGCGCGCCCGCGAATAACGCCGTTTACGAGGCTCTCTGCACTCCCGGCGACACGGTCATGGGGATGCACCTCTCCTACGGGGGACACCTGACGCACGGCAGTCCCTTCAACCGTTCCGGGAAGCACTACGAGGTTCACGCCTACGTCGTCAACGAGGAGACGGGAAAGCTCGATTACGATCTCATCCGGAAACAGGCGCTGGAAATCCGGCCGCGGATCCTCATCGGCGGAGCGAGCGCCTACCCGTGGACCATCGACTGGTCGGCCCTTCGCGGGATCTGCGACGAGATCGGGGCGTACCTGCTGGCCGATATTTCCCATCCCGCCGGTCTCGTCGTGGGGGGGGTCTTCCCGAACCCGGTCGGGATCGCCGACGTCACGATGTTCACGACGCACAAGACGATGTGCGGGCCGCGCGGGGCTGTCCTCCTCTCGACCGATCGGCAGATCGCAAAATGGATCGACACCGCCGTCTTCCCGGGAGAGCAGGGCGGGCCTCATGCGAACATGATGGCCGCGAAAGCGGTCGCCTTCGGACTGGCGGGAACGGATCGATTCCGGGAACTGCAACGACGGATCGTGGAGAACGCGGCCGCGCTGGCGGAAGGATTTCGAAAACGGGGCCTGCCGCTCGCCTACGGCGGAACGGATACGCATCTCTGTCTCATCGACCTGCGAAAGATGGAGTGGCCCAACGGCGTTTCGCTCACCGCCGACATCGCCTCGAACCTCCTCGACCTCTGCGGAATCACGGCGAACAAGAACGCCCTCCCCGGAGACTCCACCGGGGTCCGCCCGAGCGGCGTCCGTTTCGGTTCGGTCATCCTCACCCAGCGGGGAATGGGCGTGGAGGAGATGGAGACGATCGCCGGCCTGGTCGACCGGGTTTTCAAGGGGATCCATCCCTTCCAGGTGCTGGTCGGGGGATCCTCGATCGGCCGGGCGAAGATCGACTACGCGCTGATGCGGGAGATCCGCGGCGAGGTTCGAAAATTGACCCGGGCATTTTCGCTCCCCGGGGATCGCGGGGAAGAAGTTCCGGCCGGTTCCTTCGCCGTGCGGGGCGAGCGCTCCCGTACATTTCTGAACCAGGCGGCGGTGGCGGATGTTGCCCGCCTTTCGGCGGGGGACGCTCTCCGGTCCGATTTCCTCGATCCGGACGGCAATTCCCTCGGAAAGGCGACGATCCGGCGTGAACGGGACGGATTCGTGGTGGAGGGTTCGAACGAACTTCGGGAATGGCTTTCGGCGCTTTCGGACGGGTACGTGCGCGTGGATCGCAACGATCTCTTCACGAAAGTACACGGGCCGGTCTCGATCGAGCCGGTAACCGATGAGGAGGGAGAAGCGGCCGAGGATGCGCCCCCCGATCGAACCAAGGTTTTTTACGTGGGGCGCGACGCCTCGCCTGAGGAGAAGATGAACGTGGCTGTCGAAAAGAGAAAGATTTTCGAATACAGGGAAGAGGAGGGGGAGGAGAAGAAAACGCCGATCTGGTCCTGGCACAAAAAGGCGAAGGCCCGGCTCCTTCCCTTCGGCGGTTACTCCATGCCCGGGTGGTACGAGGGGACGCAACAGGAACACCAGGCGGTCCGCAACGGCGCGGGACTTTTCGACGTCGCGCACATGGGGACGATGGAGGTCTCCGGTCCCGACGCGGTCGACTTCCTCGACGCCGTCACCACCAACTTCGTCCACAAGCTGGAGATCGGCCAGTCGCACTACACCTACGTTCTCGACGTCGACGGTTGCGTGATGGACGACATCATCATTTACCGGACCGGCGGGGAGAAATTTCTCGTCGTCGTAAACGCGTCGAACCAGGACAAGATCTGGACCTGGTGGGAGGCTGTCAACAACCGTACCGTAATCATCGACCGGGACGCCCCGGAGAAAGTCGCTCCCGGACCGGTGACGCTTCGTCGCCTGAAAGATCCCGCGGTCGGGGCCGATCAATTGGTGGACATCGCTCTCCAGGGGGCTGCGTCCCTCCCGGTTCTCCAGAGGCTCGCCCGGGATGGCGGGGAACGGAAGGCGCTCGACGAGCTTGGAAAATTTCATCACGTCCCGATCCATGTCGGGGAGATCGACGTTCTCGCTTCACGGACCGGGTACAGCGGCGCGGTCGTGGGCTTCGAGTTGTTCGTTCATCCCGACCAGGCGCTCGCATTGTGGGAACGAATCCTCGCGGAAGGGGAGCAGGACGGGGTTCGCCCCTGCGGTCTTGCCTCCCGCGATTCGACCCGGACCGAGGCGGGTTTCCCGCTGTACGGTCACGAACTCGCCGGGAAACATGACATGACCCCCCGGCAGGCGGGGTACGGCGGGTTCGTCAAGAAGCACAAGCCCTTCTTCGTGGGCAAGGTTCCGCTCATGGCAAAGAACGGGGAGCGGACGCAGAAAGCTGTCCGCTTCCAGATGAACAGGAAGGGGATCCGCATGGTCCGCCCGGACGACCCGGTGATCAGCCGGAAGGGGGTCTGCATCGGGTACGTGACCAGCTGTGTCCTGATCGAAAAAACCCAACTGGGCCTCGCTCTCGTCGACGGGGAGTACGCGGAGGAAGGAACCGTCTTCGGGGTCTTTATTCTTCCGAAGCGGAACGCCGACCAACCCGAGAAAGCGCGGGCGGACCTGGAGCCCGGGGATCGCGTGTTGCTGCACGAGGACGGAACGGTCCTGCCACGGTTCGCGGGTTTCTAGAAAAGTCCGTTCTCAACGGGAGATACGGACCTCGAGGTAGTCGCGCTGTTCGTCGACGTTGATGCTCTTGAGGAGCAGGTCCGCTTTTCCGTCGCGGTTGAAGTCCGCGCTCGTGACATGGGTGCTCGCGGTTCCCTCGCGCGGAGCGATCCGGATCTTCCCGCCGGGTTCGGCCTGCAGGCCCTTTTCCGGAATTCCGTAATAGATCAGGACCTCGTCCTCCTCGGTGCCGATCAGCAGGTCCTTCCTCCCGTCCCCGTTGATGTCCAGGTCGAGCGTCGGCCGGAACGCCAGGTCCACCGTCGCCTCCGTCCGGGAGAGGGTGAACGAGTAGGGAATGGAGAAGGTGAGGACCTGGTCCGGATCGAGCAGGAATTTTCCGTTCTCCCGGCCCAGGTGGACGTGCATTTCGAGGTCGACCCTTCCGGAGAGAAAGGCGCGCAGTCCCCCCACGATGCCGAACTTCCGCATGATGCTCAGGACAATGTCCTGTTTCCCGTCCCCGTTCAGGTCTTCCGCCCAGACGCCCGCCATCCAGGAGTCTCCCACCTTCAGCACGGTGTCGGGATGTTCGAGGTTATTTCGTTCCGGCCGAAGGTGCCAGATGTGGATCCGCCCCTTCGACGTGAAGGTGAGGCCGATATCCTCGATGCCGTCCCCGTTGAGATCCTTCATCAGGGGGGGGAGTTCGTACCGAAGGAAGCGGCTGTTCCGTTTCTTCCCGGCCTCCGTCAGCGACCGGTTCGGGTGAACGAGAAATCGTCCCGCTTCCTTCTGTTCGAAGAGGGTGATCGACTCGTTATGGTAGAGCGTGATGTCGGGGAGGCCTTCTCCCGTCGCGTCGGCGAAGGAGAGGAGGGGGATCGTATGGAATTCCCGGTGAACCATCAGCGGGTTCCACGCGGTCTTCATGGTGGCTTCCATGGGGAGGGCGAGTTTTTGCGTCAGACGGAACCGGCCGTCCTCCTGTTGCATCAGGACGTAGAGTTCTTTTTCCCGGAAGAGAAGAAGATCGGTCCTTCCGTCCCGGTCGAAATCGGGCGCGAAGTCGACCTGGATCGGGCCCCTCGAGTTCCCGACATCCCCTTCGAAGAGGGTCGGGGTGATCACGAGATCCCGCGGTTCCGGGGAGAATCCCCCGTCGGCCGGCGCGTGGGAATGGATTCCCCGGGAGGAGGCGGTCACGAGGGAGAGATGTTTCTCCCCCCCGATTCTTGCGAGCGTCCAGAGAAAGACGTTCGGCTTGAACCGGAAGCGAAAGGCGGCTTTTCCGGAAAAGCCTTTTCCGGGATCGAAGGGGAAAATGCGCAGGTCGCGCCCGCTCTGGACGAGGATATCGTCGTCCCCGTCGCCGTCCACGTCGCGAAGGACGATTTCGTCCGCCTTGTCGCCGATTTCGAGTTCGGTGGCACGGTACGAGGGATCCTGGAGGAGAAGGGTCGCAATCAGCCAGATCATCGGTCTATCTTGGGCGTTCCAAAAAGTGGGTTCAAGTAAAAGTCCTGTTACTATACGACACAGATGCTCGACGTGTTCGTGACAGACGGGTTCCAGCGCAAAACGCTCGCGGCGGTCCGCGCGCTCGGGCGGGCCGGCCGCACGGTCGGCGTCGGGGAGGTGACCCGGTGGGCGCCCGCGCTTTCGTCCCGCCACGCCCGGAAATCGTGGGTCTACCCGCGCGACCCGGTGAATTGGCTGGCGGACCGCTCGCGGGAATGGCGGGTGCTTCTGCCGATGGAGGAGGAGACCCTCCTGTCGGTGATGGATCGCGCCGGCAATTTTTCCTGCCGCCTGCCCTTCGCCTCCGCGGAAAAGATCCGGCTCGTCCGGGACAAGGCGTGGGTGGCGGATCAACCGGAGGCGCCCCGCAGGGTCGACCGTGCGCCCTGCGTGGTGAAGCCCCGCGTGGGGAGCGGTTCCCGCGGGCGCGTCTACTGCGGGACCGAGGAGGAACGGACCCGCGCCGCCGGTCCGGCGACCGTCGTGCAGGAAAGGGTGGTGGGGGAAGCCCGGTGCGTCTCCCTCCTCTATGACATGGAGGGGAACTGCTGCGCGGCCTTTGTTCACCGGCGTCTTCACGAGTACCCCGCGGACGGGGGGCCGAGCACGTGGCGGGAATCGATCCGGGACGACGCCCTGGTCGATCGCGCGCGCGCGATCGTCGCCCGGGTGGGCTGGCGGGGCGTGATCCAGTTGGAGTTCAAGGGGGAGTACCTCCTGGACGTGAACCCACGCTTCTGGGGATCGCTCAACCTGGCTGTGGAAGCGGGCATGAATTTCCCCGATCTCCTCTACCGGATGGCTTTGGGGGAGAAGGTACGGCAGTTCGAATACCGGGTGGGGGTTCGATCTCTCTGGAAGACCGGGGAACTTCTCCGCTCCCTCTCGGGAAAATGGCCCGCTTGGCGGGGCGTGGACGATTTTTTCGATTCGCGCGACCGGGCTGCGGGATGGATGAGCCTCTGTTCCCCGATTCCGCTGCTGACCCACTTCCGGGGCTTCCTGAAACCACGATGAAGAACGCGATCACGATCGACCTGGAGGAATGGTTCCACGTCTGCGGCGTGGAACGGAAGATTCCCCGCGCCGACTGGCACCGGTTGGAGCATCGCGCGCGAAGCGCGACCGAAAAAATGTTGGGGCTGTTGGGGGGTACGAAGGGAACCTTCTTCGTCCTCGGGTACGTTGCGGATCGCGATCCCGGTCTGATCCGGATGATCGCGGATGCGGGTCACGAGATCGCGAGCCACGGGTGGGGCCACGGGCGGGTCACCCGGATGAGGCCGGAAGAATTTCGCGCCGACCTTCGGCGTTCGGTCGATTCGATCGGAAATGCATGCGGGATTCGGCCGTCGGGATATCGCGCCCCGGGATGGACGATCCGGCGGGGGAACCTCTGGGCGCTCGACGTTCTTCGGGAGGAAGGCTTTCTATACGATTCGAGCTTTCTGCCGTGGTTCCCGGGACTCCGGCCCGGGCCGCACCGCGTGCGGGGACTCTGGGAGTTTCCCGTTTCGACACGCTCCCTGCTTGGATTCCGCGTTCCTTTCCTGAACGGGACGGCGGTTCGCCTGCTTCCGGGGACGACGTTGACCGGGGAAGTGCGACGGTTGAACGCAACGGGAACGCCCGCGATCCTGGCGATTCATCCGTGGGAACTCGATCCGGAAAATCCCTGGATCTCCGGCTGGCTTCATTCCCGGAACCTGCGCGCGACGGCGCCGCGCGTGCGCAGGCTGATCGCCGGAGCGGAGTTCGGGCCGATTTGCGGACTACTTGACCCGCTTCTCCATCCGCCACTGGAGGCCTTCGAGGCGGACCTCCCCGACGACGACGATTCCGGAAGAGTCGGAGACGACGCCCCGTCCGATGTCCTCGCCGACGCCCGGGTTCGTTGAGGCGATTCCGTTCAAACCGAAATTCGTGTCGAGCGCTCCGGTCGCGGCGGTGACTTTCGCGACCGCCCAATTCCCGTCGATCCCCTCGTTCGAAGATCCGACGAGGTAGAGGCTTCCCGAGTCGAGGATCATGGCGTAGATCTTGTCGTCACCACTGCTGGGATTGATCGAAACGAATCCGGCGCCGCCGAAAGCGTTCACGGCGGTTCCGTTGGTCGTGTCGTACGCTTCGATCCTCCATTGACCTCCGGTGGTTCCGCCCGCGTCGGCGTCATGGCCGGCGACGTAGAGGATGCCGTTGGTGGAGTCGACGGCGAGCGCGCGGGCGGCGTCGTTGCCGGTGCCGGGATCGCTCGTGACCTGGCCCGACGTCCCGAAGGTTCCGTCGAGGGCCCCGCTGGTGGTGGATCTCTTTTCGATCACCCATGCGCCATCGCTGTTGGAACTTTTGTCCCCGGCGACGAAGATGGAGGTTCCGTCCACGACCACCGCGTAGGCGGTATCATCTAAGGTGCTCAGATCGACCTGGACCCGGCCGTCGCTGTCAAATCCGGTGTCCAGGGCTCCGTCGGTGACGCTCCGCTTCTGAATTTCCCACTGCGCCGAGGAACTTCCCCCCCCGGAGGCGTCCGCCCCCACCACGTAGATGTGCGTGCTGTCGACCGCGACGGCGTACGGGGAGTCCTCCCCGGAACTCAGGTCGAGGGTCGTGTCGAGGGTGAGACTGAATCCGGTCGCGCCGGTGGTGAGATCGTATTTTTGGATCATCCAGCTGGTTCCGCCTGTCGGTCCGCCGGTTCCCTGCGTTCCGACCAGGTACGCCTGAAGGCTGTCGACGGCGATTCCGTAGACGGTGTCGTTCGCCGCGGAGAGATTGTTCGTGACGATCCCGTCGCTGCCGGTCGGGAAACCGGAAACGAGCGCGCCGGTGGAGAGAAGCCGTTTCTCGAGCCGCCATTGGAGATTCGTTCCCCCGTTCTGGCCGTCATCTCCGACGGTATAGAAGTAGGTGCCGTCGCTCGCCACGGAACGGACCGAGTCGCTCACCGTTCCGGAGGGATTGCTGGAGGCGATGCCGGGGGTGCCGAAGGAGGTGACGGCGGCGCCGTCCGAACTGGAGCGCTTCTCCATCCGGATCCTCTGGTTGGTTCCTCCGTGGGTGGAGTCGGTTCCCGCGACGTAGATGTTGGCGCTGTCGATCACGATCGCCTGTGCCTCGTCCGTGTTCGAGGATGGGTTGATCTCGAGGACGCCGTCGGTGTCGAAGGCGGGGGAAGCGTCGGTGCCGTTGAAGGGTTTTCCGTTGGTCGTCAACCGCTTCTCGATCCGCCACTGGAGGTTGCCCGAATCCACGTCCGAGCCCACGATGTAGAGGGCGTTCGAGACTGCGTCCCGGAGAATGTCGTAGGGAAGGTCGTCGCTCCCGCTCTTGTCTATTTCGATCGCGCCGATGCCCGCGAAGCTGATGTCGGGATCACCGTCCAGCTTCTCCCTCTTCTCGATCCGGATCGCCATGTCGGTTCCCGTGAATTTCGATCCGAGAAGGTAGAGGGACAAGGAGTCGGATTCGATGTCGACGGGAACGTTGTCGCCGAGGCCGAAAGCCGTGACGATGAATCCCCCCGAAGCCGCGCTGGGCCAGTTTACGTCGAGGATCAGGCTGGTCGAGCTTCTCTTTTCGATCCGCCATTCCGACAGGCTCGCTCCGTTCGTGCGATCCGTCCCGAGGACCCAGAGGTCGCCCAGGGAGAGGTTCACGGAGATGGCCGCTTCGGAGTTTGCGCTCGGGTCCGAGATGGAACCGGCTCCCTCCGCCGCGTTCTCGGGGGAGAGGATCAGCATTCTCCACTGGCCGGAATCTTCCCCGGCCAGGATCAGGTTCGGGCCGGTGGCGTTGCGGACGATATCGTTGATCTGATCGTTCTGGCCGGTCCCCACCGACCAGTTCTTCTGGTAAATCCCGTCGCCGCTGAAGGCCGTCTCCAGCGCGCCGGTATCCTGTCGCCGTTTTTCGACGCGCCACTCCTTGTCGATCGAACTCCCGGTGACGTCGAAATCGTCCGAACCGACGATATAGATGTGCGTGGCGTCGATGACGGCGGCGTTGTACTCCGTCGTCTCGTTGAAGCTTGTGGTGATGATTCCATCCGTATCGAACGAGGTGATGAGCGCGCCGGTGCTGAGGGAGCGCTTCTCTATCCGCCCCGTCAGGCTTCCGCCGGTTCCCTCCGTCCCGACGAGGAAGACCTCGGTGCCGGAGTTGGCCAGAACGACATCGTTGACGGAGAAGGTGGAGGATGTCTGATTATCCAGGACGAAGGCCAGGTCGCCGAAGGTCGCGACCAGGGATCCTGTTGCCGATCCGCCGCCGCCGCCTCCTCCGCCGCCGTCACTGTCACTGCTGGAGCCGCATCCCACGGGAAGGGAGAGCGCAAGGACGAGGGAAACGAGGGAGAACTTCGAGAGGATCGATCGTGTCATGGGCCACCCTTCATATATTGTCGGCACATATGGTCACTTCAGAGTGTAGCGCGGAAATTCTGATCGGCAAGGCAATCCCGGAACATTATTTAATAGACGCAGGGAAGGGGGAAAACCCCCTATACCTCTTCGAGGGCGACCTTGCTGGCGTACAGGGCCCGGACACGGTTGAAAAATCCGATCATTTCCCGGGATTTGAAGTCCGGCCGGGTCCCTTCCCGCGCGGCGAAGGTCGCCTGGGACCAGGCGAGGGCGATTTCGCCGTACACCCCGTCCCCGATGTGGACCCGGTGGGCGTAATCCCTGCTCGAGGCGACGACCAGTTTGGTAAGCGTCACGTACCCCGGATCGATGTTGACGGGCCGTTCCACCTCGAATTTCCCGGAGGAGGCGAGCCTTCTTTCGAGCTTGTTCGTCCAGGCCTTGATCGCGGGGAGTTCGTCCGGGTCGACCAGTTTCGGAAAGGTGAAACATCGCCGGTAGAGGTTCTCCCCCATCTCCTCGTCGTAGTGGGGCGTATGGAAAAAGGGGAGCAGGGGGCTCGACAGGTCCGATTTTCCGAACTCCTTTTCGAGCCGGGCGAATACCTGGTCAACCGCGGAGGGGAACTGTGTCAGGATGCCCACGACGAACCGGACCCTTTTCGCGTGCTCGATCTCTCCCATGCGGGAGGCGAGCGTAGCACGGGGATCCCTTTTCCGCAATGGCGGGGAGAGCTATGATCTTCTTCATGGAGATCCAACCCTCCGGCCCGGTCGATTTCGAAACGACGGTGCCCGGATCGAAGAGTTACACCAATCGCGCGCTGATCTGCGCGGCGATCGCTCCCGGGATCTCCACCATTGCCAACGCCTCCCTCTCGGAAGATTCGATGCTGCTGGTCGAAGCTCTCCGGAAGGCGGGAATCGGGGTGGAGGTCGGTTCCGACATGCGGGTGAACGGGGGCGGCGTCCCCGTGGCGGAGGGAACTTTCTTTCTTGGAAACGCCGGGACCTCCCTTCGGTTCCTGGCGGGGTTCCTGTCGCGCGGGAAGGGGACCTATCGGATCGACGGGAACGACCGGATGCGGGAGCGCCCCGTCCGCGATCTTGCCGCGGGGTTGGAGCAACTCGGGTGCAGGGTGACCTGGGCGGGATCCGAGGGCTGTCCCCCGTTCGATCTGGAGGCGCGGGGGATGACGGGAGAACGCGTGCACGTTTCGGGGGCGGTTTCCAGCCAGTATCTCTCCTCCCTGCTTCTCGCTTCTCCCCGGGAAGACCGGGCGATGGAGATCGAACCGGAGGGGGCTCCGGTCTCCCGGCCGTACATCGACATGACCCTCCAGGTGATGAAGGCGTTCGGCGTGGGCGTGGTGGAAACGGAAGGCCGGTTCACCGTTCCGGCTTCGGGCTACCGGTCCGCGAAGTTCGGGGTGGAACCGGACGCGGCGGCGGCGAACTATTTTTTCGCGATGGCGGCGGTGACGGGGGGGCGCGTCCGGGTGAAGGGACTCTCCCTCGAATCCCGGCAGGCG
>PVBE010742358.1_pt1 | contig 11741 bp, 7 predicted proteins | sample 1631181 | NCBI WGS metagenome assembly PVBE01 (sample SAMN08397723, study PRJNA350692) | Marine metagenome, whole genome shotgun sequencing project. | isolation source: water | place: Pacific Ocean | collected 2012-04 | reverse complement strand
TTGATCAACGCGTTGGTGTCGTTGCAGTCATCGCCCCCGGCGGCGGTGGCGACGTAGCCGTCCCCGTCGACGTCGACCAGATCGGCGCCGTCGCAGTCCTGATCCTGGCCGTCGTAGGGGATCTCTGGCGCGCCCGGGTAGACCAGCGGGTTGAGGTCGTTGCAGTCGGGGCCGCCGACGCAGACGCAGTCGTAGCCGTCGAAGTCCAGATCGACGAGATCGGAGCCGGAGCAGTCCTGGTCGATCGCGTCGTAGGGGATCTCGGGCGCGCCCGGGTAGATGGTCGGGTCGGCGTCGTTGCAGTCGCCCGAGCAGGCGCTGATGCCGTCGAAGTCGGTGTCGCTGTCCTCGTCGATCAACCCGTCGCAGTCGTTGTCGAGGCCGTCGCAGTACTCGGGAGCGCCCGGGTAGATGAACACCAGCGTGTCGTCGCAGTCGCTGCAGAGCGTGAAGCCATCGCCGTCGGCATCGACGAACAGCGGACCGACGCCGTCGTCGATGATGCCGTTGCAGTCGTTGTCGATGCCGTCGCAGAGCTCCTCGGCGCCCGGGTAGACCAACGGGTCGTTGTCATCGCAGTCGCCGTCGTCCTCGGTGAAGCCGTCCTCGTCCTCATCGAAGATGCAGCCGTTGGGGTCGGTGCCGCAGAACTCCAGCACGGTGTTGTTCAGGTCCCAGCTGCCGATCGTGAACACCTGGTAGACGGAGTTGTAGGTGGTGTTGTTGACGATCGGCTGCGGTTCGCTGGACAGGTCCACCTGGGGCGCGCCGCTGCTGGAGCTGCCGCAGCTGTAGCCGACGATGGCGTTGGGCTGGGGGCCGTTGCCGACCTGGGCGTTGGTGATGGTGATGGTGAACGCGCCGGTGTCGAAGAGCTCGACCGAGTAGGTGTTGAAGCCGCCCGACCAGTAGTTGGGCACGTTGGTGAACACCATCTCCAGCGAGTCGGAGTTGACGAAGTACTCCTCGGAGCCGCCCGAGAGCACCTGGGTGTCGTTCCACGGGATGCCGATGCGAGCGGGGTTCTGGTGGAACTCGCCCAGGCTCGGGGACCAGTCGTTGTTCTGGCCGCCGAAGGTGACCTGTCCGTTGCTGCTGAGGTGCACCTGGTTCCAGTTGGTGCCGCAGAACGGGAACGTGAAGGGCAGGTTCACCGTGGTGGAGCAGTCATCGCAAAACGACATCGCGGTGGCGGACGCCGACGACGGCACGGCCGCCAGGGCGAAGGTCAAGCAGGCGAGCCGTGCACCGATTCGAGACATAGGGAGCGCTCCGATTGACCTACCTTACTCTGGTACCGTGGCCGTCATGAAGGACTCCTGGATCTGGATGCTGGCGCTGCTGCTGGGGTGTTCGTCCCCCGCGCCGGCCGATGACGACGACGACGACAGCCAATCGGACGACGACGACGGCGGCGGGTCGTGGGCCAGCTCGGCGATCGACCCCCAGCCGATGGCGTTCCACTTCGGGAGCACGGCGGGCATGACCGCCGAGGACTTCGCCGACGAGACGATCGTGGTCCTGGGGGAGGGCCCCGACGCGACGTTTGCGGGGGATCTGCAAGCCGCAGGCAAGGAGGTCTTCGGCTGGGTCGACGCGGGCGCACCCCGGGCCCCCAGCGAGATCGACGGGCTCATCGGCGGCTTCGGCAGCATGGGGCTGGACGGCGTCGTGCTCGCCAACGTCGGCCTCGACGTGGTCGGGAACAACCAGGGCCGGCCGATCTTGTTCGCCAACACGGCGCGTGGCGCCGGCCTCAAGGTGATGCAGAGCGCCACGGATCCGGCCGACGTGGTGCACGAGATCGACGGTTTCGGGCAATCGCTGCAGGCGGGCGACCGGGTGCTCCTGTCCGGCTTCGGCTACGGCGGCGGCAGCTACCAGGATGCGGCCACGTGGCGCGCCCAGGTCGACGCCGCCATCGCGGGGGCGGCGCTGTGGGACGCCACGGTGGTGGCGACGACTCACGGAGGCGACGCCGCGGCGGGCGAGTACGCCTGGTGGTGCGCCTGGCTGGACGGCCTCGAGGCGGTCGCCTGGAGCAGCGAAGACTTCGGCACCGCGCAGGAGCTCACCTTCCCCGGTCCGTCCGACGGCGGCAACGCGTTCGCGGGCGCCGTGACCGAAGCGGGCGGCGGCTCGTGGAGCCGGGACACCGACACCGGGACGGTCATCGTCGACACTACCAGCCACACCGGCGCGTTCCAGTAGCCTCCTTCGAGTGAGGCGCCGCACCCTCGTCTTCCTGCTCGTACTGGCGGCGTTTCACGTCGTCGGCGACATGCGGTGGAACGGGCTGGACGACAGCATCCAGACGACGGACGCGAGCTACCACTACTCGCAGATCGCGGAGCGCGCCGCCGCCATCCAGCAGGGGCCCGCCGCCTTCGCCGAGCTGATGGCGCACGAGGAACGCCAGCGCTACGGGCAGGTCTGGTACGCGGTCGCGACCGTCATGGCGCTGATCGTCGATGCGCCGAACGTGGGGCACCTGCTGAACCTGCAGTCGATGCTGCTGTGGCCGCTGCTGCTGCTGCTGACCTACCTGCTCGCCGCGGAGTTGGCCCCCGAGGGACGCAAGGAGACCGCCGGCGTGCTGGCGGCGCTGGTGGCGCACGGACTCCCGGGGCTCACCAACTACGCGCGGGTGATCGTGCTGGACCTGCCGTTGACCGTCGCTGTCGCAGCGGCGGCGTGGCTCCTGCTTCGGCTGCTTCGGCTCGAGCCGGGGAGCGTGGCCTACCGGCGGGGGGCGTGGTTCGCGGCCGGCGCCTCGGTGCTCGCGATCGGGATCAAGGTCAACGCCGCCGCGTTCCTCGTGGGGCCCGCCTGGGTCGCGGTCCGGCCTCACGCTCAGGCGGCGTGGCGGGAGGATCGACGGAGGCTGCTGCTGGGGATCGGCGGCGCGGGGCCGGCGGGGCTCGCGGTGCTGCTCCTGGGGAGCCGCGGAGACGCCCTGATGGTGACGTTCCGGGACGCGACGTGGCCGGGCAAGGCGCTGGACTACGCCGACGCGGGGGCGCTGGGGTCGTGGCCCGCGGACTGGGCCGCGGGGGCGTGGAGTCACAGCTGGGAAGCGGCCTACTTCACCGTCCTGCAGACGTTCACCCCGGCGCTCCTGGTGGTGACGATCGCCGCCTACGCCTGGTTCTTCGGCCGGCGACGGGGCTGTGAGGACACCCTCGCACGAGCCCAGCGGGACGCGATCTTCTGGTGGTGGGCGATCCCGGTGATCGGCCTGCTGCTGCTGCTGCGCGGGCTGTACGACGAGCGGTACGCCCTCCCCTTGCTGCCCCAGGCGGCGGCCCTGATCGGGGTCGCGCTGGTCGAGTTGCCGGGCAAGCCGGTGGTGCGTCGGGCAGCCGCCGGCGCGGTGGTGCTGGGGGTGCTCGCGACACACCATCTGGTGAGCTTCGGTTCGCCGCCGGGGATTGCGTCGCGGGCGTGCGTGACGGTGCCGGGGTGGGCCGACAACGAGCGCATCGGGCGGTCGCTGTGGCTGTGCCCGATCTACCCCGCCTACGAGTTCATGGATCGGCCGAGCACGCCGCGCCAGCACCGGCAGCCGTTCGATGCGCTGGAGCGGGCCCTGGCCCCGACCCGTCGGGCGGTCGGACGGCCGCTGGGGGCGGTGTTCCTGGACGACCTGTACGAGCTCTTCTACGGCACGTTCCAGCGCAACCTGTTCGGGTGGGACGTGTTCCGCCACGAGGACCTGCTGCTGCTGACCCACTGCGCCGACGAGGGCTGGATGACGGCGAACCACGGCGGTCCCGAGGCGTTGGCGCGGCACATCCAGGAGTCGGCGGACGTGGTGCTGGCGCGCTGGGGATCGGCCCGCCCGGGCGAGCCGGTGCAGGGGCTGCGGTGCCGGATCCCGTGGGACGATGGGAGCTTCCGGATGGGCGGGTCGATCCCGCTGGAGGACGGCACCCAGATCCGGTGGTGGACGCGGAGCCCGCCCCGTGAGTGAGGAGCTGATCGGCCTGATCGCGTGTGCGGGGGCGGCGGCTGCCGTGGGGCTGCGTTGGCACCTGGCGCGGGTCGGGAAGCCGACGAAGCCGGCGACGATCCTGCTGATCGTGCTCGCCGCGGTGGTCTACATCAGCCACCTCCACCCGCGGCTCGCGGCCCACGCGGTGGGGGCGGCGCGGGCGCCCTACCACTACGTGCTGGGGGCCAAGTACTACGACGAGCTGGGGCACTTCGGGCTGTACCGGATGACTCTGCTGGCGGGCGAGGAGACGGGCGCCTTCAACGTGGGGGCGATCCCCCGGATCCGGCACCTCGAGGACTACACGTTCGTGTCCTCGGACGAGGCGCTGGAGCAAGCGTTGCAGGAGCGCCCCGAGCGCTTCACAGAGGCGCGGTGGGCGTCGTTCAAGGCGGACGTCGTGAGCCTCGCGGCGGAGCGGGACACGACGAACTGGAACAAGTACCTCCAGGACCACGGCTACAACCCGCCGCCGGTCCGGAACCTGCTGCCGGGGCTGCTGCTGCGGTTCCTCGATCTGGACAGCGACGGGCAGGTGCTGGCGATGCTGCTGCTGGACCTGCTGTTGTTCCTGGCGGTGCTGGGGGTGATCGGGCTGGTGTGCGGGGCGGACCCTCCCCTGCTGGTCTTCATTTTCGTGATGACGGCGTGGTTCAGCGAGAGCCAGCTGGTGGGCAACTTCCTGAACTACCTCTGGCTGGCGGCGCTGCTGGGGGCGATGGCGGCGCTGCGAGCGGAGCGGTTCCGAACGGCCGGCGCGCTGTTGGGGGTCGCGGCGGCGTTCCGGGTGTTCCCGTTGTTGTTGATGGCGGGGCCGCTGCTGCTGCTGGCGGGCGGGCTGGTGCGGCACCGCTCGGTCTCGCGCGACGTGGCGGGGGTGGTGCTCGGCTTCTTCGGGGTGGTGGCGGCGCTGGGGGCGGTGGGGCTGACCCAGGGCGGCGGCCCGGAGGCGACGGGCGAGTTCATCGCCAACATCGGCCTGCACTCGGACGGGATCCGCTGGGACAACAACAAGCTGGGGTTGCGGAGGGCGGTGGCGGACCTGCCGTGGGACCACGCGGGGGGGCGGCACGCGCGGCAGAAGCGGGTGGAGGACCATCGGTGGATCCACGGCGGCCTGCTGATCGTGCTGCTGTGGCTGATGGCGGCGGCGGTGAGCACGTCGGAGCGAGGCCGGCGGTGGGCGATCCCGCTGGGCCTCGCGACGGTGTTCGGGCTGCTGACGCTGTCCCGCTACTACTACCTCGCGCTGGCGGTGCTCCTGGTCGCAGGCCCAAAGGAGCGCGACGAAGGCTTCACCGCGGCGGCCGCGATCGGGTTGATGCTGGTGAACGTTGCGTGGCTGCTCCCGGGGCTCCTGGGCGGGGGGCGGACGGCGACGTTCTCGATCGGCGCGAAGGCGATCGGGCTGTTGCTGGTGGTGCTGCCGATGGTGCTGTTGCAAGGCGCCTCAGCGCCGCGCGCTGCGCGACGCTGATGCGTCTTGCTAGCTACAACAACCCTCGACCACCTCCACCAATTGATCCCGCTCGACCTCCGTCATCACATCCACGATCCCACTCGGCCACAGGATCTCCAGCGTCTCGATCCGCTTGATCTCCCCCAGCCCGAAGTGCATCACCAGCTCGTCCTGGCTGTGGGCCGAGCTGCCCCCCTTGACCTGCCGCATACGCATCACGCCGTCGTCCGTCGTCGCGCGGATCAGCGTGCCGATGGCGGAGCCGTTGCTGGTCGTCGCGGACAGCTTCACCGACAGCCAGGCGCGCGTGTTCGCCGAGTCGTTCCGGTACAGCTTCAGGCTCCCGCCGTTGTTCACGAACAGCAGGTCCACGTCCCCGTCGCGGTCGTAGTCCGCCGTCGCGGAGCCCCGTGAGCTGTTGGCGCCACGCAGCCCCGCCGCCGCCGCGATGTCCACGAACGTGCCGTCGCCCTGGTTGTGGAACAGGTGGTTGACGCCGCCCTGCACCGCCACGAACAGGTCCTCGTAGCCGTCACGATCCAGGTCGAAGAAGCTCACGCCCCAGCTGAACGATCCCTCGACCCCCGACTCGGGCGCCGTGTTGTCATCGAATCGGCCGTCGCCCTGGTTCAGGTACAGCACGTTGCCCAGCGGCTGCGCGTCGAACTCCGTCCGGTAGATGTCCGAGATGTAGAGGTCCCAGTCCCCGTCCAGGTCGATGTCGGCCGTGTCGATCCCCATGCCGCCGCCGCTGTCGTCCCCGATCCCGGGCATCGAGCCGTCGCGGTCGATCTCCTCGGCGAAGTTGCTCTGGGTCGTGTTCCGGAACAGGAAGTCCTCGTGCCACGGAGTCGGCTCGTGCACGTTCACCACGTACATGTCGGGCCACTGGTCGTCGTTCAGGTCGGCCCCCAGCCACGCCAGCGCGGGCCGGTTCAGCAGCGGGTCCCCCTCGACCGACGAGTTGATCCGAGCCGTGATCGTCACGTCCTCGAAGGTCCCGTCGCACAGGTTCCGGTACAGCGACGAGCGGTTCCCCGGATGCCCCGCCGCCTGCAGCGCCATGTTGCCCACGAACAGGTCCACGCAGCCGTCCCGGTCGTAGTCGAACCAGCCCCCCGTCATGCCCCGGCGGCCCGAGTACGAGTTCGCCAGCGGCTCGGCCGGCTCATCCGCCACGCCGGCGTGCGCCGCCACCTCCTCGAAGCTCACCTCCCCGTCCTCGACGAAGCGGTTGCGCAGCAGCAGGTTCGGCGGCCCGTCGACCTCGTTGGCGGTGAACAGGTCGAACTGCTCGTTGGTCACCTGCACGTACAGGTCCTCGTCGCCGTCGTTGTCGTAGTCGGCGAACACGGCGCCGGCCTGCTCGTGCTGAGCCAGCTCCGGAAGCAGACCGTCGACCCGCTCGAAGCTGCCGTCACCGAGGTTTCGGTACAGGTGGGCGTCCCGGTTGTGGCCGTTCACCGCGAACACGTCGGGCCAGCCGTCGCGGTCGAAGTCGATCCAGGCGACGCCCAGGTTGTGCAGGGTCGACCCGCTGTAGGTCTCGCCGCTGAGGCCGGCGTCCTTGCCCACCTCGACCAACGCGATCTCGGGGTGGGGGGCCGCGCAGCCCGCGACCGCCAGCGACAGGAGCAGCGCGGACCGACTCAACGTCAGCCTTGTTCCGCCGAGTCGCTCTCACCGTTGTCGGTCAGGTTCTCCAGGATGTGCCGGGAGATGCCGAGCGCCATGAGCACGGTGTTGGCGACGTTGCGGACGGACGCTTCGACGTCGAGGGCACCATCGCCGCCGTATTCGGGCTGGTGCGCGTCGATGAGCGCGATCTTGTTGCTGCCGAGCTTGGCCTTGAGCAGCTCGACGCTGGGCTGGACGTGGTCCACGTAGAAGTTGTAGCGCCGCTCCAGCATCTCCGGCGTGTCGTCGACCCGCTTGCGGCCGAGGGCGCGCCGGTGCATCTCCGTCTTGCTGACGGACAGGTGCACCACCTTGATGATCGGAATGCCCAGCCGCCGCGTCATGTCGAGCACGTGCTGGGCCGCGACCTCGGTTCGGGGGTAGCCGTCCAGGAGCAGCACCGCTTCGTGGCGGGTGGCGCGCTCGGAGATGACCCCCTCGATGATGTGCTCGGACCAGGCATCGGGGACGAGCAGGCCGCACTCGACGCAGTACTCGAGCCAGTCCAGCTCGGTCGGCTTCTTGCCGTACTTCTCCGTCAGCTCGGCGTAGCTCTTGGCCTTGACGACGACCGCCTCGTCCTCGTGGTCGAAGATGCAGCGGTCGGGCCAGATGCCGTACGCCTCGCCCAGGGCCGATCGGAAGGGCGCCTCCGACCGGGCGCGGGTGATCGTCTCACGCAGCGCGTCGCCCATCGAGATGTGGTGGCTGCTGGGCAGGTGCAGCGTGCGCCGGAGCGCCTTGGCGACCTCCCCCTTCCCGCAGGACGAGGGGCCGGAGAGGATGACGATGCCGCGGCCCTTGGCCCGGACCGAGACCACGAGGCCCAACGCGGTGGAAGGACGGGACGGAGCGGGATCGATGTAGCGCACGGCGGCGTACTAACAGATCAACCGCCCTCACTCCACTCCATCCGTCAGGTCGGCCCGCAGGCGCGCGAGCAGATCGGGGGCTGCGCCGTCGTCCGCCAGCTGCAGCGGGCCGTCGACGACGATGTCGGCGCCGAGCTCGAACACCGCCAGCGACACGTTCCGCTTGAGCTCCAGGCCCCCGCCGATCTTCTCCAACTCGGGCAGGCTCACCTGCTGCAACGCGGCGTTGTCCTGCATCCAGATCGGCCCCCCCACCTCCCGCAGCCGGGGCGCGTCGATCCGGTCCAGGCGGGGGTTCTCCCGCAGCTCGAAGTCGCCGCGCACCGAGGTCAGGGCGGGCAGCTCGACTTGGGCGATGGCGCCGTTGGCCTCGAAGTCGAAGAAGCCGCCAGCGGTCTGGAGCGCGGGAAGCTCCACGGACGCGAGGCGGGCGTTGCTGTCGATGAAGAAGCCGCCGCCGACCTCGGTCAGCGCAGGCAGCGCGACGTGCTCCAGCGCGTCGTTGCCTTCGATCCCGAACCACGACACGACGCGGTTCAGCGAGCTCAGATCGACCGACGTCAGCGCGGCATTGGGGTAGATCTCGACGAAGTGCCCGACCTCGGCGAGGGCCGGCGCCGACAGCGTCTCCAGCGCCTCGTGATCGGCGACGACGAACGCGCTGTCGACCTGCACGAGCGCGGGAAGCTGCAGCACCCGGAGCGACTCGTTGCCCCGCACCTCCAGCGTGTCCCCCACCCGCGTGAGGGCGGGGAGCACGACCTCGGTCAGGTCGGCGCTGGTCCGGATGCGGAGCGTGCCGCCGACCTCGGTCAGGCAGGAGAGCCGAATCGGTCCTTCGATCTCGGCGCCCTCGATCAGCAGGTCCCCGGGAACCACGCCCCCGGCCTCGCACACCCCAGCGAAGTCCGCGTGAGCCGTCACCACCACCGCGTCGGGCACGCCGCCCCCGACCGAGGGCGGCGCAGGAGCGGGCACGAGGGCGCCGTGGAGGAACCACCCCCCGACCAACCCGACGGCTGCGCACACGGCGCCGATGGCGGCTTCGTTCTTCACCGTGGCAACCTACCGGGCGATGGGCGACGCCACCAAACTCGCGCTCCTGATCATCCTGGTCGGCTGCCAGCCAAACCCCGTGCCTGATGAACAGACCCCCGATCCGGAATCCACAGACCCCGCCGCCCCCACCCTCGGCCACGGCGACCCCCTCCTCGGCATCCCCGACGGCGCCGAAGAATTCGTCACCGGCCCCCGCATGCGCGGCACGGTCGTCAACGGCGCCGATGTCCGCCCCCTGGGCGGCTTCACCCTCATCGAACACGGCGTCCACGCCCCGAACCCCGCCCAGGTCACCGGCGAGGACGGCGTCTTCCTCGTCGACCTGACCGACGAAGCGACCCCCGCCTTCGCCGTCACCCGCGAGGGCTGGGTGCCGACCATCATGCTGACGTCGGACCAGGGCCGGCTCTACTTCAAAGGCGAGTTCAAGATCGAGATGTTCGAGCGCGCCGACGAAGAGGACGCGTACCTCGAAGAGACCGGGGCCACCCGCGACTGGAGCCAGGGCCGGGTGGTGCTGAACTTCCAGCCGCTGGGCTCCGCCACCCGGGTCCGAGGCGAGCTCCAGGCGCCCGGCGTGATCGCCTTCCGGTACAACGCCGACGACACCCTGCTCGCCGGCGACACCTTCGACGAGGACCCCCTCATCGGCGAGATCGTCTACCCCGACGTGCCCCCCGGCGAGTGGCCCGTCGTCATCACCGCACCGGACGGGCTGGACTGCCGCGGCCCCACCACGGTGCCGGTGGAAGCGGGGACCTACACGCGGGTCTACTTCTTCTGCCGCTCGGACGCCCTGTGGAAGTCCGACCCCGGCGGCCAGGGCGACGGCTCATGAGCGCAGCGCTGTTCGTGCTCGGGGCGCTCGCCCTCAGCCTCGCGGTGTTCGTGCTCCCGGGCGTGATCGCGGCCCGGCTGGCGCTCCCCGAAGGGGGCTACGACAACGACGAATCCGCGGCTCTGCTGGCGACCGCGTGGGGCTTTGGGATCGTGCCGTCGATCGCGTTCTGGCTGCACCTGGTGGGCGGACCGAGCTACTCCCTGGGGCTCGTGGGAGCGGCCGCGGGGGCGCACGTGCTGGTCGCGATCGGGGTGGAGGTCAAGCGACGTCGGGCCAAGCTCGCGGCCGGCCCGACGTGGTGGACGGCGCCGCTGCGGGGGGCGCTCCCGGTCGTCGGCGCGGGGCTGCTCCTGGGGGCGTTCCTGTTCGTTCGATTCGACGCCTCGGCCCTCGCCCCGGAGAACTCCTGCATCGTCAGCGCGGCCCTGACCGCGACCGGGTTCAAGGGGGACGAGGTCAACCTCCTGACCGACAACGTGGAGGACGCGCGGCTGGGTAACACGGGCGTGATCGCAGGCCTCCTCACGGTCTGGCAGCAGCCCGCCTACCGAGCGCTCCACGCGATCTGCGGGCTGCTCCTGGTGCTCGCCGGGTTCGTGCTCGGACGCCGCACCGGGGGCACCCGGGCGGCCGGCTGGATCGGGGCCGTCGTGCTGGCCGCAAACCCGTGGGTGCTGGGGCTTCCCCAACCGGACGAGAACCTGATCGCGCTGGCGTGGGCCTCGGCCGGGCTCGCGCTGTTCCTGGCCCGCCGTCCCCCCTGGTTTGCCGCTGCGATGCTGCTCGGGCTGGCGGCGACGATGCGCCACGTCTACGTGCTCGGCCTGCCCGCGATCGTGCTGTACGCGGTGACGGATCGGGACGGCAAGAAGGCGATGGGGGCGCTGGTGGCGGGGGTCGGGCTGTCGACCCTGCTGGAGAACGTGCACCACGCCCTCGCCCTCGGATCCGTGTTCCGGTTCGAGAGCAACGCCCAGTTCCCCGCGTTCGACTACGCCTTCGGCCTGCGCTGGGAAGGGATGATGAACTGGCCGCTGCACAGCGAGATCGTGCGGACCCCGCACGTGCCCCTGCCGACGTTCGCGATGTGGCCGCTGTGGGTCGCCGACCACCTGGGGCTGCTCCTGTTCTCGACGCTGGCGCTGGGCTTCGCCGTGGGGTGGGCGCGGGACCGGCGGGAGTGGCTGTTCTGGTTCGGCCTGCTGGCGCCGTGCACGGGCATGCTCGCGCTCCAGGAGTCGTGGGACTTCCCCAACAAGATGGGCGTGCTGGTGATGCTCGCGACCCCGATGGCGGTGTGGGCGGCGGACGCCGTGGGGACCCTGCGCAAGGCCCCGAAGGTCTCGACCGCGGTGATCCTTGTGCTGGCAGCGGGCGGCTGGTTCGGGGCCCGAGCGGCCTCGGACGTCGCCATCCCCGCGGACGCCCGGTACTTCGAAGTCTTCCCCGAGACGGCCCCCGACACCGCCTCCTTGCTGAGCTTCGACCAGGCCGAAGCGACGGACGTCGGCCTGCTCCCCGATCTCCACCGACTGGCGCGGTCGGCCCCGTTCCTGTCGATGCGGAACCTGCGCGCGATGGGGGCCGAGTTGAGCTCGCCCGCGGTGGTTCCCGACCAGCACCCCTGGGGCTGGTTCCCCGGCGAGCCGCCCCCGCGGGGCGAACCCGTCACCCTGGCGATCTCGTTGACCGACGACGTCGCGCGCACCCTCCCCACCGTCCGCGTCACCGACGAGCCGCCGCACTTCGAGGTGACGGCCGACGCCGACGGACAGCCGACGCTGCACCGGGCTGCGGGGTTGGAGGTCGGCTGGGCCGAGCGGGACCTCACAGTCTACG
>PVBE010069369.1_pt1 | contig 11741 bp, 25 predicted proteins | sample 1631181 | NCBI WGS metagenome assembly PVBE01 (sample SAMN08397723, study PRJNA350692) | Marine metagenome, whole genome shotgun sequencing project. | isolation source: water | place: Pacific Ocean | collected 2012-04 | reverse complement strand
TTATTTGGTCAGTTGAATAATTTAAATTATTTTCTCTTTTGAACTTATCAACAATTGCTTTTTTTAATTCTGGAGTTCCATCAACTGCAGTATATTTGGTATCTCCGTCTTTAATTGCTTTTATTGCTGCATCTTTGATATTTTCTGGTGTATCAAAATCTGGCTCTCCCGCTCCTAATCCTATCACATCTTTTCCAGCTGCTCTTAATTCTCTTGCTTGTTCATATTTTTCTGTTGCTTCTTGTCCTAATTTATGTGGACTTCTATGTATGTTTGCATTAAAATACCAATAATAACTATACTCCATAATAACTTTTGCTGGAGTCATTGTGGTTGCCGCATTATCTAAATATACGTGATCTTTATATTCCGGAAAGTAGCGTTTGTACATTGTCCATATTTCGTTTAAAGGTTAAATGTTTTATTGCAGGAAAAATATTTAGTATACTGTCTATCAATCCATGAAGCAATATTTCTTTTGTGTTTTCAATGCCTCTAGTATTCATGTAATACATTTGATTAGTATCAAACGTCGACATTGTACATCCGTGTCTACAAGAAACATCCTTGTTATCTATTACTAAGTTTGGCTTGGCATTAATTTCTCCTGTTTCTGCTAATATATAATTTTTTATATCCATGTCAGCATCAACATTTTTACCAGTTAGTGGAATAGTAATTTGACTAGTAAAGTTTATTTTGCTATTAGTACTTGCAATATTTTTACAAACAATTTTAACTTTAGTGTTTGCTTCACAAACTACATCTGTTGCAATATCAGTTTCGCCTTCATTACATGTTGTAACAGTAAGTAAATTAAATTCAACACCCTTTTTAACATAAATGAGTGTGTCAACTGCATCATTTGTTTTGGCAAATAATCCATATGTTGTATTTTTATCTATTGTTATTTCTTTACTATCTGGCAATACATCATATAACATTATAACCTTGTTTCTGTATTTTTCTTAACATGCTTTTATCGTATGTTCTTAATACACCTTCTTTGATTACATGTACTTTGGTTATATTTAAAAAGTCGTACAATTTAAAATTATGACTTATAATAAGTGCTGATTTATCACCGGTTAAGTAATCACGTAATGTCGCACCTATTGAATTTATTGCATCAATATCTAAGCCACTATCTATTTCGTCTAACAAAACACAAGTTGGTTTTAAATGAAACATTTGCATTATTTCATTCTTCTTTTTTTCTCCACCACTTGCATTATAATTTACTTTACGTTTATACCAACCTTCTCCTAATCCAAACTTATTTGAGAAGTCGTTATATGTGTTAATAATGTCACGAACAGTAGTTTCTTTGCCAAGATTTTTTTTGGCTTCTTTAATTAAAGCCATATTACTAACGCCATCAATTTCTACAGGATTTTGAAAGCTCATAAACATTCCGTGTTTTGCTCTTTCATGTACTGGCATATCTGTTATATCTTTATCGTTAAGAAATACACGACCGGATATATCAAATTCCTTACCCATAATAACATTAAGCAAAGTACTTTTACCAGAACCATTTGGTCCTAGCAAAGCATGTACTTCGCCTTTGGGTATTTTAAAATTAGCGTTTTTTATTATTGTATTGTTTTCTGCTCTAACTTGCAGATCTAATATTCTCAGCACGTCGTTCTTGTTCTGCTCGTTGTTTACATTCTTCGGCGGCACTTTCAGCAAGGATTGCGTCAATCTTATGCATTTCAGCCTGGAGAGCTGATCTTTCAGCCATGTATCTGGTTCTTTCACTTTCTTTTAATATCATCCTATTGTGTTTTCAAGTTGAACAGCCATTAATTTATTTGCCTCTGCGGCAAATTCAAGTGGCAAGTTGTTAAATACCTCTTTACAAAAACCATTAACTAAAAATGTACTTGCTTGTTCGGGATCATATCCTCTGGATTGCAAGTAAAATAATTGTTCCTCGCTTAGTTTACTTGTTGTTGCTTCGTGTTCAACAATAGCAGAAGGCTGTTTGCTTTCTATGTAAGGTAATGTTACTGCTGAACTATCATTATTTAATATTAAACTATCGCATTGGGTAAAATTTCGTGCATTGATTGCACTTTCGCCTATTCGTACAAGTCCTCTATATGCATTTGAACTTTGCCCTGCTGATATGCCTTTGCTAATAATAGTACTCTTGGTGTTCTTACCAAGATGGATCATCTTTGTTCCTGTGTCGGCAACTTGTTTATTGTTTGTAAGTGCGACTGAGAAGAATTCTCCTGTGCTATCATCCCCTGACAATACGCAACTAGGATACTTCCAAGTAATACTAGAACCAGTCTCAACTTGGGTCCAAGATATTTTGCTTCGCTTGCCGGAGCAATGACCTCTCTTTGTAACAAAGTTATAAATGCCACCATTACCTTTTTCATCGCCCGGATACCAATTTTGTATTGTACTATATTTAATTTGTGCATCGTCAAGAGCTACTAACTCTACAACCGCGGCATGTAATTGGTTTTCATCACGCATCGGTGCCGTGCAACCTTCTAGGTATGATACATATGATTGTTTGTCGGCTATAATGAGTGTTCTTTCAAATTGCCCTGTGTTCCTTTCATTAATCCTAAAATACGTACTAAGCTCGAGAGGACAACGTACACCAGGAGGAATGTACACGAAACTGCCATCAGTAAAGACACAACTATTAAGGCAAGTCCAGTAATTATCGGTAATAGGAACAACTGTTCCCAGATAGTGTTTAACCAAGTTAGGATGTTGTTGTACTGCATCATTAAAACTCCCAAATATAATTCCTAATTCACTTAATTTTTCTTTATAGGTAGTTGCTACACTAACAGAATCAAACACCGCATCAACTGCTACACCTGCAAGGGCCTCTCGCTCATGTAATGGAATGCCTAAACGTTCAAAATCTCTAAGGATTTCTGGATCTACTTCATCCAAACTTTTAGGACGTTTTTTAGGGCGAGAAAAATAATGTATGTCTTGGAGATCAATAGTAGGCACATTAAAACTAGGCCATTTTGGTTGTTGCATTCTTTGCAACATCTTATATGCTTTTAACCTATATTTTAATAACCAGGAAGGTTCGTTGTTCTTTTGTGAGATAGTCTTAATTATATTTTCATTAAGACCTTTTTCTAAAACCTCACTCTCAACTTGTGTGATAAAACCTGCTTCATATCTTTTATTGACTATCTCCGTTAATTCTGTCATTAACAATATCCCAATTAATAATCTTCCAAATGTTTTTTAAATATTTTGTTTTGTCATGTTGATAGTCTAATGCCCATGCATGTTCCCACCAATCAACAATCATAGCAACATTATCTACTACTTTGTGATTTTGTATTGTTTTAATATTGCCATTAGTATCTAAATAAATCCAACCTGATCCTTGTATTCCCATTGCTTCGCCAATAAAACGACTTTGGAAATTACTAAATGAATCATGTTTATCTTTAATTAATTCTAGTACTGCATCATTTGGTTTGTTTACACCTGTTGATGTTTTTAATTGTTCAAAAAACAAATTATGTAAAAATGCACCTGCTACTTGAAATGTTGCAGAACTGTCATCGTTTGCTTTTTCAACGTAACTTTTATGCAATTTACCGTAATGATAATCCAATGTTGCTTTAGACATTACAGGTTCTAATCCGGTTCGCTTATAAGGTAACTTTACTTGTACAACTTTTTCTTTAGTTGCTTCTTGGATTAGTTGTCTATCCGTTTCAATCTGTTGTTGTAAATATTCTTTAAGTGTATTCATATACGTACTTATCTGATCATTTTATGCAGTTTAAACCAAGCGGCAAGTGTATGATCTTTAAATCTTACATGAAAAATGTCGCCAAGTTTGGCGTTTGTAAATGTATAATCTACATTTGGTTCGCCAAATTTCTTCATTACTTTAATAAACTCCTTATTTTGTGCTTTAATACTATTGTAAGGAGCATTTAATTTAACCATCACACTATACTTCCATTCGTCGTTAGGTGATACTGGTATCATGTCGTTTAAAACTTCCAAACTACTCATTTATTTTAGTTATCTACGTCAAGTTAAAATAAACTACTCAGTTATTTTAGTTATCTACGTCAAGTAAGTCCTCGTTCCATTCTCTGTGTCCTTCACGCCAAGCCATATTACTTTGTGTTTCACGAACTTCTACTCTGTAACACCAAAGTCTTTCTGCTTCACCTGGTCCCCACATATCAGGAATAAACACTCCATTCATATATTTGTATAACATTGAAGAAAGACCTTCACAACCAAGTTTTGGTAATACAGTAAGTTTTGCTAATCCTGCTTTTTCTAACTGTTTGTAAAGATCCATGTGTGGCTCATCTTCTGCTACCAACAATGTGTGATCGAACATGTCATCTAAAAAACTTTTAAGTTCGCCTAGTCCACCATAATCAGCAACCCAATTTCTAACGTCTAAATGATCTGTTCCAAAAAAGAATCGCATAGTAAAACTATAACCATGAATAATATTACAATGACTGTCTGCTTTCCATTGTCTATATGCACATGGAAATTTATCAACGTATTCTTTTGTACTATTATATTTGTATGTTCTTGGTTCTCTATTTCCTAATTTAACTGTACTCATTTTTTTACATCCTGTATATTTAATTTTTTGAATGCTCTTTGCAATCCAACTATCTGATTAAAACAATCATATAATGCATGATGCTTCCACTTATTTGGAGCCTCTGCATTAGTCATTTTCATCATTGTTCGTGAATCCTTTACTTGCCAAAACATCCATCTAAATCCTTTACCAGATACTCTGTGTGCATGTTCAAGTATAGGATAGTCAAATGTACTACCATTTGCCCAATAATGATCTACTCCACTACAAAATTTATATAAACCTGTTAATGCTTCTGCTAACGGAACTCTATCTTTTGAATTAAATGCTTCCTCTTTTATATGCTCTTCTTGTTTTGCCCACCATTCCATTGTTGGTTCACTAATATCAAATTCGTCACCTTGTGATTCAATATCAATGCGAGCATAATATGTTGGTAATTTTACAGTTCCATTTGGACAAGCATCCTCGTCGTTATTAAACGGATTAAATTTAACTGCACCTACTGAAAGAATTAGGGCGTTAGGCAATGTGCTTAACGCCTCTAAATCTATCATAATATGATTATTTGTAAGGTTCTCCACGCCAGCCTATTCGAATAAGGTCCAATCGGATGTCATCTCCGATACATCCTTCGTTACCTGAGCAGTAATAGTCGAGGTAATCTCCGCCACGGGCTCTGAGTGTGCTGACAATGCCCCCAGCATAACGCCAACTACAAGACCAATAGTCAGCATCCTGTTTACTGCTATGTATAACAGAATCATGAAACCACTTAGTATTACATAAAGCGGCATAGAGTCGCCTAGAATATCCATCATCTTTCCTCACTTTATCTTTGATGGGTTGACAATCAATCAGATCCCTTTCGAGATCCGGGTTAAGAGTTATTGCATTCATTATACAGTATTTAGATAATAATGTCAATCACTCACTTCTTCTACAGATGCCAGCAAAGGAAAATTATTTTGTTTTGCGGCATGTACTGTATCTTGGGCTTTCGTTTCTGCTATTTCGTATCTGTATACTCCAGCAATTCCTTGTCCTTTTTCGTGTACGTCTAACATTATTCTATTGGCTGTTGCTTCATCTTTTCTAAAAATAGTAATAAGACACCACACAACAAAATCCATCGGAGTATAATCATCGTTATGCAATACAACGGCAAAATTTTTTGGCCTCTTTAATTTGTGCTTTTGCTTAGTAGTTGGTTTCCTATCTAATAGCTCTGTCATTTTTTAGTTTATCTATGACAAAATCCTTTTCACAAATTCCGCCATGCTTCTCGATTACTTTGTTAACGAGTTCAACAGGTACATAACCATAAACAGTATCTATTGGATCATCTTCATTTTCAGCCCATTCCAATAGCATATCTTCAACCATATTTGGATAACCAATTTCAACCTCATCATACTTGTCTGCTATTTCTTTTGGACTACTATATAATGTTGGACCTGCTTGTATAGAAAATTGAAAACCATCTTTACATTTTAATAATCTAGTTGTTCTACAAAATTCTCCATTAACATGTCTAAAACTTCGTATCCAAGTATTAGCCCAATCTGTTACGACAGTACTACCCATTCATTTAGTTCTCCATAAACCAAGGCTTTGAGTTATACCTATCAAGTTCTTCTTCAAAGTGTTTTAAGAAACTATCGTAGTTTACAAGAGCATCACGCTTTTGTTGTTTGGTGTGCATTTTCTTTTCCAAATTCCAAGTTTCATCATAATTAGGAAATAAAAATTTAAAATCCTTATCTGGACCTTGCAAGTCTTCATATGCTATTACATGATCCCATTCAAACAAATTGTACAAAATTCTTTTTGACCAAACATTATCTCTTATTCTAGCTCTAATTATTTTTATATGTTCGTTATGATTATAAAATAATTCTTTTAATACAGGTGCATGTTCTATTTTTTTTATATTTGCAGTATCTGTTATATCCATAATTATTTTGCTTAACAGTTGATCTTCAATATCATTGCGATATAAAAATATTTTTATTGCATCATCAGGAATAACATCATTTACTATTTCAATAAAACTTTTAATATGTCTTGGAAAAAGTCTTAGTACATAATTTGGATAATTATGGAATGTACTAAAAGGCGATGGAGTTAATTCAACTTGTGCATCTTTGTCTACAGTTTGCATAAGGCATCGATGCAATCCGTTTGCAATATAAGTGCTTCCGCTTCTGCTATTGGCAAATAATAAAATTTTCAATTTTTGTCTCCAATCAGTTACGACATCACTATCCATGCCCAACCCCATACAACTAACGGGAGAGCATAAAACCATAATTCTAAATATTCCATTCTACCTCCTGTACTGACATTACTGAAACACCTTCGCATAAAGCCGCAAAGAAATTTGCTTGTTTAATGGCATCACCGATATCTACGGCTTTAATAATTTGCTTATCTACCATTGTGTCTACTAAAAATTTAATTTCAAAAACTTTCATAATGTACAAATAAGGGAATATGCAAGTGCTGAAAGAAGGAACATACTAATATAACCTATGCCAATAAGCAATAATCCAGATCCTATCCAATCGCACCATTCAATTAATGTGTCTATCATAAATCCTCTTTGGGAACTACTTGGTACCCACCTTTGTTATAGGCAATGCTAACTGCAAAGCCTTCTGGAACTTTTACTTCTTTATTTCTTTTAACTTCTCCACCTTGTCCTGCTCCGCCCATCATACGTTCTACAAAGTTATCTGGTATTTCGTCTAATGGACTTGTTCTGCGAAACGGCTCTGGTTCTGGACGAGCAAGTGATCCTTTGTTAACCCCGCGAACTGGATTAACAGGTGGATCATTTTCATATTCTACAGTACAACCTGATAAAATTCTTTGTTTCATTTAACCTTTATTAGTTCAACGTCGTCACCAACTTTTTTAGTTTTTATATAACCATTTGCTTCAAGCATATCTAAAGTTGCACCAGCAACTTTATCACATGCCCTATTCCAAGCAAAATGATAACCTAATAACGTTCCTATTGCATAAACTAATATAAACCAAAAATAAATCTCCATACTACCTATTTAAACGAATAGTTAACAAAATTGTCTACTTCTTTTTGTAGACAGTGATTAAACCTTTTTTCACGAGCAATATCTTCAATGATTTTTTCCTGCAACCTGTCCCACTCTTTTTGCTTTTCAGTAGGACTCATTGCCATCCATTGATCCCACAAAATACCACGTGGTCTAAAACCATTTGCGTCTTTAAAATGGTCGGAATATGTATCGTCATCGTATGTAAATTGAGTTTTGTTCTCCTTGCGGACTATTTCTGCTTGTAACTGTTTCCAGTATTTGGCAATTTTCATATTACCAAATTTATCCTGCTTACGAGCGATTGCCATTTGCTTAACGGAAAGTGAACGCCCTTTAAGGATATGTTTTGCAAAGGAAGAAAGGATTTCTGCATCAAATGCAGTAAACCCAATACCATTGGCTTTGTGAGTGGAATCTGAGCTCTGTTCATCAAGCTCTTGGTTATTGAAAATGACTATTAAGGCACGTTCTACAGCCTTGTCATTATTTTCGAGGAGTTCAACAATCTTACTTTTAGTCCAACTTTTGTAACCACTTTCAATTGGCATACTTGTCTCCTAAGCAAGTGTTAACTAAATTTAACTTATACAAATATTATACAGTATTTGTATAAAATGTCAACCTTTTTATTCGTAAAATCTTCTGTAAGTTTCTTCTATTGCTTCTTCTTGTGACATACCTTCCTCTATACACTCTTCGTACAAATAAATTGGTATATAGATAAGTTGCCTTAATTTTTCATAAACTTCTTTAGAAATATGTACTCGTAGCATTTTCTGCTTCTATTAACTCTTGCTCTTCGCAGTCGTCATACATGGGTTGCATTTCGGCTTCGAAGAATTCTGCTTGCATTTTGGCTTCTTCAAAATCCATTGTATCGTTTGCAAATGGATCGTCGACTTGTTCTTCTAGCAATTCTTCGTGGCGTAATTCGTTTAACCAATCGTTTGCTAAATGGCTCATACTTCCTCCTCTATTACATGTGGAATTGCTTCAATTTCATCATTAAAAAAGTTAGGCTGTCCTGAGCAACGAACTTCGACCCATTCACCTGTATGGTCTACAAAAGATTTCTTTCCCCACTTTCTTAACCACAAAATTCCTTGTTCTACTTCTGTCATACAAACCTCATTAAGTTTATGATTTCGTTTTAACTGTTTCTTTGTTCTCTCTAAGAGATCTAACGTCATACAAACTTTACTTTATGTTTGAGTTTACGATTGTAGAGTTTTTTGCTCTTTTTAATAAACGGTCGTTGTCTTGTAACTAACATTATAATGCTCCGGAAAAAATATATTGATCCATAACTGCCCAAACTTCGTGTGGTAATTCTGCCCACCTGCAAAACTTAATAAAGTTTGTAAACATAAATTGATTAAATGGTTCGTTTACTAGACTAAGCAAATAACCTAAAGTAATTCCTACTACTAATATGAATAATGTTTTCATACTAAGGAATCTGATTTAAAAAGGGTTATTGTATGTGTAACATTTCGTATGTTCCATCGTTCCCAAATAACTTTACCGAATTCGTCTTCGTCTACTCCGATAAGTGCAAATGTTTTAAAAACTTGGGCTGGACGGTATCCATCCATGGTATGTAAAGTGTGGGTGGCGCCTTGATATTCTGACCACGTGCAAGGTGCGCCAATATTGCAAAAGTGCCTTAAACCTGCGTCAACTTCGTTAAATTCTACGTTGGATTTTTGTAATTGGGCTTGTGGCATATGCATCTCCTGTGCAAGTGTTTAACTGTTATAAACAATTATACTATCACAGGAGATAAAAGTCAACCGTTTTTTTCAAATAAAACTGAAATTGATTCGTCGTGGTTTATTCTTCGGATTGCTTCTGAGAAGATTCCTGCTACAGAAATTATGTCAATTCCTTGTGATTCTTCATTAGGTATTGTGTCGGTTATGTGCAGTTTCGCCAGTGATGTGTCTTTGCTCATCCTCTCTGCACCATCCTTGCTTAATACTCCGTGTGTTATATATGCTTCTACTATTTCGGCGCCTTCTCTTGATAATGCTTGTGCCGCCTTGATTAATGTTCCTCCAGTATCTACTATATCGTCGACTATTATACATTGCTTTCCCCTTACATTGCCAATGACATTCATTGCTTCGGACTCGTTAGCCTTATCTCGTCTTTTATCAATTATAGCAATATCACAATTTAATACCTTTGCAAGTGATCTTGCTCGTGGAACACCTCCTGCATCGGGAGAAACAATAACACCGTTTCCAGCAGTGGTCTTCATCATAGGACTTTTACTTAAACTGTTTGCAAATAACGGTTTTGATTTTAAATCATCTACAGGAATATCAAAAAACCCTTGTATTTGTCCTGCATGTAAATCCATTGTTAAAACACGATTAGCACCTGCGGTTTCAATCATGTTTGCTACCAATTTGGCAGTAATTGGTGTCCTTGATTTGGATTTACGGTCTTGTCTACCATAACCATAATAAGGTATTACGGCTGTTATTCTACCTGCACTTGCTCGCTTACAGGCATCAATTAAAACTAGCAATTCCATTAAATTATCATTTGCTGGATTGCATGTACTTTGTATTATAAAAACATCCTCGCCACGGACGTTATCTTTTACCTCCACCCAAATTTCATTGTCTGCAAACCGTGTAACTAATGTTTCAGTTAGTCCACCATTTGCTAAGTTAGCAATTTCCTCTGCTAATGGTTTATTTGAATTTCCTGCTATTAACTTCATTAAAGTGTCTCCGTAAAATATGTTGAGAAGTTGTATTGGTTTTTCTTCTTAAAAAGATAATTCCATAACCATTTGTACCAAGGTACCACCCCGGTCTCAAACGTAAATATTTTACCTTTTGGTTTTGAATTGTATATATTAACATCGTCGATATATGCATAACTTTCTGCTTGTTTGGGATTAAATTTCTTCTCCCATGCAGGACTTATAGCATATATTATATGACCGTCATGTGCTTGTCGAGGAACAACTTGTGGAATGTACTGTACCGCTTCGCCAAATGCACATGTATAATGTACAAATTCGCTGACTGAATAAACAGTTTCCTCTCCTGGATTACCATACATAAAAACACAAGTTTTTCCTCCGGGATCTCTTGCTTTACATATATGTAAATCTCCAAATTGTTTTTTTACAACCTCTGAATAATTCGTCGCTTTAAGATGTTTCCTTGCGGTCATAGGCTGTAATTGTGTTTTATTAATATTTTCTATTATGATTAATAAATCTTCAATCTTCATTGACTATTATAAATTTGCTTCCATCATGTTGTTCGGTTAAACGTATTTGACAACCCAATTTTGAATCGTCATATCTATTTAATGCATAGGCATCTAAAGTTGCATCTTCTTCTTCGTTTACTGGATCAATAGTTCCAGTTACTCGAACATGGCATGTTGCACAATCGCAACATCCGCCACAAATACCAACTCCATGATCTAAATTATTACGAACAATACATGTTAATAATGTTTCGTTAATATTAAAATCAACGTCATTCGTTCTTCCGAGTTTATCTATTATTGTAATCATTTTTCCCTTAATATATCACATGTTATACAATGTAGTCCTTGGTCAAAAAACCATCTATGACGAAGAGGAACTGTAATAAGTTCGTGCCCTTCTTGTTCAATTTTCTTTTTTAAATCGCTATCGGTACCGACTGTTAAACTGAGATCAGGATTAATTGTTAACATATTTACATCGAAATGAGTTTCGTATGCTTTGCCAGTCCAATTACTAAAATTAGCATTAATTGTTTCTACTATTTCCTCAGGATTGTCTCCATCATAACCTGCTATATTCCAATTACCATCTGTTAATGAATGTATTGCATCTGACCATGTTATTGCATCCTTGTTACCTTTTGCATTCCAACCAAATTTATCACAATTAAAACCAAATTTATCACAATAAAGATGTGTCCAATTTGGGAATGTTCTGTTTAAGTCTTTTTCAGAAACACGTTGAGAATAAACTACTAATCCTTCTCTTAATGTTGCCATTGCGGCATCTACATGTCCTGATATATCTGTTTTAATGTATTTTGTATCTT
>PVBE011823219.1_pt1 | contig 11742 bp, 5 predicted proteins | sample 1631181 | NCBI WGS metagenome assembly PVBE01 (sample SAMN08397723, study PRJNA350692) | Marine metagenome, whole genome shotgun sequencing project. | isolation source: water | place: Pacific Ocean | collected 2012-04 | reverse complement strand
CATAAAATAATTATAAACACAGATTATGGTAAGTATGATCTCATGGGAAACCCATCAAACGAGTTTCCAGAAACCATTGATCACACAGAAAACCAAAAAATTGAATTAGACGCTGATATTTTTAAAAATATTATAAGCGCAACCCTTTTTGCTGTTAGCAAAGATGAATTAAAACCTTCTCTTTCTGGTGTTTCATTCGATATCTACGGAAACGCTTGCGAACGAATAGCGGATAAGTATCACAAAGCGTACTATTCGGAGAGCCCCGCGAAGGATCCGACCGGGCCGAAGCAGGCGACCAAGTCTCTATTCGAGTACACGATTGCAGCCCCCGAAGCGGGCCAATACACCTTGTCCTCTCAAGTCGTTACGGTGAATTACGATCAGTGGCTGAAGGTCTCGGCCAATGAGGGATCTGAGGTCGCGATGCCAATGCCTTTTACCGAAGGTGAATGGCAAAACTCAAAACCGGTCACAGTCACTTTAGTAAAGGGAGAAAATACCCTCCGGTTTTGGCGCGACGCGCCACCGCAAAAAGGGGTGGCCGTTAAGAAATTCACATTGGAGCCGGCCAATTGAGGATGGGGCATAAAGAGGGTTGGATGGATTGGTTTCCGTTGACTCCCCTAGACCTGAGAATCAACTGGCAGACTTGTAGAATATTTAAATCAAACAAATAATCATGAACATAACCAAACTCATCCATTCTCTATCATTCGGCGTATTATTGACCGTCACGGTTTCCCTAATGGCAAAGGATCTTCCAGATCCCGATGGCAAGCCAGCGGACATGAGCAAGCCGGTTAAGGTGTTTCTGATTATGGGCCAGTCTAACACTCTCGAAATGGGGAAGGTCAAGGGCGACAAGGAAGGCGCTCTCGAGTACGCGGTGAAAGAGGAAAACCTTTATCCTTTCATGGTGAATGACGCCGGTAATTGGAGCAAACGAATGGATGTTCGTAATGTTCATACTATGGGTAGCGGTGGGCCTGGCGGCGGTGTTCGGCGCAACGATTGGCTGACGGTTTCGGGTGGCAAGATCGGCATCGAGATCGGTATTGGCCATCACCTTGGTAATGCATTGGACGAGCCGGTACTGATTCTTAAGAGCTCCATTGGCAATCGTTCGCTCGGCTGGGATCTCCTGCCTCCGGGCAGCCCGCGGCATGAGGTGGAGACTCTGGACAAGAAGACCGGCAAGAAAGTGACACTCGTGACCCCGGCACACAACGACGAGGTGCGTTACCCGAGCTGGACCAAGGGCGAAGTGCCCGAGCCGCCCAAGCACAACTGGCATGCCGGTCTGCAGTATGTCGGCGATGTCGCCCGTGCCAAGGCGGTACTCAAGGATTTGGAGAAACATTATCCTGGCGGCAAGGGCTTTGAAGTGGCCGGTTTTCTCTGGTGGCAGGGAGACAAGGACCGCTACAACGCGGCGCACTCGGCCATGTATGGTAAAAACCTCGCGCAATTATTCAAGGCGCTCCGCAAAGAGTTTAACGCGCCTAAAGCCAAGATGGTGGTGGCGACGCTGGGCCAAACCGACAAGGACGAGGCCACCGGTAATGAGAAAATGATTATCGACGGCATGTTCGCCTTTGGTAAGGCGCACCCAGGTGAGGCAGCTGTGGTATACACGCACCCGCTGAGCATGGGCTCAAGCTCCAATGCCCATTACGGCGGCAACGCCAAGACCTACATGAACGTGGGCCTCGGCATGGGCGCTGCTATGGTAGAGCTGTTGAAGGGTGCGAAGTAAGAGGGCTCGAAGGCGCTGCTGGATTCTATTCGCCCGTAACCCGTACCACCATGGACAAACTCTGGGTCGCCTTGATTTTGGGATTGTCCGTGGCCAACGGGTGGGGCGGGGAGCGGCTGCCGGAGATTTCCCCTAAGACGGCGGAGGCTCTACGCAAGCTGAAGCTGCCTGGAATCACGCTTAACTTGAGCGAGCGGGCGGTGGACGTGAACGCGACGGTCTGTCTTCACCGTGGATTGCTGGAGCTGGTGGCCTGCACGCAGGGAAGCAAGGAACACGAATCGATTGTATCGATCGCGGCCCGGCCGGTTCATGTCCACACCGCGCTGCTGTTGCTCGGCGCCCGTCCGGGGACGCCCGCTTTGCGAGTGCTACCCGGGGAGTCCGGAACGAAGGCGGTTCGTTGGATTCCCGTGAAGCCGGCGGGCGATGCGATCCAAGTGTCGCTGCTGTTTCCGGATGCAAAGGGCAAACCGCAGGAACATCCCATCAACCGGTTCATCACCTTTGCCCAACCCAAAGAAATCGCCGGACTTCCTCAGCCTAAGATTCAGCCGAAACCGTTTCCGGCCAGTTTCCTGTTTGCCGGTTCGCATCTGGTCGACAACGGTGCCCAGCCGAAAAAATATCTATGCGAACAAAGCGGCAATGTCATTTCCATTTCCACCTTTGGGGATGAACTGCTCTGCTTAGCGGGAAAACACGGGCACGAAAACGACGGGCTTATTTGGGAGGTGAACTCCAAAGGATTGCCGGAAGTGGGCACCCCTGTGATTCTCCGTCTTCGCCCCAAACCGAAAGCGCCCCCAAAAAACCCATGAACCTCACACGCTATCGAATGCTTGCCCTTGGGCTGATCTACGCGGTTTCCGTTGCGGGCGCGGATTCGTTTTACAAGGAGCCGCACGGCATTTTCTCCACGCGGCCGGATGCGAAGAAATCGCTCCAATCCCTCAAGCGCTTCGGGCCGGTGGGGCTGGGCATCGACCTGATCCAGCCCGCCTTCACCATGCGTATTTCCAATGTCGAGGAGGGTTCGCCCGCGGCCGCCACGGGTAAGCTGGCCAAGGGGCAAATCATTGAGAGCATCAATGGCCATAAATTGGCTGACATTGATCCTCGCATTCAGCTCGGCCAACTGCTCGCCCAGGCGGAAGCTACCGATGGTCTTCTAAAATTTGCCATTAAGGGAGAGGTAGCGCCGGTCACGGTGAAGGTGCCGGTGCTCGGGGCGTACAGCAAGACATGGCCGCTCAATTGTCCGAAGTCCGACAAGATCGTTCGGCAGGTGGCCGACTATCTTTCCCGACCGGACGCCCAGAAAGGCTTGGCCGGCATTGGCGTGCTGTTCCTGCTATCCACCGGCGAGGCGAAGGACTTGGCCGTGGCCTGCGAATGGGCGCGCAACGTGAAGCCGCATCGTTATCCTTGGTACATTGGTTACGGCGGCATCCCGTTGACCGAAGCCTATCTGCGCACGGGTGACCCGGTGATTCTGGCCAACATTCAGGCGGGCGTGGACAACGCTGTGGCCACGCAATACCTCGGCGGCTGGCTGGGGCGGGGCGGGGTCACGCCAAGTTACGGCAACGGCCATCTCAACGCCGCCGGCACGCACGTGCTCACCTTTCTGCTGTTGGCCAAAGAATGCGGTGCGAAGGTGCCCGACCAAACGTTGGACGATGCGTTGGTACATTTCTATCGGTACGCCGGACGCGGGGGGAATCCCTATGGAGATAACCGACCCGAGTACGGGTTTGTCGATAACGGCAAGAACGGTCTGCTCGCTTTTGCCATGGCCGCCGCGGCATCACTCACGCCGAACGGCGAACAATCGGTCTACGCTCGGGCCCGCGATGTTTGTGCCATGCAGAGTTTTTACACCACCAGCTTCATGCTCCACGGCCATACGGGCGGGGGGATCGGCGAGATTTGGCGGAGCGCTTCCATGGGTTTGCTGCACGAGAAAAAACCCCGTCAGTACCGCGAGTTCATGGATCAGCGCCAATGGCATTATGATCTTTCCCGCCGCTTCGACGGCTCGTTTGGCATTCTCGGCGGGGCCGGTTACGACAAGGAACAATGGGGCGTGGCCTATCCGTTGGCTTACACGATTCCGCGCAAGACACTCCGCATCACCGGAGCAACGCCTACGCAATTTTCCAAACGCTTCAAGCTCCCCGAACTGCCCTGGGGCACCGAGGCTGACAATGCGTTTTTTTCCCTCGAGACCGCAGCTCATGCCGATGGACACAAGCAGGATCTCAGCAAGGAAACGCTCGCGGCAGATTCGAGCAAAGCCATTTTGACACGGCTCCACAATTCCGGTGAGGTGAGTGATGACCTGCTCCGTAAATATGTTTTTCATCAGGACCACAACATCCGCTTTGTGGCCGCCAATAAGGTGCTCGGAATTAACAGCGGCTACATTGGCTGGCGTTCGCCTGGCGGCTCGGTACGCAAGGCGTTGATGCTGGAACTGCTTCGGCATCAGGATCCCCGCGTTCGCCGCGCGATGTTTGGCGCCATCAATAAGCGGCCCGATGTGCTCGATCGGGAGGTATTCGATTTAGCCGTGCACTCGGTGAAGAATCCCAAGGAATCCTGGTGGGTGAAGGACGCCGCCCTGCAAATTATTGGCAAGGGTTCCGCCGACTGGGTGGTGCCTCATATCGATCTCCTGTTGCCCTACCTCCGCCACAGCGATTGGTGGCTACAAAACGCTGCATTGATGGCGCTCACGCCGGTGGCCGCGGATGCGCGTTGCTATCAACGCGTGCTGCCGGCAATGGGCGAGCTGATCCAGAGTAACCAACGCACCGCGTTAACGAGGGGGCTTATGCCAAGTATTCGCGCCCGGATCAAGGCGGCCGGGCCGGAGGTACAGGCGTTGGCGACCGCGACGCTCAAGGAAACCTACACCGGTTTTATCGGGGTGAAGACCACGCCGGGCGGGCAGGACGTGACCTCTACTTACGACGCCCATCTCGGGTTCATCGCCGCCTCGTTGGCGGATGTGCCGGGCGGGCTGGATGTGCTCTACGAGATTTCCCGCGAGAAATTTCCCAGCGAGATTCTGCCTTACAAGGAGTTTTATCTAAAAGCCGATTCCAGCCGGTTTGGACCGTCGCTGCGCGAGGCGATTTCTCCGATTATCACCGGGGAATTGATCCCCGAATATGTCGGTCGCAACCGGACGCGACTGCATCAACTGGCTGCGGCCGAGATTCAATCCGGTTACCCCGGCGGCTCTCGGGATGCCATCGACGGACTGGCCGCCCTGTACGATCGCGCCGGCGACAAGGATTACGACTGGAACATGTTCATGGACTTGCGCAATGCTGAGTGGTCCTACCACAGCTTCGACCCCATCGCCGCCGAACAGGTGCCTTTCGATCAGCTCGTTACGCGTTATCGCCCGGTGACATTACCCACGGGGCTGGAAGATTGGTTTGCTCCGGCACACAAATCGGCCTTGTGGAAACGCGGCAAGAGTCCCTTCGGTCATTTCAAGGGCAAGCTCCCGATTGGCCCCGTACACAAGTGCGGCCCGGGCTGCGTGGGGCCCGGTTGTTACGGGGCCACGAAGGTGAATTCGTTTTGGGAACGGGAAGTGTTGCTACTGCGCGGTACGTTCAAGGTGCCGCCGCTTAAGGAGGGGCACCGTTATCGCCTGCGAGTGAATGACGGTAACCACGTCGGCTCTGGCGGCGGTCATCTCATTTATGTGAATGGCAAGCCATTGATTGAAACCAAGACTTGCAATGGCCGCGGCTCCGGTGGCTTACCCAAGGGCGCCTATATCACCGAAGATTTTCTCGATGATTTTCGAAAGGGAGAAGTGACAATTGCCGCTGTGACCTTTCTGCGCTTCAACGACAAGTATAAGGTGAAGCCCAGCTCGAAGGACCCCCAAGGCAAGTTCAGCCTGCATCTGGAGGAACAGAAACTGCCGCCGATGGGTGATGAGCTGGTTTACAAATCGGCCACGCTCGTCCCCATGTTGTCCATGGAGTGGCAGGCGGGACAGGATCCAGAAGATCGCGAGAAATCCGCCACGGCGCGGAAGTATCGCTGGGATGGTCAAGTGGTGGCCAACCCCGATGTGCTCGGGAACTGGAAGGTGCTCACCGCGGTGGCGGCCATTGAGGATTTCGATCCCACTCGGAAAACCGGTAATGACCGCAACCCGCTGTTTTCCGAGATAACTTTTCAGGCAAACGGCCGGACCAAGCATCCGACTCTGATTTGGTCCGGCGATACCTTAATGGATTTAAACCAATATCAAGCCCTCAAGATCGTGGCCCGGACACTGGGCGGCACGCGCTATTTGTTCGTGGAGGCTGGTGGATTTGGCACGCGCAAAAAGCCCGGCTGGAAACCGAAACTGCTGGTCCTCGCGCGCGACTGATTATTTGGCTTTTAAAATCATGATGAAGAAAATACTCCTCCCCGTTTTCTGGGCGCTGTTGGCGGCTCCGAGTCTGTTCGCGGCGCAACTGGAATTAGCCGCGCCGTTCACGGACAACGCAATCCTTCAGCGGGAAACCGCTGTGCCCGTGTGGGGCTGGGATGCCCCGGGCAGCAAGGTGACCGTGCAGTTCGCCGGCCAGACCAAGACCACTGTTGCTGGCAAAACCGGCGATTGGACGGTGAATCTTGATCCGTTGAAAGTCTCGCGCACCGAACGCAGTCTCGAGGTGAAAAACAGCCGTGGCCAGAGGATTACGCTCAAGGGCGTGCTAGTTGGCGAGGTGTGGTTTTCCTCCGGCCAATCGAACATGGTGTGGGTCGCGAGCAAAAGCATGTGCAACCAACTGGCGCGGGATCTCGCCTCGGCCAAGGAAGACATTCCTATCCGCGAGATTAACATCAACACGGTGTCTGCGTTGTACCCGCAGAAACGCGCCACCTCAGATGACGGCTGGAAACGGGCCGATGCCGCCAGTGGTTTCTCGGCCTTGTCGCTTTCGTTTGCGCACGCGTTGTATCAGGAACTGGATATGCCCATCGGCATTCTTCTCAGCGCCCATAGCAACACGCGCATCGAGGCCTTCACGCAGCGCGTGGCCATTGAGGCGCATCCGAAGCTCAAGGGCGATGCCGACCTCATGCGCGACGCCGATCCGCTCACCGAACAGGGCCGCAAGAAGTACGAGCAATATTACACCGAGTTAAGCCAATGGCAGGACGCCGCTGGGGAGGCGATGGAAAAGGGCGGCCGCGTTCCGGCGCGTCCCAAGCTGCCAGGCATCGCCGGCATGTGGCGCGGGCCGTCGCAGTTTTTCAACGGCAAGATTGCGCCGGTGATTCCGTATGCCATCCGGGGCGCGATCTGGTGCCAGGGCACGAGTAACGGCGGCGACGGCCGTATCTACGCAGCGCGCATGGAAGCGTTGGTTCAAGGTTGGCGTGATGCGTGGGGCATGCCGAAGATGCCGTTTTATTTCACCCAAATGCAATGCTACGGCTCGCCCGATCCTGAGAATGTGGGCTTCGCGGACATCCGCCAAGTGCAGCATTTGTTTTTCAAAAACAACCGCAAGCACGTGGGCATGGTAGTACAGAGTGATCTGAATTCCGCAAATCCCGGCGGCATTCATTATTTCAATAAACTTCACCCCGGCCAGCGCATGGCGCGCTGGGCGTTGGCCAAGGAATACGGCAAGAAGATCGCCTACACGGGGCCGGTTTACAGCGACTACCAAGTCGAGGGCCACAAGGTCTTGGTGTCTTTTGAAAAGGACAGCCTCTTTGGCGGATTGATGGTCGCCAATAAAGGTTCGGCCAAAGACTATCGTGAGTCGGGGAAGTATGTGGAACCCGCCGCGTCCACGCCGAAGGCGGCGCTGAATCATTTTCGGTTGTGTGGTGCCGATCGCAAATGGCACGCGGCGCAAGCGGTGATCGTCGGCGATTCGGTGGTGGTTACTTCCGCAAAGGTGCCACAGCCGATCGGCGTGCAGTACGCCTACAACGCGGCTCCGATGAATTCGAATCTCTACAACCGTGCCGGTCTGCCAGCGACTCCCTTTGCCATGATCGACGGCAAATTCATCTTCGAGGAGGACGACCTTGAAAAAGCCGCCGCCCTCAAGGCGAAGTACGCGCAATACACTGATCCGGATTATCCGATCTTGCAGGTGGCCGAATATTATCGGGATGGCGTGATCCTGCAGCGCAATCAGCCCATCCGCATCTGGGGCCACGCCAACGAAGGCGTGACGGTGAAGGTCAATTTCGGTGGTGCGGTGCAGACCGTGGTGGCCAATGACCTGCAGCAATGGTCGGTCACCTTTCCCGCACGTAAAGCCTCGACCCAGCCGATCACGCTGAACATCACCACCAGCCACGATCACAGTCGGACGGTTCGTGATATTTTGATCGGCGACGTCTGGTACCTCACCGGCAGCACGCAGCTCACCAGCGAATGGGCGTATGATAGGCGCAACAAAGAGGCCGGCTTGCCCAAGGCTCTACCGTTGGTGCGCGAGTATCGACGCCGGACAAAATCCAGTTCCTTTGCCACCCCGCGCAAGCGCCGCTTCGAAACGGGCGGCGGCAAGTACCGCACCTATTGGTCGGTGGCGGATTTCACCAAGGAAACTACCGGTGTGACAATGTTCGCCTACGAATTCGCCACAGCACTCAACCGTCCGGGTATTCCGCAGGGGTTCATTACGATGTCCTCCGGTCAGGGCGGACGCAACCGTCAGTTGGCTTCGCCGCTGTCATGGACACCCTTTCAAGGCGTGCGCGACAACAAGAGCCCCACCTTCAAAGCGCGCTTGGATGAATTATTTTTGCAGTACCCCAATTCCGCTGTGGCCCGCAAGGCCGCCGCCGGTCACGTGACGGAAGTGAAGACATTTGTTCAGGACATCATCAAGGCCGGCCAACAGGGAGCCGATCCCGCCACCTTTGCCCTGCAAGCCCCAGCGTTTCCCGAGCCGGGTCAAAGCGAAACTGTCGCGCGCGACACGATCCCAACCTACGCCTATAACTGGAACGTTAGCCCGCTGACGCCCATGGGGATATCCGGCATAATTTGGGTGCCGAGCCAAGGCAACATCGGCGAACGTCCGGACGAGTACGCCGCCGAACTGGAACTCTACGCCCGCAGCCTGCCGCAAACATACGGTCAAAAGAACATCCTATTCCTCTACGTCCAACCCACCGCAATCTTGGTCGAGGGCATCACCACGCCTAACATTCCCGGTGCGAAGCGCATCACGATTGACCAATGGCCCAAGAGCCTTAAAGATATCTCCGCTGAGTTGGCGAAGCTGGCTCGGTAAATCCAATGTTGATGAGCAGGATCAATCTATGCGCAGTGGTTTTCTTGTTTGCGAGTGTTTTCGTATTCGCCGAAACCGAAATGAAATTTGCCGTTTCCAAAAATGCCACCGACGTGCTGGAGTCGCATTGCTTGGATTGTCATGATGCGGATACGCAGAAGGGCGAGGTGCGGCTGGATGACTTGGCTAGCATGGCATTGCAGCCGCGATTGGATTTGTTGAACCGTGTGCAGGAGCAATTGTTCCTGAAGGATATGCCGCCGACCAAGCGGAAGAAGCAGCCGACGGAGTCGGAACGGACAGCGCTGGCTGGCTGGGTGTCCGGAGAATTGCGCAAGCACGGGGCGTCCAAGCTGGAGGAAAAGTTGCGCTACCCGAGCTACGGAAACTATGTGAATCACGATCAGCTTTTCAGCGGCGAGGTAAAGGAGAAGCCGTGGTCGCCGGCCCGGCGTTGGTTGGTGAGTCCGCAGATTTTTCATGAGCGCGTGATGGATGTGTTCCGACTGGAAGGCCGCGAGCGGGCCGGCTTTGCCACGCGGAAATTTTTCGGGGTCACCAATCCGTTCATGTTGCCGGACCATTCCGGCGTACGCGATTACGATCTCACCTCGCTGGATGGCGGGCATTTGCTGGTGATGCTTACCAACGCCAAGTGGATTGCCGGTAAACAGATTTTCGCCGCGCGTCTCAAGACGCCGGAGAAGGATGCGCTGATGGCGGCGTTGAACTCACAGGATCGCTGGTATCCCCGGGAAACCGCGACGGTGTTCGAGGCGATTGTGTTGAAGGACGGCGCGCCTACAGAGGCGGAGATGGTGGCGGCGATTCAGCATCAGTTTGATTGCGTGCTGCGCCGGAAAGCGACTGCGGCGGAAGTCGAGAAATACCTAAGCCTGCTGGAAACCTCCATCAATCTGGGCGGCAACATCGCGGGGCTGCAGCAGATGCTGACGACCGTGTTGTTGGAATCAGAATTCCTGTACCGCATGGAATTTGGTGGTGGGCCAGTTGATGGGTATGGCCGGCAGAAATTGACTCCGCACGAAGCTGCCCGTGCCATCGCTTATGCGCTGGGGGATCATGGACCGGATGCCATTCTCCGACAGGCGGCTGTGGACGGGAAACTTTCACGCAAGGAAGATTTCCAGCGAGAGGTGACGCGGTTACTGGAAAACGAAACCCTTTTTGCCGGCCCGGTGGATCCGAGTCTCAACGGCAAAAACATGCGCACGCACGAGAGTACGCATCCCAAGCAGGTGCGGTTTTTTCGGGAGTTTTTCGGGTACCCTAACGCGATCAAGATTTTCAAGGACGTGCCGCGCAGTGACGGCTATTGGCAGAACCCCTCACGCGGCACGGCCGGCACACCGGGTTTTCTCGTCAAAGAAGCGGACCGGATTGTCGATCGGCATCTCGAGCAGGATCAGGAAGTCTTCCGGCGGTTGCTGACCACGGAGGATTATTTCGTGTATCACAACAAGGACAACGAGGCCGGCCGCAAGGTGATCGAGGAGTGGACGGAAGTGTACTACTACTTCAAGGACCTGGATTGGAAGGCGAATCCGGAGAAGGTGCTGGAGGATAATCTGGATTACCTGAAGGCCAAGAAATCCGTTCGTTTCGCTGGTGCCAAATCGAAGCGAGACTTTATGCGCCACATGTATTTCTGGGGGGAAACTATTGGCAAAGGCCGCACACCATTTACCACGCCCTCCTTCGCGCATGGTTACTACTATAACCATTCCGTGTTCTACAGCCTGCCACCCACACCGAATCCCTTCCGCTACGGCGGCGTGGAGAATAAAAACTACAAGGGCTTGGATGACGAGGAGTTCTGGGATTATCCGGTCGAGCAACCGTTCCAAATCCAATACCGCAAGGGCCTGCTCACGCATCCGGCTTGGCTCATCGCGCACTCCTCCAACTTTCATACCGATCCGATTAAGCGCGGCCGGTGGATTCGTGAAAAGCTTCTGGCCGGCCGCGTGCCCGATGTGCCGATCACTGTCGATGCTCAAGTCCCGGAAGATCCGCACAAGACCTTTCGCGAACGGGTCGAAGCCGTTACGCAAAAAGCCGAATGCCTGAAGTGCCATCAGCACATGAACCCGCTCGGTTTGCCGTTCGAGGTGTTCGATGATTTCGGTCGCTACCGGCTTGATGAGCCTCTGGAGTACGAGGAACATATACTCGCCAATCCCACCAAGAAAAACGGCTCCCCCGCCTACAAGACCAAACCGGTCAGCACTCTTGGCGAACTCGTCGGCACGGGCGACGCCAAGCTCGATGGCAAGGTGCGCGATCCCTTTGACCTGATCAACCGCCTCGCTCAATCCGAGCGTGTGCGCCAGAGCATCATCCGGCATGCCTTCCGTTTTTACATGGGCCGCAACGAAATGTTGTCCGACTCGCAAACTCTCATCGAGGCCGACCGCGCCTACGTTCAGCAAGGCGGCAGCTTTAAGGCCGTCATCGTTTCGCTTTTAACTTCGGACTCATTCCGTTACCGTAAATCGAGCAAGGAGCAGCCATGAACAACCGCAGAGATTTTCTGAAGCAATCCCTCCTCGGCGCCGGAGCTATGGCGTTGATGAATGCACCGCAGCAGCTGGCCGCCGCCTCTGGCAAGCCGCCGACGCGGTTTATCTTTATGCACCGCGGCAACGGCCTGTGGCCGCGTGT
>PVBE012722536.1_pt1 | contig 11744 bp, 11 predicted proteins | sample 1631181 | NCBI WGS metagenome assembly PVBE01 (sample SAMN08397723, study PRJNA350692) | Marine metagenome, whole genome shotgun sequencing project. | isolation source: water | place: Pacific Ocean | collected 2012-04 | reverse complement strand
ATCTCCCACCCCTGCTCGTCCCGCCGCATCGCTGGCAACGCGCGGCTGGCGAGCTGGCTGCCTGTGGAGTTACAGCTGCGGTTTCCGGCTTACGAGTCGTCGGACGCGTGCGTATGCGCACCATTCCAGCCGGTGCGCCTGCGTCCCTAAGCCCTGCAAGCAGCGCGCGCGACGAGAGTTGGATTCGCTGCGCCCAGATATTGTCCGCCACATCTACGAGGATTGCATGGTCCGTTACCTGCACCGCATGGCAACTAGCCGAGGCATGCTGTCCCAACACCGACTCGGCGATGCCGGAAAACGCGTCTAGAAGCCTTGCGCGCTCCATGCCCTGCCGAATCGAGGGCTCCCCTACCATCGATTCGAGCAATGCGCCAACCGACCTGTCTCCGCTCGCTTCTCTATTGCGACGTCGCATCAGCCTGCTTCCACTCAACCGAGCCACTTTCCACCCCGAGTACTTGTGCAGACCCGATCAGCCGCGCAGGAACGCCAGCGATATCTGCCGCGGATATGAAGACCTGCGCATCCTTGGGAATCCGATCCGCAACCGTCCCGCGATGATAGGAATCGAGCTCGGAGAAGATGTCGTCGAGCAGCAGTATCGGCAATTCTCCGGCCGCGTCGCTGAGCCATTGAAGCTGCGCAAATTTTAGACTTAGGACGATCAAACGGTGCTGACCACGCGACCCATACCCCGCCACGGGTTCGCCACCGAGTGTGATCTTCAGGTCGTCGCGATGCGGCCCCAGGAGCGATTGCCCAGCACCGATCTCGCGAGCCCGGCAGGCTTCAAGGACCTCCCGCATTGGCACGTGCTCCAACCCGTTGGGCGCTTCGACTGCGTATCTGAATTCAAGCAGCTGGTCCCCACTTGACAGCCGTCGAAAGAATTCCGCTGCGTATCGCGATAGATGGCTCACGAACTGAGTTCGTGAATCGACTATTGGTCCTGCCAGATCCGAGAGCGTCATGTCCCAGAATCCGAGCGTGCGGGAAGTCCCGGCCCCCGTCACCTTGATTTCGCGCAGCAGGGCGTTTCGCTGCGTCACGACGTGGTTGTAGTCCATCAGATTTCGTAGATAAGTCTCATCAGCCTGCGATGCGGAGATATCGAGAAACCGCCTTCGCAACGACGGTGGACCGCTCAGCAGATCGACGTCTTCGGGCGAAAAATGGACGGCCTTCATCCTCCCTATGAATCTGGATAACGATGTCGGCTTCCCATCCACGGTTGCGCGACGCACCGTGCGGCCGCGTCCTGACCGATCTGTAGCGCCATCAGCAACCAGCGCCGAGAACACCAACTCGAGCCGGGTATCCCTGTTTCGACCGGATACATCCGATCGGACCCGGGCAAATGGCCGCCGGTCTCCAGCGGACGAGTAAATCAGGTCTGCCAGCGGCCGCGTCGACCGCCCCCTTCCCGTCGAAAGCGTGAGAATAGCCTCCAACAGGTTAGATTTCCCCTGCGCGTTGGAGCCGACAACGAGTACGACGCCGGGCTCGAACCCCAGCTCGACTGAACGAAGATTTCGAAAATCCTTCAATTCAAGGCGACGACAATACATTCTTTCGTGTCTGCCTGCGATTGAAATCTTATGTCAATTTAAACTGACGTGGTCCCGCCCAGACCGGCGCCAATTTCGGCCGTAACTTCGCCGGCGGCGGCCACGACCGGCAGCAGATCGCCCCAGCAATTCGCCCAGTTGTTAGACTGACGCGAACTTAGAGACGCGATCGTCTTATGACCACGTAGCCGCCGAACGCCACGGCAAGTATTACGATTACGCCGGCGGCAAAAACGTACAACCCCGCCACGACAAAAGACATGACTTCCCAAAAAACAACCGTGGCAGCGACGAAAGCGATCAGGAGAAGCGCAATGACTCCGGCTCCAAATTGAATCCGTCTGATGGTCTTTTTCAAAGTCACAAACCGCTATTTTGCGCAACGATCCCTGTCCGCGGATATTAATCGAAGGCAGATTCCAATATGGCGACAATACGCATCGTAACCGACAGCACTGCCGGGCTGACCGAGGCTCAAAAGGACGAACTCGGCATTGCGACCATTCCACTCGTGGTTCGTTTTGGAGCGGATACGTATCGCGAAGGGATCGACATATCCAGCGCAGAGTTTTACGAGCGACTCATAAGCGACAGCCAGTTTCCGTCAACGTCCCAACCCAGCGCCGGTGAGTTCCTCGAACTCTATCGAGAACTCGCCGAAGACGCGGACTCGATCATTTCGATTCACATATCCTCGGAGCTGTCCGGGACCTGCGAGTCGGCTCGGACCGCCCTTCAGGAGAAGAGTCTCGACGCTACCGTCGATGTGATCGACAGCCGCAGCGTCGCGGTCGGCCTGGGCCACCTGGCCGTTGTGGCAGCGGAAATGGCCCGTCACGGGTCCGATCGCGACATCATTGTTCAAGCGATCAAGCGGCTGATTCCTGATCTCCGGATCGGATTCGCCGTGAGCACGCTGGAATACCTGCGGCGCGGCGGAAGAATCGGAGGAGCTCAGGCATTTCTCGGGTCTTTGCTCCGCATCAGGCCCGTTCTTCATGTTGATAACGGCCGCGTCGAACCGCTCGACCGCGCCCGTTCATTTGGTAGGGCCGTCGATCGTCTCATTCGATACATGGACGACGAGTCAGGCGGAAAGCTCGGCTACTGCGGCATCATGCATACCCGCAATGAGGACGGTGCTGAGGAGCTCAAGAATCTTGTGGCGTCGAGGTTTAACGTCGAGCGGTGGTACGAGGGCGAACTCAGCCCGGTTGTCGGCTCCCACGCCGGACCCGGTCTCGTCGGAGTGTGTTTTCAAGCCGCAGCTAAGCCGGCGCCCGATGGCTCGTGAGCCTTACCGCGCGCGGCGCTCGTCCAACTCTCTCGCACGATCTAGATCGACGATCACGATGGATGCTAGCGCTGATGGGTTGACGGCGATTCGCGAAAGATGCATAAGGTCCTCTCTAAAGTGGATTCGCCCAAACCCGGTTGACACCGCCGCAACGTAGTTCGCGCGCGCCATTAAGTCCTCCGTCTCGGGATCAAACGCTCCAAACGGATACGCAAAGTAGTCCACGCCACCGATCTGCTCCAAGATCTGTTTCGACTCGACGACCTCCGCCTCCGCCGCCCCCCGGTTGAAGCGGACCAGTCCCGGCAGTTCACCGTGATTGAGCGAATGAGACTGAACGCTCATTCCGGCGCCTGCCAACGTCCCGAAATCTTCGAAGGTCATATGCTTTGCCTGTTTGCTGTCGAATCCCGGAAGCACGAAAAACGTGGCCGGGATTCGGTGCCTGACCAGCACCGGCAGGGCCGCGTCGAGCTGACTCTCCCAACCGTCGTCAAAGGTGAAGACGACGGGACTCTTAGGCAGCGTCGCGCAGCAGGTCAGCGAGCGCACGAGCCGGGCCAGCGGAATCGGCGTGTAGCCAGCCTTCAATATTCCCACGACCTGGAGCTCAAACAGCCCTTCGTCCGGCACCTCGTGGATATAGAGGATAGGAACATCCAGCCCGCCCGCCGGGTCGGCCAGGTTGCGCGCGTCGATGGCCAAGATTGACTCAACTGTGTCTCGCTCGTCGCGGGGAAACTTCATGTATTCCCGGCCAATTTCGCGCTCGACCACGTCCTCGGCGTCCGACGATTCAATCGAGGTTTCCAAAACAGCTTTGGCGAACCACTGAACCAAGCGAGATCCTTTGCGGTACTGCTCCGAAATCGGCGGGCCAAACCTATCAAACCCACCTCGACCGCTCCAGTATTTAAGAATCTGTCCCTTGACGCCGTGTCCCGTCTCGGTGACAAACAGCCCGTCATCTGTGGATTGAACAGGCTGGAACGCGGGGCGCATCGAATCGCCCGTCAATCGGGCAAGGTGGCCCCCCAGGTCAGAAACCCGCGTCGCTCCCAACGGTTCGCTCGAAGTCCGTCCTGCTCGCTCCAGCCGCGCCCTGCCGAAATACTGAACGAGTGTGTCTTCCAGGTAATACGGGCGGCTGATCGCTTCGCCCAGTGACTCCGGCCCACCGAGTCTCTGGTAGATCACTCTGAACTCCACGGCGACGGCGAAAATCTGGCTCGTCTGCGAGGCCTCTTGAGCCGACACCGGCGAAACGGCAATGGCCAGCAAAAGCCCAACGGACAGAAGCCAGGAGCGAGTTACAGAAGTACGTACGATGACCGGGGCTTTTCCGCCGCGAACTACTCGCGTGTCGATCGCGTCAGTGAACTACGTCGCCCTCGACCGGATCAACGCGCACACCCTGATCCTTTACCCAGACCAATGCCGCGTCGATCTTGCTCTGCTCGCCCTCCAACTCCAGAACCACCCAGCCCACCTTCTCTGTCACTTCGGCCCGCCGGATGTTGCTGATCAGATCGAAGTTCTTGGAAATCGAGTAAATGATCGGTTCCTGAATCTTTTCCGTGGGATATGTGAACTTAATTCGCGCTCGCGCCATTCAGATCCGCCTTTCGAAAGCATCATAACCAACGATGCGGTCATTCGACGGTTTTCTCCGGGACCCGAGAGTCCACGTTCTACAAATCGCGGGTGCTAAAACTTCGAATCGCGAACGCGGCGGCGCAGTACGCCACCGCGTAAATCGCCATTAACAGGCTCGGAGGGTTCGCCAGCGCGAATGGCCCCTCGGCCGGCCCTGCGGCTACCCTTGGCCGAATTCCCCGGCTCGCCAGTCCCCGATAGTCCGTTTCGCGTGATCGAACGCCAGGTTTTCGGGTATCGCATCCGCCGCAAAATATCCGACCGCCGAGGTTTCGTCCCCGGGTCTTGGCTCTCCTCGGGGTGCGGCCGCGAAGGCCAGCGTCAACGTGTTGACCGCTTCCTCACCGGGATAACGCTCAACGTAAACGCCTATAAGGCCCTTTAGCTCGATTTCAATTCCCGTTTCCTCCAGAACTTCTCGACGTGCGCCGTCTTCGGGATGTTCTCCGTCTTCGAGGAAGCCGCCTGGGATGTCCCAAAAGCCGAGATACGGTTCGATGCTGCGCTTTACCAGCAGCACCTTTCCGAGGTCGGCCACAATGACCTCGGCGCAGGGTTTCGAGGCGATGTAATCAGGCCGGTTGCAGTCTCCGCATTTCAGTCGGAAGGGCAATCCGCGGCCGATCAATTGCATCTTCCCGCCGCAATAACGGCAGAAGCGTCGGCCGAACGGTGGCTCCGGTTCGAGCGGGCTGCTCACGTCCCAAGCCGATAGCGTTGACCGATGTCCCATACCGCCATCAGCATCGACCGCCAGGGACTTGGCGATCTAAATCGGAGCAACTGCTGAGTTGAACGGCTCCGCGAGGTTGTGGTCGATGGGCACGCCTTGCTCTTCGAGGGCGCGAAAATTACGTCGGCGATCGTACTTGACATGCCGGATTTCCACCGTCCAAACTCCGCGCTCGTCTTCGAGCGCCAGATAGGTGGCGCGCCCTGGGCGGCCCTCGTAGGACCGACCCACCGATCCCGCATTCGCTATCAACGTCCCGCGTACCATCCGTGCGAATGACTTGTGCGTATGACCGCAAATGATGGCGTACGCGTGAGCTGCCTGAGTTAGGACCAGCAGCCGCTCGTCGTTGTCCCCTTCGATCAAGCCCTCTTCATCGCTCCGCGGACTTCCATGAACGATCGTCAACGGTCCTGCACCGCTTTCGCTCTCGACCGTGAGGCTCGGAGGAAGCGATCCCAAATAGTTCACCAACTCATCGCCTAGTTGGTCGCGCGTCCATGCGACCGTCTTCCCTGCGCCTGCTTCCGGATCAAGGCTACCGTCGGCCACTAGCTCATCGAAGTCGGCGATCATTCGGTCGGTGTTGCCCCGTACACTGGCCCACTCGTTTTGCCTAACGGTCGACACACATTGACGCGGATTCGGTCCGAAAAGAGCCAAGTCGCCGGCGACATAAACCGTCTCAAGGCCTGTGGAATCAATGTCAAGGGTAACGGCTTCCAACGCAGTCAGATTGCCGTGAATATCCGAAATGATCGCGAATCGCATTGCGCCTAGCTCCGGGGCACGATTTGCATGAACCAGTCGGGCGTCAAAGCGTACCAAACCACCGGCTTTGGGTCGAAGGCGCACCGACACCTCGTGTACCCCGTGCGCTATATTCCGACTTTGAGTCGGCCCGTGCCGATACCGGAGTCTCACGTGGATTGGCCGCAATTTGTTCAGATGCGACAAGAGTTCGACACCCGCGAAGTAACCGATCTTGCAGGCGAACTCGTGGGCGGGATACGAGCTCGTCTCGCCACGAGCCATGCGAAGCCCAGCGAGAGCGTGGCGATTGGTGTGGGCAGCCGCGGCGTTTCGCCGATTCGGGAGGTCGTGACCACGCTGATAGGAGAGCTTAAGTCGAGCGGGCTTCGCCCGTTCGTAGTACCCGCCATGGGCAGCCATGGCGGTGGGACGGCCGAAGGGCAGCGACACGTGCTGGGGGAATACGGGATTACCGAATCGGGCGTCGGCGCACCCGTCGAGGCGACCATGGAAACTCGGCGCCTCGGCACGACGCCTGGTGGGGTTGACGTCCATCTGGACCTCAACGCGTTCCATGCCGACCACATCGTCATAATCGCCCGGGTCAAACCGCACACGGGGTTCCGCTCCGATATTGAAAGCGGGCTCTGCAAGATGCTCGCCGTGGGGATGGGGAAACGCAATGGGGCCGCCAACATCCACGAAGGAGGCCTTGTCGAAACAATTCCGGAGGCGGCCGCCGTAGCGATAGATTCCGGAAAGGTTCTCTTCGGCGTGGCCCTAGTCGAGAACGCCTTCGACAGGCCGTACCTGGTACGGGTTCCGGCCCCCCTCGATTTTCACCAGACTGACCGCGAACTCCTGATCGAAGCCAAGCGGATCTTGCCCCGCATCCCGACTGCCCGGCTCGATCTCCTGATCGTCGACGAGATGGGCAAGGACATATCGGGCACGGGCATGGACACGAATATCATCGGCATGTGGCGGCGAATCGGCGGCGAGCGAATACCGGACTACGGATTGCTGGCTGTTCTCAGACTGCGTGAGACATCCGACGGTAACGCAGCCGGAATCGGCCTCGCCGATTTCACCACCCAGTCTCTCGTCGACGAAATCGACCGGAAGCAGACCTATGTCAATGCTCTAACCGCCCTGGCGCCGTTCATGGCTCGGATTCCTGTAACTATGGCAACCGACCGAGACTGCCTCGAAGCCGCCATCGGCCTTGCGAAACGAACGGCCAAATCCGATCTCCGCGTCGGGAGAATCAAGAACACCCTCGAGCTCGAAAGCTTTTCGGTGACGCCACCAGTCGCCAAAGAAATGCGCCTGGTCGGCGCCGCACAGCCGGAGGGCGAACCGAGTCAACTGAGATTCGACCCGAATGGCAACCTATCAGACATCAAGCCCTGATCACATTCGTCAGCCTCGCAGCCAGCGCTCAAGCTTGACGGAACGGTGATCTCCACCGAGCCGACGGGGGCATCCTCGCCGCCGCTTTATCACTTCCTAGCCGGCGCGTGGGCCTACGTAGTATTCGGATTAGCCGCCACCGTTATCGGTCCAACCCTGCAGCCGATTCGCGAGTCATTCGGGCTCGGATTCGCTCAGCTCGGTCTGATATTTCCGTCCATTTCTGGCGGCTTCATTGTCTCATCGCTGTTAGGCAGCGCTGCGTCGGACCGCTACGGGCGCCTACCTTTCATAATTGCCGGATCAACTTTGACCGCTGCAGGCGTTGGCATCATGTCTCTCGCGCCCACGTGGCCTGTTCTGCTCTTGGGAGGAACGGTCGCCGGATTGGGAATGGGTCTGCTCGAAGGCCCACTCAATGCGCTTATTGTCGATCTGACTCCGAACGGTGCCGCCAAGTGGCTTAATTTCCTGCATTTCTTTTTTGGCATCGGAGCTTTGGCAGGACCCATTCTCACTGGGATTGCGCTCGCGCGAGACGTTGACTGGCGGCTCATATACGGCACAGTGGCGCTGCTCGGATTCACTACCGTCGTCCCATTCGCGTTCATGCGAACCTCAAAGCCGAAGGGTGGCGAAACGTCCTCGCTGACGGCAATAAGAAAGAGCGCCCTTCAGCCCGTTACGCTTCTGATAATGGCAGTTCTCGCGCTCTACATGGGCGTCGAGATGACCGTAGGCGGTTGGCTTCCGAGTTTTCTCGAGCTAGAACACAGTTTTTCTCGTGGGCTTGCCGGAGTCTCCGTGTCTGTTGTTTGGACCGGAACCCTGGTCGGTAGGATTCTAACGGGCATTGTCATCAAATGGATCAGGCCGCTTCCTCTCTTGGCGCTATCTATGGCCATCGCCAGCCCTCTCGCGCTTATCGCATCGCTAGTCGAGAATTCAGCCATGACCCTAACGGGCTTCGGGCTTGTTGGCGTCTTCATTGGTGGTACGTTCCCCACGGTGCTAGCGGTGGCGGTATCGAAACAGGAGTCGATAACGGGCGCTCTGACCGGCTTTCTGATGGCCGCCGCTGGAATTGGAGCGATGGTATTTCCGCCCGTCGTAGGCGCGGTCGCCGCACCGATGGGGCTACGAGCGGCGATGGTGATGATCGCGATGCTGTGCGGTATCACGGCTCTTCTGGTTTGGTGGGCTATGGTTCACTCTAGGCGCCATCCGGGTGAACCGCGGAACGTGGTTGGCAATGTCCAGGACCCAGTTCTGGCCGCCGCGGCGGCGGCAGTTTCGCAAACACTCAAACGGAGCAAAAAATGAACGCGAATACGGAATACGGAGTGTTCGCAGCGGTCGACTTCGGAGGCACAAACATACGCAGCGCCCTCGTTCATCCCGACGGTACGATCGACGGCTGGAATAACACCGAAACGCGTGGCGATCAGGGGCCTACCGCCGTTCTCGAGCGCATAATCGACAGCGTCGAAGTCTCAATCAAATCTTCCAGCGTCAAACCGGCCGATATCCGTGCGATGGGCGTCGCGGCACCCGGCCCCCTCGACCACAAGACTGGCCTAGTATTGCATGCACCGAATATACCGGGGTTCGAGAATATTTCGGTTGCCTCCCCACTCAGCGACCGGCTCGGATTTCCCGTGTTTCTGGGCAACGATGCCAACCTCGCCGTCCTCGCGGAACACGCCTACGGTGCGGGAAAGGGTGTCGACAATATGGTTTACGTCACCGTCAGCACCGGCGTCGGCGGGGGAGTCTTGGTCGGCGGCGAGCTGCTTCTCGGCGCCACGGGAAATGCCGGCGAGGTCGGACACATGACCGTCGACGTACACGGTGATCGCCACAATTGCGGAAACATCGGATGCGTCGAGATCTACTCGTCCGGCACGGGAATCGCCCATTACGCCGATGCCGCTCTTTCCGGCGGTCGGGATTCGTCGCTCCGAGACGTATTTGATGAATGTGGCCGCGTGACCGGACGCAATGTCGTGGACGCCGCGCGGAGTGGCGATGATCTGGCGCTCGAGGCCATGAATCGGGCGGTCGAGGCTCTCGCCGCCGGACTTCTAAGCTTCGTTCACGTGCTCAATCCGGAGCTGATAGTAATCGGTGGCGGCGTGGCGAACGCCGGCGATCTTCTATTTGAGCCCTTGCGCGCGGTTGTTTACGAGCGGGCGCTCCCGGGGTTCGGGGAAAATCTGAGGATCGAGCCGTGGACCCTCGGGGAAAACGTGGGAATCCTCGGGGCCGGTGAATGGGCTCGCAGGCGCTTACGTGACCTTCCCGAATCGCTTTAGAAGAGAGCTTATTCGGGACGTTCGACGACCGTATCGTCGAATACCAGATAGCCGCCTAGCGGCGAAGCCCACACACCTGTAACGTACGGCTGAATCAAATAAGCCGTCCCCCGCTCCGCGATCGGAATGCCGGGTGATTCAGCATCAAGAATCGCCTGCGCCTCGGCGTAGGTCTCTCGCCGCAGTTGCTGGTCCGCGATAACGTCCGCTCGCTCCACAAGAGAGTCGTATTCGGCATTCGACCAGCCCGACCGCAGAAAGTCCTCCTTAGAAAACCACAACACGTTGTGCCAGTTCTCCGGGTCCAGGTATTCGGAATTCCAGCCCGCCCGGTATATGTCGAAGTCTCCCGGAGATTCGGTGAAATCCAGGTACTCTCGCCACTCCATGACGTCATGTCCGACCTCGACACCAAGAACGTCTGACCAGCGCAATGCGAGAGACGACGCCAGCCGTTCCCATTGACTCGTCCGGTGATACGAGAGCTTCACGGGTGGAAAACCCTCCCCACCCGGGTACCCCGCCTCCACTAGAAGCCGGCGGGCCTCATCGGCGGCCGCCTCTGGGGGTTCTGGAGGCTCGCGTTCGCCGCCATAAAGGGCTCTTGGAACGAGGCTCGCCGAAGGCTGCTCCGATCCGGAGAATACGCGCGGCACAAGGTCCTGCCGGTCTATCGCAATGGAAAATGCCTGGCGAACCCGGACATCGGTCCATGGCTCCTTCTGAACGTTGAATACCAAAAACCAATTCCCAGCCATCGGAAACACAGCGGTCAGCGATCGCAGATCGTCGCTGCCGCGCACTGCCTGAAGCTCCCGGCCCTCCAGCTCAATGACATCGGCAACCTGGTTACGGAAGAGCGGAATCAGCGCCTCTTCGGGATCGACGATTTTCACGCGAATCTCGTCGAAACGCGGGCGTGATGAGTCCCAATAGTGCGGGTTTGGAACCAGCTTCATGCTCTCACCATGGAACCATTCAACCAACCTGTAAGGGCCGTTTGTGTCGATATGCGACGCCTCGGTCCAACGATCTCGCCAGTCATTGATCGCGTCCCTGGGAAGTGGCATGAACGTCCAGGTGGCGGTGCGAGCGAGAAATGAGCTCGACGGTCCGTTGAGATGCACTCTCAGCTCTTCGGCCGTATCAGCTGTGATGGCCACGTTGCCGTCGTCCTCCATAATCCCCTCGGCATAGTCCTGAGCGCCGGCAATCGAATAAAGCAGATACGAGTAATCCGCAGCCACCACCGGATCGAGATTACGGGTCCAGCCATATCTGAAATCTCTGGAAGTCAACCGCTTATCCGATTGCCACTTGGCCTCGGAACGCAGGCGGAAGAAAAACGTGCGCCCCGTTCCTGAGATCTCCCACGATTCCGCAGCAGCGGGAACCACCGTTCCGTCGCGCAAGACCTTGGTAAGGGGTTCAAACAGGAGATTTATGATCGTTAGCGCTCCCGCATCTGACGCGGTTCCAGGGTCGATGCTCCCCGGCTCGGTCATCGCAAGCTGCAACGTTCGCTTTGTCGGTTCGCCCGGCACTTTAACTTCCGGTAATGGCCCGCAGGCGGCCACCAGCATCGTCGCGACCGCAACAATAAACATCGCCGACGCTGCCCGGCTTCTGAATCGCTGCTTCAGCGCCAAACTTCGCGCGCTCCGGTGATTATTCGGCTATCCAAACTGAAGACATCCATTCCTGAGTGCTCGGCGGCATTCTTAGCCCACGAATGCTCGGTTTTACCAAAAGGTGATCGACCGAAAACCAAAACGGAATTATCGGAGCTTCGTTGACTATGATCGATTCGATTTGCGCATACATCCGTAGTCTTCGTCCTGGATCGATCTCTCTGCGGGCGTCTTCCAGGAGTGTGTCGACCGCCGAATTCGAATAGTGAGATACGTTTTCAATGCTTTCGGAATAGAACATAAGATCCAAGAAATTATGTGGATCGGGATAGTCGGCACTCCATCCCAGGGAATACATCTGAAACTCATTCATAT
>PVBE011440979.1_pt1 | contig 11744 bp, 7 predicted proteins | sample 1631181 | NCBI WGS metagenome assembly PVBE01 (sample SAMN08397723, study PRJNA350692) | Marine metagenome, whole genome shotgun sequencing project. | isolation source: water | place: Pacific Ocean | collected 2012-04 | reverse complement strand
CTCTTGGGTGTTGCCCCGCCCGGTCAAGTTGAGGGCATCGACCTTTCCGCCGCTTTTGACGGCCAGGAAATCCCGGGAGACAGGGCCCTGTTTTGCGAAAGCCTGTGGCCCACCCAGTACAGCGCCAATTCACTGCTGGGCCTGGTCGATGCACAATACAAGTACATCCAGACCACCCGCCCGGAACTGTATGAACTGACGACCGACCCCGGAGAAACCATCAACCTGGCCGCCGCAGAACCGGCCCGGGCGCAACGCATGAAGGATGAACTTGCCCTGATTCTGCAGGAATCCGCCGCGAACAATTCCCCCGGCGGCAAGACGCTGCTGGATGAAGAAACCCGTCGCCGGCTGGAGAGCCTGGGCTACGTCGGCGGGCCGGTGGTTGAGGAGTTCGACTTCGACCAGACGAAGCCGGATCCCAAGGAGTTCATCGCTTATCACGCCTTGGGCGAGAAGGTGGCAGTGGCTTTCGAGGCAAAGGCCTACGACAAGGTCGAACAATATGCCCGGCAGCAGCTTCAGTTACATCCGGAACTGCCTCATCCGTATGGCGCCATGGCGAAAGTGGCCGATGCCCGCAACGAGCTCGACCGGGCCATAGAACTGTATTCAAAAGTCCTCGAGCTCGAACCCGCCCACGTGATTTCGTATGCTGCCCGCGGATCCGTCTACGCCCGGCAGAACAGACACGATCTCGCGATCCGTGACTTCGATAAAGCCATCGAGCTCGTGCCGATCGATCCCGCCTACTACACCAAACGCGGATTCTCTTTCATGAGCACGGATGACCTCACCAGTGCCATTGGTGATTTCTCCCGCGCGATTCAATTGAACCCCGAATACGGGATGGCCCACTACAATCGCGGCCTCGCCTATAATGAGTTGGGACAGTTCGACCGCGCTATCCGCGACTTTGACCGCGCCATTGAGTCGGACGCCAGGCATCCCGGCGTTTGGAACAGTCGTGGCCTTTCGTGGTTTCACAAAGGGAACCGGGAGCCAGCCCCGGCGTATTACACGCAGGCATTGAAGAACTTTACCCACGCCATCGAGTTGGATTCGAACTACAGCCAGGCCTGGTACAACCGAGGCTCACTTTTGGCACGCATCGGCGAAGCTGAATCCGCCATTCGCGATTTTCGTGAGTCTGTCGCCTTGACACCGCGGAATCCGGCGCCGCATGCCGACCTGGCCCGGATGCTGGTGCAGCAGGGCAGGGGGGCAGAGGGGGTTGAATCGTACAAACGTGCACTGAGCCTTCGGCCCGAGTGGCCGCAGGTGATGAACGAGCTTGCCTGGCGCCTGGCGACACATGCCGACAAGGCGTTGCGCGACGGCGCCGAGGCGGTGCGCCTGGCGGAGCGCGCTTCGGAGCTGATCGAACAGAAGCATCCCGTTGTCCTCGACACACTGGCCGCCGCCTACGCCGAGGCCGGAGAGTTCGCCAAGGCCGTGGAGACCGCGGAGCTCGTGCTGCAGATGGCGGTTGCCGCAGGCCAGGCGGAAGTGGCGGCGGATGTCCGCCAGCGGCTCGACCTGTACAAGGCCGGCAAGCCGTATCGGGTGCCGTGATGTATTGATCGTGGGAGGCGCCTCCCACGTCTCTCGGAGCCGGCAGGATGCCGGCGCTCCCAGCGTCAACTGCGCAGCACCCGGCCGCCCCGGTTGCCGGTCAACTGTCCGTCTTCCAGTGCGACGATGCCGTTGACTATGACGTGCGTCATGCCGGTGGCGACCTGATTGGGCTCGAATGTGGTGCCGCGTTCGGCGAAATTCTGCGGGTCGAAGATTGCGATGTCCGCACAGGCGCCCGGGCGCAGCACGCCGCGATCGCTCAGACCGAGCCGGGTTGCCGGCAAGGACGTCATCCGACGAATCGCTTCCGGCGCTGTCAGCAGCGCCGTGTCCCGGACGAAATGGCGAAAGAACCATGCGGCCCAGGTGAAGGCGCCGTGAAAACACTGGCAGGCCAGCGGCCCGTCCGTCGCCAGGGCGGTGGCATCCGACCCGACCATGCAGCGATCGTGCAGAAAGGCGGGTCGAATATCCTCCTCGTTGTAGACATGCGCGACGATCATCGGGCCGTGCAGGTCGCCGACGTCCGCCAGCAGGATGTCGTAGATGGCATCGAACACATCGGTGCCGCGCTGCGTTGCGATGTCCGCAATGCTGATCTGTGAAAATTCCGGCAACGCCTTGCTGCGGACCAGCACGATGCGGCTCCAGTCGTCGTCGGCGAGGGTCGTGAGAATGTTCGGGTACTCCCTGAATTGCCGGCGGGTGTCCGTGTCTTCGAGCCTTTTTGCGATGTCCGCAGCCGTACCGTCCATGGCCCAGGCGGGCAGCATGGTGCTGAGGTTGGTGGTGCCGAACAGGCGCGTGTGCATATCGAACTCGACGTCCAGCCCGCGGTCGCGTGCCTCATCGACCTGCGCAAGCGCCTGTTCGATCGCCCCGCGGCTGTCGGTGCTGAGACGGGCGACCACGGATATATGCGATACCTGCAACGGCACCTCTGTGGCTGCGGCTGCCCGGATCGCTTCCGCTATAGCTTCCTCTGCCTTGCCGATTTCATTGCGTGTGTGCGTCGCGTAGTAGCCGCCGGCGGCGGCGGTCGTGCGGCAGAGTTCGATAATCTCATCCTCGGGACAGGCCAGCTCGGCGCCATAGTCGAGGCCGGTCGAATACCCGATGGCGCCTGCTTCCAGCCCTTCCTGCAGCAGCGCTTTCATCTTGCCCAGCTCATCGGCGGTGGCTGGCCGGTCGAGTTCTGCCACCGCCGCCAGGCGCAAGTTGCCGTTGGCCACCAGCGTCGCGACGTTGACCGCCGGCCGCGCCGTGTCCAGGCGCTCGAGGTAACCGGCCATCGTACGCCAGTCGACATCGAAACCGGCGACGCTCCCGTAGATGTTTCCCTTTGCCTTGTCCGGATCGCCGATCGGCGCGCAGCCGTGACCGCAGTTGCCGACGACCTCGAGGGTCACGCCCTGGCTGATCTGGCTGACCGCCCGCGGATCGACCAGCAGCGTGAAGTCCGAGTGGCTGTGGATGTCGATGAAACCCGGGGTCACGTACATGCCGGACGCATCGAGGCGCGGCATGTCCGCCGCTTCGATCATACCGATCTCGCGGATGCGGCCGGCCTCGACAACGACGTCGGCAGCGATCGGTTCGCCACCGGTCCCGTCGATAACCGTGCCGCCGGTGATGATGAAATTTGTGTCGGGTGCCGGCATATCCTCCAATTGAATTCCTCGTCTCAGAGTGTCAACTACCGAACTCAATTGTCCCAAACCACCTGTTCGCCCGTGGCTGAATCACAAATCCGCCTGGCTGCCGACGTCGGCGGCACTTTCACCGACCTCGTCGTTGTCGGCCACGAGGGGCGTGTGCTGACCCGCAAGGTGCCGTCGACACCGCCCGATTTCGAGTCGGCTGTACTGGCCGCCGTCGACGAGGTGCTGCGCGACGAGGCTGTCGTGCCCGGCTCGGTGACGGCGGTCTGCCACGGCACGACGGTAGCGACCAACGCCGTGCTCGAGAATCGCGGTGCGAAGACCGCACTGATCACGACGCGCGGCTTCCGCGATGTGCTGGAGATGCGCCGCATGCGGGCGCCGCAGCTTTACGACCTGTTCTTTGTCAAGCCGCCGGCCATGGTCGACCGCTACCTGCGTTTCGAGGTGGGCGAACGCCTGTCGGCACATGGCGGGATCCTGTCACCGCTCGATGTTGCGGAGCTGGACCCGATCATCGAGCAGTTGACCGCCGAGAATGTCGAGTCTGTCGCCATCTGTTTTCTGCATGCCTATGCTTTTCCGGCGCACGAGCAGCAGGCCGGCGACTATCTGCTGCGGCATCTGCCGGGCCTGCCGGTGTCGCTGTCGCACGAGGTTCTGCGCCAGCGCCGCGAGTACGAGCGCACCGCGACGACCGTGGTCAATGCCTATGTCCGTCCGATCATGCACGAGTATCTCGCCAGCCTCGGCAATGGTCTCGAGGATCGCGGTGTCGAGGCGCCTTTGTTGATCATGCAGTCGGCCGGCGGCCTGACCCCGGCGGCCGACGCCGCGCGCAACCCGGTGTACGCCCTCGAATCCGGACCGGCGGCGGGGGTGCTGGCCGCGGCGAATGCCGGCAGCCTCTGCGGCATCGACAACATCATCAGTTTCGACATGGGCGGCACGACGGCCAAGGCCGCGATGATCGAGGCGGGCGAGATCCCGTACACCACCGAGTACGAGGTGGGCGCCTCGTTGTCGGCCGGCAACCGCCTGACCGGCGGCGGCGGCGAGCTGATCATGGCGCCCGCCATTGCCATCGGTGAAGTCGGTGCCGGCGGCGGCAGCATTGCGGCGATCGACGGTGCCGGCGCCCTCAAGGTCGGCCCCCGCAGCGCCGCCGCACTGCCCGGTCCCGTGTGTTACCAGCGCGGCGGCACGCAGCCGACGGTGACCGATGCGAATGTCGCGCTTGGCTATATCCGCGCCGGCCGGCTTGCCGGTGGTGACGTGGTCATCGACGAGGCCGCTGCGACGCAGACGATCAGGGAGCAGATCGCCGAACCGCTCGGCCTCGAAATTATCCCGGCCGCCCTCGGCGTCCATGACATCGCCAATGCCATGATGCTGCGGGCCCTGCGCGAGGTGTCGGTGCACCGCGGCCGTGATCCTCGCGACTTCACCATGGTGGCCTTCGGCGGTTCCGGCCCGGTGCACGCCGCCAACCTGGCAAGGGAGCTCGGCATGACGCGGGTGCTTGTACCGCCCAGGCCGGGGGTGTTCAGCGCCATCGGCCTGCTGGTGTCCGGCATCGAGCATCACCACGTGCGCAGCTGCCAGCTTGCCGGCGCCGGACTGGACAGCGGTAACGTCCAGGCGTCGATCGACGAGATGCGCCAAGAAATGTTTGACCAGTTCCGCCGTGAATCGGTGCCGCTCGATACGGTCACGCTGGCGGCCGGCGCCGACGTGCACTTTGCCGGCGAAGCCTCCGTCATCCGCATCCCGGTCACCGGGGGCGGCGAAGGCCAAACGGCGACTGTTGACATTGACCGGCTCTGCAAGGATTTCATCGCCGAACATGCCCGTCTCTACGGTCATGCCGGCGACGACGACAGCGTCATCGAACTCTGCGCCGTGCGCCTGGTGGGGCGGACTGTCGGTGACCGCCGCATGGACGTGCCCGAGGGCAGCGAGCCGTCGCCGACTTCGCAATCCCGGCACGCCGCATTTGCGGACTGCGCAACGCCGGTCGCGGTGCCGATTGTCACCCGCGCCGAGCTTGAAAGTGCCACCGCCGGTCCGTTGTTCATCGACGAGTACGACGCCACTATCGTTGTGCCGCCCGGGTGGGCCGCGAAGCACGACGCCCACGGCAACATCATCATGACATACGGCGCTGCGACATCATGAGCACGGTCGATCCCATCACCCTCGAGATTGTCAGCAACGCCCTGGCCTCGACGGCCGACGTCATGGCGATAGGGCTTTATCGCACGGCCTACTCGACGATCGTCCGGGATGCGCTGGATTTCTCGACCTCCCTGTGCAATGCCGAAGGCGAGCAGATCGCCCAGAGCACGACCATTCCGTTTCATATGGGCTCGGTGCCGGATGCGATACAGTCGATGTTCCGGAAGTACGGTGACGCCATCGAGCCCGGTGACGTTTTCATCCTGAACGATCCGTTCGACGGCGGCATGCACATCCCGGACATCTTCATCATCAAGCCGGTGTTCGTCGGGGATCGGCGCGTCGCCTTTGCCGTGGCGACGGCACATCATCTCGATTTGGGCGGCCGCGTGCCGGGGAGCTCCGCCTGCGACAATCGCGATATTTTCCAGGACGGCTTCCGCATTCCGATGCTGAAACTTTATCATCGGGGCGAGCCGGACGAGGCGTTGTTCGCCCTTTTGCGCGCCAATATTCGTGTGCCGGTAATGACCTTCGGCGATCTGCGCAGCCAGTTGTCGGCCTGCCATGTCGGCGAACATGCGGTCCTCGAGTTGATCGAGCGCCACGGCATCGAGACCTTCGAGAGCTGTGCCCGCGAGGTGCTCGACTACAGCGAGCGCCTGGTGCGCCGCGAGATCGCCTCGTGGCCCGACGGGTCGAGTACCTTCGTCGACTATATCGACAGCGACGGCTGCGGTGGGCCGCGTACGAAGATTCAATGCACCATGACCGTTGCCGGCGACACGCTGACCGCCGATCTCACCGGCTCGGCAGACCAGGTGCCGGGTGCGATCAATGCGACGCGATCCTTTACGGTCGCGACCATCGGTTTCGCGATGCGCTCGGCGATGAGCCAGGTGTTGCCGAACACCGAGGGCATGTTCCGGCCGCTCGAGGTCATTGCGCCGGAAGGTTCGATCTTCAACGTCCGCATGCCGGGCGCCTCGTCGATGCGTGGTGTTGTCGGCTTTCGCCTGGCGGACGTGGCCCTCGGCGCGCTGGCGGGGATCGTGCCGGACCGCATCCCGGCGGCCTGCGAAGGCGGCAACAGCCTGGTAATCTTCGGCGGGCAGCGCCTGGAGTCGCAAGACGCGTACGTCTACTACGAACTCCTCTGCGGCACGTGGGGGGCGCGCCCCGATCGCGATGGCAACGACGGGCTCTGCAGCCCCGCCAATGTCGCTGCCAACATCCCCATCGAAGAGGCCGAGTGCAACTATCCGATCCGTATCGAACGCTACGGCCTGGTGAACGACTCGGGCGGCGCCGGTCGTTTTCGCGGGGGCATGGCGGTGGAACGGGAGTGGACGCTGCTCGAAGGCGAGGCGCAGTTGACCATCCGCTCCGATCGCCGCGACCATCCGCCGTACGGCCTGCAGGGCGGGCAGCCAGGCAGAGGCTCCACCAATGTATTGCGTCACGCGGCCGACAAGGAAGTGCTGATGACCATGGTCTCAACCGGCATCAAGGAGGGCGAAACCATATACCACCGGCAGCCCGGCGGCGGCGGTTTCGGCGATCCGCTGGAGCGCGACCCGAAAGCAGTTGCCCGGGACGTCAGGAACGATCGCGTCTCCCGCGAGGCGGCGGTGGAGAGCTATGGTGTCATGTTGAAGGACGGGTCTTTCGAGGTCGACGACGAAACAACCGCCCGGCTACGGGCAGAGAGGTCACACGGATGAGCGCCAAATCCATCTGCGAACTGCCAACGCCGGTACTGCTGCTCGACTGGCCCGTTGCGAAACGCAATATCGACTGTGCCGCCGCACTGGTTGCGGAGACGCCGGCGAAACTGCGGCCGCATTTCAAGAATCACAAGTGCATACCGCTGGCCAAAGAGCAGATGGCGGCGGGCGGCTGCGTCGGTTTCACCGCCGCCACGCTGCATGAGGCGGACGTGTTGCTGCAGGCCGGCATGGACGTATTGCTGGCGAATCAGCTCGTCGGCGATGCGGCGATTCGGCGGCTCGCCGGCCTGGCGGCGGGCCGGCCCCTGCGCGGCCTTGTCGATGACCTCGAAAACGCCGCTGCCATTGGCGCGGCGGCGGCCGCGGGCGGCAACGATATCGGCGTACTGGTCGAGATCGAGACCGGTAATGAGCGCTGTGGTGTTGCCCCCGGGGCACCGACCCTGGAGTTTGTGCGGCGACTTCTCGAGATCCCCGGAATTCGCTTCGACGGTTTGCACGCCTACCACGGACATGCCGTCGGTACGGTCGATCCTGAGACCCGCGAGGCGCTGGCGCGGTCAACCATGCAGACAGTGATCGAGACGCGGCGACTGATCGAAGGCGACGGTATCGCCTGCGACATGCTTTCGGCTGCGGGCAGTTCGACGATGCAGGTCGTTGCCGGGATGGCCGGCGTCGACGAACTGCAGGCCGGCAGCTATGTCACCATGGACTGCAGTTACAAATCGCGGGCGCCGATGTTCGACATCGCGCTGACGGTATTGTCGACGATTATCCATGCCGAGCCGGATCGCTTTGTCCTCGATGTCGGCGTCAAGGGCGTCGGTCACGAATACGGCCTGCCGCAGATCCAGGGGCACGCCAATTGCGAAATCCGCAAGTTCGGCGCCGAAGAGCACACGCGCGTGACGGCGCCGGGCAACACGCTGGCTGTCGGTGCGCGGGTCCAGCTGATTCCCAGTCACGCCTGCTCCACGTGCAACCTTTACGAGCAGATTGTCGTGCACGACGGCGACGCGGTCCTGGATATCTGGCCGGTGTCGGCGCGCGGTTATCCCCTGGCGCCGGACGGTTGAGTGTCGAGGCTGCGCGGCCGGGTGCGGCGAAGCCGCAAGGCGCGGACTGTCAGGCTGGGGAAAAGTGCGGCAGCCATTCGGCGTTGAGTGCCAGGTAGTCGTCGAGAATCTTCTCCGCCACATCGATATCGTTGATCACCGGGTCGGCCAGCAGGGACTGCAGCGCGATGCCGCGGTCGCCGGTGATCGCCGCATCGACCGCGAGCTCGGCAACATGCACCTGCGTGTTGCACCACCCGGCGATTGCCGTGGGCAGGTTGCCGACATTCAGGCCGTCGACACCGAAGTTGCCGACGGTTGCCGGAACCTCGACGATACAGCCTTCGGGCAGGTTGGTGATGCAGCCGGTGTTGGGGATATTCAGCGCCAGCTCACGGGTGTTGAGATTGTCGCGGATCGCCAGCAGCGTGTCGATGGCGCGTTCGCCGGAGCCCTGCCGCAGCGGCTCGATACTTTCCTCCCCGCCGATCAGCCCGTGGACGTGGCCCCACGCGTCCTCGTGCCAGGTTTCTTTGCCGTCCCAGTGGAGCAGCCAGTGGTCATGCCCATACTTTTTCCACGACTCGAATTCGCGCACATGCATGAACGCCAGGTACTCACCGATATGATCGTCACTGGTAAACGGCATGTGGCCGAGGCGCCGGAAGAGGTCACGCCACAGCTGTCGTTTCCCGGGCTCAAATTCGGGTTCGCGCCGCCGCAGTTCGTCGTACAGGTCGGTGCCGTCGGCCAGCGAACGGATGTCGAGGACCCAGTGGAAGTGATTGAGTCCGGCCGCCTTAATGTCGATCGCTGCAGGCTCCATGTCGAGAATCTGCGCGGCGGTCCTGAGCGTCATTGCGACGCCGTGGCAGAACCCGACGATGCGGGTGTCGGCATATTTCTCGACGGCCCGGCAGATTCGCGGTACGGGATTGGTGTAGTTGAACAGCCAGGCCCGGGGGCAATGCACGTCCATCAGCCGCGCGACCTCGAGGACCAGCGGGGCGGTGCGCAGGGTATGGGCCAGGCCGCCAGGCCCACCGTTTTCGCCGAGCACCTGCATGACGCCGTACTTGTGCGGGATCATCAAGTCCTGCTGCCAAAGCTGGTGGCGATTGGCTTCCAGCATGCAGATGACGAAGTCGCTACCCGGCAGGGCCTCCGCCAGTTTCGTCGTGGTGTGCAGCTGCATGCCGCAGGCCCATTCCTCATTGAGCCGTGCCGCCAGCTGCTGCATGAAGCCGAGCGGCTCGGGATTGATATCCACCAGCCACACTTCGCTGCCGTTCAATTGCGGCCGGCCGAAGATATCGCCCAGGGTCTTTGGCCCGAAACTGGCGCTGCCGATTCCGACGACGACGATCTTGACGTTCTGCATGGACTGCCTGTTGCTGTTAATCCGGGGGCAAAACCCAGTTCTCGCGCCGGGCGAGCACCTCGGCGACCGTCACCCCGCCGCGTACTCCGATGACCGGCATCGTCCCGCCCTGCCGGGTCACGGCGTCTATCGCCTCGACGAACGGCAGGTCCTGTTTGATCCATTCGACCCGGCTGCCCGCCGGCATGTCGTTGCCCCGGTCATGATTGACGTTGTTGACAAGGACAATATGATAGCCGTGCGCGCCGAAGAGTGAAAGGCCGGCAACGGACCTTCGTCGACTTTCCCGGGCGCGGCGACTGCCGGGCAGACGGCGAAAAGTCCGGCGGCAAACCACAGCGGCCGTGGAAAGTCCCGGAGCGTGGCGGGCATGCGGGCTGCCGCGGCGGGCATGCGGCGCTACTGCGGCTTTTTGTCGAGCCCGTCGAGATCGAGCAGGTCGTCGAAGTATTCCAGGTACTCCGACTCATCGACTTCCTCCTTGTCCAGCGGCTCATCGAGGTCGCCGAGATCTTCGATTTCGAGCAGCTCGTCGGGGTCATCCTCCGGCAAGGGCGCCTGCACCGAGCTGTCGTCCAGGACGCAGGTGCTGAGTGCGGGGCAGTAGGTGATCACCGCGAGCATCACCAGCAGCAGCAGGATAAAGGGGATGCAGGCCCAGTACAGCTTGAGGATTGGTTTGCTGAATCGCACCGTCGCAATAAAAAGATTCATGCCGACCGGCGGTGTGGCGTAACCGATGCCGAGATTCGTCAGAAAGATGATGCCCAGATGCACCGGGTGGATACCGTAATATGCCGCGATCGGCAGAATCAGCGGCACGACGAGAACGACGGCGGCGTAGATATCGATCATGCAGCCGACGATCAGCAGGAAGACATTGAGGCAGAGGAGGAAGGTGATCTTGCTTTCCATGTACGGCTTGACCCTGGCGAACATCTCCTTGGTAATTTCGGCGTCGATGATGGCATTGTTCACCGCCAGCGTAGTTCCCAGAATAATCAGGATGCCGCCAATCAGCACCATGCTTTCGCGGGCGATGGCGCCGATCCTGCCCCACTTGATGTCGCGCTGGATGATCACCTCGATGATGAAGATGTACGCCGTCGCAATCACCGCCGCCTCGCTGACGACAAACACGCCGCGATAGATGCCGATGACCAGAAAAATCGGCAACGGTATTTCCCACTTCGCCTCCCACAGTGCGCCACCCAGTTCCCGCCATGAGAATGCCTGGCGCGGCACCTTGCACTGGACGCCGCGAATGGCGGCGTAGACCGACAGGGTCGCGATGATCAGCAGGCCGGGGATCAGCCCGGCCTTGAACAGGTCATCGGTGCTGACACCTGAAACGACGCCGTAGAGAATGATCGGCAGGCTCGGGGCGAACAGCACGCCGAGGCTGCCGCCGGCGGTAATCGTCCCGAGGCTGAAGTTCTCGGGGTACCCTTGCTTGAGCAGCGCCGGCAACAGCAACCCGCCGAGGGCGACAATGGTGACGCCGGAGGCGCCGGTGAGCGCCGTGAGGAAGGTGCAGCCGATGATGGCGACGATTGCCAGGCCGCCGGGCAATCCGCCGAGCACCGCGTTCGACAACCGTACCAGCCGGTTCGGTGCACCGCTGTAGGCCAGCAGATAGCCGCCGAAGGCGAACAGCGGCAGAGCCTCCAGCAACTGCATCTTCGCCAGGCTGTTGACGCTGATGACGATGCTGCCGAACGGCACTTCATCCTGTCCGAGTGCGACCGAGAGCAGCACGGCCGAGACCACCATGACCACGAACAGCGGTACGGTGCCGAGCGCCAGGATGACGGAAACGATACCGCTCATGCCGCAGGTTCCTCCTGATCTTTCGGCTGCCGCCGAACAAAGCCGGAGATGACGTCCTCGTAGGTGCCTGCAATGAAGCGGAGGGTCAGGATCAGAAAGCCGACGGGAAGCACCACACTGAGAATCCACAGGGGGATCCCGAAATGCCAGGATACATCCGAGTTGAACTCCAGTTCGCTCTGAACGAAGCGCACGCAGAGAACGAAGAGGAATCCGCAGGCGGCGGTGGAGATCAACCCGGTGAGGGCGCTCAACCGGAACTTGTTGCGGGCGCTCAGCAGGTGGCTGACCGCGTCGATGACTATGTGCTTGCGGTCGCGAGTTGCGG
>PVBE010921861.1_pt1 | contig 11744 bp, 5 predicted proteins | sample 1631181 | NCBI WGS metagenome assembly PVBE01 (sample SAMN08397723, study PRJNA350692) | Marine metagenome, whole genome shotgun sequencing project. | isolation source: water | place: Pacific Ocean | collected 2012-04 | reverse complement strand
TTGACCTTCTCGATGGCGCCCTGGATGGCGAGGGTCTGCTTGAGGATGTCGACGCAGTAGGCGTCTTCCTCGACCATGCGCTCGACTCCGCGCACGTGGCCTTCGACGGAGCGCCAGCGGGCGAGCACGCTTACCTTAATTCCTCTGTCCATGGGGATGACCTGCTTCACGCTTTCGGGTTCGCAAGCGGCCCTCAGCCCGCCCCACCCCTGGTTGGGGGCAACCATATGGCTACAGGGTACAACATCGTAGTGAACCGGTTCTGCCGGAGTTACAGTCCGCGAAGCCGGGCTGGCGAATGGTCAGAGATCCGGAAGCGGCGGACGATCCGGCGACACTATGAGTCAATAGCGTGGCAACGCGTGTCATCTAGTGGCCCCTTGGAACCTAGCTCGTCGACCGTGGCGTAGAGTAATGCGGGAATCCGTGGGGACTACCTCGAATCGGGAGGACGCCTTTGCGCATCATCCACGCTGCGGACGTCCATTTGGACACGCCCTACGCGAGGCGCAGTGAGGCCATGAGGCACCGCTTGCAGGAGGCTGGACGCGAAGCGCTGATCCGGCTAGTCGATCTCGCCATCGGCGAGGAGGCAGACGCTCTGCTCATCGTTGGCGACCTATTTGATAACGAGTGGTTGACGATCGCCACCGAGCGCGTTCTTGGAGATGAAATGCGCCGCGCGACCTCGGCCGGCATCACTGTGGTGTACGTGACAGGCAACCACGATCCGGGACGGGCCAACTACCGGGCCATGAACATCAACTGGCCCGAGCAGGGATTCCACCTGGTGAACTCGCGTCAACCAGTCGAAATTCCCATTGAACGTTCGGGCATCACCGTTGGATTTGTGGTCGGTGCCGGCCACCAAACGCCGCAAGAGACACTGAACCTGGCCGAGTCGTACCCGACCGCGCCTCGATCCGCGCCAGCCGTGGCAATGTTGCACACTCAGGTGACCAGCTCATCAGAGGTTTCCGATCACGAGCCCTACGCTCCGTCTTCGCTGGCCGATTTCGGCGGCAAGGACTACGCCTACTGGGCGTTGGGGCACGTGCATAGACGACAGATTGTGTCGAGTGACCCGCTTGTGATCTACCCCGGCAATATTCAGGGTCGCGATTTTGGCGAGACCGGCGCCAAGGGCGCGCTCGTGGTCGATCTCGCGTCCGACGCCCTGCCCGAGACCCGGTTCGTTCCACTCGCGGGCGTTCGTTGGGAGGTCCTCATAGCAGATGACCTGGCCGAGGCCCGATCCATCGCCGACATCCACGCGGTGGCTCGCACCGCGTTCGAGGATCTGGTCGCATCCGACGGGCATTTGCTGGCCGATCAAGAGTGGATTCTTCGAGTGTCGCTGAGCGGACCTTGCCCGCTCGTTGACACCTTGCGACGTGATGAAGAGCGAAACGATCTCGCAGAGTATCTGCGCGATGCCCTGGGCGTTCTCGACCTCGAGGTGCGGGATGACGGCCTTCACCGACCTCTAGAACTAGACGAACACCGTGGGCAGCAGCACGTTCTAGGGGTCGCGCTGGACCTCGTCGAAAACGCCCGAACTGATACCGATTCGTTGCGACAACTCGAACCTGAGGCTCTCGCTAATGGTGACGTGTATCTGGAGGGCCCGGTACGTCAGGGCTACCTGCTGGAGCTGCTCGAAGGTATTGATGTGGCGGTGGCCGAATCCTTGCTGCGAGAGGACCGGAAGTGAGGATCGAGAGTTGGCAGATTGAGGCGTTCGGCCCTCTGGCCGATTGGGAAGAGACCGACCTAGCCAGACACGACCTGCTCATAGTCCTCGGCGCAAACGAATCCGGGAAGAGCACCTTGTTTGAGTTTCTCACCAGTGTGCTGTTCGGTTTCTCGCCAGCCAGAGCGCAGGACCACCCGTACAGACCCTGGAGCGGAAGGTTTCCTGCCGGCACAGTGGATGTGGTCTTGGCCGACCGGAGGATCGCTCACATCGCCAGAAGGCTCACGTCACAAGCGGCGGGGCGCCTGACCATCGATGGGACGGAGGACGACCTTGCCAACAGACCGGTGCCCTGGGTCGGGCTACTAAGCCGACCGGTGTTCAAGAACGTTCACGCCCTTACTCAGGACGAGGCACTCGGGCTTGATCAGCGTGCTTGGCAGGCTGTACAGGACCGGGTCCTCGGTGGCAGTTCGTACGATTTCCTTCGCCCATCGCGCGAAGTTGTTGACGACCTCGAAAGCCAGCGCACCCAGTACTGGCGACCGGATCGACGAGGGAAGCCAGAGGATCGTCAGATCCGTGATCGCATCCGTGAACTGCGCCGTGAGTTGGTACCGGCACAGGACCGTCGAACCCGAATAGAGGCCATCAACGCTGACCTGAAGAGTATCGAGAAGCGGCTTCACGAGCAGGAAGGCGAGCTACATCGGATCGAATTGGCACTCGAACGTGACGCTGTCCTCGCCCCCCTACTCCGCAGTGTTGATCGCGTGCGCGATCTCGAGCGCAAGGCAACTGCACTGGTCGCTTCGGACGAACTGTCTGCCGATATCGCGGTCGAGCGGTCAAACCTGTCGGTCATGTGCTCCGACCTACCAGACGAGATCGGAAGGCTGGAAGGCGAGATCGAGGACCGGGAGAAGTTGCAGAAGCTTGAGGACTCGGAGATCCGCCTGATCAAGCATCGCGAGTGGATAGAGAGGCTCGACCGGACGGCGGCACGAGCCGAGGCGGACGAGGACCGCGTCCAGCGAATGGATGCCAGCATTCAGCGGAGCGAAGGTTCACTTCAGGAACTGGCTGAGAGAACTCTGGCCGATGGTCAGCTGAGCGAACCTATCCGGCAGTCGCTCGTTCAGATTTCTGTAGTCGAACTTCGTGGGCGCCATCGTGAGTGGAATGACAAGCATCGCAAGGCTGTTGACGCAGCTGGCGCCCTGGCCGAGGCCAAGCGCATCCGCCTGCAGCAGGAATCCGAAATGGGGGAGACCGAGTCGGATCGGCGCGACCTTGACGAACGACTTCAAGCCCTGAGACAGATCCAGCTATCGATCGCCACGCGCACTCCTACTGGCGCTCTCCTGATGCCAGCAATGACGTGGATCCTTGCCGCCGGAGTGTTTGCCGGTCTTGTCGCAATTGTCGTGGGCCTGATCCTTGGTGGAGCGCTTGGAGTCGGGCTCACGGTTGTCGGAGTTGTGCTTGGCGTAGTACTCGCGCTCGTGCTTGCCGGTTACCGGCGGGCTCGTCGCCCCTCATCCGCCTCGGCAGCGCCAACGGCGCCGACCGAAGACCTTCAGAGATTGGGAATTGAAGCGGGCGCCGACCTCGACGCAGAAATCGCCGGCACACTGGCGGCGCGAGACGACGCGTTGCGTCAGGAAGGCCTGAAAGCGCTGCACGAACGAGCCGAGAAGGACGAGACCGATGCTGAGGAGCTGGCTGCCAACCTCGAGACCGCCTCCGGTGAGGCTCGCAGCTCGTTCTTATCTCTGGTTACCGCTGTCCCGCTTGCACCCATACATCGAGAGACGCCTGACGACACGCTGGTACGCGATTTGGAATCCATACGTCGGGTCGTAGAGGACGGGCGAAAACTCCAGGAGAATCGTGACGAAGTTCAGCAGCACCTCAACGATTGGCGCGCCAACATTGAGACTCTGCGGGTTGAGCTGGCGGTGGAGCTCTCCGGCGATCCCTTCGACGCCGTCTCGATCGCTCGGCGACAGCTCGAGGTAGCTCTTAGGGCCCAGCAAGAGGCGCACTCAGCTGCGGCGGAGATCCCGGAGATCAAGTCGATCCTCGTAGCGACTCGTGACCTGCTGGTCGCTTCCGAGGCGAGCCTTGGGAAAATCAACGCTGGGCTGGCCGCCCTCGATCCGGATGGTGGCGACCCCTCAAGAGGTCTCGAACGTCTCGAACGTGCACGCGAACTCCGTGCCGAGTCCACCAGGGCTCGCTCCGAGTTGGATCGCGACACGCCGGAATGGGAGGAGCGCGTCGCCGAAGCCGAGGAGCTGATCGAATCTGGGGAAGTCATCGGGCTTCGCGACGACGAGCGAGTGACTATTCGCCGGCAAAGAGAAACTACCCGGTCGCAATCTCAAGATCTCGCCGATGAGCGCGGGAGCCTCCGAACCGAGCGCGAGGCACTAACTGAGATTCCGGGGCCGGCACACATCGCGGGTGAAATCGCTGCCGCGGAAGACGAGCTGACGTTTGTCCGGCGGGAGCACGACCGTCTCGCGTTGGTTCAGCAAGTGATTCGCCTCGCCGAGCAGCGGTACCGCGAGCAGTATCAGTCCCCGTTGCTGAGCTCGGCCGGCACATATCTAGAACGCTTCACAGACGGACGGTACGACCTTTTGACAGTTGACGATGCCGATCCTTCCGACGTCCAACTTCAGGTGCGCCGAAGCAGTGCGGAGTTCCCGGAGCCAGTCGCCCCCCCGTTGAGTCGCGGCACGATCCAACAGGTGTACTTTGCGCTGCGACTGGCGATGGTAGAGCAGGTTGAGGGGGAGGAGCCGCTGCCACTATTCCTAGACGAAATGTTTGTGAACTGGGATCCGGACCGCACTGCCAGCGGACTCAAAGCACTGGCACACATGACCGAAGACCGGCAGGTTCTGCTATTCACGGCAGATCCGGCCTGGGCCGAGAGGGCCAGCACTGAAGTTGGTGCCCACATAGTTCGGACTCCGGGGCCGGCCTCATGAACTGGCAAACTTAGCGCCACAGAAGTGCTAGGGCGGTACTTTGCGACCTTTTCGCGCATCCTCGGAGCCGGCAAGACCGATCAGGAAGGTCGAGTCCAGCCTCACACTATCTCGGAATAGTGTTTTGCTTTCGGGCGCGATGGCGAGGGGGGCAAGCTGATGGGACTGGTCGTTGTGACCGACGCTGATCAACCCCGTGCGAAGAGGAACCATCTCAGCGCCGGCTGGGGACCGCGTGGGGCGTTTCGGTGCTGATGCGATCACCACGCACTGATCCTCACCTGCGCCCACACCGGGCTACAAGTCCTGCGCTACGGCGCATGGATCTCTTCGGGCATGCCTGTTCTATCCGGCCCACGATATGTCGTTGGGCGACGAGACTGATGTCCGACGCCACCGAACGTCGATCAAGCGCATTTCCCTGGACCCGAGCGTAGATCGAGATGCGATCGGAGCTGAGTGCGTTCAGCACGTGGAGACCACACGAAATTGGTGGACAGTCACCCACTACGTCCCGGCCGCAGAAGTGGCTAAAGCTTAGGCACTCGGAAGCTCAAAATCGAGAGGTGCGAAGACGAGTAGATGGTTCGTGGCGCGTGATCCTCCTACGTACATCAGGCCATCAATCCGATCGGGCTCCAGATCGTCGAGCTCGGCCAAAGCTACTACCTGCTTCTCGAGCCCCTTGAAGCTGAAGATCGTTTCCAGCTCAACCAGGTCGTCCCCGGCACGCTGTGTATTCAGCCGAAACCCATCTCCTTGGAGTCCACGCAGAATCGAGCCGCGAGCGCTGTGCCCGGTCAGAACAGCGATGTTTCGGGGAGCGATCCCCTCTTGGGAGACAAGTTGAGAGATTCGCTTCGCGATGGAATTACTCATCTTCTCGACGGTCCCGCACCGAACGATCTCGACTTCCCTCCCGGCGGGCCCCTGGGATTCGGGGAGCTCTTCCCCTCGATAGTAGGTATTAACGAATTTGCTGATTGATTGGGTATTCCTACAGTTTCGAGTTAGCAGGTACGGTGCTGTCTCGATTGGAATACCGCTCGGACGGTCGTAAAGTCGCTGATTGTCGTCCATGAATACATACAGTATTCCGTCATCTTCGTCGTCTAGCATCCATTGGATGGGATCCCACCAGGTCGACGCGAAGTCTTGGCCCTCATCGACAATGATCGCGTCGAAGCGTGCGGAGGTCTGAGTGATGGCTTCGACCATCTTCTCGGGGACGGTCTTCTCCCAGAAATCGGGATCATCCGCCCCCCAATCCAACTCGAGTTCCGCCTCTCTGATCAGCCCCATAGCCATCCTGTGGAAGTTGACCGCCGTTACATTTTCGTGGTCTTCCACCTCAGCCTCGAGGCGTTCCGCAAGACGCCGGTTGTAGCAGAGGAGAAGCACACGCATCCCCTCAGCGCCCAACTGCCTGGCCTTCTCTACGGCGAGGACCGTCTTGCCCGATCCGGCGCAGCCCGCGATCGCCGCACGGCGTTGACGCCGGAGCAGGTCAAGTACTCGGACCTGCTCCTCGGTCAACTCAAGAATCTGATCTGATTCCTTCCCGATGACGCTACCGAGAGTGCGGCGTAATCGCAGGGTAGGGGCGAGCATCTCACGGATTACTGAGAGACCAGCCGCTCCGGGCGCATCACCATCGTCAAAGAACCTGAATGCCCGCTCAATCGACGGCTCTATGGTCCGAAGATCGGCGACATCGAGAACGACCTCTCGTGGGGCATTGAGCAGCAAGCTGCCCGCAGCGGAAACGTCTGGGAAGCAGACAGCGTGACAGAATTTCACTCGACGGCGAGGATATCTCTGGTGGTTTCTGAGCTTTTCCAACAGCAGATGCTTGCTAGTCGTTGCCTGCTCGAAGGGATCCTTGACAACGTTCGTGCGTCCCGCCCGGGAAGTTGAAGTCCATCTACCCGTGGCCGCGTCAAAGTCAATCGCTCCGCCTTTGACTTCTAGCACCAGAACGCCCATCTCAGCATGAGCTATCACGAAGTCGGCTTCGCCATCTCGCACTCGGCTGCCTGCTACTGGTCGACCAAGCCACCGAGCCCCGTGAACGATCACGTAGTCGTCCGGGAGCCCTGCCAGCGCCGCGTGGACCGTTCTCTCACTGGCCGGGCCAGTTTCAAGTCGCTCAGGAAAGATATGAGCCACTGGATTCTCCCTCCAGGGTTGACTGGAATGAAGGTCGTGCCGGAACAGTGAGCCACCCGGTCGCGCGGGAGCACGTAGGTCAAGCGTGGAGCACGATCCTACTGTAGATCCGGTGATCTGCGATTCATCACCGCCATCGCCGGATCAATGTGCCTCCCCTCATTCCGCCTCACATAGCCTGACTCGGCCCACTGCCGGAGAAGCGTGGGCGGTTCCGCGGAGATGTCGGTTGGTGTAATCGAGTTGCGCAGGAAAGTACATCGTCTCCGGGTAGCACTCCAAAAAGTCGAGATACGAGCTCTCGTCCTCCCCCTTGCGTGGAGTGAAGTCCACAGGCCTGAATCTCTAACTTAGTCGTTGTCAGCAAAACTGCCGATCCGCTCTGGGGGAGAGACGTCATTTACGGCTGCCTCCTTCCTACTCAGGAGTTTGATGGCATTTCGCTTGATCGTCCTGCAGCGGCTGTCCGGGCCCGGCGGTTCCCCCACGACCAACCACAGGAATGGTAGATCGCAGATATGGGAAGAGACGGCTAGCTGGAGGGGGTACTGCCGCGCGCGGGCCCAAATAGCACTTGATCTACATTTTGCGGGGGTGATTCCCGCTCGTACTACTGCAGCTGGGCCGGATAGAACACCTAAAGTCCGCTAGGCGGGCGGACCGCTTAGTCGGGCGACTGGACGCACGAGGCCTCCGATGCCCAGCGTTATGCCCGGATGGTCCGTCTAGGCGCATTTGAGGGGACGGTCAGAAGGGGAGCGTCGGGGGCAGAGGATCCGGTGGCATCTCTTGGGAGCCTAGGAAGAGGCTATGCTACGCCAGCCGATCTGAAATCTGACGGCCTCCGGAGAGGGTGTCCCAGCAGGATTGTGAAATTCTAGCCTGGGATGAACAGGCCCCGGCGGGGAGCCGGCTAAAAACGGCCGGGATGTCGCCAACGCCGATTCCGCCCCGCCCGGTGCCGGGCTAGAGAATCTCCCCGGCGCGAATCGTGTGCTCGGCCGTGAGTTCGTGGTGGCCGGTCCATTCGGTACCCATAGAGTCGGTGAAGATGACTTCGCGCTCCCGGTGCCGCAGCACCGCGATGTCGGCCTCCCGACCGACCTGCAGGCTGCCGACCTGGTCCTGCAATCCGATCATGCCGGCCGGCTCCCACGTAGAGCGCTGGATGACCTCCAGCAAGGGGACGCCCAGGGCGAGCATCTTGGCCATGGTCGTCGGCATGTCGTGCACCGGGCCGTCGATGTTGGTCACGTGGAGGTCGGTGCTGATGGAGTCCGCCATAAAACCGGCGGCGACGGCGCTGCGGGCGCGTTCGTACTGGAAACTGCCGGAGCCGTGGCCGATGTCGAACAACACCCCGCGATCGCGCGCCGCCCGGGCGGCGGTAGTGGGCTGGTCGTTTTCGTCAAACAGGTTGTTGGCGCCGGCCCGGTAACAGTGGGTCACGATGTCGCCGGGGCGCAACATGGAGAGCAGTTCCTCCATCGGAATCGGCGAGTTGCCGATGTGGACCATCAGAAATGTACCCGCGTCGTGGGACATCTTCACGGCCTGCTGGGCGTGGTGGCGACCCTGCTGGCCCCATCCCACGAGCGGTCCGCTGAGCCGAATCTTGCAGCCGATGAAGGTTTCGGGGAACGCCCCGATCGCTGCGATCCCCCCGGCCAGGTCGGCGAACGCCGGGTCGTTGAGTTCGCCCTTGTTGGACACCAAGCCGATCTCACTCAGGTTCATCAGACCGAGGACCCGTACCCGGGCCGGATTGACAACCCACTCCTTGAAACCGCGATAGTTCTGTGAGCCGGTGCTGCCGGCGTCGAGCATGGTAGTGGTGCCACCCTTAGTTCCGATTTCGTCGGCGTCGACGCCCCAGAACGTGGCCCCGCGATAGACGTGGACGTGGATGTCGACGAGCCCCGGAGTCACCATGCATCCGGCTACGTTCAGGGTTCGGGCGCCGTTAGTTGGGATCTGCGACTCGATTGCCGCAACCTCACCGCCGCGCACCGCCACATCGCGGATTCCGTCGAGGCCGGTTGCCGGGTCGATGACCCTTCCGCCGGTGATGACCAGGTCGAAGGGGTGGTTTGCAGTATTCAAAGCGGATCAAGCCTCTCGCTGGTGGCGAATCGTAACGTGATCGGCGCCCCGGTCGTTTTCATGAGGGAGAGGCCCCTGCACCGGGCGGTTCTGCCGTCTCAAGTGGTCCCGTTGCGCGGGCCTCTCCCTATTCACCGGACCCGCCCCAGAACGATGCCAGGTGGATGTCGGGCTCCGCCATCTGCGCCATCCTCTCCGCCTCACGCTCCTGTACGACCCGGGCGGCCTGCAGCAAATCGGCGGTGACGCCGGCGGGAAATACCCCTACCCCGTTCTCGTCGGCGTGGATCAGCGATCCCGGACTGACAAGCGTGCCGCCGACCATGATGTCCAGGTCGACCTCGACGATCTCGTAGTTTCCGTGGGCCGGGGTGGCGCCGGCGGCGAAGTAGTGGAAGCCCATCGCGCGGACGGTGCTCAGATCGCGGACGCCGCCGTCGGTGACCAGGCCGATGGCGCCGAGTTTCGCGGCGGATGTAGCCATCATGTCGCCAAAATGGCACGATCGCCGCCGATCGGGACCGACATCCTTGAAAACCAGGATGGCCGGTTTGGGCGCCGCCTCAAGGGTCTGGAAAAGTGTTGCGAAGCCGGATCGCGAACCCGGTGGGCCGGGTACCGTGCTGCGCGCTGTGGCGGTGACGGCGTAACCGACCATCCGGCCCAGATCCGGGAACATACAACGGATATCGAGCCCCATGAAGCCGTCGGTCCGATCCCGCAATTTCAAACGCTCGACCGCGTTGCTTACGAGGGGCGTGTCGAATTCGCGGAGCTGGTCGAGGTTCATACGGTCTTCGTCAGTCAATCGGTTCTCCAATCCCAGCCGGGGAGTACTCGTAGAGGATCCGCGGTTCACCCGGGACAATTGTGGATTCGAGGACCGGCGCGATCAAATCGGCTGCGAGCAGTCGTTGCAGGGCGGTTCGCTGCTGGTCGGTCGCGCGGTTGGGATTGTGGTAAATGAAGCGAATCCGAAGCTCGTCGAGGTATTCCTCGCGAAGCGTCTCCTGCGCCCAGCCATAGACCGATGAGTACTCCTGAGCGTGCGATAGGTGATGGTATCCGTAAGGGATGAACTGACCGGTGGCGGCGGAAATCCGGGCGGTGACCTGGTCGTTGCGGGAATCGTATAGATCGTAGGCGGTACGCGATCCCCACAGGACCAGCAGGCCATCGGTGACATCGGCTTCGGCGAGGAGGAAATCGATTACCGGCTGGTCGGCGCCGGAGTCGGCGTTTTCGGCCTGGGCGATCATGCCCGGCCAGGCGATGGAGCTCGTCAGGAATGCCACCAGGGATAGGCCGCCGACGAGGCCAAGGACTATGTGACGGGCCCGATCAGGAAGTCTGGGAGCCCGGACCTGCGTGGCGCTCCAGATGCCGAGGGTGACGAAACCGAAGCCGGCCCCGAAGTGCGCAAAACGGTAGATATCGGGCGGAGAAGACTCGAAATGGAACACGGTGCCGGCCAACGCGCCGGCGGCGCCGGCAAGGGCGAAGATGAAGGTCGGACGATCGGGCCGCGCGGCGTAGGCGATTGCGATGGCCAGCAGCGGGAGTGTGATCAGGCCGCCGTCGACCAGGTATTCCCAGCTCAGGAATCCAACTTCGTGCTGGTCGCCGTCGGACCAGAAGAAGAGCGGCCCCCCGGAGTTGTAGCCCCAACTGGTGAAACTGCCCGGCGCCTCGCTGTTCAAATAGACGCCAAGCTGAAGGACTGCGCGGTCGCCCCGGAAGATGCCGCCGAGAACGCTGGAGGTCGTGAGGGCTAGGGCCGCCGCCGGGATCAGGCCGGCGATGGGCAGGGCCGGGAGCCACCAGCGCGATCGCCGGAGCCGCCACATCATCAGAATTCCGTACCCGACGATGGCCGCGGCGACGGCCGCGAAAAAGTACTCGCTGGCCGCCGCCAGCAGGGTCAGGGTGACGACCAGCAGGCCAAGCAGCGCCGCGCGGCCGCGGGAGGATTGCCGGCTGTCGGCGAGTTCGAGGACCAGCCACAGGGAGGCCAGGGCCGGGAAGAAGCCGAAGATGTTGGTGGGGTTGTGGGTCGCCATGGTGAACGTCGGGCCGAGGAACACTCCCGACCAGGTCATGGCCTCCGGGCTGCGGGCCACCATGGCGAGTGCCTCGCCGAGGCCCTCCCGGGCGGCGTAGGCCGGCAAGCCGAGCCAGTACAACGGCCCCCATCCCCACAGAAGCAACCCGGCGATGATGCCGGCCTTCAGGTTGCGCGTCAGGCGGGCGACCACGCCAAGGGTGCCCAGGAATAGGCCGACGCCGAGGGCGCCAAGAAAGTGCGGAATCAGAGTGGGCACGTCGATTCCCAGTAGATTCTGGGTGGCGGACGCGAGCGTATGGACCGAAAATCGGTAGGTCATGAAGAAATCGGGCTCGAACGGGTTGACTACGGGAAAGTTGCCGCGACCGATCGTTGCCACCAGTCCGCTGTGCAGGTACTCGGTGGCGACATCGGCGCCGCCGGCGGTTCCCTCGAACCAGAACGCCAGTGCGGAGATATAGATGCAGACCGAAACTCCGACGATGACGGCGAAGCCGCCCGGTCCGATGCCGGGGGATGTTGGCTGTGTGACGGGGAGTGCCGATACCGGGATCAGCCGCTGGATTGCGATTGCCAGCGCGACCAGGCCAGCCGCGGCGACGACGCTGGACCAGCCGGTCGGCAGGAGCATCGGAAGCCAGAGGAGCGCGAAGCCCTGGAAGACCGTTGCCACCAGAATGGCCAGGCCGAAGACGATGAGTGGGCCCGG